>JACCDQ011369784.1_pt1 | contig 18324 bp, 13 predicted proteins | sample 7446031 | NCBI WGS metagenome assembly JACCDQ01 (sample SAMN15323442, study PRJNA562643) | freshwater metagenome | isolation source: river surface water | place: USA:Blue River Watershed | collected 2017-08-17
CGTCTGCTTTGGCTTTTGCCTCTTGCAAGATTTCGTTGGCAATAGCTGGATGCAACAATCTTTTATAACTGTCCTCAATAGCTAATTGAACGTGTGGTGTGGTGGTGTTTTGCGGTTTTAAAATAATCGCATCAATAGTGTCGTATACCTCGTCAATATCTGCCTCAATTTTCAACTTCACAAAACCTTCATTTTCGGCACGTAGCATCGCTAACAATCGGTGCGGCGGGGTTTTACTTATAGACTCTGACCAATCAAAATATTGAGCGAATTTTTGAGCACCTTCCTCTTCTTTTTTAGTTTTTACCACCTTGGTCGTAATCATCGCTTTTCGTTGAAACAAACGGCGCAATTGTTGACGAACCGAAATGTTTTCATTAATCCATTCGGCGATAATTTCTCGCGCGCCATGCAAAGCCGCATCTTCATTGATTATAGTATCGTTAAGGTATTGTGTCGCTATATAATCAACATTGTCGTTGTTTTGCGCCATGATAATTTTAGCCAAAGGCTCTAAACCATTTTCACGTGCCACATCGGCCTTGGTTTTTTTCTTTTTCTTAAATGGTAAATACAAGTCTTCTAGTTCTTGCAAATCAAAACTCTCTTGAATTTTTTTGGTTAATTCTGGCGAAAGTTGCCCCTGCTCTTCTATGGTTTTTAAAATACTTTCTTTACGTTTTACTAACTCTTCGTATTGTTTGTTCAGTTTAGCAATTTGCTCAATCACCACCTCATCTAAATTTCCAGTTTGATCTTTTCGATAACGAGAAATAAACGGAATGGTACAATCCTCATTTAATAATTGAATAGTGTTTTGAATTGCTGTCGCTGGTGCCACAACCGATTTTGCGATGAATTGAATGTTAGTCATTATATAAATTATTATAGCACGAAAATACTATCTTTACCTCATATATTTACCTTATGCCGCTTTTATATCACTATTTTTTAACCCTTTCTTTTTTATGTTTTATTTTGATGGGATATGATAAATATTTGGCCAAAAATAAGAGAAGAAGAATCTCCGAAAAAACACTATGGCTAAGCGCTTTTTTAGGAGGAAGTTTAGGAACAGGATTAGGAATGTGGATATTTAAACACAAAACTTCCAAAGGGAGTTTCCTTTGGAAGTTCTATGGTGTTCTTGTATTGCAGCTTTTAGTGGTGCTGGCACTATTTTATACGGATACGATTTGTATTTATTGACACGCAATTTTATTCACACGGTTTTGGTGTCTTCCACCTTCAAATTCAGTATTTAAAAAGGTTTCAACCATTTCTACTGCTTGCGGAATCGAAGTATAACGCGCTGGAATACTAATTACATTCGCATCGTTATGCAAACGCGCTAAAGCGGCTATTTCTTTCATCCAACACAAAGCGGCGCGCACTTTTTGATGTTTATTCACCGTCATTGCAATTCCATTACCGCTTCCGCAAATAACAATCCCAAAATCAGCCTTACCTTCTTCTACATCCTTCGCTACAGGATGCGCTAAATCAGGATAATCAACCGCTTCAGAAGTGTCGGTACCGTAATTAGTTATTTGATGTCCTTTTGCTTCAAGCATAGCCACAATGGCTTTTTTGTATTCTGGACCGGCGTGGTCGTTTCCAATAGAAATTTTCATTGTTAGTTGTGTGTTAAATTCGTGTTCAAAAATACGGAAAGATTTCGAGTTAAAATTCATGAATTTATTGGTTTCTTTGCTTCTTTATTAACCAATGAGAATGTGAATTTTAAATAAAAGATAAGAATCAGATTAACAGTAATTTACTAAAAAAACATAATTTAAAAAGCGTATAAATGATTAAAAATCGATTCGTTTTTCACAACAAAAATGTTAAAAATTTGAATTGTTAACAGTAAAATGCAATGTGTTGATTTTCAGATAACTTTAAATTAACATAGTTTGTTAATAACTAAAGATAGAAAATAAGAAGTTATTTATGGGTATAACGAAAAAAAATGTAATCAAAAATACGATTTAAAAATCCTAATTTAGTTTATCGATTTTTTATAAAAGTTATGAATACAAAAAATCAGATTTATTAACAGATTTTAAAATTTAACTTATTTACAAAAGCAATATTTTTTAGGTTATAAACAGCTGTTAATTAAAATTTAAAAAGTCTTTATTATTAAATATTTAAGTATAAAAAAACATGTTAATAACTAAAAATAACTAGTTGTAACTTCATTTCAAATCCTTTTTTAAAAAATTTATACTAACTATTAACACGCTATAATAACCATCAAAAAATAAATTTTAATTTCCTTTTCTTTTTGTTGTTTTAAATAGATGTTGACAACTTTGACGATTTAAAAAAATATTTTTTTTAGAAAAATGAAGATGTAGTAAAAGTTATATTTTTAATAAATCTGAAGCTTTAAAAAGGTATTCTGATTTCTTATTTGTAATTTTAGACTTTTAAGAAAAGAAATATGGGAAAGCGTTTAAGAAAACCGCTCAAAAAAGAGAAGACATACTCTGAAAAAATTGTAAAAATACTATCTCAAAGTGCTAATAAAGTATTTAACTACAAACAAATAGCTGCTAAATTAGATCTTGATGATACACAAAGTAGAAATCAAATTATAAAAGATTTAAAAATTCTGGCGGCTCAAAAAACAATTATTGAATCAGAACCTGGAAAATATTTAATTAAAGCTATCAGTCAAGATTATTACGAAGGTAAAATCGATATGACCAGTCGTAAAACAGCTTATTTTATTTGCCCTGATTTAGAAGAAGATGTTTTTATTCCAACCAATAATTTAAACAGAGCTTTAGATAAAGATACAGTTAAAGTATATGTGTACAACCGAAGAAAAGGCCGTCGCCCAGAAGGTGAAGTCATTGAAGTAATTGAACGAAATAAGACTGATTTTGTGGGTGTTATTGATATTCAAAAGAATTTTTCTTTTGTTTCTACTGCTAATCCAAAAATGTACACCGATATTTTTATTCCAAAAGATAAAATAGGAGAGGCAGAGCAAGGTGATGTGGTTTTGGTTCATATTGAAGATTGGCCTAAAAGAGCGGATAGTCCTTTTGGAAAAGTAGTTAAAGTCCTTGGAAAACCAGGAGAACATGATACTGAAATTCATGCTATTTTAGCGGAATATGGTTTACCTGCTGAATTTCCAATTGAAGTAGAAACCTATGCGCAAAAAATAGATACTACTATTCACGAAAGTGAAATAGCTAAACGTCGTGATATGCGCGATACGTTGACTTTTACAATTGATCCAAAAGATGCGAAAGATTTTGATGATGCTCTGTCTTTTAAAAAGTTAGATAATGGTAATTATGAAATTGGAATTCATATTGCTGATGTTTCTTTTTATTTAGAGGAAGGAACTATTTTAGATGATGAAGCCTATCAAAGAGCCACTTCAGTGTATTTAGTAGATAGAGTAGTACCAATGTTACCTGAAGTACTTTCTAACTATGCTTGTTCGTTACGACCTCATGAAGAAAAATACACCTTTTCAGCAGTATTTGAAGTCAATGCAAAAGCACAAGTTGTGAACCAATGGTTTGGAAGAACGGTAATTTTTTCTGATCAACGTTTTGCTTACGAAGAAGCGCAATATATTATAGAAACTAAAGATGATACCATTCCGCAAGAAGTTTCTATTACAGGTGCTCCGTATCAAGTTTCGCCAGAGATTGTTAATGCTACTTTAAAATTAGATGAATTAGCAAAGATTTTACGTAGAAATAGAATGAATGAAGGTGCTATTTCATTTGATAAAGTAGAAGTAAAATTCAATTTAGATCAAGAAGGAGAACCTGCCGGAGTGTACTTTAAAATATCGAAAGATGCCAATCATTTGATTGAAGAATTTATGCTTTTAGCGAATAGAAAAGTAGCTGAATTCATTGGTAAACAAAAGAAAACATTTGTATATCGTATTCACGATGAACCTAATGAAGATAAATTGATTGCAATGCAAACGGTTATTGCTAAGTTTGGTTACAAAATTGACTTTAGAAACAAAGGCGATATATCAAAATCGTTGAATAATTTATTAAGTGAAGTAGTAGGTACTAAAGAGCAAAATCTAATTGATACATTGACTATTCGAAGTATGAGTAAAGCTAAATATTCTACGGATAATATTGGTCATTATGGATTAGCTTTTGATTATTATTCGCATTTTACTTCACCTATTCGTCGTTATCCAGATGTAATGGTGCATCGATTATTACAGTATTATTTAGACGGTGGAAAATCAGTAGATGAAGAAACGTATGAAACTAAATGTTTACATTCGTCCACTATGGAGGGTTTAGCTACTAATGCTGAACGAGATTCGATTAAATACATGCAGGTAAAATACATGCAAAATCACCAAAATCAGGAGTTTTTAGGGGTGATTTCTGGGGTAACGGAATGGGGTATTTATGTAGAAATTATCGAAAATAAATGCGAAGGTATGGTTCGAATTAGAGATATTAAAGAGGATTATTATACTTTTGACGAAAAACAATATGCTTTAGTTGGTGCTACTTCTCATAGTTTATTACAACTAGGTGATGAAATTTATGTGAAGGTAAAAAATGCCGATTTAGTTAAAAAACAATTGGATTTTCACTTTATTAGAAGAAACGAATAAGTATATTTAAATTTTAAAATAATGAAAAAAATAGTATTTAGTTTATTATTAATTAGTTCATTAACCTATTCTCAAACCGAGAAAAAAGTAGGTGATTTTCATAAAGTAACTGCTTTTGATCAAATCGAAGTACAATTAATTCCTTCTGAAGAAAACAAGGTAATTCTTTCTGGAACTAATGCTGATCAAGCTGAAGTTGTAAATAGAAATGGAGAATTAAAATTACGAATGCCATTAACAAAATTATTAAAAGGCAATACTATTCACGCCAAAGTATATTATACTGATTTAGATGCTCTTGAGGCAAATGAAGGTTCTCAAATAGCAAGTAAAGCTATTTTTAAAACAACCACTTTTGATGTAATAGCAAAAGAAGGAGCTAAGATTGATATTCGTTTAGAGGTATCAAAATTAAATACCAAAATTGTAAGTGGAGGTATAGTGGCTGTTGAAGGAACTGCTAAAAATCAAGAAATTTTAGTTTCTACAGGAGGTATATACGAAGGAAAAGAATTAATTACTGAACAAACCGTAATTAGTATTAATGCAGGTGGTGAAGCTGCTGTTTTTGCTACTGAAGTTGTTGATGCTAAAGTGAGAGCAGGGGGTACTATTTCTATTTATGGAAAACCAAAACAAGTCAATCAAAAAACCTTTGCGGGTGGACAAATTGAAATAATTAAATAATTAAATAATTAGTTTAAACCCAAATCCTATACTAATGATAAACGATATTGTAACTGGACTACCCTGGGGAATTTTCCTCAGTTTTATGATAGGACCTGTGTTTTTTATTTTAATTGAAACCAGTATCACTAAAGGATTTAGAGCTGCGTTAGCTTTTGATTTAGGGGTTGTTTTAGGTGATATTTTTTTTATTGGAGTTGCTTATTTAGGAAGTTATCGTTTGATTTCGAGTTTAAAAGACAAACCCGCTTTGTTTATTTTTGGCGGTATTGTAATGGTGGCTTATGGTATTATTTCATTTATCAAATTAAAAAAACAAACTAAAATTCAATACGAAGCTATTGATGATGAAATCATTAAAAAAAATTACGGAAGCCTTTTTGCTAAAGGTTTTTTCTTAAATGTAATTAATATTGGTGTACTGGGATTTTGGTTGGCTATTATTATTTCAGTGGGACCAAAATTAGACATGCAAACCCCTAGAATGATTACTTTTTTCACTTCGGTAATTGTATCGTATTTGCTCGTAGATTGTTTAAAAATTGTTCTAGCCAAGCAATTAAAATCAAAATTAACCCCTACCAATATCCTTAAAATCAAAAAAGGAATTAGTATTGTATTGATTGTTTTTGGGGTAATTTTAATTTCTCAAGGTTGGTTTCCAAAAGAAAAAGAAATGGTTAAAAATGCGTTGGAGAAGATAGAGTAGGAGCGTTGAATTTATCTAATTTTTTCTAAAATTTAAAACAAAAAAAGAGACACATTACTGTATCTCTTTTGAGGCATCGTCCGGATTCGAACCGGAGTAGGAGCTTTTGCAGAGCCCAGCCTAGCCGCTCGGCCACGACGCCAGTTGTTTATTGGGTGGCAAAGATAACAAAAAGTTTATACTTTACAACAGTCCCTTTTACAAATTAAGTTCTGTACTCTTCCATTTCAATAGTAACTGCTTCAACGTCACCACCAATAGGAGGATTTAATTTTGAAACACCAATTTTAATTCGGGAAACCGAAGGCGCTTCAGCAAAAACACGAACAATAATTCGACGCGCCACATGTTCTAATAAATCCGATCGAATTGCCATTTCTTCTACAACAATTTGGTTTAAAAGTACATAGTCTACTGTATCTGCTAAATTATCTGAAATACTCGATTTACGTAAATCTGTTTTTACTTCTAAATCTACGCTGTAATCTGACCCTATTTTCCCTTCTTCTACTAAACAACCGTGATACGAAAAGGTGCGAATATTTTTTAGCTTAATAGTTCCCATTTTTATGATTTTAGAGATAAATTTTAATCGGTATGCCGGGATAAAAGTACAAAATGTTTTGTTTTTTTAATTTCAAAGACGAATAAACCACCTTATAAATCGACGAATCACCAACAAATTTGATAACTTTGCTTTTCAAAATTTTTAAAATGGCATCAGAAGAAAAATCATTGCATTTCATCGAACAAATTATAGAAGATAGTTTAACCTCTGGTTTTCCACAGGATAAATTGCGTTTTCGTTTTCCACCGGAGCCTAATGGGTATTTACACATTGGTCATGCTAAATCGATTTGTTTGAATTTTGGTTTAGGATTAAAGTACAATGCGCCAGTAAATTTGCGTTTTGACGATACTAATCCAGCCAAAGAAGAGCAGGAATATGTAGATGCTATCAAAGAAGATTTGAAATGGTTAGGCTTTAATTGGGCTAATGAATATTATGCTTCTGATTATTTCCAACAATTGTATTACTGGGCAGTTCAATTAATTAAAAATGGTAAAGCTTATGTAGACAGTCAAACTTCTGAAGAAATGGCTGCTCAAAAAGGAACACCTACACAACCAGGTGTGAATAGTCCGTATAGAAACCGTTCTATTGAAGAAAATTTGACTTTGTTTGAAGCGATGAAAAATGGTGATTTTCCTGAAGGAACTCACGTTTTACGTGCTAAAATAGATATGGCTTCGACTAATATGTTAATGCGTGACCCGTTGATGTACCGCATTTTACACCGTCATCATCATAGAACGGCTAACGAATGGAAAATCTATCCGATGTACGATTACGCACACGGAGAAAGTGATTATATCGAACAAATTTCGCATTCTATTTGTACCTTAGAATTTGTAATGCACCGTGAATTATACAATTGGTTTTTAGACCAAATTTATGATACAAACAAGGTGAGACCTAATCAATACGAGTTTGCACGTTTGAACCTAAATTACACTGTAATGAGTAAAAGAAAACTCTTGCAATTGGTTCAAGAAAACTTTGTAGATGGTTGGGACGATCCACGAATGCCTACAATTTCAGGTTTGCGTAGGAGAGGATATACCCCTAATTCTATTCGAAAGTTTTGCGATATTATTGGCGTTGCCAAAAGAGAAAATGTAATTGATTATTCGCTTTTAGAGTTTTGCTTACGCGAAGATTTAAATAAAACAGCACCACGTGTAATGGCGGTTTTAGACCCAATCAAGGTGGTAATTACTAATTATCCAGAAGGAAAAGAAGAATGGTTAGATGCCGAAAATAATCAAGAAGATGACAATGCAGGTTTTAGAAAAGTACCTTTTTCAAGAGAACTATACATTGAAAGAGAAGACTTTTTAGAAGAAGCTCCTGCTAAGTTTTTCCGTTTGAGTTTAGGTAAAGAAGTGCGATTGAAAAATGCTTATATCATTAAAGGAGAATCTGTTGTAAAAGACGCTAATGGAAATATCACAGAAATTCACGTTTCGTATGACGAAGATAGCCGAAGTGGAAGTGGAACCGAAGCTAGTCAAAGAAAAGTGTCAGGAACTTTACATTGGGTGTCTATAGCACACGCTATTGAGGCTGAAGTTCGTTTGTACGATCGTTTGTTTATTGACGAAGCACCAGATAGTCACAAGGAAAAAGATTTCCTTGATTTTATAAATCCAAATTCGTTACAAATAACTCAAGGATTTGTAGAACCAAGTTTACAAACAGTACAACCAGGGGATAAATTCCAATTCCAACGTTTGGGTTATTTCAATGTTGACAAGGATTCTAAAGCTGAAAAATTAGTTTTTAATAAAACGGTAGGCTTAAAAGATGCTTGGGAGGAAAAAGGCAAAAAAGAAGAAAACCTATTAATTGCTACTCAAAAAGAAATCAATAAATACGTTAAAGAAAAAGATCCCGTAACAGCAGATTTAGTTTTAAAAACTATTATTGAAAATATCAAAAATGTAGATAGTTATAGTTTATTAAGTCAAACAATTGTGAAGAACACTAAAAACGACAACAATTCATTATTGTTTGCTAACTTAATTTTAGAATATTCTGATAAAATAAATCCATCGGATATTGACACAGAGGTATTGTTTAAATTATATACCATGTCTTTAAAAAGTCAATTGACTTTAGTTCGTATTTCAGTTTTACAAAATTTAATTCACGATACGGTTAATTTAGAGAATTTTAAATCGTTGGCATTGGAACTAAAAGCGACTGAAAAAAACGAAACTGTTTTATCACTTTTGAAACAAATCTAATAAATCACAACCCATAGATTTTACAAATAGAAAACCCGTTTTATAACGGGTTTTTATTATTATAAAAAATTCTTATTATTTTTGGTTTTTTTATTAATTAAACCAATTAATAAACAACTTAAATATATTGAATTTAAGGTGTTTTTTTCTTTTTTACAACCAAAGACACTATTTTACAAAATAAGCTCACTATATAGCTTCTAAAAGCTTTTTATCTTATAAAAAGGTACTTTAACGAGTTCTTAACTCACAAAAGAAAAAAAATGTTGTATCTTTAATGGTATAATCATTAAATAATCGAAATTATGTCAAATAATTCAGGAAATTCAGTTTTAGCACTTTTAACAGGTGCATTGATCGGAGCGGGAATCGGAATTTTGTTTGCACCAGATAAAGGTTCAAAAACAAGAGAAAAAATTAAAGATGGTTTTCAAGATGCAAAAGACGAAATAAAAGATAAATTGAATGAAGTTTCAAAACAACTTAGAAGTAAATTATCACATTCGAAAGATAATTTAGAAGATTCTTTTGAAGATATGGTTTCCAATGTAAGTCATAAAACTGAAGATCTAATTTCGTTTTTAGAACAAAAGCTAGCCGAACTGAAAGAACAAAACGCCAAGCTTCAAAAATAAGTTGTACCCCAAAACCAAAAACTATGGCTTTTGAAGAAATAAAAGAACAAACAGAACAAATTCAAGAACATATTAAAGGGTATGTTGAAACTAACATAGAATATTATAAACTTCGTGGATTTAAAGTTTTGATGCAATCGACCACAATGATTGTAAAATTTCTTTTGATAGCAATTTGTTTAAGCATGGTTCTTTTGTTTAGCTCCATTGCAGGCGCTTTTGCTATTGGTTCTTATTTAGATAATACTGCTTTAGGATTTTTAATTGTAGGAGGGGTTTATTTAGTTTTGACTGTTTTGTTGTTTTTGGTAAAAGACAAAATTGTAGAAGGACCAATTTTAGAAAAATTTTCAGCCATCTTTTTTAATGATTAATTATGCCTAAAAAATATTCATCCTATGACCAAATTAACACCGAGTTAGAAATTTTAAAGTTGGAAAGAGAAATCCACAAACAACATATTTTGTTGAATGTGGAAAAAACAAAAGAGTCTTTGCAACCCCAAAACATCTTACAAGAAGCGTTAAATTCTTGCAAAACTATTTTTTCAAATTCTTATATGACCATTTTACAAATAGCCATTCCGTATGTTATTAATTGGCTTAGTAATAAAAAAAGAGGCAATTAAGCCTCTTTTCTTTTTATATCAAATTTAAAATTACAAACTAGTTATTGCTTTTTGAATACGCTCAATGGTTTCCTGTTTTCCAATTAATTCAGCAATATCAAATAGGTGAGGACCCTTTAAAGCACCTACCAAACTTAAACGGAACGGTTGCATTATTTTTCCCATTCCAATTTCGTTTGCTGTCATCCATTCTTTTACAATGGTTTCTATATTTCCAGCATTAAAATCTTCAATTCCTTCTAAAACAGAAATTAGATTTTGCATCAATCCAGGAGTTTCTTCTTTCCAGTTTTTAGCTGCCTTTTCATCGTAAGCAGTTGGCGCTTGAAAAAAGTAGTCGCTTAATTCCCAAAATTCAGAAACAAAATGAGCGCGTTCTTTGATTAAAGAAACAATGGTAATCAGTTTATTTTCTTCTGTTGAAATTCCTTTTTCGTTTAGAATAGGAGTGAAGGCTTTCGCCAAATCAGTATCTGATTGTTGCATTAAATACTGGTGATTGAACCATTTATTTTTTTCAGGATCAAATTTAGCCCCTGCTTTATGTACTCGGTTTAAATTGAAACTTTGAACCAACTCTTCTAAAGAAAACAATTCCTTTTCGGTTCCATCGTTCCAACCTAACAAGGCTAAAAAGTTAACCACAGCTTCTGGAAAAAATCCTTTTTCTCGGTAACCTGATGAGATACCTTCTTCGGTTTTCCATTCCAAAGGAAACACTGGGAATCCCATTTTGTCCCCATCTCTTTTAGACAATTTTCCGTTTCCAACAGGTTTTAGAATCAAAGGCAAATGAGCAAATTCCGGCGCTTCCCAACCAAAAGCACGGTACAATAAAACGTGCAACGGCATTGAAGGCAGCCATTCTTCACCACGAATTACGTGTGAGGTTTCCATTAAATGATCATCAACAATATTCGCTAAATGATAGGTTGGCATTCCGTCACTTTTAAACAACACCTTATCGTCTAATAAATTGGTTTCAAATTTTACGTCGCCACGAATGATGTCGTGTAAATGTAAAGTTTCATTAACAGGCGTCTTAAATCGGACTACATACTCTTCTCCTGAAGCAATTCTTTTTTCAGTTTCTTCTTTAGAAAGAACCAACGAAGTGTCTAGTTTTTCTCTATTATGGTGGTTGTAAATGAATGTTTTTCCTTGTTCTTCATGTTGTTTTCGGTGCGCATCTAAAGCTTCAGCTGTATCAAAAGCATAATACGCATTTCCTGAATTGATCAATTGATCGGCATACTGTTGGTACAAATGTTTTCGTTCGCTTTGACGATAAGGACCAAATTTTTCATTTTTCCCTACAGTTTCATCAGGAGCAATTCCTAGCCATTCCAACGCTTCCATAATATAGGTTTCGGCACCAGGAACAAAACGATTTTGGTCGGTATCTTCAATTCGTAAAAAGAAAGTTCCGTTATTTTTTTTAGCAAATAAGTAATTAAATAAGGCAGTTCGAACTCCACCGATATGTAAAGGTCCTGTTGGGCTTGGTGCAAAACGCACACGAATTGGCTTTGACATGATAGTTTTTTTAACTTTTAATTCTGTTGCAAATATAGCTTCAAAAATCGTGATATTTTGATTGATTTTTTAACAGTGGTGTATTCTTATAAATTGTTACTTTTATTGGTTAAAAACAAATCAGATTTATTTGTCAACAGAAACAGTAATATATCAAAAATTAGAAGCTTTCATTAGGAAGTTTTACACCAATGAATTGATTAAAGGAATCATCTTCTTTTTCGGTTTAGGATTGTTGTATTTTCTGTTCACTTTGTCTGTTGAATTTTTTCTTTGGCTACAGCCAAAAGGACGCACACTTTTGTTTTGGTTGTTTATTTTAGTCGAATTGTATTTACTCGTTCGGCTGATTTTATTTCCTATTTTTAAGCTGTTTAGATTACAAAAAGGTATTGATTACAAACAAGCTTCTGAAATTATTGGTAACCATTTTACCGAAGTAGGAGATAAGCTGATTAACTTTTTACAGTTAACACAAAACAAAGAGCAATCGAAATTATTGTTGGCTTCTATTCAACAAAAATCTATCGAATTACAACCCATTCCGTTTAGTAATGCGGTTAATTTTAAAGCAAATAAAAAGTATTTACCTTGGGCATTGTTGCCAATACTTTTGATTCTAGTTTTTTATGCAACAGGAAACGGCGCGGTTATTTTTCAAAGTTTTAATCGCATAGTACATTTTAACACCACATTTGCACCACCAGCTCCGTTCCAGTTTAAAATCCTGAATCCATCTTTAATTACAGAACAAAATAAAGATTACACCATTCGGGTTCGTACCGAAGGGAAAATAGTTCCTGAAAAAACGATGATTTTTTTGGACAACGAAAGCTATTATATGGAGCCTGTTCGTCCAGGGGAATTTGAATTTAAAATAGCACATCCTGAACACAACATTAGATTTCATTTAGAAGCGAATGAATTAAGTTCCAATGAATATCAGCTGCAAGTGGTTGCCGTGCCTTCTATTTCAAATTTCGAAATGCAATTGCGTTTTCCTTCGTATTTAAACAAGAAACCAGAAACGATTCAGGGGACAGAAAATGCCGTTATTCCCGAAGGAACACAAGTAACTTGGAAAATTGCTACTCAAGCCACTCAAAAAATGAGTTGGAAAAGCGAAGTGGGTTCACTTTCGTTTATCAAGAAAGAGAATCAATTTATTTTGTCTAAAAATATTTTTCAAAGTACCGATTATCAAATTAGTAGCTCTAATTCGAATACCAAACAACAACAAAAACTAAATTATCAGCTTGCTGTAGTCAAAGATCAGTATCCTTCTATACAAGTGCGTCCTGCGCCCGACAGTTTAAAACTGGGAGCTAATTATTTTGTAGGTCAAATCGCCGATGATTATGGCTTGTCAAAGCTTCATATAGTGTATTATCCTAAAGACAAACCAGCGACTGTTAAACGTGGAACAATTGCTATTAAAAAAACGGCTTTTGATCAGTTTGTGTTTTCGTTTCCAAGTAATTTACCCGTACAACAAGGGGGTTCTTACGAATATTATTTTGAGGTTTTTGACAATGATGCGATTCATCATTTTAAGCGAACTAAATCTACTGTTTTTTCTACACGTTTGGCAACTGAAGAAGAAAAGGAAGCACAATCCTTACAACAGCAAAATGAAAACAGCAATGGATTAGAAAATTCATTAAAGACTCAAGATAAACAATTGACAGAACTCGATCAATTAAAAAAACTAGGTAAGGAGAAAAACGAGTTTGAATTCAAAGAACAGCAAAAAGTGTCCGATTTCTTGAAGCGTCAAAAAACGCAAGAACAAATGATGCAGGAATTTGCCGAGAAGATGAAAGCCAATTTAGAGAACTTTAAATCGGAACAAAAAGACGAGCTAAAAGACAACTTGGTCAAACGACTTGAAAAAGCCACTCAGGAATCGGATAAAAACAAAAAATTGTTGGACGAACTTCAAAAGCTAAACGATAAAATAGGAGCGGAGGAGCTGCTTCAAAAATTAGACAATTACAAACAACAAAGCAAAAATCAAACTAAGAATTTGGCTCAATTAGTTGAGTTGACTAAGAAGTTTTATGTAGAGAAAAAAGCCCAACAATTAGCCAATAAATTAGACAAACTTTCAGGGCAACAAGAGCAATTAGCCAATAAAGGAAAAGAGAACAATTCCCAAAAACAAGCAGATGTGAATGCGGCTTTTGATAAGATTCAGAAAGAGTTGAAGGAACTACAAAAAGACAATAAGGAATTAAAGGCGCCTTTGGATTTACCAAAAGAAGAAGTGAAAGAAAAAAGCATTGACGATGATTTGAAAAAAGCTTTAGACGAATTGGAGAAAAACAACTCTCAAAAAGCACAACCCAAGCAAAAATCGGCGTCAAAAAAAATGAAGGAATTATCTCAAAAAATGCAAGAAAGCATGGAGTCTTCTGAAATGGAACAATTGAACGAAGATATAAAAATGTTGCGTCAAGTTACGGATAATCTTTTAGCTTTTTCGAACACTCAGGAAGAAGTTATGAAGCAGTTCAAAACAATCAAATCCACTTCTCCTTCGTTTAACAAAAACATAAAAATTCAACAAAATTTGAAACAGCAATTCAAACACGTTGATGATAGTTTATTTGCGATGTCATTACGTAATCCAAAGATTGCCGAAGAGATTACCAAACAAGTAGGTAATGTGGAATACAGCATCAATAGCGCTATTGAAACTTTAACCAATTCACAGTTTGCAAAAGGAGTTTCGCACCAACAATATGCCGTTTCTGAGGCTAATAAATTAGCTGACCAATTAAGCGATATGTTATTTAATATGCAAATGTCTTTGTCTGGAATGAGTAACGGAAAACCCAAGCCAGGTCAAGGAATGCAATTACCCGACATTATCAAAAAACAACAAGGTTTAGGCGAACAAATGAAACAAGGGATGAAAGAGAATGGTCAAGAAGGCAAATTGGGCAAATCGCAAAAGAACGGTCAGAATAGTGAAGATGGTGAGGTCAATGCAGAAGCCATTATGCAAATCTATAAGGAGCAACGCAAGCTGAGAGAAGCCTTAGAAAACGAATTAGAAAAGCAAGGGCTGGGTTCTAAAGGACATGCGGCATTGGAGCAAATGAAACAATTGGAAAAGCAATTATTAAATAAAGGATTTAAGAACGAAACAATTCAAAAAGCAAATACTATTCAGCAGGAATTATTAAAATTAAAGACCGCTTTGCAACAACAAAGCGAAGAGAATAAACGAGAATCACAGACAAATAAAAACCAGTTTTCTAATCAAGCTAACTCATTACCCAAGCCATTACTAGAATATTTAAACAGTATTGAGATATTAAATAGACAATCCTTACCTTTGCGCTCGAATTTTAATGAAAAGGTTCAAAATTATTTCAATAAAAAATGATCAATTTCAATTACGAAACCAACTTTACTTTAGAGGACGAAGAAGCGATATCTTCTTGGTTGTCTCTAGTAATTGTTTCTGAAGATAAAAAAGAAGGGGAGATTAATTACATATTTTGTGATGACGAATATCTTTTAAAAATCAATTTAGAATATCTAAATCACGATACTTTAACAGATATTATTAGTTTTGATTATTCTATGGGCAACGAATTGAACGGCGATATTTTTGTCTCGGTTGAAAGGGTACAAGATAACGCGAATGATTTTAAGGTTTCGTTTGAGGATGAGTTAAAACGGGTGTTGGTCCATGGTGTATTACATTACTGTGGATACAAAGACAAAACAGAAGAAGACGAACAAATAATGCGCGCCAAAGAAGATGAAAAGTTAGCTATGTTTCACGTGGAACAATAGTTTTTTATTTTTGTTTTTAACACAAGGTGTTTCACGTGGAACATTGGGTAAAGAAAATACAATCTAGTCTAAAAAGAGTAAATCAATAAGAAGATGTTTTTAAATGAGTATGATGTAATTGTTGTTGGGGCGGGTCACGCAGGCTGTGAGGCTGCTGCTGCTGCCGCTAATTTAGGTTCGACAACATTGTTGGTGACAATGAGCTTGCAAAACATTGCGCAAATGTCGTGTAATCCTGCTATGGGCGGAATTGCAAAAGGGCAGATTGTGCGCGAAATAGATGCTTTAGGGGGTTATTCTGGGATTGTTTCGGATAAAACCGCGATTCAGTTCAAGATGCTGAACAAGTCTAAAGGCCCTGCTATGTGGTCACCACGTGTTCAGAGTGATAGAATGCGTTTTTCGGAAGAATGGAGATTGATGTTAGAGGCTACACCAAATCTTGATTTTTATCAAGAAATGGTAAGTGGCTTATTGATTAAAAATGGAAAAATCACAGGTATACGAACCGCTCTAGGGGTTGAAATAAAATCCAAATCAGTGGTTTTAACTAACGGAACTTTCTTAAATGGATTAATACATATTGGAGAAAAGCAATTTGGCGGAGGAAGGGCAGGTGAGAGTGCTGCATATGGAATCACAGAGGATTTGGTTAATGTGGGTTTTCAATCAGGCAGAATGAAAACAGGAACGCCTCCTCGTGTGGATGGACGTTCGTTGGATTATTCTAAAATGAATGAAGAAAAAGGCGATGCTAAACCCGATAAGTTTTCGTATTCAGACGCAACAACTCCGTTGATTCATCAAAGATCTTGTCACATGACTTATACTTCTTTAGAAGTTCACGATATATTACGAGAAGGGTTTGATCGTTCACCAATGTTTAATGGCCGAATTAAAAGTTTAGGTCCAAGATATTGCCCTTCTATCGAAGATAAAATCAATCGTTTTGCAGATAAAGAGAGGCACCAATTGTTTGTAGAACCTGAGGGTTGGAAAACTTGTGAAGTGTATGTAAATGGTTTCTCCACGTCTTTACCGGAAGACATTCAATTTAAAGCATTGCGTTCAGTGGCAGGGTTTGAAAATGTAAAATTTTTAAGGCCGGGATATGCTATTGAATACGATTATTTTCCGCCAACACAATTGAAACATACCCTAGAAACCAAGTTGGTCGAAGACTTGTATTTTGCTGGACAAATTAATGGAACAACAGGATACGAAGAGGCGGCTTCGCAAGGCTTAATGGCGGGAATTAATGCGCATTTAAAAGTTCACGAAAAGGCTCCATTAATCTTAAAAAGAGACGAAGCGTATATAGGTGTTTTAATTGACGACTTAATTACAAAAGGAACGGAAGAGCCTTATAGAATGTTTACTTCTCGTGCCGAATATAGAACATTGTTACGTCAAGATAATGCTGATTTTAGATTAACACCGATGTCGTATGAAATAGGATTGGCTTCAGAATCGCGTTTGCGCCGTATGGAATTCAAACTAAACGAGTCGGAAAAAATGGTAAATTTTTTCAGAGAAACAAGTGTTTCTGTAGCAGAAACCAATCCAATTTTGGAGTCAAAAGTTTCGGCCCCGATAACTCAAGGAGATAAAATGTTTAAAATATTTTCTAGACCTCAAATAGATTTACAAGATATTTTGAAATTTGAAAAAGTAAAAACGTATATTGAAGAAAACAATATTGATCAAGAGGTTTTAGAACAGGCAGAAATTCAAGTAAAGTATTCTGGTTATATTGAAAAGGAAAGAAACAATGCTGATAAGTTAACGCGTTTAGAAGAAGTAAAAAGCCCAGAAGATTTCGATTATAATAAAATTAAATCCATGTCTATTGAAGCAAAACAAAAGTTGACTAAGATTAGACCCACAACAATTGCACAAGCATCTAGAGTTAGTGGTGTCTCACCAAGTGACATTTCGGTTTTGTTGATTTATATGGGAAGATGACATGAAATAAGAGGTTATGAGTTTGAATTTAGAAGTGTTTAATTTGTCTTCCTATTTCCAACTTCTGATTTCTAACTTTAAGTGTTCCACGTGAAACTACTTTGTGAAGCCTTGTTTTTAGGAGGATTAAAATAAAAGAATATAATTTAAAATGGATATTTCAAACAAAAAGCATTTCCTTACCGTTACCGATTATTCTGTTTCAAAAGAAGTTTTCGATTTGTATCATGACGAAGAATTGGACATGTTAATCACGCATCCGCAACCTAGCTTAGAGGTGTTGGGCAAGTATTATGAAAGCGTTGATTATATTTCGCACACGGATAGTAAACGCTCTTTGTTTGAAAAAGCGTACCACTTTGTAAAAGGCTTTGCTTTAAAAAACAAGCTGAATTTAATCAATTCACTACAGCCTGATAAAGGAAAGATTTTAGATATCGGAGCGGGTACAGGAGAGTTTCTTTCGGTAGCGCAACAAGATGGTTGGCAAACAACAGGAGTAGAGCCTAGCGAAAAGGCTAAACAGATTGCAATAAATAAAGGTGTTTCCTTTGCAGAAGAACTTCGCCAGTTAGAAGACCATTCTTTTGATGTGATTACGATGTGGCACGTGTTAGAACATGTTCCTGATTTAAACCATCAAATAAAAGAATTGAAGCGCTTATTAAAGCCAACAGGCTCTCTAATCATTGCGGTGCCTAATTTTAAATCTTTTGATGCGGAGTATTATGGAAAATTTTGGGCCGCTTATGATGTGCCAATTCACTTTTGGCACTTTTCAAAAATAGCTATTCAAAAAATATTTCAAAAAGAACAAATGGAATTAGTTAAAATTCTACCTATGAAATTTGATTCTTTTTATGTTAGTTTACTTTCAGAAAAATACAAAACAGGCAGGATGAATTTTGTTAGA
>JACCDQ011962356.1_pt1 | contig 18322 bp, 15 predicted proteins | sample 7446031 | NCBI WGS metagenome assembly JACCDQ01 (sample SAMN15323442, study PRJNA562643) | freshwater metagenome | isolation source: river surface water | place: USA:Blue River Watershed | collected 2017-08-17
GCCCCGTGCCCCGCGCCTGGCGCCGCGTGGCCACCGTCGGCGCGCTGGCGCTGGGGCTGGCCTTCGCGACCCAGTTCGGCCTGGAAGCCCTCGACGAGCGCGAGGCCCAGCTGCAGATGACGCTGGCCCAGCAGGCGCAGTTCTCGATCACGCCCGACCTGGTCGCCGCCCGCGCGGCCTACGAACGCGCGCTGGCGGCCCGCCCGGACATCGGCCTGGCCCATTTCCAGCTGGCCCACCTGCTGCTGCGCCAGCGCGAGTACACGCTCGCCCGAACCCATCTGTCGGCCGCCCTGCGCGACCACGACGGCCTGCCGCTGCCACGTCGCCAGGAAGCGCTGCGGCTGATGGCCATGCTGTCGGTCGACGACGAGCCCGCCCCGGTCGACCGGCCGGCCGACCGTCTGGCGGTCACACCGAGCGCCCCGGCGGTGGCCGACGGCGGGCTGGAGATCCCGTTCGAGCCGACCGCAGCCGGTCAGCCGACCTCGTCGGGCGCCACGCCCGTCAAGGCCAACCCCAAGACCAACCCCAAGCCCGGCCGGCGCGACATCGAGGCGATCGCCGCCCAGGCCGAACGCGCCGCGCTGGCCGCCCTGCGCCCGCAGCCGTCGGCCGATCTGCTGTTCGGCGCCGACGCGCCCGAGCTGGCGCTGCTGGCCACGCGGGTGGCGCCCTCGTCGGAGCTGCAGCGCGAGCTGGCCATGCGGCTCGACGCGCTCTACGCCGTCGACCCGCAGGTGCGCTGGAGCGCGGCCAGCGAGCTGGAGGTGTCCAACCAGCTGCATTCGGACGTCCTGCCCCTGGCGGTCGAACGCGCCGAGGCCAACCTGCTGCACCGCGCCGGCACGGCGGCCGTGACCGAGGCGGCCCGCCACACGCTCGGCCTGATCGGCGAGGCCAGCCCGCTGACGCTGGCGCTGCACCGCCAGGCCGTGCTGCGCTTCGTCGACGCGGCGGCCGTGCTCGGCCCGGAGGCACGCCAGCAGGGCGAACAGGTGCGCGAGCGCATCACCCGTTTCACGCGGGTGCCGCAGCCCATCGTCTACATCCAGCTGGCCGACGAGGCCCAGCGCCCGCTGGCGATGCGGCTGGCCACGCAGCTGGCGCAATCGGGCTGGCGCGTGCCCGAACTCGCCGTGGTCGGCGACCAGGCCCCCAGCCGCACGGAACTGCGCAGCCAGGGCACCAGCCACCAGGGCCTGGCCCGCTGGATGCGCCGCCTCGCCAGCGACCAGGTCGGCCAGACCGCCGACCTCGTCCACCTGCGACAGGCCCGGCCGTCGGGCGACGTCTACGAGCTCTGGCTCGACCGCGACCTGTGCCGCTCGGGTGGCAGGGCGGTGAACGGCTGTCCGGGGTGAGGCGGGGGAGCCCGGGGGCCCTCGTCAACTTCCCCCCGTCGACTTCCCCCCGTCATCGTCCTCCGGTCACCTCCACGATCGCCGCCGTCGTGTACGACGCCTGCGGCGACAGCAGCCACACGAGGGTCTGGGCGATCTCCTCGGCCGTGCCGGGGCGCTGCATCGGGATCTGCGGCGCAAGCTGCCAGGCGCGATCGGGCTGGCCGCCGCTGGCGTGGATCTCGGTGTCGATGATGCCGGGGCGGACCGAGTTGACGCGCACGCCCTCGGCGGCGACCTCGCGGGCGAGCCCCTGGGTCCAGATGTCCAGCCCGGCCTTGGTGGCCGCGTAGTCGACGTACTGGCCGGCCGCGCCCAGCCGGGCCGCCACCGATGACAGGTTGACGATCGAGCCGCCCGCGCCGCCGTGGCGGGTGCTGAGGCGGCGCACCGCCTCGCGGGCGACGTACATCGCGCCCAGCAGGTTGATGCCGACCATGCGGCGCAGGCGCTCGCCGCTCATCTCGTCGCAGCGCTGGGCGCGGTCGACCACGCCGGCGTTGTTGACCAGGCCGCGCCATTGCAGGCCTTCGGCGCCGGCCCAGTCGTCGATCTCGGCGCAGACGGCCAGCACCTGCGCCTCGTCGGCCACGTCCAGCGGCCAGGCGCGGGCACGGCGGCCGAGCGCTCGCACGTCGTCGACGACGGCGCCGGCCGATGCGGCGTCGCTGACGTAGGTCAGGGCCACATGCCAGCCCGCCTGGGCGGCCAGCCGGGCGGTGGCCGCGCCGATGCCACGGCTGCCGCCGGTGATCAGCAGCAGCGGCTCGCGCCCGTCATCGGGGCGCATCGGGGACAGGTTGACGGGTGTCATGACATTCGGGTGCAGGTTGTTCTCGCTCGGGTTATTGTTCAATGTTCTTCCCTGCGTTGCCCAGCCCCAGGAGTTCCGATGTCCGGCCTGCACACCGCCTGGTTCGAAGGCTTCCAGCCCCAGCAGTTCGAGATCGACGGCCAGCGCATCTACGCCCGTCTGGGCGGTCGGCCGATCGACGACACCGGCGCGCCGGTGCTGCTGCTGCTGCACGGCTTCCCGCAGACCCACGCGATGTGGCACCGCGTGGCGATGCGCCTGGCGCCGCACTTCCGGCTGGTGATCCCGGACCTGCGCGGCTATGGCGATTCGGACAAGCCGCCCGGCCTGCCCGACCACGCCAACTACAGCAAGCGGGTGATGGCCGCCGACCTGGTCGGCCTGATGGACCGGCTCGGCCACCGCCGCTTCAACGTCTGCGGACACGACCGGGGCGCGCGGGTCGCCCACCGCATGGCGCTGGACCATCCGCAGCGGGTCGACCGCCTGTGCGTCATCGACATCGTGCCGACGCTGACCATGTACGAGCGCACCGACATGGCCTTCGCCTCGGCCTACTACCACTGGTTCCACCTGATCCAGCCCGCGCCGCTGCCCGAACGCATGATCGGTGGCAACGCCACCTACTACCTGCACGCCAAGCTCGGCGGCTGGGGCGCCGACGGGCTGGACCATGTCGAGCCGCCCGCCCTGCTGGACTACGAACGCTGCTTCTGCAACGCCGCGGGCATCCACGCCGCCTGCGAGGACTACCGCGCCGCCGCCAGCATCGACCTGGTCCACGACAGGATCTCGCGCAGCGCCGGCCAGAAGGTGGTCATGCCCCTGCACGTGCTGTGGGGCGAACGTGGCGTGGTGCACCGCCTGTTCGATCCCCTGGCCGACTGGCAGGCGGTCTGCGAGGGACCGGTCAGCGGTCAGACCCTGCCCGCCGGCCACTTCATCCCGGAGGAACAACCAGAAGCCTGCGCGCTGGCCTTGAGCCGCTTTTTCCTGAGTGAGTGCTAGCATGAAAAACGGCTTTTCCACCGCTGGTCCAGGGGGGGCGAGAACGCCATGAAGACCTTGCGCATCGTGATCCTCGATGACGGCACGGACGCCCCGGCCGGTCTACGCAGCGGACTGCTCCCGGGCATCGACCTGAGGCAGCTCGAAGGGCTCAGTGGTCACGATGTCGCCGCGCTGCTGCGCGAACACTCGATGCCCGCGCCCTTCGTCGACACCCACCTCGACAGCATCGGCACACCGCCCACCGACTTCGCCAACAGCGACCTCGAACTCGAACTGCGCAGCGCCCTGCAGTCCAGCCACGGCCATGCCTTCGCGCTGCTGCTCGGTCATGGCGAGCCCGGCCCCGACAGTCCGCTGCAGGCCTCTGGCGGCGGTCTGCCGTTCGAGCGCCTCAACGCCAGCCTGATGCGCGCGCTGCGCCGCCATGAGCTGGAGGCGGCGCTGGCCGAGTCCGATTCCCGCCTGCGCCGCATGGGCCTGTGCGACCGCCAGACCGGTCTGCCCAGCCGCGAGCTGTTCCTCGACCGGCTCGAACAGGCCACCGCCTCGGTCATGCGCGGGGGCAACGCGTTTGCCACGCTGGTGATCGGCTTCGAATGGCCGCAGGGCAGCACCGACACGCTCAGTCCGGCCGGCGCCGACGCGCTGATCGAGGCCCTGGCGCGGCGTCTGCAGCGGCTGGGTCGACGCTCGGACAGCTACGCCCGCATCGGCGGCCACACCTTTGCCGCGCTGCTGCTGGGCAACAACAGCGTGGCCGGCTCGACCGCGATGGCCCACAAGATCACCGAACAGCTGGCCCGCCCGGTCATGGCCGACGGCCGCTCGCTGGACCCGAAGGTGCGCGTGGGCATCGCCCTGTGTCCGCAGCACGGCACCGACGCACGCAGCGTGATGCTGCATGCCCAGGCCGCGATGGAGCAGGCCCAGCACAGCCGTCGCGAGGTGGCGGTCTACGACGCCCGACTCGGCCTGCGCGCGGCCACCAGCCTGCCCGGCGGAGCGGCAGCCCCGACGATGCTGCGCGCCGACGCGATCCGCCCGCCGCCGACCGAAGAGGCCATGGCCGCGCAGCTGAACCACGCCATCGGGCATGACGAGCTGGGCCTCGTGTTCCAGCCGGTCGTCAACCTGCATCCCGGCGCGGACGGCAGCCTGGACTGGACCCTGCGCCGGCTGGAGGCGCTGACACGCTGGCACAGCGCCAGCTGGGGTCCGATCTCGCCGACGACCTTCATCCCGATCGCCGAACACCACGCACTGATCGCGCAGCTGACCGACCGGATGCTCGAACGCGCACTCAAGGCCGCCACGCCGTGGCGCGAACAGGGTCTGGTGCCGGCGCTGTCGATCAACGTGTCGGCCCGCCTGCTGGACGATCCGGACCTGCCCGAGCGGCTGCTGTCCCAGCTCCAGGTCCACCAGTGGCCCGCCGACGCCCTGATGCTGGAACTGCCGGCCACCGCGCTGGCGCAGCCCGGACCGGTGGCTCAGTCGGTGATCCACCGGCTGGACGCGATGGGCGTGCGACTGATCGTCGACGACCTGGGCAGCGGCCTGTCGGCCTACCTGTCACTGGCCGATCTGGCCGCCTTCGCCGAACTGAAGGTCGACCTGCGCAGCCTCGGCCGCAGCGCCGGTCACGGCGCGCCGTCACCATCGCCCGAACGCCTGCACAGCAGCATGGGCGGCCCACCACCGGACCGCGGCGCCGCGGTGCTCAACTCGCTGCTGACGCTGGGCGCCGGTCTCGGCGCACAGGTGGTCGTCTGCGGCGTCGAGGACGCGCAGACCGCAGCCTGGCTGCTGAAGGTCGGCTGCCACGCCGCCCAGGGCTACGCCTGGAGCCGCCCGCTGCCACCCGAACAGGTCAAGGGCTGGTGCGCGGCGCAAGCGGCGACGCGGGGGTTGAGGCACTGAGCAAGCCTGTCGCTCATCGGCGATCGGTTGGCGCGGCGCCCTGCACAGACCGGCGCGCTGCGGCGGCAGACCCCTCACCCTGCCCTCTCCCGCAAGGGGAGATGGGATCTTGCCTCGTTTTGATCGATGGAATTGGCAGTGGCTCATTCGATGAGCCAGTCATGATTCCGCGCCAGCGCGACACCCTTGCAACCGAGTCATCACTCTCTCCCCTTGCGGGAGAGGGAACGAGGGTGAGGGGTCTCGCGCCAGGCGCGACAAGGTCACACCCGGCGCCCAACTCAGCGGCCGTAGGTCGCCGTGAACGTCGCCTTGCCCAGCAGCTTGTCGCCCAGGCCCTTGTTCAGCACGAACGACATCAGCGCGGCGCTGCCCGTGCGGGGGACGCCGGCGGCGGCGACCAGGTCGTCGACGGCGAGGGCGTAGAGGGTGAAGTTGTAGCGGTGCGGCTTGTCGCCCTGCGGCGGGCAGGGGCCGCCCCAGTTGCCGTTGGCGCCGGTCGCGCCGGTGTCCATGAAATCGGTGTTGCCGCCGAAGGCCGCACCCGGCAGCTTGGTGGCGCCGTTGCCCGCGCCGCGCGGCAGGCCGGTCGTGTTGGCAGGCAGGTTGTAGATGGCCCAGTGCCAGAAGCCCGATCCGGTCGGCGCGTCCGGGTCATGGACCTGCAGGGCCAGCGACTTGGTGCCCGCCGGGACGTTGCGCCAGACCAGTTCGGGCGAGACGTTGGCGCCCTGGCAGCCGAAGGCGCCGAGCACGTAGTCGTTGCTGAAGGTGCCGGAGGCAAGGTCCGGGCTCTCGAGCGTGAAGGTGCCCTGGGCGACGCTCGGCAGCGCGGTGAAGGCGGCCAGTCCTAGGGCGAGGACCGCAGGGGTCAGCCGGCGCGTGATGGCGGGACGGTGGATCGGGAACAAGGTCGTGTTCATCGGTGTCCTTTCGATTCGACGGGGCATCGATGATGCACGTTTTTGCCAGCTCAGGCAGCCACCGCCGCCGGCTGCGCATGACCGGCGCGCCACTGGCCCGGCGTGTCGCCGTAGTGGCGCCGGAAGCTCTGGATGAAGTAGCCCGGCGTGGCGTAGCCGCAGGCCCAGGCGATCTCCTTGATGGCCATGTCGGTGTCGGCCAGCAGCCGTGCGGCGCGTTCCATGCGCTGGCGGTTGATGTAGGCCACCAGGTGTTCGCCGCTGGCCAGCCGGAAGCGGTGCGACAGGTAGTCGGCGCTGACGCCGCTCTGCTCGGCCAGCCGCCGCACGCTCAACGCGTGGTCGCCGAGCTGGTTCTGGATCAGCACGCGCAGCCGCGCGATGGCTGCGGGCTCGGCGCGGGTGGCGGGCAGGCCGCTCGCGTCGATGGCGCGGCGCGCGCCGGCGACGGCGGCGATGACCAGGGCGCGGACCTGCCAGTCGTGCGCATCGGGCACCTCGGCGGCATGGCTGAGCCAGTCGAGCGCGCGGGCAGCCTGGGTGTCCTGGCGCGATTCGAGGTAGTGGATGCCCGGCAGGCCCGGCGCGTGTTCATGGGCCAGATGGCAGGTCAGCACGCTGCCGTCGGCATAGATCACGACGTTGCAGAAGGGCTCGCCGCGCACGCCCGCGCCGACCTGTTCGTGGTGCAGCAGGCGCGCGGGCATCAGCAGGGCCTCGCCGGGGCCGACCGTGACGGCGTCGCCCGGCAGGCCGAAACGGGTCCAGCCCGAGACCTGCAGGAACAGCTCGGGCGCGAGGTGGAAATGGCCCTCGCCGCGCGCCACGCCGGACACGCCGGCGCAGGCCGGACGGTGCAGCGGCCAGCCGCCCCGGCCGAGTCCGTCGGCGAAGGCGGCGAGCTGCTCGCGCAGGCGTCGGGCGAGCGCGGCGTCCTCGTCCGGATGGCGGTCGGCGGGATCGACGAAGGGCGCCGGGCAGTCGGGGCGGTGATCCAGGTTTTTTGACATCGATCGCAGTTTTCTGGCTTTGCTTGCGCTTGAGGCGGGTGGCCCGGCGAATCTATCCTGCCGGCTGTCCATCGTGCAAGCCCGGGCGTTCCGAGGCGCAGCACACCCCCAGCCACCACCTGAAAGACCTTCCGATGAAGTCGAAGATTTCTGTCATCGTCTGGAACGAGTACGAACACGAGCAGAGCAACCCGGCGATTGCCGCGATCTACCCCGAGGGCATCCACGGCGCCATCGCCGCCGGCCTGCGCGAGGTGCCCGGCCTGAACCCCGGCGCGCTGCCGGTCGAGGTCACGACCGCCACGCTGGACCAGCCCGAGCACGGCCTGACCGAGGCGCGTCTGGCCGCGTGCGACGTGCTGATCTGGTGGGGCCACCGGGCCCACGGCAAGGTCGCCGACGCCATCGTCGACCGGGTGCAGAAGCGGGTGCTCGAAGGCATGGGCCTGATCGTGCTGCACTCGGGCCACTTCTCGAAGATCTTCCGCCGCATGCTGGGCACCAACTGCTCGCTGAAGTGGCGCGAGGCCGACGAGAAGGAACGCCTGTGGGTGGTCGAGCCGTCGCACCCGATCGCGGCCGGCCTGGGCGAGTACTTCGAGCTGCCGTATGAGGAGATGTACGGCGAGCGCTTCGACGTGCCGGCGCCGGACGAGACGGTGTTCATCTCGTGGTTCGAGGGCGGCGAGGTGTTCCGCTCCGGCCTGTGCTGGCAGCGTGGCCACGGCCGCATCTTCTACTTCCGCCCCGGTCACGAGGCCTACCCGACCTACTTCGACGCCAACGTCCAGCGCGTGCTGGCCAACGCGGTGCAGTGGGCCAACCCGCGCGTGCAGATCGTCGATGTCTGCCCGATGAGCCCGGCGCTGGAGCCGATCGCGCCGAAGAACGTGAGCTTCGCCAAGGCCGGCGTGGTGCAGGCCAAGAAGGACATCGAATGAGCGACTACCAGAAGCAGGCCGCCGCGCTCACGTCGCCCGGCACCTCGTCGACCCCGGACACCGGCCGCAAGCTGCGCATCGGCGTGATCGGACTGGGCATCGGCCGCATGCACATCGAGGGCTGGCGTCAGCACCCGGGGGTCGAGGTCGTCGCGATCGCCGATCCGGACCCGGCACGCCTGGCCGCCGTCGGTGACCAGTTCGGCATCGCCGGACGCCACGCCAGCGCCGAGGCCATGCTGGCCGCCGGCGGGCTGGACGTCGTCAGCGTGTGCACGCCCAACAAGTTCCACAAGGACCTGACGCTGGCCGCGCTGGCCGCCGGCTGCCACGTGCTGTGCGAGAAGCCGATGGCGATGAACGCCGACGAGGGCCGCGAGATGCTGGCCGCCGCCAAGGCCGCCGGCAAGCGTCTGATGATCAACTTCAGCTACCGCTTCAGCGCGCCGTCGCGGGCCCTGAAGGCGCAGGTCGAGACCGGCCAGTTCGGCGACTTCTACTTCGGCCGCACGGTCTGGCATCGCCGTCGCGGCATGCCCGGCTTCGGCGGCTGGTTCGGCACCAAGGCGCTGGCCGGTGGCGGCCCGCTGATCGACCTGGGCGTGCACCGCCTGGACCTGGCGCTGTGGCTGATGGGGTATCCGAAGCCGACCTGGGTGATGGGCGCGACCTACGACCCGATCGCCCGCGAGGCGGCCAAGGCCAGCGGCAAGACCTTCGATGTCGAGGACCTGGCTTCGGCCTACATCAAGTTCGAGAACGGCGCGACGCTGGTGCTGGAGGCCTCCTGGGCCGCCCACATCCAGGAAGCCGAGCTGATGGAGACGCGACTGCTGGGCACGAAGGCCGGCCTGCTGCAACGCAACGTCAACGAGGGCTACGAGTTCGAGGCCTACATCTTCAGCGACGGCGGCGGCGCGCAGCTCGACACCCACATCCACGTGCCCAAGACGCCCGCGAAGTCGGCGATGCACGACTACGCCGAGGCGATCCTGACCGACCGGCCGCACCCCGCGTCCGGCGAGGAAGGCCTGGTCGTGATGGAACTGCTCGACGCGGTCTACGAAAGCGCCCGCACCGGTGCGCCGGTGAAACTCTGAGCCCGCCATGACCACACCCGATCCGATGACCCCTGCGCTGCAGGCCACCCTCGACGCCACGCCGGGCGCGACGCCGCTGGCATCTCGTCTGCGCGCCGCGCGCTGGGCCACCCGCACGCTGTTCGCGATGCTGGGCGTGCTCAGCGGCGTGTGGGGCGCGCACATCCCGTCGATCAAGGAACGCTATGCCATCGACGAGGCGGTGCTGTCGGCGGTGCTGTTCAGCGCGGCCGTCGGGGCGGTCAGCTCGGTGTTCTTTGCCGGCCGGTTCATCGGCCACCTCGGCGCGCGCCGCGCCAGCCTGATCACCGGGCTGGTGCTGTGCACGGCGTTGGGCTGCGCGCTGCTGTGGCCGACGGTCCACGTGCTGATGCTCACCAGCGTGGCCTTCGGCATGTCGATGAGCGTGTTCGACGTGACCATCAACTCCGAGGGCACCGCGCTGGAACGTGACGGTGGGACGCCCATCATGGGCAACCTGCACGGCTGCTTCAGCCTGGGCGCGATGGGCGGTGCGGCGGTGGCCGCCGCGATGCTGCGACTGCAGGTGCAGCCGGCCCTGCAGCTGATCGGCACGGCGCTGGTGCTGGCGCTGGCGCTGGTGCTGGCCAACCGCTGGATGCTCGACGCCCGGCCGGCCCCGCCGGCACCGGGCGAGGAGCAGCGCCACTTCGTCTGGCCGCGCGGCGTGCTGCTGCTGATCGGCCTGCTGATCTTTGCGGGCATGACGGCCGAGGGCGTCATGTACGACTGGTGCGTGCTGTTCCTCAAGCAGGAACTGGGCATGCCGCAGGACCAGGCGGCGGCCGGCTACGCGGTCTTTGCCGGGGCGATGGCGGCGGCGCGTTTCGGCGGTGATTTCCTGCGCGCCCGTTTCAGCGAGAAGCTGCTGCTGCGCAGCAGTTCGGCGCTGACGGCGGTGTCGATGTCGGTGGTGCTGCTCAGCGGCTCGCCGACGGTGGCGCTGGTGGGCTACGCGCTGATCGGCGCGGGTCTGGCGCCGATCGTGCCGATCCTGTTCAACGCCGCCAGCCGGGTGCCCGGCAGCAGCAGCGCGGCGGCGATCGCGGCGGTCTCGTCGATCGGCTACAGCGGCTTCCTGGTCGGCCCGCCGCTGATCGGCGTGATCGCCCACAACGCGTCACTGACCGCCGCGATGGTGGTGGTGGTGGTGGCTGCCGGGGCGCTGGCGATCGGCGCACGACGGGTCGATTGACGGGGGTCGACTGAAGGGTCGCCCGATCGGTCAGCCGAGGGCCGCGAGCAAGTCCCGCAGCCGCCCGGCGTCCAGTCCCAGCCGGCGATCCCCGGCGCAGACCGCCGAGCGGAAGCCGGCGTAGTCGGGCGCCAGCCGGCGCAGCGCCGGGATGTCGGACGGCATCAGCGCGCCGGCCAGCCCGACCCGCGCGCCCGAGCCACGAAGCGCCTCGATCAGCGCGACCAGTTCGGCGCTGGCGCGGCGCTGCAGCAGCGAACCGCCTCGCTTGTCGGCGGTGTCGAGCATGACGGCGGCAAAGCAGCCCCGCCGCACCGCGTCGACACAGGCCGGCGCGACGCCGTGGTCGGCGATCAGCACGGGCACGATGTCCCGCCCGGTCGCGGCGACCTGCGCGGCCAGCGCGTCGATCAGCGCGCACGCCGCGTCCGGATCGTGCAGGTCGATGCCGACCTTGACCTGGTCGACGCCACAGGCCGCGACGCGGTCCACACGCCGCAGGATCAGCGCGCGAGCCTGCGCCGGCCAGTCGCCGACGGTGGCGCTGATCGACGCCGCAGGCGCGTTCACGCGCAAGGCGGCGACGATCTCGGCAATGACCGGCAGGGGCAGGCCGCCGAGCGCGCCGTCGGCCGGGTCCTTCAGGTCGATGGTGTCGACGCCGGCGGCGGCGGCCTGCAGCGCCTCGGCCACGTCGCGCACGCTGACCAGGGCACGCAGGCGGGTCGTTGCGGCCTGACCCACGTCGGCCGGAAGGGCCGTGTTCATCGGACCTCCGTCGAAACCGCAGGTTCGGCGCCGAGGGCTTGCCGATGCCGGTCGACCGCCTCCAGCAGCCAGCGCCAGGCCTCGTGTTCGTGCACGCTGGCGGTCTTGTCGATGGCGACCTGCAGGGCGGCCAGCTCGCGCTCGATGCGCTCGATCGGCAGCAGCTTCAGGCGGCTGACCAGCACCGCCCCTTCGATGACGGCCGCCTGGGCGCGGTTGAAGCCCAGGAAGGGCGCGTGGTCGACCTGTTCGACCACCCGCAGCGTCAGCACCGGGCGCTGCGCGTCGTCGCGCTCGTCGATCAGTTCGAGCGCGAGGTGGCGCATCGCGTGAGCCAGTCGCAGCCCGTCGATGGCTGGCACCGGCAGGCACGGCCAGTCGCGCCGGCCGGTCACGCAGCCGGCGAACACGCGGGTGTCGGTGACGACGTTGAGCACCGCGCCGCGCCGCGCGCGGATGTTGTCCAGCGTGGTCGACGGCTTGAAGGGCATGACGATGACGAGGCTCTCGCCGGGATTGCTGCCAGTCTGCCGGTAGCGCACGCCCATTGGCGCGATGTGCAGCGCGCCGGTGGCCGAGCGGGTGGTCAGCACGACCTCGTAGATCACGTCGTTGGTCACGTCGCGGGTCACGTCGCTGGAGGGAGGGCTGCTCATGTCGTTGCCGAAGGTCGGTTGGTCGGGTCGGCGCCAGCCTGGGCCGGACCGCAGGCCGCGTCGTCCTGGGTCAGCCCGGAGATGTCCTCGGGCGTGTCGGCCGCGACGCCCCAGCGCAGCGGCTGGTCCTGCACGTAGCGCTTGCCGAGCTGCCAGGCGACTTGCGCGCGGGCCAGTTCGACGCCCATGTAGAAGGCGTGCCCGGCATCGCCGTGCAGGCCCAGTTGCGGCCAGAGCGTGTACGGGTCCTGCGCCAGCCGCAGCCCGTCGCGGTTGTAGACGTGCAGGCCCTGCGCGGAGACCTGGACGCGGAAGTTCGGGTCGCGCACCTGCGCGGCGGTCGCGGCGATCTCGTCGGGCGTGTCCGGCCAGGGCTGCTTGGCGTGGGTCGTCATCAGCGCGTCGCCCAGACCCTTGGGCAGCGTGCGCAGCGTCTGCGCGGCGTGCATGACGCGCCGGGCCGCATCGGCCTCGCGGATGGCGCGACGTGCGTGGGCGCTCACCTGCGTGGTCAGGATGGCCGCCACGTCCAGCTCGGCGCACATGCCCAGCAGCAGCGCGTTGATGCCGCTGGTGTCGGCCTCGGTCAGCTCGGTGAGGTTGCCCACGCCCATCAGGATCGGCGCGTCCGGAAAGCGGTCGCGCAGGCGCTGGTAGCGCACGATCGAGCGGGTGAAGCCGAACGGGATCGGGTCGAGGATGGCATCGGCCAGAAAGGCCCGGCCACGGCGCTGGAAGGCCTCGATGCTGGCGGCGAGGCCGTCCTCGTCGGACGGCTCGCGGCCGATCAGCACGGGGGTGGACGCCACCTCGTCGGCGATCCACAGCAGCGACGGCGGCAGGCTCAGCAGGTAGTCGGCGCCAGCCCGGCCGCCGCGCAGCAGCTCCTCGGGCTGGAGCGAGTCCACGCTCACCTGGAAACCGGCGTCCTTCAAGGCCCGCACGGTGTCTTCGAGCTGCGGGTAGTCGGTGCCGGGCAGGCAGCCGAGGTCGATCACGTCGGCGCCCTCGGCGCGCAGGGCGGCCGCACGCGCGAGCGTGGCGTCGACCGACAGGTGCGGCGCGTCGACGATCTCGGCGAGGATGCGGGTGCGCCAACGGCTCAGGTCGACCGCGCGGGCCGCGAGCTTGAAATGCTGCGGCAGGTCCTTGAGCTCCTCCGGCCCCCGTTCGACGGGGATGCCGTAGTGGGCGCTCAGTTCGGCCAGGTCGCCCCGGCAACGGCCCGGCACGATCAGCCTGGTCGCCTGCAAGGGGCGCGGCACGCGGCGCAGGATCAGCGAGGGCGTCATCAGCGCGGCCACCTGCACGCCGATCTCGCGGACCTCCCAGGTGAACGGCACCGTCTGGCCGTCGGACATCTCGCCGAGCACGCGCCGCAGCGCCGGTTCGGCCAGCCGGCCGGTCAGGAAGACGAGGTGATCCACGACAGCGACAGCTCGTGCAGACGCAAGGTGAGCGCCTGCTCCAGTTCCTGGAGCGAGGCAACGACGCGGGCGTGGTCGATGCCGCGCAGCCGCTCGACGTTGTCCAGCTCGATGCGGCGCGGGCGCAGCGTCACCCAGCCATGCGGCGCCTGCGTGACGACCACCGGCTCGGTGTCGCACGCGAACACGATGCCCGGAATGCCGAGCTTGCCGGCCTGCGCAAACATGTTGGTCGGCAGCGTGTCGCTGAAGCCGTAGGCGCACTTGGCCACGGTGTTGCTGGTGGCCGGCGCGACGATGACCGTGTGATAGACGTCGGTGTAGAGCCGCCCGACCGGCACCGAGCTGGCGGTCTTGTCGCGCAGCACGCGAAAGCGCTGGCGCAGCTTCTCGATCGGGATCTCGTAGATGCCCAGCACCTCTTCCCCGGCGGCCGACAGGAACAGGTCGACCTGCGGCAGGCGCGCGGCGAGTTCGAGCGATTCGTGCAGGCCGTGACCCGAGCCGGTCAGGCACCAGGCGAAGCGGGAACGGACCTGGCCGAGCGTGTTGCCGTCATCCTCGTCGGCGGCCAGCACGTCGTGGACGGCAGGACCGTGCGCCGACTCACTCGGTGTGGGAGAGCCGGATGTGCAGTTTGTGAAGTCGTCGGTACAAGGTGTTGCGGCTGACATCGAAGGCCTTGGCCACGCTGCTGACGTTCCAGCGGTGCTGTTCGAGCATCTTGAGCAGCATCTGCCGCTCATGGGCTTGGATCGGGTTGAGCTTGTGGACCGCCTCGTCGTCGGCGGCCTCGTCCAGCCCGGAGACAGGCAAGTTCGATGCCGGCAGCGGCCCGGCGGCGTCCTGTGACGGTGTCTGCAACGCTGTCTGGAACGACGACTGAAACGGCGGCTGCAAGGGCGACTGCAACGGCGACTCATCGACGGCCACGACGCCAGGCAAGGCGACCAGCGGACCGCCGGCCTCGACGGCGGCGCGCTGCAGCGCCAGCGGCAGGTGTTCGAGCCGGATCGGCGCGCCGTCGGCCAGCGCGCAGGCCGAGCGCAGCGCGTGGCGCAGCTGGCGCACGTTGCCGGGCCAGGCGTAGCCCATCAGCAGCTGCTCGGCCTCGGCCGACAGGCGCGAATCGCCCCCGCCTTCGGCCTGCAGCAGGCTGCGGATCAGCTCGTGGCGGTCGCTGCGCTCGCGCAGCGCGGGCAGCCGCACCTCGACGCCGGCCAGCCGGTAGTACAGGTCCTCGCGGAAGCGGCCGGCCTCGACCAGCTCCATCAGGTTGCGGTGGCTGGCGCTGAGCAGCTGGAAGTCGACCGAGACGGTCTCCTCGGCGCCCAGCGGCGTGACCTGGCGCTCTTCGAGCACGCGCAGCAGGCGGGCCTGGAGTTCGAGCGGCATGTCGCCGATCTCGTCAAGGAACAGCGTGCCGCCGTCGGCCTGCAGGATCTTGCCGCGCCGGCCGTTGCGCTGCGCGCCGGTGAAGGCGCCGGCCCGGTAGCCGAACAGCTCGGACTCGATCAGGCTCTCGGGCAGGCTGGCGCAGTTGACCGCGACGAAGGCGCCGCTGCTGCGCGGGCTGCCCTCGTGCACCGCGCGGGCGAACACCTCCTTGCCCGAGCCGGTCTCGCCGCACAGCAGCACCGGCGTCTGGCGGGCGATGACGCGGCGGGCGACGTCGAGCTGACGCGCCAGCGTCGGATCGGTCAGCGTGGGGCCCACCGGTGCGCCCGACGAGACCAGCGGACGCGGCAGCGGCGTGCGGGTGGGCGTGAGCACGCGTCCGGGCATCGGCGCCTGGCTGGCGGCGTTGCCGACCTGCAGCGCGCTGGCCTCCACCGCCGGGCGGCGCATCACCGCGAAGAAGCGGTGCGAGGCGTGCGCGCGGTAGGTCACGACCGGGTGGAACGACGACAGCGTGCTGCGGTGGAGCAGGTCTTCCTGCGAGGTCTGGAAGATGTCCTCGATGCGGCGCGAGCGGATGTCGGCCACCGACTGCAGCCCGAGCTGGAACAGCGCGCTGCGGTTGGCCGCCAGGATGTGGCCGTCGTCGGAGACCGCCAGCCGGCCTTCGTGCAGCGTGTAGACGAACTCCGGGCGGCTGTGGAAGTGGACCGGATGGGCATGCCGGAAGCACTGGTCGATCAGGCGGTTCTCGATCATGCGGGCCGTCATGCCCAGCAGCACCAGCAGGTGCTGCTGCATCAGCGACGAGCGGCTGGAGACGTCGAGCACGGCGGCCATCTCGCCGGCCGGGTTGTAGACCGGCACGGCCGAGCAGGTCAGCCCCGTGTACTGGGTGTAGAAGTGGTCCTCGCGGCGCACCGCCACCGGCGCGGCGGCGGCCAGGCAGGTGCCCATGCCGTTGGTGCCGGCCTCGGTCTCGCTCCAGAACACGCCCGGACGCAGGCCCAGCGGGGCGACCTCCTCGGCGAACTCGGGCGAGGCGACCATGTGCAGGATCACGCCGTCGGTGTCGGTCAGCACGACCGCCGCCTCCTGGTCGGCGAGCTGCTGGAACAGCGTGGCCATTTCATGGCGGGCGCAGTCCACCAGCGTGGACATGCGGCCCAGACGTTCGTTCAGCGCGGTGGCTTCCAGGGCGCGCAGCTCGCGCGGGCGGTCGGGGTGCAGCAGGTACTCGTCCAGGCAACGCCGCCAGGACCGTGCGACGACGTCGTTGTTCTCCTCGCCGAAGCCGCTGCGCACGACGTCGAAGACACGTTCGGCATGTCGGCCGGTGTTGAGAACGGTGATGGCCATCGCGGTACTCCTGCGGCATCGGGGACGCCGCGTTGATGCAGGCTCTTGCAAGGCGGACCGGACGGCTCCGACATCAAGACCGGACCAGGATTTTTTCCCGTCGCAGCGCGAATGAAAGCGGTGTTTGTCCCGACACCCACCGGGGCTTGCGGACAGCTTGACGGAACCTGAGCGAGGCGACACACCCAGCACCCTGAACCCGGCATGGTTGCTGCATGAAGGCGCGTGCATGACAGCTTGATGACCCCGAGGAGACACACCCTTGCCGCCAACCGCCACGCCCGCGCTGAGCGCTCGCACCATGACGTCCGATGCCGCCCGTCCAGAGTCACCACAGACCACGCACGCGCAGCCCGCGCTCGACCTGATCTTCATCGAGGGCTATGTCGGCGAGACCGTCATCGGCATCCACCCGTCGGAGTTCCACAAGACCCAGCCGCTGGTGATCGACGTGCACGCTGGCGTGGCGCACGCGCTGGCCTGCGACAGCGACCACATCGCCGACACGATCGACTACGGCGTCGTCCGCGACCGGCTCGATGCGCTGATGCGCGACCACGGCGTGACCCTGCTCGAGGCCTTGGCCGAACGCATCGCGCAGATGCTGCTGATCGACTTCGGCGCGGTCTGGGTGCGGGTGAAGGTGGTCAAGCCACGCAAGTTCGACAACGTGCAGGCCGTGGGCGTGCAGATCGAACGTCGGCGGGACACCCCGCCGGCACGCCAGACGCCGTCCAGCGGCGCGCAGGTGCTGCGCTGGATCGGCGCGGGCACGGTGCCGCAGGAACGCTGAGAGCGCGGACCGGACACGTTGTCAGTGCGGAAACGAAACGGGCCGGCAATCGCCGGCCCTTCTCTTTCGGTTCATCCCGCTCAACCCATACATCCCACACTTCCCGCACTTCCCGCACTCAACCCACTCACCCCATCCCGACACTGGCTCATCGACTGAGCCAGTGCCGGGATCCCCGGGGGGGATGGCCCCCGCTGGGCGACCTTACTTGGCCGCGAACGGGTGCGAGGCGCTGCCCTTGCGCGCGACGACCTCGGCTGCCGTCGGCGAGTTGGCCACGGCGCGGGCCAGGGCCTCCTTGGTGGCGGCGTAGTTGTAGTCCTGGATCTTGCGATCGTCCTCGGCGGCCCAGTGGATGAACACGCCCACCGAGACGAAGACGTTGTCGGCCTCGTCGGCCGGGATGGTGCCGTCCTCGACGCTGTCGGCCACGGCCATGGCCACGCCGCGCTGGGCCGGGCCGAACATCTGCACGGCCTGCTTGGCACCCTTGATGGTGACCTTGTTGAACATCACGGTCGCGGGCTTGCACAACAGGTTGGGTGCGACCACCGCCAGCAGCGAGGTGAAGCCGTCCTTGTTGTTGGTCAGGCAGTTCGCGAAGGCGGTCTCGGCGGCGCTGCCGCGCGGGCCGATGATGAGGTCGATGTGGGCCACCTCGTTGCCGTCGCCGACGAGCGACTCTCCCACCAGCATCCGATCGATCTTTGCCATGATGTTTCCGTCTCCAATTGAAGGTTCTGTGGTGTGACGGCCCGCCCCGCGGACGGCGTCCCCAGGCATCTCCCAATCACGATCCGTGCCACATCGGGTGTCACCTGGGGACGCACCCGATGCCCGTGTTCATCGGGGTCGTCCGGCACCCTGCATCGTCGACATCAACCAGGCGAGCATCAGCGTGGCCACGGTGAGGTCGGCGCTGGTGCCGGGGTTGATGCGGCGCGATTTCAGCGAGCGATCCCAGTCGGCCCAGGCCGGATCGGCATCCAGCGACTCGCCGGCCCGTGCCCGCGACCACCACGGCAAGGCCTCGTTCAGGACACTTTGTGCCAGCGCCGGCCCGTGCTTGCGAACAATGTGTGAATCCGGACCGCTCGCCAGCCAGCCCAGGTAGAGCCGCTGCACGGCGCGGTCGTCGACCGTTGCGGCATCGTCTGACCCAGCCAGCGCAGGCAGGCCGACCTCGAACAGCTCGGCCATGGCATCGCGGTACTGCGCGGCGATGCGGTCACGCCCGGCGGCCAGCGTCATCGCCTCGCGCAGCGTCAGGCTCGGTGGCGTGTGCACGTCCTGCTCGGGGGCCTCGCCCAGGCCGCCCGGACTGGCCCGCACGATGGCGCGGAAGGCGGCCTCGGCATCGGCCACGTCGAGGCCTTCGATGACCTCGGCGATCGCAGCCCTCAAGCCATCGGCCGCGTCGACACGCTCGGCCGCAGCGGCCAACGGCGCGCACAGCAGCACGATGCCCAGGTTGGTGTTGCAGCCCACGCGGGCCCAACTGGCGGCGACGCCGGACTCGATGCGCTCGCCCACCCGGGCGCCCGTCGCGCACAGGCCGTCGAGCGACGCGGCGGCGCTGTCCA
>JACCDQ010804496.1_pt1 | contig 18320 bp, 19 predicted proteins | sample 7446031 | NCBI WGS metagenome assembly JACCDQ01 (sample SAMN15323442, study PRJNA562643) | freshwater metagenome | isolation source: river surface water | place: USA:Blue River Watershed | collected 2017-08-17
CATGTCCTGATCGTGCCGCGCGAGGCAAAGATATGGCAACGACGCGTGCTGGTCGCTGCCGAGGCCGGTGAATCCGGGCCTCAGGTGGTTGCTACGGCCATCGCCGTGGCGCTGCAATGTGAATTGCCATTACATCTGGTCAGTGTGGTTGCCACGGAATCATTGCGGCCGGGGGCGCGTGATTTTGTGGACAACATGCTCAAACAGGCGCAGGCGCAAGGGCTGGTCGCGCAGGGGGAAGTCCGGGTAGGCAAGCCGTACACCGAAATCCTGGCGGCCGGTGCTGCCTGTCAGGCCGACCTGATCGTGATGGGCAGCCGTGGTGATGCCTCAATTGGCCGCGCCCTGATTGGTGGAGTGGCACAAAAAGTGCTGGGACTGTCGGAGCTGCCTGTACTGGCTTTGCACACCTGATTTATTGAAAGACCCGAGGAGTTTTATTGTGAGTGACGCGCTGAACTATTTGCTCAAGGCCCGGCCTGAGACCATGAGCCACTATTTTGCTTTTCTGAAAGACAGCGGCAAATACCTGGACCCCAAAACCCGCAACCTGATTTCGGTCATCACCAAGGTCCACGCCCAGACCGAGCGCGGTTTTCGCCAGTACCTGGGGCGCGCCCTGCGCGAGGGCTGCAGCCCGATGGAGGTGCTGGATGCCTTGCTGATGGCGTTCCCGGCACTGGGCCTGGCCAAGATCATCTGGGCGGTGGACATCATTCTGGACATGAACATCCCGGGCTTTGCGCCCGAGGTCATCACCCAATTGGCGTCCGCGCCCGGCGAATGGCGTGATGTGGCAGCCAGCGCGTCGGTCAAGGACGGCGAGGTCATGCGCACCGAATGCCAGGGGCGTGGCCTGTTCATTTACCGCGACAAGAAAAGTTACCAGGTTTATGACAGCCACTGTCCGCACCAGAGCACCGATATCACCCAGCTGGCAGTCAAGGGCGCCACCTTGACCTGCCCCAAACACGAGTGGCAATTTGACGCCAAAAGCGGCGATTGCATCAAAAAAGGCAAGACACCGCTCAAACGTATCGAATCCAAAGTGGTCAAGGGCCGGTTGCTGGCGTTTTGGTAATTGAGTGGGGTGCCTTAGCGTGGTGCCTTAGCGCGGTGACGCAGCGTGCATTGGGTATCTGATTCCGCTCATGTCCCCCGGTTCGGACCTCGTCCGAACCTCCTCCTTTACTTCGCTGCATCAGACACCCAATACACGCTACTCGTTTGTTCCTTGAATGCTTCAAGACCGACGGCGTCTCAAGCTCGGGGTGGCAGGGTGTCCTGCAAAGCGAGGTTAAGGAGGAGGCAATTGCCTTCAGGCTATTGCCGGGGGACACGAGCGGCGCAGGGCACCCTGCCGCCCCAAGTCAAGCCAGGCAGAAAAGTCACGGACAATGAAGACTGTTCAGTCGCTTCCAAGGAGTTGAGTCATGCCGATTGTTGTGTTCAATCAAAAAGGCGGGGTGGGCAAGTCCACCATCACCTGCAACCTGGCCGCCATCAGCGCCAGCCAGGGCTTGCGCACGCTGGTCATTGACCTCGATCCACAGGGCAATTCCACCAGTTATTTGCTGGGCGAGGCCGCCAGCCAAGACCGGCCCAATGTGGCGGGTTTTTTTGAGCAAACCCTCAGCTACAGCTTTCGCAATGTGCCACCGGCAGACTTCGTGGTGGAAACACCGTTTGAAAACCTCGATGTGATGCCGTCCAGCCCGGCGCTCAACGAGTTGCTGGTCAAGCTCGAATCGCGCCAGAAGATCTACAAACTGCGCGAAGCCCTGGTGCAACTGGCCGACACCTACGACCGCATTTACATCGACACGCCACCGGCGCTCAATTTCTTTACCCGGGCTGCATTGATTGGCGCCAGTGGCTGCCTGATCCCGTTTGATTGCGATAGTTTTTCGCGCCAGGCGCTCTATGCGCTGATGGAGAACGTGCAGGAAATCCGTGCCGACCACAATCCTGATTTGCAGATTGACGGCATTGTGGTGAACCAGTTCCAGGCGCGCGCCAACCTGCCGCAGCGCATGGTGGCCGAACTGATTGAGGAAGGTCTACCTGTGCTGCAACCCTACCTGCCGTCGTCGGTGCGCATTCGCGAGTCCCATGAACGCTCCCTGCCCATGATCCACCTGGATCCGAACCACAAGATCACGCTGGCGCTGGTGGAGTTGCACGACGGGTTGCGGGCGTAAGACGCTTCATTGTTGACCAGTCCCTCTGCAAGGGTGCTCAAGGCGCGGCTTGTTTGAACGCTTGGTGTCAATTCATAGAAATTGCTATCTCTAAATATTCGAATTCACTGATTTATATCAATTAGGGTTACTACTGATAATCGAACAATGCCGTCACGACTTTCGAACGGCAGTGTGTAGTGAAGATCGGTTGGACACAGGCCGTTCCTTTGAGAAGGAAAGGTCATGTCAATCCATCATTTATTGAAAACAGTTTGCGTCTCGATTCTGTTCGCAGGTGCACTGGCGCAGGCGACTACAGACACCGGCGCGGCAAAAGGGGTCAAGTCCACGGCAGACCACAGCAAATTTGTTGCCTTGGTCGGCCCCTTTGAATCCGGACCAGCTGTCACCAAGGCCTGTCTGAGCTGCCATACCGAGGCCTCCAAACAAATCCATCAAACCCAGCACTGGAAATGGGAATACAAAAACCCCCAGACCGGTCAGTTGCTGGGCAAAAAATATGTTGTCAACAACTTCTGCACCTCGGTCAAGTCCAACGAAGCGGCCTGCAACAGCTGCCATATCGGTTATGGCTGGAAAGACGACACCTTTGACTTCAAATCAGAAGAAAACGTGGATTGCCTGGCGTGTCATGACGCGACCGGCAAATACAAAAAGCCATCGGGTTTTGCCGGCAACCCGGTGACCAAAGATACCGAATTTCCACCCGGATCGGGCAAGATCATTCGAGGCATCAATCTGGCCGAAATCGCGCAAAAAGTGGGTGCCACGAAGCGCACGACCTGCGGTACCTGCCACTTCAATGGCGGTGGTGGGGACGGTGTCAAACATGGTGATCTGGACACCTCGCTGGAAGCGCCCAGCAAGGAACTGGATGTGCACATGGATGTGGCTGGAAACAACTTCAGTTGCTCCACCTGTCACAAGACCGAGGGCCACCAGGTGCCAGGCAGCCGTTATGCGCCAACCGCCCAGGACAAAGCACCCGCCCATCTGCGCGGCAAGGTCGACACCAGCAACCCGGCCACCTGCCAGTCTTGCCACGGCCAGTCGCCACACAAGGCGGTCAAGTTGAACGATCACACCAACAAACTGGCGTGCCAGACCTGCCACATTCCGGCATTTGCCCGAGGCGGCCAACCCACCAAAATGTCATGGGATTGGTCAACCGCCGGCAAGCTCGACAAGGACGGCAAGTTCCAGACGCTGCGCGACGAAAACGACTACGACACCTACATGACCATCAAGGGTGATTTCAAGTGGGCTGAAAACGTCAAGCCTGAATACGTCTGGTTCAACGGCACCGTCAACTACACGCTGATGGGCGACAAGATTGAAAAGGCCAACGAGCCGATTCAGATCAACCGGTTCGACGGCAGCGCCACCGACGGCAAGTCGATGATCTGGCCAGTCAAGGTGTTCCGTGGCAAACAGCAATACGACCCGGTGAACAAATCGCTGGTGATCACCCATTTGGCTGGCAACGACGACACCGCGTACTGGAAAAACCTGAACTGGGTCAAGGCCGTCGAAGCCGGCATGGCCAAGGGCGGCGTGAAGTTTTCCGGACAGGTGGACTTTATCGAGACTGTGAGCATCTGGCCGATCACCCACATGGTTGCACCCAAGGACAAGGCCCTGGGCTGCGTGGACTGTCACGTCAGCAACGGCCGCCTGGAAAACGTCGATGGCATTTATATGCCCGGCCGTGGCCGTGACCATGCCGCCTGGCTGGAGATCGGTGGCTGGCTGCTGGTCGTGCTGACCCTGCTTGGCGTCACAGGCCACGGCTTGATGCGCGTCATTACCCGCAAAAACTGAACCGGAGAACCACCATGGCACGCGTTTATCTCTTCAAACCCTTCGAGCGGTTTTGGCACTGGTCGCAAGCGGCACTGATCATCACCATGCTGGTGACTGGTTTTGAAGTGCACGGCACCTACCAGTTGTTTGGCTTCGGCAAGGCGGTGGACTATCACACCGTTGCCGCCTGGACCCTGGTGGGGCTCTGGATTTTTGCCATCTTCTGGCATTTCACCACCGGTGAGTGGCGGCAGTACATCCCCACGACGCAAAAAATTCTGGCGGTGGCCAGGTACTACTCGGCGGGCATCTTCAAGGGCGAAGATCATCCCTACAAACCGACCACCGGGAAAAAACACAATCCGCTGCAACGCCTGACCTATCTGGCCGTGCTGACCCTGCTGACCCCCTTGATCTGGGTCACTGGTGGCTTGTACCTCTTTTATGCCGATTGGGCGCGCCTCGGCTGGACCGGTCTGAATCTGCAGTGGATCGCTGCGGGCCACACCCTCGGCGCCTTTTTGATGCTGGCCTTTTTGATTTCGCACCTGTACCTGGCCACCACCGGTCACAAGATCACCTCACAGGTGAAAGCCATGGTCACGGGCTGGGAAGACCTTGGCGACGAGGTGCCGCCAGACGCATCCGCGCAGAACAAAAGTTAACGAAGCAAGGAGTTCAAAATGGAAATCCGGTTCAAAAGGAAATTGCTCGCCGCATTGGTGGCAGGCATGGTCATGCCCTTGGCGGCTTTCGCATCAGAAGCCGATCTGTTAAAGAAAATTGAAGCGCTGGCCCAGCAAAATGAGCTGCTCGCGCAACAGCTGCAGGCGCTCAAGGGGCAAGTGCAGGCCAATGAAGCCAAGGCCGCAGTGCCGGTTGCGCAGGCAGCAGCCAGCAACGCGGCAATTGACGATCTCAAGAGCCAGGTTGAGCAACTCTCAAGCAAGTCGCTCGGCAAATGGCTGACGGTGGGTGGCGACTACCGTTTCCGCTACGACTACCTGGAAGGCCAGACCAGGGACTTCACTGATGTGGCGGGTACCTTTGCCAATGCGCAGACCCAGTTGCAAGCCGAGTTCTTCGCTGACCCAGCGGCAGCTTCCAGCCTGAATCCCGCCTGGACCACCGCCCAGGCGCTGACTGCGTTGATGAACTTTGCCCAAGGCATGAATGCGGTGGGTACCTATGACCAGGCGGCTGCCTTCCTGGCCGACCCGATGAACGCCGGCATGGTGGGTGCCATGAGCGCCTTTGCCAAGACCGTGCCCGCCTACCAGCCCAAGAACTCCAGCTTGATGACCAACCGCTTTAACCTTGACCTGAATGCCAAGGCGACTCAGGATGTCAGTGTGACCGCACGCCTGTCCATGTACAAGGTGTTCGGCTCGCAAGACGAAGGCGCCATCATGAACGCCGGCTCGGCCCCCTTCTTTGCCGACCGCACCGGTGTTTTTGACGGCACGCTCAGTCATGTGCCGTCGACCAGCTACCTCAATGTTGACCGTATCTATGCCACCTGGAGCAATATCGCCGACAAGGAAATCTGGTTCTCGGTGGGTCGGCGCCCGTCAACCGAAGGCGCACCCAGCAATCTCAAGCTGAACAAGCCACGCCCGGGCACGGGCGGTGTACCTTCGTTGCTGGTGGACTATGCCTTCGACGGCTTGACCTTGGGTTATGCCCCCGAAATTGATGCATTGCCAGGCGCCTACGCCAAGTTCTGCTACGGCCGTGGTTTCGAGGGCGGCTACAGCAATGCCGCAGGCAATTCCCTGGCCGACACCGACATGGTCGGCTTTTCGGTGGTGCCGATCGACACCGATCCGCTGCGTGTCTGGCTGCAGTGGAACCGTGGCATGAACATCTTTGATGCACCGACCATGAGCAACACCTACTTCGGCAATACCGCCAGCCGCGCCGACCTGGGTAGCATTGACTGGCTCGGTGCTGGCTTCATGAGCACCTTCAAGAACGTGGGTTCGGGTTCATTGCACGTGTTCGGTGAGGTAGCAATGAGCAAGACCCATCCCAACAACAATGTGTCGGCGCAAAACGGCTTCCAGGGTCTGCTGACCGGCGCGTTCTTCAACCCCGAGGCACCGAGCGACAAGACCGGTGTTGGCATCGCCTTGGGTGTGCGCTACGACCTGTCTTCGAAGTCCAAGGTAGGCTTCGAATACAACCATGGCTCCGAGAACTGGATCCCGTTCGCCCCCGCGGCTGACGACCTGTGGACCGCCAAGGCCGGTACCCGCGGCAGCGTGATCGAGGCCTACTACATCAAGGATCTCGACCTGGCGCCGGTGTCTTCGTTCTTCAGCAAGGCCTTCTTCCGCCTGGGCGTGCAGCGCTACAGGTTTGACTACACGGGCAGCAACAACTGGGTGGGTGCACCGGTCGCCATCGGCGATGTCAGTGCCGCGAACATGATGGCCACCACGCCGCTGGAAAACGCAACCAATGTCTACGCCACCTTTGAAGTCAAGTTTTAAACCCGCATTTCATTTTTTTATCAAGGAGCACCACATGAAAACCAAACTTTCAAGCCTTCTGATGGCCCTCGCGCTGGGTTTGTCAGCTGCCACCATCAGCACCAGCGCCCTGGCAGACGTCGGCAGGATGGTCGGCCCGGTCACCAAGATAACCCTGGCGGCGGATGGGAAATCGGCTGTAGCTGTGTTGAAGGACGGCAAGTCCGGTGATCTGGTGACGATCACCGTGACCGACGACCTGACGCTGGACAAATTCAAGGACAAGCGCATTACCGTGGGTGATGAAATTCGTGCCAGCTTCGAGAAAGATGGCAAGAACACCAGCAAGTCTTTCAAGAAAACTGCTGGCTGCTGAGCCGTTCCGGACCACGCGCCACCGCTTGAGTCTCCCGACCGGCGGCGTACCAACTTGTGATCGGGAGACGTGCTTCTCACGTTCAAGGAGTGATGTCATGAAACGCATGTTGTGGACATTGGCCCTGTCAGGCGCGCTGGCCTTCAGCGCGCTGGCAGCAGATTTCAAGGTCGAGGCTGACGAAGTCGTCAACGACCAGATGGTGAGTTTTTACGAGCAAGGCGCGATCGGTAAAACGGTCTGGGTGCTGGACAGTCGACCACCCGGCAAATTTATCGCCGGGCATATTCCGGGCGCGATCAACCTGCCGCTGGATGTGCTGAAAAAAGACCCGGCGGCCAGCGTTGAAAAACTTGCCATTCCAAAGACCGGCAAGCTGGTGTTTTACTGCGCGGGCCGCGAGTGCACCTTGTCAGTGGACTCAGCGGTTGTTTTCCGGGAAATGGGTTACACCGATGTCTGGGTTTACCGCAATGGCGTGCCGGGTTGGAACCAGAAAGCGCAACCCTTGTTGGCAACAGAAGCCCTTCTGAAAAAAGGCAATCTGATTTTGCTGGACACCGCGCCCGGCCAGGGCACCATCGTCAGTGCCAACAACCAGATCTTGCAACTCTCGCTGGCCGACCTCAAGGGCAGCCAAGGTGAAAACGTGCTCGCCAACTTGTCCAAAAATGCACCTCTGGTGGTACTGGACCGGGGTGACATGGGGGCCGTGAATGAGGCGCTGGAGACTTTGCGCGACTACGATTTTCGTCGAATGGCTTACTTCCCGGTCAGTGCCTGGAAGGGTTCACTTGGCGCTGCGCCCGCACCCACGCAAGTGAGCTGGGCACCCATTTATGCGCCCGGTCAAGTGGCTCCCCAAGCTTTTGAAGAGGCGGTGAAGGATGGCAAGTTCATTCTGGACGTGCGCCCTTCGGCCGATTTTGCCCGCGGGCACTTCAAGGGTGCGGTGAACCTGCCTATTGAAGAGCTGGAAAAAGATTTTGCCAAGATACCCAAAGACGTTCCCGTGTTTGTCAACTGTGCCACCGGTGCCAAGAGCACCAAGACCTATGACATTCTGGGTCGCAAGGGGTATACCAACGTGGCCTATCTGGACGCAGAAATTTCCTGCAAAGGCGAAACCTGCGTCATCAAGGAGTGAACGGATGTGGTCGGCGTTCTGGCTCGTGCTGTCGTTTGCTTTGCTGACGCCGGTATGCGCTGGTGAGCCGGAGCTGCTGCGACTGATCGGGAACGACACCAAGTTCATCTTGCAGACCCCCAGCAGCCCTGTCACCGTGACCCGCAGCAAGACAGCCTGCGCCTATCCCAAGGGTGCTTTGCAGCCTCTGGTCCCCTTGCCCGGCGTCACCCCGGTGACAGAAATCGAGGTATTGCACGCGCTCAACAACCCGTCGGTCATGGTGATCAACATGTGTGACGAAGAAGACCCGCTGAAAGCCACCATCCCGAACACATTCCACATTCCCTACAACGAGATTGAGGATCGGCTGGACAAGTTGGGTTGCCAGCGCCGCGCAGACAGGTCGTGGGACTGTTCTGGCGCCGTCAGCATCATCGCGTTTTGTTATGGCCCGATGTGTCTGCAAAGCCCGGCAGGCATCAAAAATATGGTGCACATGGGTTACCCGGTAGACAAAATCGCCTATTACCGTGGCGGCATGATGGACTGGGAGGCCCTGGGGTTGACAACAGTCAAGGGGAGTAGACAGTGAATAGAGTCGTCAGAGGCATCGGGAAGGTTTCCGACCTCTGAGTCGGCGTCGCGTAGGTGCATTGACATTTGACATGGTGATATATATCATGTGACATACCATCAAGGGAGCGCACCATGCATCAAACTGCGAAAATTTTTGCCACTGGCCGCAGCCAGGCGGTTCGCTTGCCGCTCGAATTCCGCTTTGACGTGTCGGAGGTTTTCATCCGCCATGACCCCGTCACTGGCGATGTGGTGCTCTCGCGCAAACCGCAGGATTGGCAAGGTCTGCTCGATGTGGTGGCACTCAACAAGAATGAAGATATGCTCATTGAGCGCCGCCAGACGCATGCCCGCCGAGACCCTTTTAAAGGCTGGGAGGAATGAGCCCGCGCTATATGCTCGACACCAATGTGGTCAGCCACATCATGCAGGGGCGAGATGCTGACCTGTTGGCGCGACTGATCCGGTTGCCTGTAGGTCAGGTGGTGATGTCCAGCATCACGCTGGCAGAGTTGGAATACGGCTTGCATCGCAAAGGACAGCCGGTTCGTTTGAAACAGGCCATGACTCAGGTCCTGTTACACATGGATGTGTTGTCCTGGGATGAGCGGGTGGCTCGTTGTTATGGTGAACTGTGTGCCACGCTCGAAGCCCAAGGCATTAATTTCAGCGACTTCGACATGATGATTGCAGCCCATGCCGTTGCTGTGGATGCCACTTTGGTAAGCCGCGACCGTGCTTTTACCCAGGCGACGGATCGTTTGAAGCTGGAAGTCTGGTAGCTTTGAACTTCTTCATTCGCACCGCAGCTTTTTGAATTAGAAGTGGGTCGATCTGGGTCAGAAACTGGCTCTGTATGTCACTGGATCGAGAAGGCAATGTTGATCAAGTGCCCCTGGAAGGTCAAACAATTTGGGAGATTTTCGGAACTCAAACAGACGGTATAAATGAAATTGTTCTTTGGCACCTTGGGACAGGGCCAACTCACCGCGCGACACGAAAAACGGTGTTTCACGGCCGAATGTCGTTGTTTTGACTTCGATCAGGCGCTCCTTGCCGTCTGACTCGAACGACAAAACGTCGTAGCCTAAACCGTCCCCCTTTGATTTTGAAACATGTTCAACCTTGTCCGCGAGTCGGTGATGACCGAGTTCGATGAGTCGCCAGTGCTCAAAGAGAACAATAAATTCTTCGCCAGCGAGACCGAGGGAACGATTCTTAGCTTCGCGTTCCAGGTAGTCCCTTTTTGCGGCTTTGAAAGTCAAGGGATTGCGAGGTTCTGACAAAGTACGATGGTCATGTTTTGACGGTGCGTCAGTCTTGACTTTCTTGAAGTCAGTTTGTACGGGTGTCGTTGCCGGTTGTTGCACTGCCGCAAGTGCAATTTGATCGAGCGTCGTCATGTTGTTCACCTGATCTTCAACGATGGCAGCCAATAATGCCTGATAGTTTGATCGAGGTTGATAGCCGCGAATATAAGGAAATCCGAGGTCCATCATGACTGCACTGATGTTGCAGTGTTTGAATTCGATGGACGCATCGGAACGGCCATTGAGCTTGCTTTGCAAGTTTCTGCGATGCTCGGTTTTGTTGAAACTTTGGCCTGAAAGCTCTAACGCGAGCATATCCAGGTAGTCTGCAATGATTGCTTCTACTTCTTCACGTGACCAGTCCATTGCAGACCCTGATAAAAGTTGATGAGTGGTTGAAAGGATAACCCACAAGTTATTTGAAACTGTCTCGCATGAAACTGTCGCGCATTTGGGCCACCGGCGCAGTGCCAAATCGGCGCTGAATTATTATTGCCCTCAAGCATTCCCAAATTTACTGAAAGTTCCAGTCATGAGTTCTTCCCCTGTTTTGCGTTTGGCCCCCAGCATCCTGTCGGCTGACTTTGCCCGTCTCGGCGAAGAAGTGCGTGCCATCGAGGCCGCTGGTTGCGACCTGGTGCACTTTGATGTGATGGACAACCATTACGTGCCCAACCTGACCATCGGGCCCTTGGTCTGTGAAGCGATCCGGCCGCACGTGAGTATCCCGATCGACGTGCATTTGATGGTGGAGCCGGTTGATGCCATCATTCCGCTGTTCGCCAAAGCCGGTGCCAACATCATCACCTTCCATCCAGAGGCTTCAAAACACGTGGACCGCAGCCTCGCAATGATTCGCGACCTGGGTTGCAAAGCCGGCCTGGTGCTCAACCCGGCCACGCCGGTCGATTGGCTCGACCACGTCATGGACAAGCTCGACATGGTTTTGTTGATGAGTGTCAACCCCGGTTTTGGCGGCCAGAAGTTCATTCCCTCGACGCTGGCCAAGCTGCGTCAGGTGCGCGTCAAGATCGATGCCCATGTGGCCGCAGGTGGCCAACCGATCTGGCTTGAAGTGGATGGTGGCGTCAAAACCGACAACATCGGTGACATCGTAGCTGCCGGCGCCGACACCTGCGTGGCCGGCAGCGCCGTGTTTGGCGCACCCGACGCCGATGGCGGTTACAAGGGTGTGATGCAGGCGCTGCGGCGCGCTGCCCACCCGCAATGACGGAACGTGCTTTTGACCTGATCCTGTTCGATCTGGATGGCACGCTAGTAGAAACCGCGCCCGAGATCCTCGATGCGGTCAACGACACCCTGGGGCAGTTTCAGTTGTCGCAGGTGACCTTGCAGCAGGTCAGCAACTGGATTGGCCACGGCACGGTGGCGCTGCTGGCGCTGGCGCTGGTCGACCGCAGCGGCATGACGCTCGAAGCAGCACGCACCTGCGACCTGTTGCGCCAGATGGTGCCAGCCTATGACGGTTTTTACCAAAAGCGCTGCGGCACCCGCAGCCATCTTTACCCTCATGTGCGCGAGACCTTGCAAAGCCTGCGCGCGCAGGGTGTCAAGCTCGCGGTGGTGACCAACAAGGAAAGCCGTTACACCCAGGCGGTGCTGGCTGCACATCAACTCGGCCCCTTGTTTGACGCTGTGGTCTGTGGCGATACCTTCCCCACCAAAAAGCCTGATCCGGCGGGCGTGGTGCACTGCCTGGCGCAGTTTGGCGTGGCCCGGGAGCGCACCCTGTTTGTGGGAGATTCCTGCATTGACGCTGCCACGGCGCGCAACGCGGGGGTGACGGTTTGGCTGCTGCCTTACGGCTACAACATGGGATTGCCGGTTGCCGACTGTGCGTCCGACCGGGTGATTTCGGATTTTTCTCAAATTTTGGGTTGAAAATAGCCCCCGAACAAGGAGTGAAGAAACCATGAAAGTTTTACGTTTTGCCGATGTGATTGCCAATGGCCAGGCCAAGGGTAAACGCGTGTTTATCCGTGCCGACCTCAATGTGCCGCAGGACGATGCAGGCAACATCACCGAAGACACCCGTATCCGTGCCAGCGTGCCCTGTATCCAGATGGCGCTGGCCGCCGGTGCCGCGGTGATGGTCACCAGCCACCTGGGCCGCCCGACCGAAGGCGCCTTCAAGCCCGAGGATTCCCTTGCTCCGGTGGCCAAACGGCTTGGCGAGTTGCTTGGCCGCGAGGTGCCGCTGGTCGCCAATTGGGTCGATGGTGTGGAGGTCAAGCCCGGTCAGATCGTGTTGCTGGAAAACTGCCGTGTCAATGTGGGTGAGAAGAAAAACGCCCCCGAACTGGCTAAAAAACTTGCTGCACTGTGTGATGTGTTCGTGCACGACGCTTTTGGCACTGCGCACCGCGCCTAGGGCACGACCTACGGCATTGCCCAGTTTGCGCCGATTGCCTGTGCCGGGCCGCTGCTGGCAGCCGAGATCGATGCCATCAACAAAGCCCTGGCCAACCCCAAGCGTCCGCTGGTGGCGATCGTGGCGGGTTCCAAGGTGTCGAGTAAGCTGACCATTTTGCAGGCGCTGGCCAAAAACGTGGATCAGCTCATTGTGGGCGGCGGCATTGCCAACACCTTCATGCTGGCTGCAGGGCTGAAGATCGGCAAGAGTCTGGCTGAGCCGGGTTTGGTGGACGATGCCAAGGCCGTGATCGAGTCCATGAAGGCGCGTGGCGCCGAGGTGCCGATCCCGACCGACGTGGTCACCGCCAAGACTTTTGCCGCCGATGCCGTGGCCACCGTCAAGGCCGCGACCGAGGTAGCCGACGATGACCTGATTCTGGACATTGGCCCGGTCACGGCGGCCAGGTTGGCTGCGCAGCTCAAAAAGGCGGGTTCGATTGTCTGGAACGGTCCGGTGGGTGTGTTCGAGTTTGCCGCCTTCGAGAATGGCACCAAGGTCATTGCGCAGGCCATTGCCGAGTCGTCGGCCTTCAGCATTGCCGGTGGTGGCGACACGCTGGCGGCCATTGCCAAGTATGGCATCGAGAAGGACGTGGGTTATATCTCGACGGGTGGGGGCGCTTTTCTGGAAGTGCTGGAGGGCAAGACCCTGCCTGCCTTCGAGATTCTGCAAAAACGCGCGGCAGCATAAATTGTGGTGTCGTGGTGACCGGTCTGGCGTCCATTGACTGGTCCGCACCCTGGCTTGCGCCGTGGCGCGCCAGAGGTGAGGTGGTGGCGGGCAGGGTGTGCGGCGGTATGACCCAGCCCGCCGCGCTCAACCAGTCAGTGCTGGCGCCGGTGTGTTTTGTGCCCCAAAGCGAGTTGCCCGCCGGCCTGGCCTACGAGCAATACATTTTCGACACCGGGCGAGTGCCCACCCGGGATGGTCTGCACGATTTCTTCAATGGATTGGTCTGGCATGAATTTCCGCTGGCCAAGAAGCGATTGAACCTGCTGCAGGCCGCCCAGATCGAGCGCACCGGGATTCAGCCCGTGCGCGGGCCGGCGCGTGATGGCATCACGGTGTTTGACGAAAATGCGGCCCTGCTGCAAGCGCCCGATGCCTTGTGGGACGCGCTGGTGGCCAAGGACTGGTTGCGCCTGTTTGGCGACTTGCGCCCCTTGTGGGGCCAGGCCCATCTGGTCTTGTTTGGCCATGCCTTGCTGGAAAAGCTGGTGGCGCCCAGAAAATCGATCACCGCCCATGTGTACCGGGTTTTGGCTGCGGACGATTCACTGCCTGGCATGGATGGCTGGCTGGCGTCTGATCTGACGGCCGAAAAACTGGCTGCCAAACCGTTTGCCCATTTGCCGGTTCTGGGTGTGCCCGGTTGGTGGTCAGAGAATGAAGATCCGGCCTTTTACAGTGATATCAACGTGTTTCGCCGGCCCCATGCCTAAATTTGCTGCCAACCTGTCGATGCTTTACCAGGAATTTGCTTTCCTGGACCGTTTTGAAGCCGCCGCCAACGACGGCTTCAAAGCGGTGGAGTACTTTTTCCCCTTCGCCTATCCGGGGGGCGAGATTGCTGCGCGGCTCAAGGCCCATGGCCTGCAACAGGTGCTGCTCAACGCGCCTCCGGGAGACTGGGGCGCGGGTGAGCGCGGCCTGGCCTGCCTGCCGGGGCGAGAACAAGAGTTCCGTGCTGGCATGGAATCCGCGCTGGGTTACGCCGTCACGCTGGAATGCCCGCGCGTCCATGTGATGGCGGGCTTGTTGCCGGCCGGCGCCACCCATGAAGCGTTTTACCCGACCTATATTGCCAACCTGCGCTGGGCCGCGCGGGTGGCCGCGCAGCAGGGCGTTGATGTGCTGATTGAACCCATCAACACACGCGACATGCCGGGCTATTATTTGAACCGTCAGGACGCGGCCCATGCCGTTCTGGCTGACGTAGGTGAACCTAACCTCAAGGTGCAGATGGACCTGTACCACTCCCAGATTGTCGAGGGCGACCTGGCTATGAAAATCCGCCAGTACCTGCATGGCGGCCGGATTGGGCACATGCAGATCGCCGGCGTACCCCAGCGCCATGAGCCAGATCTGGGGGAAATCAACTTCTGTTACCTGTTTGCCCTGCTCGATGAACTGGGTTACAGCGGCTGGATCGGTTGCGAGTACCGTCCTGCAGACAACCGGGCAGGGGGCACCTCGGCGGGTCTTGGCTGGCTCAAGCCCTATCTGTGACGGGGCAGTTCGGCGTCAATAGCGGCCCGCGCCACTGGCGCCGCTGATTTTGAGCCGGATACTTTTGACCTCCAGCTTGTGCACACGCAGATGTGCCTCAAAAGCGGGTAGCAGCTGGCGCAGTTTGGCCGCTGTGGTGGTGTTGCTGAGCAACAGGCACCAGACACCATCGGTGATGGGGCCAGCGGTCACGCTGGCGCGCAGAGCCTGCGGAATCAGGCCCTTGATGGCCTCCAGGCGTGCCTTGGAGGCGCTGTTGAGCTCCATCAGCTTGGCCAAACTGGCGTTGTTCTGGCTGGCTTGCAGCAAGGTGACTGAGGGCTGGCGTCGGATCATTGGGCGCGTGTGATGGCTTATACCGATGATTATCACGGATCGACCCCACACCAAATCAGGCACCTTCACCACGGTGGCAGGCGCGGGTGCAAGCGCGGGTAAAATTTGGGGATATGGATGGTGTTTGTCGGGATTTGATTTTCGTGACGCCGTTCCCCATTCCAGTCAGTTTGTAAAAAAGGATTGCGACGCCTGTTTGGCCTTTCCCGGCCAGGCAGCACGCCCGGTATTCATGTCCATTAACTTTCTCACCAAAATTTTCGGCAGCCGCAACGACCGCCTGATCAAAAAGTACCGGCACACCGTGGCCAGGATCAATGCCCTCGAACCGGGTTATGAGAAGCTCTCGGACGAGGACTTGCGCGCCAAAACCGAGGCCTTCAAAGACCGGCTGGCCAAGGGTGAAACCCTGGACGCCTTGTTGCCCGAGGCTTTCGCCGTGGTGCGCGAGGGCTCCAAACGGGTCATGAAAATGCGCCCGTTCGACGTGCAGATGCTGGGTGGCATGTCCTTGCACAACGGCAAGATTTCTGAAATGGGCACCGGCGAAGGCAAAACCCTGACCGCCACGCTGCCCGTGTACCTGAATGCCCTGACCGGCAAGGGCGTGCACGTGGTCACGGTCAATGACTACCTGGCCAACCGTGATGCCCAGTGGATGGGTCGCCTGTACAACTTTCTGGGCCTGTCGGTGGGCATCAACCTGCCCAACATGTCGCGTGAAGAAAAGCAGGCCGCTTACCGTTCCGACATCACCTACGGCACCAACAACGAATACGGCTTTGACTACCTGCGCGACAACATGGTCTACGAGGCGGCTGACCGGGTGCAGCGTGGCCTGAACTACGCCATCGTTGACGAGGTGGACTCGATCCTGATCGACGAGGCGCGCACCCCGCTGATCATCAGCGGTCAGGCCGAAGATCAGACCGATTTGTATGTGGCGATCAACCGGATCGTGCCGCAGCTTGAAAAGCAGGAAGGCGAGGCGGATCCCCAAACCGGTGAAGGCATCACCAAGGTGGGCGACTTCACCCTCGACGAAAAATCGCGCCAGGTATTCCTGACCGAGCGCGGTCATGAAAATGCCGAGCGCATCCTGTTCGAGATGGGCCTGATTGCCGAAGGCGCCAGCCTGTACGACCCGGCCAACATCACCTTGATGCATCACCTCTATGCGGCGTTGCGTGCCAACCACCTGTACCTGCGTGACCAGCATTACGTGGTGCAGGGTGGTGAGGTGGTGATTGTTGACGAGTTCACCGGGCGCCTGATGAGCGGCCGGCGCTGGAGCGAAGGCCTGCACCAGGCGGTGGAAGCCAAGGAAGGGGTGGCGATCCAGCCGGAAAACCAGACCATGGCGTCGATCACCTTCCAGAATTACTTCCGGCTTTATGGCAAGTTGTCCGGCATGACCGGCACGGCCGATACCGAGGCTTATGAATTCCAGGAGATTTATGGCCTGGAAACGGTGGTCATTCCGCCCAACAGGCCGAGCCGTCGTGAAGACCAGCTCGACCGCGTCTACAAGACCACCAAGGAAAAATACGAAGCGGCCATCAAGGACATCCGGGAATGTTTTGATCGCGGCCAGCCGGTGCTGGTCGGCACCACCTCGATCGAGAATTCCGAGATCATTGCCGATTTGCTGGAAAAGGAAAAATTGCCGCATCAGGTGCTCAATGCCAAGCAGCACGCGCGTGAGGCCGATATCGTGGCCCAGGCCGGTCGTCCCAAGATGATCACCATTGCCACCAACATGGCCGGTCGCGGCACCGACATCGTGCTGGGTGGCAACATCAGCAAGATCATCGAGGCGATCGAGAATGACGAAGCGCTCGATGCAGCCCAGAAGAAACAACAAATTGATGAGTTGAACGCCCAGTGGGCCAAGGACCATGCCTTGGTGACCTCATTGGGTGGCCTGCGCATCATTGCCACCGAACGCCACGAGTCACGCCGCATCGACAACCAGTTGCGTGGCCGCTCAGGCCGTCAGGGTGACCCGGGTTCGTCGCGTTTTTACCTGAGCCTGGACGACTCCTTGATGCGCATTTTTGCCGGTGACCGGGTCAAGGCCATCATGGACCGCCTCAAGATGCCGGAAGGCGAGGCCATTGAGGCCGGCATGGTGACACGCTCGATCGAAAGTGCCCAACGCAAGGTGGAGGCGCGCAATTTCGACATGCGCAAACAATTGCTCGAATACGACGATGTCGCCAACGACCAGCGCAAGGTGATCTACCAGCAGCGCAATGAAATTCTGGACGCCACCGACCTGTCGGCGCAAATCCAGTCGCTGCGTGAAGGCTGTTTTGAAGACCTGGTGCGCCAGTACGTGCCCGCCGAATCGGTGGAGGAGCAGTGGGACGTGCCGGCTCTGGAGCGTGTGTTGTCTGACGAATGGCAGATGACCCTGCCTTTGCAGCACCAGGTGAATGCCGCCAGCGCCATCACCGACCACGACATCGTTGAAAGTGTGCAAAAACATGCGAACACCGTGTTTGACGAAAAAGTGGCGCTCGTGGGTCATGAAAACTTCACCCAGTTCGAACGCATGGTGCTGTTGCAAAGCATCGACAGCAACTGGCGCGACCACCTGAGCTCGCTCGACTACCTGCGCCAGGGTATCCACCTGCGCGGCTACGCCCAGAAGCAGCCCAAGCAGGAGTACAAGCGCGAAGCCTTCGAGCTCTTTGGCCAGATGCTCGACGCGGTCAAGAACGAAGTCACCAAAATGCTGATGACGGTGCGGATCCAGTCCAACGAAGAAGCGGCTGCGGCCGCTGAAGAAATGGAAAACCGCGCCGAACGCATCAGCAACGTCACCTACACCGCGCCCACCGAGACCGGCGGGGTGGAAATCAAGGTGGACGAAACCACCATGCCGCTCGAAGTGCCGCGCGTGGGCCGGAACGAGCCCTGCCCTTGTGGCAGTGGCAAGAAATACAAACAGTGCCACGGCAAATTGTCCTGAGAAAGAAAGACATGCCCGTTCAACTCCCCCCTCCCAACCTCGAGGAATTGTTTCCGATTGCCGGCGTGCGCATCGGCGTGACCGAGGCCGGTATCCGCAAGGCCAAGCGCAAGGACCTGACCGTGGTGCTGATCGATGACGGCGCCTCGGTGGCTGGCGTGTTCACGCAGAACCGCTTTTGCGCAGCACCCGTGCAACTGTGCCGTGAACACCTGGCAAGCGGCCAGGGCATTCGCGCCATGGTGATCAACACCGGCAATGCCAACGCTGGAACCGGTGCTGACGGACTGGCGCGCGCCACCAGCAGCTGCCAGGCGCTGGCCACTCGCCTGGGTGTGTCTCAACAGCAGGTGTTGCCGTTCTCGACCGGTGTCATCATGGAAACCCTGCCGGTGGAGCGTATCGAAGCCGGACTGGATGCCGCGATCCAGGATGCCAGGGCCGACCATTGGTTGCGCGCCTCTGAGGC
>JACCDQ010754521.1_pt1 | contig 18318 bp, 14 predicted proteins | sample 7446031 | NCBI WGS metagenome assembly JACCDQ01 (sample SAMN15323442, study PRJNA562643) | freshwater metagenome | isolation source: river surface water | place: USA:Blue River Watershed | collected 2017-08-17
AAGGCCCAGCACTATTTAAATTTGCACCAGTGTGATCAGTTAAACTTCTAGCGCGACCATGAGTTTCCCCAACAACGATAGAATCACCTTTATTAAGCGTTCCTTCTTTAACTAAAATTGTCGCCATGGCACCACGACCTGCTTCAATTTTAGATTCTATAACCACACCTTCTACATTTCCTTTCGGATTGGCACGAAGATCAAGAATTTCAGCTTGTAATAAAATCGCTTCTAATAACTCGTCAATGCCTTGTCCTTTTAGAGCAGAAACATGCACGTATTGTGTTTGTCCTCCCCATTCTTCTGGCATTAAATTGAAGTCAGATAACTCTTGCTTCACTCGATCAGGATTAACGCCTGGTTTATCCATTTTATTAACTGCAACGATGATTGGAACTTGTGCATTTTCACAAAATTTAATTGATTCTTTTGTTTGAGGCATAACCCCATCATCACCAGCAACCACTAATATAACAATATCAGTTGCACTCGCTCCACGCTGTCTCATTGCCGCAAAAGCTGCGTGACCTGGAGTATCTAAAAATGAAATCGTTTTACCATCATTCGTTTTAACTGAATAAGCACCAATGTGTTGAGTGATCCCACCCGCTTCACCGTCGGCAACTTTTGCTTTTCTGATTGTATCTAAAAGAGTCGTTTTACCATGGTCAACGTGGCCCATGATTGCTACAACCGGTGGTCTTGTTGGGTATTTCGCCAACTCATCCGTTGTTTCAACTTTTTTACCGATTATTTTTTCTTCGTTAAATGCCTTATCTTCAACTCGATAATTATATAAATTACAAATATCTTGAGCTAACTTTGGTCCAACATAATCCGTTTCTTTGATTAAAAGATTTAACTCTAAACATTTATCAATTAGGTCTTTGAATTTAATCGAAAGCTTTTTGGCCAGTTCACCAAGTTCAACACCTTTAAAAATTTGAACCACTCTTTTTGATTCTTTAACTTCAGTGATCTCTGTTTGTTTAGTTGGGCCTAGATACTCATTTTTTCTCATGATCTGAGTATAAATAGGTCTTCCTGTTCCACTTAATGCTGCAGCGTAAGACTTAATTTCATCTTCAGCTCTAGTTAAATTAATCGCTTGAGATTTAGAAGTGATGGCCTTTTTACCAGTCATCATCGTCGCTAATCCACCAAGTCTTTTCTTATTAGTTGACTCATCTTCTGCTGTTTTCTTTTTAAACTCATCATCTTCAAAATCGTCATTTCCATCTACACCAGCTTTAGCTTGAAGATTTCGAGCAAGTTGGGCTTCTTTTTCCTGGTTTAGAGGATCTTTAGAAGGAATATAGACTGGAGTAAATTTATGAGTTTTTTCACCAGTCGTTCTTTTTTCCGGTACTGTTTTTCTTTCTTCAGTCGATGTTTGAATTGGTTTTTGAGGTGCTTTTGAAACAACTCTTAAACCAGTTGAAGAAGACTTCGGAGCATCAGATGCTTGAACCTCTTCAATAGAATTATCTGATTCATGTTCTGATTCTGAACCTCCAAAAGCGTTTTCTAACGTTTCGCTTCTGTCTTCATTTGAAAGTGAATCATTTTTATCATCTTCATGATCAAACTCTGAATCTTTATCATCAGATTTTCTTCTAATAACAGTCGATTTCTTTTTTACAACCGAAGCAGCTTTTTTTGCCTCAACTGGCTTTGCCGCTTCAGTTGTTTTTGTCGTTACCTCTGCAGTTTTTTCTTCAGCAACTTTTGTTGAAGCTTTAGCTGTAGGTTTCACTTCTTTGGTTTCAGTCGTTTTCTTGCGAACAACTTTTTTCTTCACTTCAGTTTCAACTTTAGCTTCCACTTCTGATTGACGAGAGGCCATGAATTTTGCCACATCATCATCTGAAAGTTCGGCCATGTGATTTCTCACGCTGAAACCTTTAGTTTTTAATTGTTCAACTAAATCGAGGGGACCAATTCCTAATTCTTTGGCAAGTTCAAAAACTTTTTTTGCCATAAAGATATCTCCAATATTAACATTATTTTAATTTAAATGCTGCTAGTTCTTCTCTCAGTCTTCTTTCTGCTTCTGAAAACTTATCTTTAGAATCATGTTCTGATTCTCTATGTTTTTCGATCATACCTTTATAAGCTGGAACAGCTGAAGCTGAAATTAATTCGTCTTCACCTTGTTCTAGATTAATAGTTCCGGCCGAAATCGCATCATGAGTTGCTTTTAAAATATTAGTCGCATCATCAACTGAAGCATGCACAATATCAGAAAGTGTTTCAGCGTCTAATGCTGAAAGATCCGCGATTGACATAATTCCAGATTGAACCAACATCTGAGCTCTTGCATCGTTAATAGCAGTAATTTGCACCAAACTCTCAACTGCTCTTTTAATTTTTTCTTGTAATTTAGTTTTAGAAATAATGTTAATTTTATATCCCGTTAACATTGCCGCTAATCTTACGTTCTGACCTCTTCTACCGATTGCCAGTGATAATTGATCTTCTTCAACCACCACGTCCATTGAACCTGAACTTTGGTCAATTTGAATATTAGCGATTTCTGCTGGAGCTAAAGAAGCTCTGGCAAAATTTTCAACTTCCGAATTCCATCTTACGATATCAATTTTTTCACCTTGAAGTTCGTTAACGATGTTTTGAACTCTAGAACCTTTCATCCCAACGCAAGCTCCAACTGGATCTACATCTTTTTCAGAAGTGTAAACCGCGATTTTCGCTCTTTGTCCTGGCTCTCTTGCAGCCGATTTAATTTCAATTGAGCCTTCTAAAATTTCTGGTACTTCAATTTCAAAAAGTTTAACAAGATACATTGGACTCGTTCGAGATAATCTGATCTCTGGTCCACGATTAGTCATGACAACTTCTGATAAATAAGCTTGAATTCTGTCACCTGTTTTAAAGTTTTCACCAGGAATAATTTCTTTTTTAGATAAGATGGCATCAGACTTACCAAGATCAACAATAACATTGCCTCTTTCATATCGTCTGGCAATACCAGTCACTAACTCACCTTCACGATGCTTGAAATCAGAAAATAAAATTTCTCTTTCTGCATCTCGAACTTTTTGAAAAATAATTTGTCTAGCAGTTTGTACATCCACTCGAGTAAAATTTGGGTTTTCAATACGAATCCCTAATTGATCACCGATTTCAACTTCGCCATCAAGATTTTTTGCGTCTTGAAGAGTAATTTCCATAATTGGATCTTTAACATTTTCAACAACATTTTTATATTGATAGATTTCAATTTCATCTTCTGAATCATTGTATCTGGTTTCGTATTCACCTTGAATTCCAAACTTTTTCCTAGCCGTTACTAAAAAAGCTTGTTCAATAGCTCTTACCACCACTCGCTTATCGATTCCTCGATCTTTACCTAATGTTTCAATCATTCTACCTAATTCTGAAAAATTCATAAATTAACCTTCTCTGTTATGATTCTTTTTTGGAATTAATATCCGTTTCTAAATTTGCTTTTTTTATTTCACTATATTTAATTTTAATTTTTTGATTTTTTAATTCAACTTCAATTCCATCATTTTCGGCCGCTAATAATTTTGCCTTAAATTTTGTGCTATTTTTAAAGGCCTTTGGAAATTCTGGAAGATGATCTGTTTCTAATTTTTTAAACAAAGTTAATTGAACTTCTTGTCCTACGCTAGACTGAAAATGTACCACTTGATTTAAATGTCTAAATAAACCTGGAGAAGAAACTTCTAAAGTTAAATTCTCTGGCATCCAAGTTTCATTATCAATATATGGAGATAAAGCTCTATCAACTTTTATACAATCATCGATAATTGCTGAATTGGTTTTTTCATCAAAGATATAAACTGTTAAAGTTTGAGCCCCTTGAGTCCACTCAACGTCATACAAACTAAGCCCCTGCTCAACAACTATTTTTGAACAAAGATCAAAAAATTTTTTTTCTAATGGATTAATAAATTCTTTTATTACCATTATCCCTCTTTAATAAAAAAAAAGGGCGGAACTTAAAATCCACCCTTATTATAGATCGAAACAATTCGATTTAATTAAAATTTGGCGATAATTACAAATTAATGTAATTACGTGAGCTAATATAACAGAATTACTACAAATTGCAAATTCATTAATTCATCTTCAACATTATATAAGCGTCTTCCCCATTAGAATAGAATTTCGCAATGCTCCTAGAGGTTGTAAACCCCATTTTCTGGTAGAGATTTATCGCAATTTCATTAGTTACAGAAACTTCTAATTGAATTGTCTTAATGCTTTGTTTATTGATTTCAAAAAAACTCTTTTCTAATAGGACCTTAGATAATCCTTTACCTCTAAATTCTTTTTCAATCGCAATTTGAATTAAATGGGCAAATGAGTCGATTGGTTGAGTTAGAAAAAGCACGTACCCGATGATTTGATCATTATTTAGAGCTGTAATTAAAATTAAATCTTTTAGTTTTAATAAATCTTTCCAGGATTCAAATGACCATGAATGATCCATATTTCGCTGATCTATTTCCGAGATTATATTAAGGATCTCATGATTTAAATCTAAGCCACTTTCATAAATCTTAAACGAAAACATTTATACCGGTGAACTTAAATCAACGTTACCGATGGCCCGATCAGAATTGGTTTTAACTTCCATATGAAATCTAATTTTTGCTTGAGGATTGAAGGTATAACCATCTTTACCTCTAATGATGTACTTTCTTTTTGTATCACCATCATCTGGCTCAATTAATTTTCTTAAACGAGAAACCGAAGTGTAAATAAGTTTGTCGTGAATAAGTGGATTGTATTCATCTTTCCAGATCATCTTGGCCAATTGTTCTTTATCAAAATAAATGCCTGGATTTTTTGAAAGTAAAAATAAAATTTCTAATAAAACAAATCGGTGTTTAAAGTCGATTGTTCCTAAACTTTTCTCAACAATTTTTCGATTGGTTCGATCGAGGTATAAATCAACAGTAGAATCGTTAACATCTTCAATTTCAGATTCAATTAACTTATTTAATCGTTTAAATAATGTTGTATCGATTGATTCTTGAGCTAAATGAAATAAATTTAATGAAGATTCAAATTGACCGGCCTTTTTTAAAGCGGTCGCTTTTCCGTAAAGAATATATCCATACAAATTCCAGCACTTTTTAGACTGTAGATATTCATTAGCTAAACGGAAATAATTGAGCGCCTTATCATTTTCATTTAGTTCAATATAAACTTTGGCGTAATAAGAATACATCGCTCCAGATAAATAAAACTTCTTAATAATTTTTAAAAGATCATTTAATTGATCTAAAAAACGTATCGATTGTTCAAAGTCCTTTCGATAAAAGCAATTTGACGCAAGGGCCAGTAAGCATTTAGAAAGTAATTCTGGATCATTTTCTTCCGCTGCTTTTTTATAGGCCAACTCAAAATTATTTTTAGCATCTTCAAAATTACCACTATAATTTTTAACGACCCCAAGATTGTAAAAATATTCTGAATTTAATGTAGGAAGATTTCTAGAAAGTAAATCAATAAGCTTTTCACTTTCAAGAATATATTTTTGCGCTTTCTGATCTTCTAAACGCTCTGAAGCAATCCGGATTAAAAAGCCGTAAGCTTTTAGAATTGTAAAGCCATCTTTAATTGGTTCAGCAAAAGCTAAAGATTTGATTAATGACTCTTCGGCCTTAATTAAATCAGCTTTATCATAATATATTTTACCAAGTTGATAATAAGACCGACCAATGTCAGATTTATTAATCGCCTCTTGGTCTTTTTTTGATAGTTCTAATTCATCGTTAAATAAAGACAATGCAGGGTGGATGTCATTATTAGATTTTAAAACATCAAATGTGGTCATAGATTACCTTCCTTAAAATGCCCAAATAAAAATTTGGTTGAGAACTCTTATCATAATAAAGTCAGAGCGTCAAAAGCATTGTAAGATTTTTAGCAATTTCAATTTTAACTCATTGATTTATATGCACAGGATTGCTATTCTATGCCCAATTTAAAATGTCATTTTTTTGATTTTTCGGAGACTTAGAATGGCCAAATACGACTTAGATACGATCAGACACTCTACCGCCCACCTTATGGCCCACGCCATATCGAGGCTCTATAAAAATTACAATCCTCAATTTGGAATCGGCCCGGTGATTGAAAATGGTTTTTATTACGACATCGATATGGATTATAAAATTCATGATGATGAACTCGTAAAGATCGAAGCAGAGATGCAAAAAATCATCGATGAAAAAATTGTGATTTCTAAAAAAGTTTTTACCCGCGATGAAAATTTAAAATTTTGGGCAGATAAGAATCAACCACTAAAAGTAGAAGTCGTAACCGGTATTCCATCTGATCAAGAAATATCTTGTTATGAACAAGGCGATTTTATCGATTTATGTCGTGGCCCACACGTCGAAAGCACAGGTCATCTTCCAAAATTTTTTAAGCTCATGAATACAGCGGGAGCTTACTGGAAAGGTGATTCAAAAAATAAAATGCTTCAACGAATTTATGCGGTTTCTTTTACGACTAAAAAGCAATTAGAGGATCACCTCCACTTTTTAGAAGAAGCTAAAAAAAGAGATCATCGAAAACTGGGAAAAGAATTAGAATTATTTTTGTTTGATTCAATCGCTCCAGGCTCACCATTTTTTATGCCAAAAGGAACCATTGTTTACAATGAACTGGTTTCTTTTATGCGTAGAATTTATCAAAAATATGATTACACTGAAGTTATCACACCAATGATGCTCGATACAGATCTTTGGAAAACTTCTGGTCATTATGCTCATTATAAAGATGATATGTACATGCTTCACGTCGACAATCGTGAATTCGCCATGAAGCCGATGAACTGTCCTTGTCATATGTTAATGTATTCACATTTTAAATATTCATACCGCGATCTACCTATGCGTTTTGCCGACTTTGGACGCTTACATAGATTTGAGCTGGCCGGATCCCTTGCTGGATTAACTCGCGTACGATCATTTTGCCAAGACGACGCCCACATTTTTATTGCCCTAGAAGGGATTCAAGAAGAAATAAAAAAACTATTAGAAATGTTTTTTGTTTGTTACGACCATTTTGGTTTTACTGAAATCAATATTGGATTATCGACTAGACCTGAATCAAAATTAGGCAGTGATGAAACTTGGGACATTGCTGAAAGTGCCTTAAAAGTTGCCCTCGATTCATCAGGACACGAATATCATATCAATGCTGGAGATGGAGCTTTTTATGGGCCCAAAATTGATATTCAAATTTCAGATGCAATTGGAAGAAGACATCAATTAGGAACCATTCAATTAGATTTTCAACTCCCAGAAAGATTTGACTTAAAATTTAATGCTCACGATGGAACAGAACAAAGACCTGTTGTCATCCACCGAGCTCTTTTAGGATCGCTAGAGAGATTTATTGGAGTTTACTTAGAACATGTGGCGGGAGTTTTCCCATTTTGGTTAGCACCAGAACAGGCTGTCATTGTTCCAATTTCAACAGATAAGCACTTAGGCTATGCCAAAGAAGTTTGTCAAAAAATGAAAGATTTAGGTTTTAGAGTAAGACTTGATGATAGAAATGAAACTATGGGATACAAAACTCGTCAGATCCAAACAGCTAAAATTCCTTTTATGCTCGTTATTGGTGATCGAGAAATGGAATCACATTCATTTTCAGTCAGAGCTCATGGTGAAATGAAATCAGTGACTTTAACCATTGATGAAACCATTAAGAAATTTACTGAGCTTCAAGCTGAAAAAGTACCGACAAAATTTAGAATTTAAAAGAAAGGCAAAAGCATGATGCTCTTGCCTTAAATACCCAAGGATTAGGAAATGAAGAAGAATATTCTATTATTATGGGGCGGTGGCGGAACAGAACACGACATTTCTGGTGTTTCTGCTAACTATGTTTATGAAACCTTAAAAAGCATTGATTTATACAATGTTTTTAAAGTACAAATGACCAAAGCGAAAAAATTTATTTTAGATGATAAGACAGAAGTCGAACTTAATTTAAATCGCGAATTAATAATTAAAGATCATGCCTACACTCTCTCCTATGCCATTCCTGTTATTCATGGACCTCCCGGAGAAACTGGGGAAATTCAAACCTTTTTTGAATTAATCAATCTCCCTTATATGGGATGCGGTCCCGAAGCATCGCAAATATGTTTTAATAAAGTGACGAGCAAACTTTGGTTTAACTCACTAGGTATTCCTAACACTCCTTTTGAATATTTAAGTTCTATTGAAGAAATTTCAAAAGCCACATCGATGTTTGAAAAACATGGTAAAATTTTTATTAAAGCAGCTTCTCAAGGCTCTAGCGTGGGTTGTTATCAAGTATTAAACAAAGATGACATCATACCAACTATTGAAAAGGCTTTTAAATATTCCGAATATGTCTTAGTTGAAAAAATGGTAAATGCACGAGAACTTGAAATTTCAACTTATGAATTCGATGGTAAAATAATCACCACTCTTCCTGGTGAAATTATCTGCCCAAATAAGTTTTATTCCTTTGAAGAAAAATACGACCCAAAATCAAAAACTACCACCGAATTAGTGGCCCCAAATCTTCCCAAAGAAGCTATTTTAAAAATGCAAGATTTTGCCCATAAAGCTTTTTTACATTTAAAACTTCGCCATCTTTCAAGAATTGATTTTTTCTATACAGATGCCGGTGAGATTCTTTTAAATGAGATCAACACATTTCCAGGAATGACCCCAATTTCAATGTTTCCTAAAATGATGGAAAATCATGGCCATCAATTTAAATTATTTTTAGATCAAACAATTAAGAAAACTATTTTGTAGATGAGGATAATATGCAATTGCCTTTAATCAATGCTGAAGATGCTAAATATAACTTAGAAATATTAAAAAAATATTATGACCAAAAACTAATTCCGGCAGAAAAAAAGAACTACATTACAGATTTAAAACATTCTGTCGGACCTTATATGGGAGTTATCGGTGCAAACGGAAAAACCCATTATTTTCTAGATGCTGCTTCACAAATTGCAACGCTTGGGCATGGTTTTAATGCTTCAGTATTTTTTGGAACCGCGGAATTTTTAGAATCTTGGACGAACGACTTCACTACCGCGGAATTTAAAGAAGTCAGAAATGCTTTTTTAAAATTTTTATCAAGAAAATTAAACTGGAAAAAAACCTATCTCTCTTTTGTTCACTCTGGAGCTGAGGCCAATGAATTGGCCCTAGGTTACGCCTATCGCAATCGTTTTTATAAAGATGCCAACAAAGTCTTGGCCTTCGAAGGTTCTTTTCACGGAAGAATGATGGTTACATTGGCCGCTACATGGAATAAATCAAAGCGTGAACCATTTGAATGGCAAAATTATTTAGCTGAATATGTGCCTTACCCTGAATCAATGGATGGACAAATTCATAAAGCTTTTCCAGAAAATTGGAAAGAATTTTGGGATCACTCTTCAAAAGCAGATTTCAAAATTCCAGAAAGATGGAACAAAGAAATTCAAAATGATGCTACTTTAAAAAAAGAAATTGAAGTCTTACTGCAAGTTAGAGATAAAATTAAAACCAAGAAAATTTTTTCAATCATTGTAGAACCAATGCAATGTGAAGGTGGAGACTGTTATTCTACCGATCGATTCCACACCGCACTGTTATTAATGGCGAGAACTTTCAAGGTTGCAGTTATTCATGATGAAGTTCAAACTGGCTTTCATTTGGGCCGAGAATTTTTTTGGCACCGCCAACTTAATATGAAAGATATTAATGGCAAGCAATTAAATCCTGATTATGTTACCTGTGCGAAAAAAGCTCAAATTGGAATCGTTTTATCTCATCACGAAACCAAGAATGTTTTTAAGGGTGAAGAATTTTCTGTTGCCTCCTGTATCAGAGGCTATTCTCATGCTATTAGTTTGGATCAGGCCCAAAATAGAATTATAAAAATTGAAGAATCTGTTTATCCTAAATTAATAAAACTTTTACAAAAATTTCCTGAACATATTTCAAGACCTAGAATTAATGGTATTGCCTTTGCTTTTGATTTACTAGATCCAAGCCTACTAAATAAATTTGTCGATTTAAGATTTAAATATGGGCTTTTATACTACCCTGCCGGAAATCAAACTTTACGATTTCGTTTAAACACCATGTTTAATGAAACAGATATGGATTTCCTATTTAATCAATTAAGTTTAATTATTGAAGAGTTATGTCTAAAAAAAGAAAATACATCTCCTCAAGCGATCGAAGTTGATCATAGTGATCAAAATTCTCTTTATGACTGGCATCAATTTTTAATTGAAACTAAATTGCAAAAGCTTTCTAATATAAAATTTTCACCTGAAACTATTAAAGAGAAAATACAAAAACTAATGAGTGAAAATAGCCAATATAACTTAATTGAAATTGGTCACTTTAATTTTTTGGATTACCGAGAAAGTATTATCAACTTACAAAAAATAGTTTATGAACCAGCTAGACAAACTGATATAGAGAAATTTGAACATACCGTTTTAAATAAAAACTCACTTTGCTTAGGTTTAATTCATCTTGGAAACTTAGTGGGAATATCATTTGCTGGTCCTTTAAAATTATACCCGCTTGAACGTGGAGTGAGACAAGACCCACATTATAATGATGAAGATTCACTTTATATGCTGGATTTAACAATTCATCCAGATCATGCCAAACACGGCCTTGGTCGTTCACTAAAGTATGCTACTTCAGCTTTAGCGATTACTAAGGGAATTAAGCGTATAAAAGGTCGCAATCGTGATCGTTTAGCTGCTCCAATGATTAATATCAATTTATCTTTAGGTGCAATTGAGCAAGAATATTATCGTGAAGATTATCCTGACTTTGAATCTCATCGCGACGTATTTTATTACAATTCAAGCGCCACATGGAAAAAACCAGAACCGAAGCTAGGCCATTTCATTGATATTCCACTATCCTTTGAATCTCTTAATAAAAATTACATTTCAAAACAATTGCCTTTTATCGTTAACAAAATTTGCTTATCAAATTTTGTTTCAACTGATTTTTTAGATTGTATACAAAATATTTTTGCCAAACTTCCTGAAACTTTAAGACATGGATATACTTGTTCAGGACAATCTGAATGTGCTGATAAAGTTATTAAAAGTATCTGGGTTAAATCTAATGAAAACATCAAGAAAAACAATATAAACAAAATGATAACTTTCAAAAATCATTTTTTTGGAAACGGATCAAGTCTAGCTAGAAGTTTAAGCTATGACACTGATCCATATTTTGATGTCATAAAACTTGACAACCCAAATCAAACCAATTTTAAAAAAATATTAAAAGACATTGAAAGTGAAATTGCAAAAAATCCTATCCTCGCAATTTGGATCGAACCTGTTCTTCAAAAGACAATGGAGCAAGTTCCAATTGATTTCTTAAAAGAACTTAAGACTATTTGCAAGAACAACGCCGTCGCTTTAATCTTTAATGAAACTGCCTCGCAAATGTATCATTACACTCCAGAACATTTTTTTGCTTCATCTATTCCTGAAATCACACCAGATGCTGGAATGATTTATACTGGAGGACAATCTGGTTTAGTTTTCACTGCTAATGAATATTTCCTTGAACAGCCATTAATGTTAATTAGCACTTGGGATGGAGATGAATTTTCTCTAAATACTTATTTTGAAGCATTTAATCTAATTGAATCAAGTAAAAAAGATTATTTGAAAACAATTAAAACCTTTGAAGAAAAAATTAAAAATTATTTAAGTCAATTTCACTTAGAGGAATTAATTTTAAATAATGGTGTCGGTCACTTCAAAGGTCAGCTACCAAAGCATGTTGAAAAAATGTTTAAAAAATCGATCGATGGAAAATTTCTCATTGCTCCAAGTTTTAATGCTATGAAGGAGTTTATTCATTCATGAATACCAATTGTATGTTTCCTTTAATTGAATACGCTAAAAATTCTAATCATTTCGAATGGGGAAAGTCCCATGGCGAAGAATTTCGTCAAGCTATTTCAGAATTAGCTCAAATCAGAAAAGAACTGATGCTGGCAAAAAATCCAAAGCTATTAAAAAACCTTGATGAATTGGCCTTAAAGCAATTTTATTATAGCCAAAAATTTGCTCCAGACATCGCCGAAGAAATTGAAGGAATTATAGTTGGTTCAAATTTATCTAAAACTGATATCGTCATTTTAAATAATTACACTGATTTTAGAGATATAAAATTACCCGAAGAAGGATGTTCAACAATCCATGTTCAAAACAGTAATCAAATTTTATCAGGTCAAACTTGGGACATGCATCGATCTGCTAAAAATTATTTATCTCTTATTAAAATCCCAGCTCATAAAGAGCACGCTCCCCAATTAATATTATCTTTAGTTGGCTGTGTAGGACTGATGGGGGTTAATACTAAAAATCAATTGATCGGAGTAAATAACATCAATACTGATCGCGCACAAACAGGAATCATCTGGCCGGTATTAGTTAGAAAGACTATCCAACAAAACACACTCAAAGAAATGGAAAATGAACTTGTTAATTCATTTGTAACCTCTGGCCATAACTATCTCATTTCTTCTCCCGAAGGTGGAATGCATTTAGAAGTTACTCCCGTAATTAGTGAATGTGTTGGAAAGCTAGGGCTAAATGAATCGGGAAGTATTTTTCACACCAATCATTGTTTGGGCCCTGAAATACAAAAACTAGAAGATAAAAGTTCGATGAGTTCAACAACATTTAATCGATTTAATTTGTTAGATAAAAAATCTCAACAAATTGCCAGCCTAAATGAATTAAAAGATCTATTAATGGATCATGAAGAATTTCCTAAATCCATTTGTTCTCATTTTGAAAACGGAGCTCAAGACCCTTCTTTTACTTGTGGCGGTGGCGTTGCTGATTTAAAAAAGGGTGAATTCTATTTTTGGAGAGGATGCATGACTCACGATGCGGATTTCTTAGATTATAAATTTAAAATTAAAGATAACGATTTTGTAAGAATAAAGGAATAACATGGAACATCCTTATTACTTTTCTTGGACCAAACAAAAAAACGTTTCTTCTTTTGAAATGGAAAAAGTATCTGGAGTTAAATTCTACACTCCAGACAATAAAGATATCATTGATTTTAGTTCAATCAGCTATCAGGCCCATTTTGGATACAATCACCCAAAAATAATTCAAAAAATTACAGAGCAACTTCAAAAAGTTCCAATCGCCTCTCCTAAGGCGATTTTTCAAAATAAAGATCAAAACACTTATTCATTAATTAAATTATTAGGTCATCGAAGTGGCAAAATTTTTTACACAACCGGCGGTGCTGAAACAATAGAAAATGCACTTAAGATTGCTCGAGATATCACCAAAAAAAAATTGGTCTTGGCCAGAAGCCAATCCTACCATGGCGCTACCATGGGCGCACTTTCGGTTACAGGTGATTGGCGAAACCCACCTCATCAACTCCCCAATGATTGGGTTGTACGAATTCCAGAACCCACGATTCCAAATTCTCTCGAAATAACTAGAGAGATTATAAAGAATCACGGCGCTGAAAATTTTGCGGCTTTTATTTTAGAAACAATAACAGGTGGAAACGGTGTTATAATTCCTAGTCAAGAATGGTGGGATGGAATCCAAAAAATTTGTAAGGAATTTAATATACTGCTTATTTTAGATGAAGTGGTATGCGGATTTAATCGAACAGGAAAAGCATTTGGTTTCCATCACTACAATATTGAAGCTGACATGATTTGCATGGCAAAAGGTATTACCGGAGGCATGATCCCATTTGGAGCACTCTGGACCAATCAAAAAATATCTGAACACTATGATGAGCATGTTTTATGCTGTGGATTAACCAATTATGCACACCCGCTTGGTTTAGCAGCAATGGAAGGTGTCTTAGAAATTCTTTGCGATATAAAATTTTTATCGCATCAAAGACATATCGAGAATCTTTTTAAACAGGAATTAGATAATTTAAAGTCGCTTTCTATCGTTAAAGAAATTAGGTCAATTGGACATTTAGCAGCGGTTGATCTACATAAAACCGTGGAATGGAAAAAGTTTTTTGAGAGTGGTCTTTATTTAGTATCGCAAAATAATCGCATAATTCTTGCACCACCGTTGATTATGACGGAAGAAGAATTAAAAGAAGCATTTTTGCGCCTTAACCATGTATTAAAAAGAAATTAGAGGAACTATGAAAAATCCAAAATTATTTAACAGTGCTAAAGAAGCCTTATTTGATTTTCACTCTGGAGCTACTTTGATGTCAGGAGGCTTTGGTCTTTGTGGTATCGCAGAGAATTTAATCGATGCTATTTCTGAGTTAAATGTTAATGAACTGACTGTTATATCTAATAATATTGGTAATTCAGGAAGAGGTCTCGTTAAAATTCTAGTCCAAGATAAAATAAAAAAAGCTTATTGTTCATACGTTGGAGGTAATCCAGATCTAGAACAAAGATTATTAGCAAAAAAAATTGAAGTTGAACTTGTACCCCAAGGAACTTTTTCTGAAAGAATTAGGGCCGCTGGTATGGGAATACGGGCCTTTTACACTCCCACTGGCTTCGGTACTTTAGTCGCAGAAGGAAAAGAAGTTAAAAACTTTGATCGACCTTGCATTTTAGAAACAGCACTTCATGCAGATTTTGCTATTATAAAAGCTGAAATTGGTGATACCTATGGGAATCTTTGGTTTAAAGAGACTGCAAGAAATTTTTCCCCCTTAATGGCGATGGCCGCAAAAACTACCATTGTAGAAGTTGAAAAACTTGTCGAAGTTGGCGAGATTCCTCCTGAGGATATTCACTTACCAGGTCTTTTTGTACAAAGAATATTTCAAGGGAATAACTACAAAAATGATATCGAGTTTTTAAAAATCGAAGGAGATATTTAATTATGTCTTGGACAACCGAACAAATGGCCGATGAAATAATAAAAATGTTTAAACCTTTTTCTTCAGTTAATCTCGGAATAGGAATGCCAACAATCATTGCTGAAAGAATTAATGAAGATTTAAATATTATGATCCATTCTGAAAATGGTGTTCTTGGAGTGAAAGGTCGGCCTGCGAAAGATTCTGTATCTCCTACTCTTATCAATGCTGGAAAAGAAACTATTGCCATTAAAAAAGGTGCCAGTTTTTTTGATTCTTCTCTTAGTTTTGGAATGATTCGCGGTGGGCATATTGATTACTGTGTTTTAGGAGGAATGGAAGTTGATGTTCATAAAAATTTAGCCAATTGGATGGTTCCTGGAAAAAAAATCACAGGAATGGGCGGAGCTATGGATCTAGTCAATGGCTCTAAAATGGTGATTATCATGATGAATCATTTTTCTAAAGACCAAAGTCCAAAACTAATGGAAAAATGCGCTTTACCATTAACCGGTAAAGATGTGGTTGATGTCGTTGTGACTGAATATGGAATCTTTAGGCCTAATGGATCACATTTTGAAATTTTAAAATTAGCTGAAAAAATCAATCTTAAAGACTTGAAAATGGATAACCTAGTTAAACTGTAAGTCTTTCTTAGTTTCCAAGTGATTTCTTTTATAAGAACATTTCTTTACTTGGAGATTATAATGAAAAAAATATTTGTTTTAGTTTTATCTTTTATTGTTTCAAATGTTCTGGCCCTTACTAATTCTCAACCCGAATTAAACGAATTATATCAAAGTGTCATTTTTATCAAATCCGATGCTCCAGATCAAAATGGTGATACGGCTCCGGGATTCTGTAATGCAACTTTGATTAGTTCACATATGGCCATAACTGCAGCTCATTGTGTTTACTTAAATTACATATCGCATGATTACAATATTGAAATTGAAAAAGGGGCTTACAAATATAAAGTTTTGCCTGATGGTCAAAAAAGAAGAATTGGCTATGCACCCACTTTTTCCACAAACCTAAATATCACAATTGAATTCCCACAAAAACTTAAAGCTAAGTTTGATCGTTCTGGATATAAATCCAAAATTGGACCAGATGAAGATATGGCAATTATTTATTGGAAAGAAAATTTAGTAGAATTAGAATTAAATCAATACGCTGAAATTTTACCACCCAGTGAATTTGAAATTGTTAAAAATCAATTAACTTCTTTTTCACCAAAAGTTGTTAGCATTAATCCATTCACTGAAATGTCACTAGATACTAAAAGATTTGCTTTCCTAAATGATTTAAAAAATACATTTTCTGGATATTTAGAATCCAAGTCTTTATCAAGAGTTCAAGAAGGAGACAGTGGCTCTCCGCTTTTTATTACAAAAAATGGAAAAGAAAGTTTATTAGCAGTGGTGAAAGGAAGAGGAGAAACTGTTTTTTCTAATTGGGATGCTTATGCACCAGTTAGTAAATATAGTTGTGAAATTAATTTGAGATTACCAACAGAATTAAAAATGAAGCATTGTAAATAAAAAGGGGCCCCCTGCAAAGGCCCCATTTTTCGGCTTCCTGCCACTAGTAAGAGGACTTCCTATCCCTTACAATTTAAATTATAACTGCATTTGTAAAAATTAGAATTATTTTTTTTCTTAGGTAAAGTTTTCCACATTTCACCTCACCTTTCATTGACGAAGATCAAAAGGTTGATAAAATAATTTATAAACCAAAACCAAGGCGTTCTATATGATTAACTATCTAAAAGGCCTCATAAAGCCTCAAAAAAGATATAATATTCAATCATTTACTTGTTTTATTCCATCTCCTCCAGAGCGTTCAACTCTATACAGAGAAAAACATTTTGATCGAATATTGACCACTATTTTCAATAGTGGATTTGAATTAGAGAGAATAGAAATGTCTGAGTGTACCAGTGCAAAACAGTCTGGAATATGGGTTCTTTTGATAGTCCGCCCACAAAATAAAATAGCTTCAACGATGGATTTAAATAAATTTTTAGAAGCTCAAATCAAAAGCAATGAAACAATTGAAGGTCTCTATTTCTTAGAAGAAAATGAAAATGATGTTAATGTTTAAAAAAATATTTTTTTTATTAATTTTATTATTCTCAAATAGTTGTTCATTTATTTCAAAAAAAATTGATCAATTAGAAGAAAATGAAAAAACCGTTTATACCAAAAAAATTGCTAAAGAATATTGTAAAAAGACAGCAGAAATTCAATTGCTCACTAAAGAAAATGAAAATCTTGCTATTTATAATCAAGAAAGAATTTTGTCTTATCTCACCAATAAAAATGAAAGTTTTATTAACAAAACCCTTTTTTTACAACTGATAAACTTTGCCAGCAATCCCCACTCGATTAACCAAGACTCTAGAGTACAAATATTAATTAAAAACAACGAAGATTTAAATCTTTTTGAATTCTATTCAATACAAAATCAAAGTCCAAATTACACCTTATTTTATGCCTTAGATTTTATTTCCAATAAATATAGAAAAAGAAACATTCTAGACCTAGTTAATTTGGTACAAAGCATTTTGCCAGATAACTTAATTGTTAATGAAGCTTTATCTAATTTTCTTTTAAAAAATAATAAAAATATTTTAATTAGTGATAAATTAAAGGTCAGTTTTCAAAAAGGTGATGAAATTCTAAGAAAAGGAGAATCATTTAAAAGAATCAATTTAGTTTCTGAATATAATGATTATATACGAAACATTCATAAAAAATTTAATATCAAAACAGGAATAAATCAATTCTTTAACTTCAAGCAAGAACATAAAGAATCAAAATGTAATTTTAAGATTGAAGATGATAAATTGACAATAAATCAAATTAACAGTGAAAATTTGTTTTATGATTATTTATTATTTAAAGATAAAAATCAATATTTCACTGCAATATATTCATCGACTCTAAATACTACAAAAAGTTCTCCAGATTCTCTACTTATTCAAGGTCCCTCTCTCCCAATCTGCTTATTTCGAAATGAAATATCAAAAAATATGTATGTCTTATTTTCTCCTGATGGAAGAGACTCTTCTCAACATTTAAAGCATTTGCACGAATATGAATTGTATGAGGCCCAATCTTTAAGTCAATTGGCCGATTTTTTAAGATTTCCACGGCACTTATTTTTAAGTTCACCAGACCGAGTTCTATATGAATCTAAATTAGGGAGAAAAGAGCAATTAGATTTTTTTCTGTCGTTAAACTTCCCAATCTATCACGTAGAAGACTTAGGCATTGTTAATGGTGTCGCCGTTTTTGAGGATCAAAAAGCTAATTTAATTAGTGATTTTCGATCAAATAATGGATTGTTATGCTTATAACTGTATTTGGTAAAGCAAGTAATAAAAATCTCATTTCTTTTGAATCTGATCAATATTCTCCCGAACAAAACCTTCTCC
>JACCDQ012083511.1_pt1 | contig 18315 bp, 18 predicted proteins | sample 7446031 | NCBI WGS metagenome assembly JACCDQ01 (sample SAMN15323442, study PRJNA562643) | freshwater metagenome | isolation source: river surface water | place: USA:Blue River Watershed | collected 2017-08-17
ATGCCGTGTTCGGCAAAGTGGTCAAAGGTACCGAAGTGGTGGACCAGATCAAAGGCGTGAAAACCGGCCGCAAGGGCTTCCACGACGACGTGCCCAAGGAAGACGTCATCATTGAAAAGGCCGTGGCCCTCTGATTCGCGCCAGCGTCCATCGTCATGCCTGAGCTGCCCATCGACATGCCCGCTTGCGGCAGTTTGCTGGCACCCGCACACTGGCAGGTGGTGGACCTGATCTCGGACTTGCACCTGCAAGCCGCCGAGCCCCGCACATTCGAGGCGTGGCGCCAATTCATGGCCACCACGCCCGCCCAATCTGTGCTGATGCTGGGCGATGTGTGGGAAGTCTGGGTTGGCGACGATGCCGTCGCCCACGACCCGTTTTTGCAGCAATGTGCTCAGGTCTTAAAACAGACCACGCAACGCACCCATGTGGGCTTCATGCCCGGCAACCGCGATTTTCTGGTCGGGCCTTCTTTTTTGTCCGAGTGTGGCGTGCAAGCCCTGACCGACCCCACCGTGCTCACCCTGGGGGAGCTGCGCATCGTGCTCAGCCACGGCGACGCCCTGTGTTTGGATGATACCGATTACCAGGCATTTCGCCAGCAAGTGCGCAGCAGCGTCTGGCAAAACGCTTTTTTGGCCAAACCCCTGGCCGAACGGCTGGCCCTGGCCCGCGCCATGCGGACGCAAAGCGAATCCCAAAAACAAGGCAACACCGTCTATGCCGATGCCGACAAGGCGCTCAGTGAGCAATGGCTGCAAGCAGCCAAGGCCACACGTCTGGTCCATGGCCACACGCACCGGCCCGCAGACCATGCACTGAACCTCGACCACAGCCTCTTGCGCCAAGTGCTCAGTGACTGGTCGCTTGATCATGCCCCCCACCGTGCGCAAGTGCTCAGGCTGCACCGCAACGGTCGCGCCGAGCGGATTGATCTGCACGGCTGAAGCCCGCCCACAAGCAAGCGGGCGACCACCGCCCCGCAGACCAGGCACACCAGAAACAAAAACGGCCGCTCACAGAGCGGCCGTTTGGGGCACGGGTGCAAATCAGCGGCGCAGCAGGTTCTTCAGCACATTTTGCAGGCGGCGGGCCGTGCCTGCATCGTGTGGGCCTGACAACACCTGCGCCACGTCCTGACCCCAGGTTTCGACAGGGCCAGGCTGGTTGCGCTGGGTCAGCAATTGCAGTTGCAGGGCACGACGCTCGCTCAATTGCTCAGCAGGCGTGGGCACTTCGGCCGCCATCTCCAGGCGCAACAAGGCGGTGGCTGCAGGCGCTTTGGCCTCACTGCTGACGGCCTGCGTCCAGGCCTGACGGGTCGAGGCGTTGACCGCTTTGCCCAGTTCCTGGGCACTGGGCAGTGCGTCGGCCTGACGGTCCTGCCAGGCACCGATCAGGCGGGTCAGTGTTTCGCCGTGGGCTTGCGCGGCCAGTTTGCGCAGCGACATCTCGGCGCGCTCCATCGCATCGCGCTGGGCACGGAAAGCGGCATCACCCAAGCGCGGGCCACGGTCTTCACGGCCCTCGCCACGCGCACCCCGGTCACCAAACCGGTCACCCCCACGCTCGCCAAAGCGGCCGGTGCCACGGTCGCCACCCGGACGGGCATGGCGGTCACCGGGACGTCCATCACGGCGGCCATCGCGCGCACCCTCACGTCCGTTTGTGGCTTCGGTCTTTTTCTGGCCCGGACGATCATCGCCGCGCACCGCCACCACAGGTTTGGCGGGTTTGGCGGCAACCACAGGGGCTGGAGCAACGGATTCTTCAGTGGCTGTTTCGGCTTCGGTCGATTCCGAAGGGGCTTCAGCACCCCCTTCACTTGGTGTCTCAGAGGTCGCGTCTGCAGGCGTTTGAGCAGACTGCTCGGCCGCAGCTTCAGGCGTCACAACCCCGGCGGCTGCGTCCTTGGCGGCTTGGACTTCTTGCGCCTGACCGCGCAAGGCGGCATCGAGTGCTGCCATGGCGGCACGGATTTGACCCGCATCACCAGCAGCATTGGCCGCATCCAGCGCTCTGGAGGCCTCGATCACGGCGCGGTCGCGGGGGCTCAGCGGCGCAGTCGATGCCTGGCGCTCGGTGCCCTTGCGCTGGAAGGCTTCGTCCAGCGGCGCACGGAACACTTCCCACAGTTTTTGTTCGGTTTTGCGGTCCAGTGGCACAGACTGGGCTTCGGCCTGCCAGCGCTGCTGCAAAGCCTTGACCGCGTCCACACGCAAAGGTACAGCAGCGAGTTCTTTGGCTTCGCCGATCAGGGCCTGACGGCGTTCGATGCTGGCCTTTTGGGCCGCTTCGAGGCGGGCGGCCGCAGCCTTGATCACGCCTTTCCACTGCGACTGCATTTCACCAAAAGCCTTTTCGCTCAGGTGACCGGCATTGCGCCAGCGGTCAGCAAACTGGTGCAGGGCACGCAGTTGGGCACGCCAGTCGTCGCTTTCGGCGTTGGCAACAGTCCAGGCCTTGACCTCTTCCATCAGGGCCACACGCTGGGCGCGGTGATCAGCCGATTCCTTTTTGACCTGGTCCAGCCAGGCCAAGACGGTTTTGTAAGCTTCGTTGCAAGCAGCGTCAAAACGCTTCCACAGGCCGTGATTGGGCAAGCCGCCCTGATCCGTTTGTTTCCAGCTTTCACGCAACTGGCGCAGGTTGTCCTGCATCTTGCGGCCCCCCATGGCGGGGGTTTTGTCCGGGCCCAGCAGGGCTTCGGCTTTGGCCACCAGGGCCAGACGGACCTGATCGGCCAGCCAGCGCTGCCAGCCTTCGGCATCGCCTGCGGCCACCAGGGCGTTGTGAACACGCTCGTCGAGCGAGGTGTCCAGGTTTTTACCATGCACCTTGAGGGCGGCACGCAAGGCAACACCCGCCTCAGCGGTGGGTTTGCCCTCGGCTTCGGCCATGGTTTTTTCCATGGGTTCAAGCAACTCGGTCACGGCCTTGTTGGCCGTCTCGCGCAAGGCCTGGCGCTGCGCCGGGTCCATCTTCGGTTTGGTCGCTTTGGCTTCTTTGGCGGGCTCAGCCGTGCCAGGCGCCACAGCGGCTTCGGCCACCACCTCACCGCGCAAACGGCGGACCTCATCGGCCCACACCGGCACCGGTGGCAAAGCGGCTGCCGCATCGGCCTGCGCCTGCTGAGCCAGCGTCAGGGCAGACGTAAAGCCCGCCCACACGGCCTGCAACTGATTGCGTGCAGCGTCCAGCTGGCCGGGATATTTGGCATCCACACTGGCCCACACCGCATTGCCCGTCAACTGCTCGGCCTGGTTTTGCCACTGGCCAACGTCAGCCTGCACACCGGCTTGGCCCAACACGGCTTCGGCGATCAATTTGGTCGAAAGCACTTCAATGCGCTGAGCCAGCAACACGGCAGACTCCCGCTGCACCATCACCTGATGCTGCAAATCTTCCACGCCCTTGACCACTTCGGCCAACCGGACCTTCAGGCTGGCCAGGGGCTCGCGTGACAGTGGCGCACCAGCTTTGGCGGCATCGCGCTGCCAGGCCATGGCGTCGGCAATGTTCAGTCGCGGTGATTGCAACAAAGCTTCTGCCTTGGCGGCCCAGTCGCTGGCCAGCGCTTCCTGGCCCTGTGCTCGTTTGAGCTCATCGAGCTTTTCTTTCAGGATTTTGGCAACACCCTTGTCACGCGTGGACAGCTCGCGGTACACCTCGCTCATCTGTTCGGCAGAAGGCTCGGTTTGCAGCCATTCGCGCAAACGGGCACCGCGCTCGCCCGAGGTGACGGCATTGAATGCACCTCCGGTCAATTGGTCCAGGGCGGCAAGGTCGAGGGGCTTGGAGGAAGAAGTCACAGTCAAACACGCTTTAAAACACGGTGCATGCCCAAAACGGCATCAAATTCTGTCTACCGACACCCACACCGGCAGAGCACACAACCTTCGTATTTTCGCCGGGATTTGCCTTGTCCCCGGCTTGCGACCCGATTCCTCATCGGATTCCGGTAAATTCCAATTCTTATATATCCATAAATGATTAAAAAATAAATTTAATATTCTTGACTGAGTATGAAATATTTTTAAAATCCGCCCACTTGACCTTATCCCGCGTGATGTATCCGCTGTCCAGCGACTGGGTATACCCGCTGCACCCCATCACGACACCCACTCCGATGACCACTTGCAAGGCCCAAAGAGGCAGCAAGGGGTCACCCCAACACAGGTCCTGCGTATTCACACACGGCAGTACCAGGCACAAGAGGAAATGCCTTCCATGACAGGACGACTGAATTTGTCACGCTTTTGGCTTGTCGTGCTGACCATCGTGCGTGACATCCGGGAAGGCTTTGTTGAAATCACACGTCACAGCCTGGCCATGGTGGGTTTGGCTGTGGTGGCCGTGGCACTGACGTTTGCCCTGCGCCCCGACCTTCAAACCTCGGCCAGTGAAGTCATGCTCGGCTGGCTCGAAATGCGCCAGGCCGAAACCCAGCAGGAAAACCAGGACAACATCTCTGCACAAAATGCGGCCAGCCGTTCCACAGCCACAGCGCTCAAACACCTGAGCAAAGCGCAGTTGGCTGTCACCTACTCACTCAGCCGCCGATACCGTGTCTCCCCTCAACCACTGGGGGCGCTGGTGACTGAAGCCTGGACGATTGGTGAGCGCAGCCAGATCGCCCCCACGCTGCTTCTATCGGTCATGGCCGTGGCGTCTCGCTTCAACCCCTTCGCGTCGGGACCACAAGGCGGCATGGGCTTGATGCAAATTGAGCCCGACAGCCAAGCTGAAGCACTCCAATCATTTGGTGGTCGACTCGCAGTTTTTGATCCTGTGACCAATTTGCGTCTGGGGGCCCGCCAATTGCAGGCACTCTTGCAAAACACCTCCACACCCGAAGATGCCCTACGCGCTTATGCAGCAGTGTCGGGACAAACTGACGATGAGCAATATGTAGAACGGGTGTTGGCCGAATACAGGCTCCTCGAAAAACTGGTGGGCGGCCCCCCTTCGTCCCCGGTCCCTTAATGTCCTTGGGGCAATGCGATGACCGCCAATTGAACGCAAACGGCCCAAAAGATCCACCGGGCTCGGCTACACTTCGAGGGTGCGCGACTGGCGATAGGAGTGCTGTCCTGGCGACAAAACAGGCAGCCCACTCTGACGTGGACCGCGGTGACCCTGTAAGCAGGAGCCACCCCAAACCACTGGGAAGCGCACAACCTTGACCGGACAGGCTGTCCGCAACGGGTTTTCAGCCGTTCGCCTGGGCAGCCCTTGTCAAAACAATTCACCCGTTTTAGCCAAGGTTCCATCTCTTTTGAAGGACTGCCATGTACGACCGCAACATTCTGATTGAACAAGCCGACCCTGAGCTGTTTGCTGCCATCCAGGCTGAAAACGCCCGTCAGGAACACCACATTGAACTGATCGCCAGCGAAAACTACGCCTCGCCTGCCGTCATGGCCGCCCAGGGCAGCCAGCTGACCAACAAGTATGCCGAAGGCTACCCCGGCAAGCGCTACTACGGTGGCTGCGAATACGTGGACGTTGCTGAACAGCTGGCCATCGACCGCATCAAGCAGATTTTTGGTGCCGACTGCGCCAACGTGCAGCCGCACTGCGGCGCTTCGGCCAACGAGGCCGTGTTCCTGGCCTTTCTCAAACCCGGCGACACCATCATGGGCATGAGCCTGGCCGAAGGCGGACACCTGACCCACGGCATGCCGCTGAACATGTCGGGCAAGTGGTTCAACGTGGTGAGCTACGGTCTGGACAAGAACGAAGCCATCGACTACGACGCGATGGAAGCCAAGGCCCGTGAGCACAAGCCCAAGCTGATCGTGGCCGGTGCCTCCGCTTACTCCCTGCACATCGACTGGGCCCGCTTTGCCAAGGTGGCCAAGGAAGTCGGCGCGATCTTTATGGTGGACATGGCCCACTACGCCGGTCTGATTGCTGCGGGTGTGTACCCCAACCCTGTGCCGCACGCCGACGTGGTGACCTCCACCACCCACAAGAGCCTGCGCGGCCCGCGCGGCGGCATCATCCTGATGAAGGCCGAGCACGAAAAAGCCATCAACAGCGCCATCTTCCCCGGCCTGCAAGGCGGCCCGCTCATGCACGTCATCGCAGCCAAGGCCGTGGCCTTCAAGGAAGCGCTGCAGCCCGAGTTCAAGGCTTATCAGCAGCAAGTCATCAAGAACGCCCAGATCGTAGCCGAGACCCTGACTCAGCGCGGCCTGCGCATCGTCAGTGGCGGTACGCAAAGCCACGTGATGCTGGTCGACCTGCGCGCCAAGGGCATCACCGGCAAGGAAGCCGAAGCTGCTCTGGGCGCCGCGCACATGACGATCAACAAGAACGCCATCCCGAACGACCCTGAAAAGCCGTTCGTGACCAGCGGCGTGCGCATCGGCACCCCGGCCATGACCACCCGTGGTTTCAAGGACGAGGAAGCCCGCATCACGGCCAACCTGATCGCCGACGTGCTGGACAACCCGAAGGACGAGGCCAACATCGCCGCCGTGCGCGAGAAGGTCAACGCCCTGACCGCACGCTTCCCGGTCTACAAGTGATTCGGGGTTAAACGATGAAATGCCCCTTCTGCGGTCACCTCGAAACCCAAGTGGTTGAAACACGGTTGGCCGAAGACGGGGGCTTCATCCGGCGCCGCCGCCAGTGCGGCGCCTGTGAAAAGCGTTTCACCACCTACGAGAAACCCGAAGTCACCTTCCCGGCCATCGTCAAGAAAGACGGTCGACGCATTGAATACCAGCGCGAAAAACTGCGCGCCAGCCTGAACCTGGCCCTGCGCAAACGCCCCGTGAGCACCGAACAGGTGGACGGCGCGATCGAGCGCATCGAAGAAAACCTGCTCAACCAGCCCCACCGCGAAGTGGCGTCCAACCGCTTGGGCGAGCTGGTCATGCGCGAGCTGAAAAAACTCGACAAGGTCGCCTACGTGCGCTTTGCCAGTGTCTACCGCAGCTTTGAAGACATCGACGACTTCAAGACCCTGGTGGACGAAGTCCGCTGATCGGGCGGCACCTCAGCTGCAACGGTCTGCCGCCACCTTGACAAGGCGGGGCTTGCCCAAAGCATTGAGCACCAATTGCCAGGCCTGTGAGGCCGCAGGGCTGCACAGCGTCAAAGTGCCCGACTGAAACCCCCCTGTAATCATTTGGCTGCGACCGTCTGGCCCATAAGACACGTAGCGGCTCACCCAGCTGTTGCCTTCAAGCTGCCATCCCTGAGGCAATGCGTCGTGTTTTTGCAGCACCGTCTCTTGCGCATCAAGCTGGGCATTGGCATTGCCATCCACAAACACCAGCCACCCTTGCGACCACACGCCGGGTGATGCGCAGCGCTCGTCCAGCGCCCTGGCACAGACCGTGACCCGTTGCTGCTGGCGCAAAGCTTGCGAGCGGGCGAGCATCAAACTGCCCAGCAAGTCCTCGGCCTGCGCTTGCAGGCGGTGTTGCTGGCGCAAGCCGGTCATGGCGGGTGCGGCCATCCCCGTCAACACCGCCAGCACGGCCAAGACGACCAAAGCCTCCAGCAAAGTGAAGCCCAATGACCCTTGGTGTTTATTCACGCAGCCTCCTCTCAGTTGGTATTTTCACCTTTACAAAGAATACCGGGGTATTCAAAATAATCAAAACATTTCAGGGAGACCCGCCATGCACATCCGTCCATCCAGGACGCCACGTCACAGACCGCATGCCGTCTGTGGCGGCTTCACACTCGGCGAACTGATGATTTGTCTGGCGCTCATGGCCATCCTCACAGCGCTGGCCTTGCCCAGCTACAACGCCCAGCAAAGGCAAGGTCGCCGTGCCGATGCCAGGCAAGCCTTGCTGCAAATCCAACTCGAACAAGCACGCTGGCGCGGTCAACACGAACAGCACACCGACCAGTTGAGCCATTTGGGCTGGGCACATGAGCGCTCACCCTTGGGCCACTACCAGATCGCCATCGAAGACGCGACCAGCACGGGCTACACCTTGACCGCCACCGCGCTGGGCACACAGAGCCAGGACACGGCTTGCAACCCCATGCGCCTGCAACTGTTGGACAACGCCAGCGTGGTGCTCAGCAGCGGTGCTGACTTGCAAACAGACACCGCCAGGTGCTGGCGGCCATGAAGGTCACAAGCCCACAACGTGGCGAGACCCTGGTCGGCCTGATGGTGGGTCTGGGACTGGGTCTGCTGGTGCTGGCGGCAGGCACCCAGATGCTGACGCAGCAATTGCGCGGACACCGATGGCTGCTGCAAGACAGCCACGCCCACCACGACTTGCGCGCCGCATTGGACACCATGACCGGTCTCTTGCGACAAGCCCAATCGGTCCATGAAGCTTGGCGCCAGCGCACAGGTGCTCAATGCACCGATGCGTTTTGCGACGGCCCCGAAGACTTCAGCGTCAGCGCCGATCGGATCCATTTCAGCACCGACCGCAACCACAACGGCAAACAGGACAACAACGAATGCCTGGGTTTTCGCCTCACCAACGGTGAAATCAAAGCCCGCACGGCCTGTCTGCCCGAAGTGTGGACATCGATCACCGACGCTGGCAGCCTGAAGATCACCGCACTCCAATGGCGCGTGCACTGCGCCACCCAAGGTCGGCTGTGGCAACGCTGGATCACCGTGAGCTTGACGGCCGAATGGCCCAACGACAAGTCCCGTCAGTGGCAAATGAGCCAGACCGTGAGCTTGCGCAATGCTTTGCCATCGCCTCAAGCGCCGGCCGATTGCTGAGGCGATACCTTGAAAACACGCCTTTCCCTTGAGCAAGGCACCATCACGCTGATGGTGGTGATCACCTTGGTGCTGATCGCTGCCTTGACCAGTTTCTACAGCACACAAAGTGTGTTCATTGACCGACTGGCCGGCAACGCCCAAGTCCAGACCACGCAAGCGCGACTGGCCGCTGAAGCCGCACTGGCCTGGGCACAAGCCGAGATCCAGCGCCTGTCGCAAACCGCCTCTGCGCACAGCTTCTGGACCACCACCGTGGCCACGTCCTGCCCTGCCAGCCACATCGGACCGCATTGGCAATGTGTGCGCATGCAGCCACCGCCCTTACCAGGCTCAGAGTCCACCAGCGCCGAGGTGGTGGCGATTCGCGATGTGGTGAACTCACCCCATGTGACCGAACTGCTCGCGCGCAGCACCCTCGCTGACGGACACGGCCGGGCACAGGTCGGCCAGAGTCTTTACAGCCCCACCGTCTCACCGGCCCCCCAGACCATTCATGCTGCGGCGTTGCTGCTGAATGGGTGCAGCCAACCGGCAGCGGGCGCACAACCCGCCGTGTGCCCGCTGAGCGCTTCTGGACAAGCCTGCCAAGACACCGCCACCGGACCCGCCATGGAAAGCCTGTGGTTGGCCGACACCGATCAAAACGGACAGGTTTCCGCCGCCGAACATCAGTCCTGTCTGGCATGGGGCGCCGCGCACTTGCCTGGTGGCGGTGCCGTGCTGGGCCCCAGCATCGCTTTGCCTCGCCTGCCTTGTCATCTTGCCGTCTGGCAAAAAGTATTGGGCGACATCACCACAGAACAAGTCCAGGCCTGGTCACAAGCACAAGAACGCCAAGGGCTGAACAGCCAAAGCCAGCCACCGCGCACGGTGTATTGGGTGGACAGCCCCTTGCCATGGTCGCACAGCGTGGGCACACCCCAGGCACCGGTGCTGATGGTTTTTTCTGAGGCTGCATGCACCCCCCGATGCCCCAGCATGGCCAACGGCGTGCACATCCACGGCACTGTGGTGCTCGACACCCAATGCCAGGACGACAAAGCACGCGGCTGGCGTGCAGGCCTGATCGAAGGACAGCTGGTGATCAACTCCGGCTGGCCGGATGCACCCAGCGACAGCCGGGTGTGGGCCCGCCCCTATGCACACATGGCTTACCAACTGACATGGCCCTCTGGCATCGATGCCCGTCAGGTACAACGCATCAACGGCAGCTGGCACGAGGGTTGGCGATGACGTCCGGCGAACGCGGCATGGCCTTGATCGAGGCCCTGGTGGCCTCGGCCATTCTGGGCGTCGGAATGATGGGCGCCACACAACTGGCCGTTCAAGGCCTGCACACCGCCACCGATACGCGGCAACGGCTGGCCGCCCACAGCCTGGCACTGGATGCGATGGAGTGCCTCCAATCACTGCAAGCGGCATGCCCCATGGACGACACCGTCACCCTGCATGGCAGCACCTACCGCCGACAAAGCCAGCTCAGCCCACGGGCTGGCCTGGCCCTGATGGACATCACCGTGACGGTGCAATGGCCCAGCGCTGCGCGCGCCAGCCCAAACGGCAACAGCACCGTGAACACCCCCGGCGAATTGGTGCTGCGCAGCAGCCGCACATCGGTCCCCGTCTGGGTTGGCGTATCCTCACCCTGACCCGATTTGCTTTGACCACCGTGACTTCTACCCATCTGCCCACCCCCTCATCAGAGGGCCTTGCCCCCATGCAACGCGCCTTGGCGCTCGCTCGCCAGGCCCTGTGGCTGACTTCACCCAACCCCCGCGTGGGCTGCGTCATCACCGCGACCGATGGTTCGGTGCTGGGCGAAGGCCACACCCAACGCGCCGGTGGACCACATGCCGAAATCATGGCTTTGCGCGATGCCGCAGCGCGCGGTCACAGCGTGCAGGGGGCCACCGCCTGGGTCACCCTGGAGCCTTGTGCCCACCAAGGCCGCACAGGGCCTTGCTGCGATGCACTGGCCGTTGCCGGCATTGGCCGGGTGGTTTCGGCCATGACCGACCCCAACCCCAAGGTGGCCGGTCAAGGCCTGGCCCGACTGCAAGCCGCAGGTGCGCAAGTCCAAACCCTGGCCCCGACATCCGATGAAGCCCTGCAAGCGCGCGAACTGAACATCGGATTTTTCAGCCGCATGGAGCGCGGACTGCCCTGGGTGCGCATGAAAATCGCCGCGTCGCTGGACGGCCAGGCCTCGCTGCAAAACGGCCAGAGCCAATGGATCACCAGCGAACCCGCCCGCACCGATGGCCATGCCTGGCGGGCCCGCGCCTGCGCCGTGCTCACGGGCATCGGCACGGTGCTCGAAGACAACCCGCGCCTGGACGTGCGTGGGCACCACACGCCACGCCAACCGCATTTGGTGATTGTGGACAGCCGCCTCGAAACGCCGCTGAATGCCCGACTGTTTGAAACCCTGGGCCAAGGTGACCAAGCCCGCCAGATCTGGATTTACACCGCCGCCCAAAGCGCCACAGACAAACGCGCGGCCCTGCAAGAACAAGGCGCTACAGTGATCGACATGCCCGGCCCCGGCGGCAAGGTCGATCTGGCCGCCATGCTGCGCGACCTGGCACAGCGCGAAATCAACGAGCTGCATGTCGAAGCCGGCCACAAACTCAACGGCTCCTTCATCCGCGAAGGGCTGGTGGACGAATTCCTGGTGTACCTGGCCCCGCAACTGCTGGGCCCGGGGCAAGGCATGGCCAATTTACCGGTGCTGCAGGACCTGAGCGGTGCGGTCCAACTGGCCTTCCATGCGGTCGAGCGCATCGGGCCAGATTTGCGCTTGCTGCTGCGCCGCGGCTAGACGTCCGCGAGACAAGCAACACCCACCGGTCAGGCCACAATGGTGGCCTGTTTTGCCGGAGTACCGAATTGAACCTCGCCCACCTGCTGCAACGCCAGGCCCGCATGGACCCGATGCGGCCCGCCATCTTTGAAGGCCCTGAATTGAGGGCCACTTACGGCCAATGGGCCGAGCGCTGCGCGCACCTGGCCACACAGTTTCAGGCCGCCGGGCTGCAACCGGGCGACCGTGTGGCCCTGTTCATGCGCAACCATGTGCGCTACCTCGAAGTCATGTTGGCCGCCTGGTGGGCAGGTTTGGTGGTGGTGCCCATCAACGCCAAGCTGCATGTGCGCGAAGCCCAATGGATCATCGACAACGCCCAAGCCCGCTGGGCTTTTGTGACGGCAGACATCACCCACGACACTGGTGAAAACCTCTCAGGTCTGGAGCGCGTGATCGATGTGGACAGCGCCGAGGCCGACGCCTTGTGGCAAGGGCCCGAATCACCTGTCAAAACACCGATCGTTGAGCGCGCAGCCGACGATTTGGCCTGGCTTTTCTACACCAGCGGCACCACCGGCCGCCCCAAAGGCGTGATGATCACGCACCGCAACCTGATGACCATGGGTCTGGGCTATTTCTGCGATGTGGACGCGATCGCCGCGCACGACACCATCGCCTACGCCGCGCCCATGTCGCACGGCGCAGGCATATACGCCATCCCCCACTTGATGGCGGGCGCTCGGCACATGGTGCCGCCTTCCGGCGGCTTTGACCCGGCCGAATTGTTTGCCCTGGGCCAGCAAGTCGGACCGCTGTCGATGTTTGCGGCGCCCACCATCGTCAAGCGCCTGGTGGACCATGCCGAAGCCGCCGAGCTGTCTGCGCAGGTCTGTGGCCAATCCTTCAAAACGGTGGTCTATGGCGGCGCGCCCATGTACGCGGCCGACATCCAGCGGGCGCTGCGCGTCATGGGTCCGCGCTTTGTGCAAATTTACGGACAAGGTGAAAGCCCCATGGTGGGCACCGCCCTGTCGCGCCACCACCTGCAAGACACCCAGCACCCACGACACCTGGAACGGTTGGCCTCCATTGGCGTGGCACAAACCCCGGTGAACATCCGCGTGACCGATGAACAAGGCCGCGACTTGCCCCTGGGCGAAATCGGCGAAGTGCTGATCCAGGGCGACAGCGTGATGGCCGGTTACTGGCGAAACCCCGAAGCCACGGCCCAAGCCCTCCAGAACGGCTGGCTCTTCACCGGGGACATGGGCTGCCTGGACGCCGACGGCTTCTTGACCTTGAAAGACCGCAGCAAGGACATGATCATCAGCGGCGGCTCCAACATCTACCCCCGCGAGATCGAAGAAGTGCTGCTGCACGCACCGGGCGTGGCCGAAGTGGCCGTGGTGGGCGCACCCGATGCCGAATGGGGCGAGGTGGTGGTGGCTTTTGTGGTGCCGCAAGCGGGCCACACCCTCGACACCGCTGCGCTCGACGCGCTGTGCCTGCAAGAGATTGCCCGCTTCAAACGCCCCAAACGCTACGAGGTGGTGGACAGTCTGCCCAAAAACAATTACGGCAAGGTGCTCAAGACCGCGCTGCGCCAGCGGCTGGCCTGAGAGGGTCTTTCAACGCGCATGTCGGGGCTGAAGCCACCGACCTACAAAACATCTTTTCCGCAGGTCGGCACCTTCAGGTCCGACATGGGATACAACTGCCCCGAGTAGGTCGGCACCTTCAGGTCCGACGTGCGCGCAAGAAACGCAGCGGCCGTTCAGAAATTCAAGGTCTTCACGCCTTGAGAAGTACCCAGCAAGCACACCTGGGCTTTTTGCAGGGCAAACACGCCCACGGTGACCACGCCAGGCCATTGGCTCACGGTGTTTTCAAACGCCACCGGGTCGGTGATCTTCAGGCCCTTCACGTCCACGATGTGCTGGCCGTTGTCGGTCACCAGCGGTTGGCCGTCTTTGAGGCGCACAGCGGGTGTGCCACCCATGGCCGCGAACTGGCGCATCACGCGGGCCGTAGCCATGGGGATGACTTCCACGGGCAATGGGAAGGCACCCAAAGCATCGACCAGCTTGCTTTCATCCGCGATGCAAACAAACTGCTTGCTCTGCGCCGCCACGATTTTTTCGCGGGTGAGCGCTGCGCCGCCGCCCTTGACCATGTGACCCTGGTGGTCGATCTCGTCGGCGCCGTCGATGTAGACCGACAGGCTCTCGACCTCGTTGCTGTCGAACACCGGAATGCCCAGGGCTTTGAGGCGCACCGTGGAGGCTTCGGAGCTGGACACTGCGCCCTTGATCTGGTCCTTCATGGTGGCCAGCGCGTCAATGAATTTATTGACCGTGGAGCCGGTGCCCACGCCGACGATCTCGCCGGGAACAACGTATTTCAGGGCCGCTTGGCCCACCAGGGCTTTGAGTTCGTCTTGTGTCATGGGGTCGGGTCTGGATGAAAAGAGGGAAAGTAGGCCGAGGTTTGAGACAATCGGAGCCAACGTCTTCAAAGCCTTCGCTGGCCGGAATTATCCAATGTCCCTGATCCCTTACGCCCTCGCCCGCTCGTTTTTGTTCAAGATGGACCCCGAAGAGGCCCACGAAATGACCATCGAGGGCTTGGCCCGCACCCAGAACACGCCACTGGACCGCGTCTACCGCCAGCCTTTTGTGTCTCATCCCATCACTTTGGCTGGCCTGGAATTCCCCAACCGCGTGGGCCTGGCCGCTGGCCTTGATAAAAACGCCCGCTGCATCGACGGCCTGGGCGCGATGGGTTTTGGCTTTGTCGAAGTGGGCACCGTCACGCCCAAGGCGCAGCCGGGCAACGCGAAGCCGCGCATGTTCCGCTTGCCTGAAGCCAACGCGCTGATCAACCGACTGGGCTTCAACAACGATGGGCTGGATGCTTTCATCGCCAACGTCAAGCGCTCCAAATTCCGCCAGCAAGGACGCCTCTTGGGCCTGAACATCGGCAAGAACGCCGCCACCCCCATTGAAAACGCCACCGACGACTATTTGATCGCGCTGGCGGGTGTGTACCCGCATGCCGACTATGTGACGGTGAACATCTCCAGCCCCAACACCAAGAACCTGCGCGCCCTGCAAAGCGACGAGGCGCTCGACGGTCTGCTGGGCGCCCTGGTAGCGCGGCGCGAAGAACTGGCCGCCGAGCACGGACGCCGCGTGCCCATGTTCCTGAAAATCGCGCCCGATCTGGACGAGATGCAAGTGGGCGTGATCGCCGCCACGCTGCGCGAGAACGGCATCGACGGTGTGATCGCCACCAACACCACGCTGGCACGCGACGCCGTGAGCGGCCTGCCCCACGCTGAAGAAATGGGCGGCCTGTCTGGGGCGCCTGTGCTCACCAGCAGCAACCGCGTGATCCGCCAGCTGCGCGCGGCACTGGGCAAAGACTTCCCCATCATCGGTGTGGGCGGCATCCTGAGCGGGCACGATGCGATTTCAAAAATCGAAGCCGGTGCCGATGTGGTGCAGATTTACACCGGCCTGATCTACAAAGGCCCGGCGCTGGTCACCGAAGTGGCGAGTGCGCTGCAGCAGATGAAACGCTGAAAAAGCAAACCGGGGTCAACATGCATTGACCCCGTGTGCTCAGTCCTTGAAATACACCAGCTGGTGCGTGCTCGCCAGCAGCTGGCCTTCGGGGCTCCACAGCTCACCGGTCTGATCAAAGTAGCCGTGGCGGTAGTTCAGCGCCTTGGCCACGCCCAGCACATGGCGCGTACCCACCTGCGCCAGCAAAGCGCTGTCGGCGTGGAAATAGGTGGTCAGTGACACCGTGCCAATCAGCGCACGGCGGCGACGGCGGATGTAGATGCGCGGAAAAAAGCTGTCGCTCATGGCCGCCAAAGAGGCAAAGTCCATCGCCCGCTCGGGTTCGTCTCGCACCCACAGCGTGGAGCGCGAGTGGGTTTGTTCTTGTTCGTCAAAGGCCGAGGGAAAAGCACCTTCGACAAAGCGCATGTCGTAGCGCTGCGGCCAGGCGGGCATGCCTTTCACGGGCATGCGCGGCACGGCGTCGGGCGCGGGCAAGTTGGCGGGCATCACGGCCTCCACATCGGACCAGGTCTCGCGCCGCACCGCAAACACCGCGGTGGCGGTGGCCACCACGCCTTCTGCTTGGTGGGCTTCGATGATCCAGTGCTGGGTCGATCGATTCGTGCGCACGGGCCGCGCCACAAAGCGGATGTCGCCATCGGCCACCGGGGCTGCAAAGTTGACCGTGAGCGCCACCGGCTCGCCCAGGTGATCCGGGTGCAGCATGGCGGACTGCAGCAACTGCGCAGCGGTGGTGCCACCAAAGGGCCCCACCATGTTGGCATAGGCCGGGTGGGTCGTGCCTGTGAATTCGTGGGGCGTGTCCTGACGTGCACAGGCGCGCAGGTCAATGGCTTCATCGAGAGGGTGCATGCGCGCCATCATAGGAGCGCCCCTGTCGCCTGCGCTGTCTCGCAAGCGATCAGGTCAGGCGTGCGCAGATGGGCATTGACAGCAGCAAAGGTGTTACCGAGTGTTTTTGTAGCGCCAAATGACTCACATCCAACTTAGACTGCGCCCAGCCAACATCTGTTGGCTCACAACACTTTGGGAGGAAATCATGAAGAAATACGGTGCAGAATTTTTCGGAACTTTTTGGCTGGTCCTGGGCGGCTGCGGCAGCGCGGTGCTGGCCGCTGCATTCCCACAACTGGGGATTGGCTTTGTGGGCGTGTCACTGGCCTTTGGCCTGACGGTCCTGACCATGGCCTTTGCCATCGGTCACATCTCGGGCTGCCACCTGAACCCAGCGGTCTCGATCGGCTTGTGGGCTGGCGGCCGTTTCCCCGGCAAACACCTGCTGCCTTACATCGTGTCCCAAGTGCTCGGCGGCATTGCCGCAGCTGGCGTGCTGTACCTGATCGCCAGCGGCAAAGCGGGTTTTGACCTGGCTGGCGGCTTTGCATCGAACGGTTTTGGCGAGCACTCGCCCGGTGGCTACAGCATGGTGGCCGCCCTGATGACCGAAGTTGTGATGACCATGATGTTCCTGCTGGTGATTTTGGGCTCGACCGACAAGCGCGCACCACAAGGCCTGGCGCCGATCGCGATCGGTTTGTGCCTGACACTGATCCACCTGATCAGCATTCCGGTCACCAACACCTCCGTGAATCCTGCCCGCAGCACAGGCGTGGCCTTGTTCGTGGGTGACTGGGCGGTGTCCCAGTTGTGGCTGTTCTGGCTGGCTCCGATTGCAGGTGCTGTTTTGGGCGCCCTGGTTTACCGCCTGATCGGCTCCGAAGAGCACTGATCTTTGCGCATCCCTGTGGGATCGCCCCCAAGGCCATGCACTTGCATGGCCTTTTTTCATTCAAAGCAAACGGGCCACATGCGCCGCGATCGCCAGCGAACTGGTCAGCCCTGGCGACTCAATGCCCAGCAAATTGACCAGGCCCGGCACGCCATGGTCGGCAGGCCCCTGGATCAGAAAATCGGCCGAGGCTTCGTTCGGACCACTGATCTTGGGGCGCATGCCGGCATAACCCGCTTGCAAGGCACCATCGGCCAGATCGGGCCAGTACTTGCGCACCTCGGCATAAAAAGCATCGCCTCGGCGCGGGTCCACCTGCAGATCGGTGGGGTCATCCACCCACTGCACATCGGGACCAAACTTGGCTTGCCCCCCTAGGTCGAGCGTGAGGTGCACGCCCAGACCTGCTTTTTCGGGCACCGGGTAAATCAGGCGGGAAAACGGCGCCTTGCCCGCCAGCGTGAAGTAGTTGCCTTTGGCGCAGTAGGCATGGGGCAGCAGGCTGGGGTCTAGCCCCGCCATCGCCCGCGCCAGCGCCACAGCGTTCAAGCCCGCTGCATTGACCAGCACCCGGCAGGCCAGCACGGTGCCGTCTTGCGTGGTGACGCAGATGGGGTGCGTGGCTGTGCCCTGGCGCACGCCGATGTGCGCCACCGGTGAGACCAGCGCCAGCAAACCGCCGGCATTTTCCATGTCGCCTTGGAGGCTGAGCATCAAGCCGTGGCTGTCGACGACACCGGTGCTGGGCGAGAGCAGTGCCGCCTCGCAAGACAAGGCTGGCTCCAATGCCCGGGCCTGCGCAGCCGTGAGTTTTTGCAGATCGTGCACGCCATTGGCGGCCGCTTTGGCGACGATGCCATCGAGCGCTGGGACCTGCTCGGGGCTGGTGGCCACGATCAGTTTGCCCAGGCGCTGGTGCGCCACGCCGCGCTCGGCGCAATAGGCGTAGAGCATGTCCTTGCCTTGCACGCACAAACGCGCCTTGAGCGAGCCCGCCGGGTAATAAATCCCCGCATGGATGACCTCGCTGTTGCGCGAGCTGGTGCCGGTGCCGATGGCGTTTTCCGATTCGAGCACCATCACTTCACGGCCAGCCAGTGCCAGCGCCCGCCCCACGGCCAAGCCCACCACACCGGCTCCGATCACGACTGCATCGACTTGTTCCACATCCACCTCATCAATTCATGGTTTCTGAGCGCGATTGTGGCCCATGCCCAGATGGACAAAAGCCGCACGACTGACACCCGCAAGACAGACAGCAGCGCCGCACACGGGCAGACTGCCAGGCAACAACCAAGGAGACCGTTTCATGTCGCTGTTCAATCTCAAAGGCAAAGTCGCCATCGTCACCGGCTCCAGCCGGGGCATTGGCCGGTCCATCGCGCACCAGCTGGCCAAGCAAGGCGCCAAGGTGGTGGTGTCCAGCCGCAAGCAGGACGCATGCGAAGTGGTGGTCAAGGAAATC
>JACCDQ011578407.1_pt1 | contig 18312 bp, 20 predicted proteins | sample 7446031 | NCBI WGS metagenome assembly JACCDQ01 (sample SAMN15323442, study PRJNA562643) | freshwater metagenome | isolation source: river surface water | place: USA:Blue River Watershed | collected 2017-08-17
CCAGTGCTTACCGCGGTTTTCGCGACCTCAGCAACGGTTTAGAAGTAGGCGCCTACAACGAATGGCAGCAGCAGTTCAACAATGAATCTTTTAATCTCAAGAACCTACAATTCAATTTGGGTTTGAATATTCGTTTATCTGAATAAGTGAGTTGTGATGAAGTGGTTTGTTTTTCTTTTGTTATGCTATATCCTCACGTCGTTTGCCACACCGCGCTCCTGCGACTCCAAATTCAATTTGCAGGTGAGTGTTAGTGCTGTGGCCAGCTCCAAGGGCTGGATTGAATTTGCGCTCTACAAAAATCCGGACACCTTTGCCAAAGTCGGTACCACCTACCGCTTGGCGCGTACGGACGCCCAAAAAGGAATGGTCACTTATACATTTAAAGATTTAGAACCGGGCAAATACGCAGTTGTGGTTTATCACGATGTCAACCAAAACAAAATTTGCGACAAAAATTTCTTCGGGGTCCCGACAGAAGGCTACGCTTTTTCTAATAATGTCAGGCCAAACCTGAGTGTACCAAGTTTTGAAGACTGCTGTTTCAAATTTCAACAAGACCGCAATATCCCTATCAAAATGGTTTATTAATCCTTGGATTTTTGCCGGAGTTCGGCGATTAATTCTTCAAGCTGAATCAGTAAAGGCCTACCGTCATTGACAATATGATATGGTGTGAGTGCCATTTTTTGCGTATCTGTCCATTGGTTGGCAATCCGATTGAGCACCTCTTCCCGAGAGAGACTGTCTCTTTTTTGAACCCGTTCTATTCTTGTTTCAAGGGGAGCCATGATCAAAATGGTGGCATCAAATAACAGATAAGCACCGGTCTCGAAAAGAATAGCCGCTTCATTGAAGACCAAATCGGACGTTTGTTGTTGTGCCCAATTTTCAAATGTACTTCTCACAATAGGATGCACGAGCGCTGAAACTTGCGCTTTCAATTCGGCATTCGAAAAGAGTTGTTCAGATAAAAATTGCCTGTTTAATTGGCCATCTCGATATACTTCTGGACCCAATAAATCCACCAATTGCTTTTGGAGCACGGGGTGTTCGACGTAAAGTCTTTTGGCCACTTGATCCGAGTAGAAAACAGGATAGCCCATTTTTTCGAGCACCATAGCAATAGTGCTTTTTCCTGATCCAATACCGCCGCTCAGCCCAATCTGTAACATGTCCCGAAATTAGGAAAAGAAAGTTGTAAATTTGCAGCATGCCACAAAAAGAATGGTTCGCCACTTGGTTTGACTCCCCGTATTATCATTTGTTGTATCAGCACCGCGACGACAACGAAGCAAAGCTCTTTTTAGATCAATTAGTCCAAAAACTAGATTTGCCAAGTACCGCGCGTGTCCTCGATCTCGCCTGTGGTAAAGGCAGGCATTCGCTTACGCTGGCCCAAATGGGTTTTGAGGTAGTAGGCGCCGACTTAGCCCCCAACAGCATTCTAGCAGCACAAGAACAAGCTGAAAAGTTGGGTATCAAAAATGTCGCCTTTTGTGTGCACGACATGCGTCAAGCGATGGAAACTTCTCCTTTTGACGCGGTATTCAATTTGTTTACGAGTTTTGGTTATTTCGATACCTTGGCTGAGAACCAAGCGGTTTGCAAAGCACTTTCAACGATGCTGACTGCTAACGGCTTGCTGGTGATCGATTTTTTAAATGCCACTAAAGTTTGTGCCAATTTAAAACCGGCCGAGACCATCGAACGCGAAGGCGTGGTGTTTCACATCAAGCGCTGGCACAACGATACCCATATTTACAAGCAAATCGAAGTCCTTGCTGCACAAGATCAAACGCAAATTGGTGTTTTTACCGAACGCGTTCAGGCACTGTCTAAAAACGATTTTGAGTCTTTGCTTGCGGCAGATTTTGACATAATAGAAACCTTCGGGTCTTATCACTTGACACCTTTTGATGATAACACAAGTGAGCGCCTGATCATGATTGCAAAAAAGAAAGCATGAATTTTTACATTGTAGAGCTCCTTTTGATTGGTTCGGTAGTATTGGGTGGCGCCATTGTGAGCTACTTAAATGCGACCAACAAAAATCAATACATCAAACTGGCATTGGCTTTCAGCGGTGGCTTTTTACTGGCTGTCATTTTCCAACACTTATTGCCTGAGTTATACGGCGCCCATCAAGGGCACGCACACCATGCACACGAAGCCTTACCTGTTTTTCAGGTGGGCGTTTTCATCTTATTGGGCTTTTTGGTTCAGTTGGTTTTGGAATATTTTTCTGGTGGTATCGAGCATGGGCATGTGCACGTACACAAAGGGCAGGCGATGCCTTGGACTTTATTTATTTCACTGTCTGTTCACTCGGTCATTGAAGGGATTCCACTCGGAAACATGCTCCAAATTGGGATTGAGCCAGAGAGCCAGGTGCCGTTTAATAGTAGTTTCTTGTGGGGAATTATTTTTCATCAGGTGCCAGTGGCGATTGCACTTATGACACTTTTATTGGCTACGAAAATCAAGCGTAGTGCGGCTTGGATGATTTTATTGGCATTCGGTCTCATGACGCCAATTGGGGTTTTGTTGGGGCTAGCGATTACCACCGAACAGTTGGGTATGAACGTGCAATTGATTTTGGCGGTAGTGGTTGGCATGTTCTTACACATCTCAACCACTATTATTTTTGAAACCACCGAAAATCATAAATTTAATTTGCTCAAGCTGCTGAGTATTTTACTTGGTAGCGGCTTGGCTTTGGGTTTATTTTAGCGAGCTGCCTAGAACGGAAGGTCATCTTCTTCGTCAGCTGCAGCGCTTGAGCTGGTGCCCGGAAGTGGCTCAGAACCCATGTTCATGGCGGAAGGCCCGTTGCTAGGCATGCCCATTGGTTGGCTTTGACCTTGTTTCTCGATGCGCCATGCTTCGATGGTGTTGAAATACTTAACTTCACCTTGTGGGCTGGTCCATTCGCGGCCGCGTAAATTAAAAGAAACTTCTACGTTGTCGTTGACTTGAAACTGATCGAGCAAGCTGCATTTGTCTTGGGTAGTTTGAAAAATGATGTCTTGCGGATACATGGACGTGGTGTCGGTTACGACGAACTCGCGCTTTTGGAATTTTTCAGAAATGCGTTGTGTTTCTTGGATGACCTTTACGGTGCCGGTGAATTTAAACATGGACTTGTGGTTAGTTATTAAAAGATAAAAGGGTGAGCCACGCTTCTTCTAACTTATTTTGAGCAAGCAGATCGTGGGCACTTCGATGCAAGGCTGCTTCTAAGGCGCTGGCGTCGTGCTCAAGTTCGAGAAAAAGAGTGGATAGTTCGAGTAATTTGTATTCGTTGACGTCGGTTTCGTTGGGGAGAGCTTCGATGCCCGCGAGTTGCCCCAGGTCGTTGGCGCTGAGCACCTCACTGCTTTTGATGTCTTGAGGCAGGGCGTCATAGCCAATGCCGCAAGTGGTGATGGGCTTTTTGATTTCAAACATAGCTGCCGAATTGGCTCTGCAATACCAATCGCCGCCCATGCGCGCAACGAGATCGATTTTGTGTTGGTCGATGAGGCCGTTTTCGTTGAGAAGTTCTTCTTGGATATGAAGTTGTACAACTTCGCAAATGATGAGGTTGCCGGCGCCTCCTTCCTGGCCGAGCTCAATGATTTGATTGACTTTGCATTCAAACTGAACGGGCGCTTGCGCGACTCTATATGGCGCCACTTTTTCAGAGGCCAAAGGCGTAAAGCCAGCCTTAATGAATTCGTCTATACCTGGTGCGTAAGGAGAGCTCGCCAAGCTCATTTGGTGAACCATGTTGTAGTTCACGACGTTGATAACCACCTCTGGAACAGCTTTGGCGTTGTTGAAGGTGTCTTTGCTCTGACCTGTGCGCCCAGAGCGCGCTGGTGAAAACACCAAAATGGGTGGGTTTGCACTAAAGACATTGAAAAAACTAAATGGCGCCAAGTTGGCGTTGCCGTCAGCGTCTAAGGTAGAGGCAAACGCAATAGGGCGCGGGCCAATAGCACCTAATAAAAGTTGGTGCAAACGCTGGACAGTGAGTTCTTTGGGATCTAGGCTGAGCATACAAGTTCAAAGTTAGCCAAAATTCGTAAATTGGCGTTGTGAAATTACGTACATCTCTCTGTTGTTTTTTACTTATTTGCAGTGCCACATTATTGGCGCAAAATAAACGCAATGCCAATGGGGAACGCCATGGCAAATGGACTTTTACAGGTAAGGATTATCCGAATAAGAACATCCCCAAAACCCAAAAAGTAGAGGAGGGCAACTACGTCAACGGCCGCAAAGAAGGCACCTGGACCAAATTTTTTCCGGATGGCGGTGTTCAGCTCAAAGGAACCTACAATAACAACCGTCCGCAAGGCACTTACACGCGCTATTACCCGAATGGAAAAATTGCCGAACAAGGTGATTTTCAGGCAAACGGTTACAAAGGACTGCTTTTGCGCTACCACGAAAACGGTCAGTTGGCCTACCGCGCCAATTTCAATAACCAAGGACAGGAAAGTGGCAAAGTGAGTTACTACCATCCGAATGGCAAGTTGGCCCTGAGTTATACGGTCAAGAATGGGCAAGTTCAGGGTCAAGTAGCGCGCTACAACACAAGTGGGCAGCTGCAAAATTCTTTTGTGGTGAGTCCGGAAGGAAAAATTGGTGCACTTCAAAAAGCCAACACGCCTCAACATACACCGGCACCAAAACCGGCCGCAGTGGCCAGCACCAACGTATATCCGCCGCGCTTGTCTAATCCCAAAACAAAAGGCTTACGCTTTATACCCAACGGCTACAACAAAGTCTACAATGACAACGACGAAATCTGGATGGACGGCGAATTTAAAAATGGCCAACTTTACGACGGAAAGGTCTATGACTACGACCAAGACGGCATCCTTCAAAAGGTTCGGATCTACAAATTAGGCAAGTATCATTCAGATGGTCAGCTCTAATCTTGAGGTTTTCCGTAAATTTACCCCCAAATTAACGACATGAAAGCATATGTTTTTCCGGGCCAAGGAGCCCAATTCTCTGGAATGGGCAAAGACCTCTACGAGCAGTCAGAACTGGCGCGTTCCCTATTTGCAAAAGCCAATGAAATCCTTGGTTTTGATATCCAAAGCATCATGTTTGAAGGCTCAGACGAGGCCCTCAAGCAAACCAATGTAACCCAGCCTGCCATCTTCTTACACAGTACAATATTAGCGGCTTGCCTTGGCGAGAGCTTTGCACCAGATATGGTTGCGGGTCATTCTCTAGGAGAGTTTTCTGCTTTAGTTGCCAATAAAACACTCACTTTTGAAGACGGTTTGCGCCTTGTTGCCAAGCGTGCAGACGCCATGCAAAAAGCATGCGAACTGGCTCCAAGCACCATGGCCGCTATTCTCGGTCTCGAAGACGAAGTTGTGGAGCGCATTTGCGCAGGTATAGATGGTGTTGTGGTTCCGGCGAATTACAATTGTCCGGGTCAGCTCGTTATTTCAGGCAGCCTAGCGGCCATAGAAGAAGCGTGCACACAACTGAGTGCTGCGGGCGCTAAACGCGCGTTGGTCTTGCAGGTAGGTGGTGCGTTTCACTCCCCCCTCATGGAACCTGCACGTGAAGAACTCGCTGCCGCCATTGAAGCCACACACTTTGCGCAGCCAATCTGTCCAGTTTATCAAAATGTCAATGCCCAAGCCGTCACAGACCCAGCTCAAATCAAGGCTAATTTAGTCACACAACTTACTGGTGCTGTTCGCTGGACACAGATCATGCAAAACATGCTTGCCGATGGTTGTGCCGAGGTCATTGAAGTTGGGCCAGGGAAGGTTTTGCAAGGTCTTTTCAAGAAAGTAGACCGCGAAATCACTACAAACAGCGCAACTTTATAAATTTTTATGGAATCTGAAAGTTCTGGGCATCTTGCTAGAAAACATGCTTATGAAGAACTTTATGATGGTGTGGATGCTCTTGGTAGCAGCAAGCACAGTAGCGCAGTCCGGAACTGGTGATGTCATCGGAACCTTTATGAATTTCAGTACCCAGCAACCCGTTGTGGGTGCTAAAGCCATGATCCGTGAAAACGGTCACGTTTATTTAGCGCTTTCCAATGAAGAGGGTCGTTTTCGCATTGTTGGTGTTCCTGCCGGAACCTATCAGTTAATCGGTTGTTTTCAAAAAGATACCACAGCTAAAGTAACGGTTGAAGTCCCGATTGAAGCTTATGCCAATGCGGGTACGGTGTATTTTCAAAGCAAAACCCAAGACGTTAAAGCGGTTCGTGTTGGCGGAGGCCGTTATGAGCAAGCGCGCATTCGGGTTGGCGAAACGCCCGTAACCACCCTTACTGCCAAAGAAATCAAGAACCGTCCAGACAAATTCAGCGTCGTCGATATGGTAGCCAACTCCAATTCTGATGTCAAAAAAGACGAAGATGGCGGCCTGATGTTTCGCGGAGCGCGCAAAGGCGACATGATTTACGTACTTGACGGCATCAAGTCCAATGAAGTATTCAATGTGCCAAGTTGTGCTATTGGCCGCGTAACGGTCTATACTGGTGGCTTGCCAGCTAAATTCGGCGATACCCTTGGCGGAGCGGTGATCCTAGAAACCAAAAGTTATTTTGACCTATACCGCGAATGGGAAATCAATCAGCCCGATTGAGTTCAGGGGCTTGGTCATAAGAAATAGCCCACAAAAATAAGCCTTGAGCGGGCACAGATACAAACGCCTCCGAGCGGTCTTGAGCAGCAATGATGCCAGGCAGTTCGGAGGCTTTTATTTTGCCCAAACCCACCTCAACGAGTGTGCCCACTATGGCGCGCACCATGTTGCGCAAAAAGCGATTGGCACTGATTTCAAAGTAAATGCCATCGTCGGTGTTTTGCCACTGCGCACTGAAAACTTCACAAATATTGGTCTTGACATCCGTATGCGCTTTGGCAAACGACGAAAAATCTTGCGTACCCAATAGATGCAGGGCAGCTGCATTCATTTGGTCGATGTCTAAGGGGCTTTCTAAATACCAACTCGAAGCGCGAACAAACGGATTTTTGCGCTGATGAATAAAATAGCGATAGGTGCGTTTGCTGGCGTCGAAGCGCGCGTGTAAGTCTGAAGAGACTTCCCAAGCTTGTTTAAAAGCGACATCAGGTGCGGTCATGCGGTTGAGCTTGAAAACGAGTTGCTGGGTGTCCCAACTTTGAGGCAGATCGGTGTGTAAAAAATAGTGCTGGGCATGCACACCAGCGTCTGTACGGCCGCAGCCTACTACTTCAATGGCTTGGTTGCCGTGTAATTTAGAGAGTGCAGTTTGTATTTCTTCTTGTACACTGCGTGCGTTGGGCTGAATTTGCCAACCGTGATAAGCGCTGCCGTCGTAGGCAAGAGAAATGAAATAACGTGGCAAGTTTTTATTTTTCAGTGGTTTGTATCACGCCAATTGGCGCTTCAAATAAATTATAACTAAACAAACCATCGATTTCGCTGACACTCGCCCAAATGACGCGAAGTTGATCGGCAGCAATTTGAAAGTGTGTGTCGTCGAGGGTTGTATTGATGCCCGCACCTAGGTTGATTGGTGCAGACCATTCTTTGCCCTCGCGTTTGCAAACGAAGATATCGTAGCCGCCCATCCCTTCATGACCGTCTGAAGCAAAGAACAAGAATTGGCCATCTGGCGTCACATAAGGTGTGGTTTCGCGGCCTTCGGTATTGATGCTGCGCCCGAGTGCTTTGACCTCTGCTTGCCAAATGCCATTGATTTTTTGGGCAACATAAATGTCGGTCGCAAATTTCTCAGCTTCGCGGTCCGACACAAAATATAGTTCTTCTATGTACGTAAATTCATCGATCCAAACCGTATCAGTTTTGGACGGAGCACCCTCAAAATAGCTGGTGTTCAAGCCTGGGATCTCATTGATGATGCGCTTGTCATTCCAAATGCCCTTCGCTTCGGCCGTTAATTCAAAAATATCGGATCCTTGCGTACTCGCTTCTTTAGAGGCGGTGGTGTTGAGGGTGCCCAGCGCAAGAAGTCCGTCTTTGGATACATAAGAAAGCGCGTCAAATCCTTCTGTGTTCAGCAAGTCGTTGTTGCTGAAGCTGCGCGTCCATTTTCCGTTGTCGTCTAGGGCCGTACTGGCTTGATAGATGTCTTCAAAAAAGCGTTGGTCGTCGGGGTTGAGGTTGGCGCCTTTGGAGTCAGGGTTGCGGGTGGTGAAGTACAGTGTTTGCCCGTCAGCACTTAAAATGGGGCCGTATTCGTCGTATTTGGTATTGAGTTCAGGTGCGAGCACTTGACCTAGAAAACCGATGGCTTTAGCTTTTTGTGCCAAATAGAAGGCACATTGTTTTTCAAGTGCTGCAAAACCGAGCAATTCAAAATCTTTTTCTTTTTTGATCAACGTTTTGGCCTTGGCGAGGTGCGTCATGGCAGTGCTTGCTTGGCCGAGGGCCAATTCAATTTGACTTGCTAAATACAATTCGTCAAGTGTGGTTGCGCCGGATAGCAGTTTGAGCGCTTGGTCGCTGTGTTCCTTTGCATAGTTATAAGAGCGGAGGTCGTATTCTGTTGCGGCGAGCCAATAAAATGCGTTGGCGTTATTGGGGTCTAGCGCTACGGCTTGTTTGAGCAACATATAGGCATTGCTGCTTTGGCCTTCATTAAAGAGTGTAACGGCATTGGCGCAAATGCGTTTGGCCTTGAGTTGGTCTTTTTTGGGAGTGGCCTGTGCAAAACTCAAAAATGGAAGGGTCAGAATGATAAGTAGTGCTTTCATGTGTAGGGAATAGAGTACAAAGTAAATAAAACTATTAAAATCCATAACTTTGAATAAAGAATATATGTCAAGCTTGTTTCGCTTTTTAGCCCTTTGTTTCGCCACGCTGCTGCTTCAGGCCTGTTCCTACGGCCAATCTGCGCCAGAAATGGCAGCGCCAGATTATTCTAATTGGGTCACACTCACCAAAGGTATGGAGTACAGAGAAATCGTGGCGCCTGTCAAATCTTTCATCGGCGATTCAAAATTGTCTATTTTGCGCATGGATCCGGCGCAGTTCCGCTTTGATTTATTCACTGCAACGCAATTCGATTCTGTACCCAAAGACGTCTCTACCTGGGCAGATACCTTTGATTTATTGGTGGCCTTCAATGCCGGTATGTACAACTTAGCTAGGCCGCTGCAGAGTCGTGCTTACTTGCAATCTGGCGACCATTATAACAACGCTAAGCTTCTTGAAAACTTCAACCTGATGTTGGCTTTGGGTCCGAAACCCAACACCAACCGTTCGAATATAGAAGTCCTCGACCTCACTTGTGCCAATTGGGAGCAAGAAAAAAACAATTTCAGTGGTTTTGCTCAAGGTTTGCGCATGATCGATTGCAATGCGAGCCCCATGAACTGGCAAAAGAAAGTACAGTCTTGCAGCATGCTTGTGGCTGCCGAAGACGAAAAAGGTTGGTTTTACCTCATTTTTACGCGCTCGCCCTATACGCACAATCAAATGATTGGCTTTATGAAGCAGATGCCTGGCGGGCTTCACGATGCCATTTATTTGGAAGGTGGCCCCGAAACCAGTTTGCTCATCGATGTCAATGGTCATTGCATTGAGAAAGTGGGGTCTTGGGTTTCAACTACCTGGGAACGAGATGACAACAATCGTTTTTGGCGCCTACCCAATATTGTCGGGATCCGCAGAAACTGATCACAATCATGTTTTTGCACACCATACACTCATACTTATCTTTCACATTGTAGCGCATCTTTGTAGTGTTCAACGGAACAACACTACTGGGTCTTACACATTCAACGACCGTAAATTTACAATGGAGAGAGGATTCAATCAGAGCATGGGTTTAGTATCAATTTTTTCCTCTTGAAACAGTAGGATCAAGCCACCTTTCGGGGTGGCTTTTTTATTTCTGCAAAATGTACTTATAACATCCATAAAAAGATGTTATATGATTCCTACTATTTATAAATAGTGTTGCTATTATTTTTGCAACAAATTACTTTTATGGATCTAGTTGATCGTTTTCAGATTCCCGTCCTTGAAGCCATCGCACTGCGCAATCCGCAAGCCACACAATTAGGACAGCGCATCATTGAAGGCAGTATATTTTTGATAGACGAACTCGGTTTTGAGCAGTTTACTTTTAAAAAGCTAGCGCAGTCGGTTGGTACTACCGAAGCGTCGGTCTATCGCTATTTTGCTAGCAAGCAAAAGCTGCTGTTGTATTTGATCAATTGGTATTGGGGGCGCTTGGAGTGTCGCTTGCTACTGGAATCACAAGGGGGATCCGTAAAAGAGCGCTTAGACAAAGCGCTGGACTTAGTGCTCATTTTAAAGGCGACCTCCATGTCTTTTGCCAGTGAAAAACGGCTGCAGCGCATTGTCATTCACGAAGCGCCAAAAGTGTTTTTAACCAAAGCCGTGGATGCCGATCACCAGACGGGTTACCATGCCATTTACACCGAAATTGTGCGTTATGTTTCCGACTTGGTGCGCGCGTATCAGCCGGCATGTAAATATCCTGAAATGTTGGTGAGTACGCTTCTAGAAGGTAGTTTGCAGCAGCGATTTTTTAGTGAACATTTACCTGAAGTCACGAATGCTTCCGAACAAGAAGATGCGGTGGCTGTTTTTTACAAACAATTATTTTTTAGCTTTCTCCATCATGAATAAAGACGTCAGCAAACCATTTGAACGCTTTTGGGCACTGCTCAAGCCCGATAGTAAAGACATCTCCGATATTTATTTATTTGCCATCATCGGTGGCGTGCTCAGTCTTGGCTTGCCTTTGGGCATTCAGGCCATCATTAATTTTATTCAAGCCGGCAAAGTGAGCACCTCTTGGTTTTTACTCGTTGGCCTTGTGGTATCGGCGATTGGTTTTTCGGGCTATATGAATATTGCCCAATTGCGCATCACCGAAAGTCTACAACAGCGAATTTTCGCTCGCTCTTCTTTGGAGTTTGCCACGCGCATTCCCAAAATCCAGCTCCGTGAACTACTGCTGCGCTATGCCCCAGAATGGACCAACCGCTTTTTTGACACCCTCACTATTCAAAAAGGCATCTCCAAATTGCTCATCGATTTTACGGCAGCTTCTTTGCAGATCCTCTTCGGTCTGATTTTGCTCTCGTTTTATCATCCGTTTTTCATCATTTTTGGCTTTGCCCTCTTGCTTTTGCTTGTTTGGATTTTTCGCATGACCGCACGACGAGGTTTTGTCACGAGCTTGCAAGAGTCAAAGTACAAGTATAAAGTAGCCAATTGGCTCGAGGAGATTGCGCGCAACCGCATGACTTTTAAGCATCTAGGTAGCGGTGGTATTTTATTGAAGCGCACCGATGACTACCTGCAGGGTTATCTCAAATCGAGAGATGCGCACTTTAAGGTACTGGTACAGCAATACATCTACTTGATCGGTTTTAAGGTTTTAATTGCTTTGGCTTTACTGATTATCGGCGGCCTGCTTGTGCTGAACCAACAAATGAATATTGGCCAATTTGTAGCGGCGGAAATCATCATTGTATTGGTTCTGAATTCAGTAGAAAAATTGATTGTGAGCCTCGAGATGGTTTATGATGTACTTACGGCAATCGAAAAAATTGGCGAAATCACTGATTTACCATTGGACACGCAAGAAGGCTTGATTTTAGAACCAAAAACAGCCCTCAACATCGAAATTGACCAATTGGAATACCAAACAACTTGGAGCCGCACCCCGCTACTGAGCAATTTAACCTGTCGTTTTGAGGCAGGAAAGTTTTATCACATACAAGATTTCAAAGGCAACCAGGCCCAAGGCTTATTTCTCATGATTGCCGCCATGGCACTTCCCAATAAAGGTCAAGTCCTGATCAATGGCGTTCCGACCAGTAATTTGCAACCCGAACATTTGCGCGCACAGATTGCCAGCCTCTCCCACCACGACCAACTGATCTACGGAACGGTGTTGGAGAATATCGCGATGGGTCGCAATTATAGCATCGAAGAAGCACTCGCAGTGGCTGCAGCCGTTGGTTTAGATCAACATGTTTTAGCGCTCACCGACGCATACCAAACAGTGCTCAACCCAGAAGCGAGTACCTTGGATAGACAGCTCATCACGTTAGTTATTTTGTGTCGTGCGTTGATCGCTCAACCCGCCATATTGCTTTGGGATACCCACAACCATTATTTACCCAACGACCAACTAGAAGTTGTGTTGAATTACTTACAGCAACATTTCAAAGGAACAGTACTCTTGGCCAGTATTCATGAAAATAACTTATCGCTCATCCACGAAAAATTGATTTTATGTTAAACCTCTCTCCACAAAATCGCAATCACATCGATGCAGAAGGTCTTGTGGCTACACAAATGCTCAACAAGGCCCCCAAGAAACTCTTGCGCAATACCATCTATGCACTCTTGATTTTGGGTCTGATCATTCTCTTTTTGCCCTGGACGCAAAATATCCGCTCAAATGGGCAGGTGCTCACTTTGCGTCCGGAACAGCGTCCGCAAACCATTAACGCGCTCATCGGTGGTCGGATCGAAAAGTGGTTCGTGAAAGAAGGCGACCTCGTGAAGCAAGGAGATACCATCATGTTTATTTCCGAAATCAAGGACGGTTATTTTGACCCCCAATTAGTGGGTCGCAGCGAAGATCAGCTCAGGAGCAAAGAGCTCAGTGTAGTTTCTTATAGCGACAAAGTTCAGGCGCTAGACGCGCGCATAGACGCGCTCATTGCAACCGGTAAATTAAAGGTCCAACAAGCGCGTATCAAGGCCCAACAAGCTCAGCTCAAACTGAAGTCGGATAGCATTGAGAACCATGCCGCCAACCTCAATTACCAAATTGCCAAAGACCAATACGAACGCTTTGAGAAGCTTTACGAAAGAGATCTCAAGTCCAAAACAGAAGTTGAAACGAGGAAAGTGGCTATGCAGCGCGCACAGGCCGCCATGATTGGTGCGCAGCAGAAGTTTTTGCAAAGCCGCAACGACATCATTGATGCTAAGGTTGAATTGTCTGCAGTCGAAACCAAATTTCAGGATGAGGTTTCAAAAGCTGAATCAGAAAAATTTACCGCCCTCTCGAGTATGTACGAGGCCGAAATCGATGTCAGTAAAATGCAAAGTCAAGTAGCAAACTACTCCATTCGAAATGGGATGTATTATATTTTAGCCCCGCAAGATGGCCGCATCGCCAAAACTTTATCCAGCGGCATCGGCGAAACCATCAAACAGGGCGCAGCCATCGCGACCATCATGCCGACCAACTACGACCTCGCGGTAGAAATGTACGTCAGACCGATGGATTTGCCGTTGCTTCAGGTGGGGCAGCACGTGCGCATTCAGTTCGACGGTTGGCCTGCGATTGTATTCTCTGGCTGGCCCAATACCAGCTACGGCACCTATGGCGGAACCGTCTTTGCGATCGATCAGTTTGCCAATGAGAATGGTGAGTTTCGCGTGTTGGTAGCACCAGATGCGAAAGCGCACAAATGGCCAGAGGCCTTAAGAGTGGGGGGCGGTGCCTATGCCATGCTCTTGCTCAACGACGTGCCCATTTGGTACGAACTCTGGCGAAACGTAAACGGCTTCCCGCCAGATTACTACAAGGCTAAAGTTCCAGATACCAAGTCCAAAACAAAATCTAGCAAGCATGAGAAATAAATTCGGAATCCTCGGTTTGATCTTTTGTGCTCTCACGAGTGTGTGGTCGCAGGAAAATATCATGCGCCCCGAAGCTTTTATGCTGCAAGTACTCGAAGGGCATCCGCTCGCCAAGCAAGCCAAGCTCATTCCCGAATTTGCCCAATCCTATGTGCTCAAGGCCCGCGGTGGTTTTGATCCTAAATTGGCTTATGACCTCTCCCAAAAATATTACGGAGACAAAATGTATTACAGCTTGTCCGATGCCCAGCTCAAGGTACCCACTTGGTATGGTTTGAGCGTCCAAACGGGCTTGGAACAAAATAGGGGAGCATACTTAGATCCGCAAGGCCTCACGCCGCAAAATGGTTTGTGGTATGGCGGACTCAGCGCGCAATTGGGCAATGGTTTGCTCATCGATGAGCGCCGGGCAGAATTACAGAAGGCTAATGTTTATTTGCAAAGCAGTCAGCTCGAACAGCGCTTGGCGCTCAATGAATTACTACTAGAAGCGGGCTACGCTTATTGGGATTGGTACTTGCAATACAACGCAGGTCAGGTGCTCAGAGAGGCGCTCGCTGTTGGGGCCGTTCGACTCGAAGCCATGCGCCAGATGGCCGAACTCGGCGATCGCCCTGTGATAGACACCGTTGAGGCTGCCATCCAATACCAAACCAGGGCTGCAGCACTCGCTGATCAAGAAGCCAAATTGGCCGTTGCTGCGGCGTTTTTGAATCGCTATTTATGGCAATCAGACGGCACGCCCCTCGAGCTCGATCCGGCCACTCAGCCACTTGCGGCTGCTACACTTGTTGGGCAGGCACCAAAACCAATTTACACAGGTGCAGTCGATTCTTTGGTGGAACAACATCCTTATTTAGGGATTCTCAACTATAAGCTCGATGTCTTAGCCATTGAAAAACGCTACAATCAAGAACAGCTCAAACCGCAAATAGAATTGAAGTACAATTTTTTGAATGAACCCATTCAATACAACCCCCTCGCACAATTCTCTATCAACGACTACAAATGGGGCGTTTCTGCCCAAATGCCTTTGTTTTTACGCAAAGAACGTGCTGCTGTTCAACAGACCAAATTGAAGATAGAGCAAACCACTTTTGAAAGACAAGACCGAATGGCCGAGCTTAAGGCTAAAATGCTTTCCGCCCGTGCAGAATACCTCAATGCACAAAAGCAATTAGTCATCTTTACGGAAAATGCAGCCAGTACAAAGCAACTTTTGGCTGCCGAACTCAATTTATTTGAGACCGGAGAAAGCTCGCTTTTCATGGTCAACATGCGTGAAAGTGCTGCATTTGCTGCAGCCTTAAAAGTATTCGAATACCAGGCCAAGTGCGAGCAATTATGGCTCAAGTGGGAATTTTTACAGGCTAGTTTAGTGCGATAATGCTATAATAAAGTGGCATTCCAATCGCGATATTGAAAGGGAAGGTCAGTCCTAAGGCCATTGGAATATATAAGCCAGGGTCTGCCTTTGGCGCAGCCAAGCGCATCGCAGCCGGGACCGCAATATAAGAGGCGCTCGCTGCCAAAACAGCAAATACAAAACGGTTCGAGACATCCGCCGTCACGAACTGTGAAAGCCAAGCTACCACTATGCCGTTGAGCGCCGGAATCAAAAGTGCAAATGCAGCCATCGCCCAACCGTGCGTCTTGAAAGACTTGATGCGCCGCGCTGTTGTCATGCCCATTTCAAGCAAAAAGAGCGCTAAAAATCCTTTGAAGATATCGGTTGTAAATGGGGCAATGTCGGCTGCTTGCTTACTATCTGAAAGCAAACCAATGACCAAGCTCCCCATGATCATTAAAACACTGCCGTTGGCCAAAGAGTGTCTGAGCAGTTCGGGCAGCGAAAACTTGGTGTCGTTGTTTTCATAGATGCGCAGCAGCAAAACCCCCACAATAATGGCAGGGAACTCCATAAATGCCATGACTGCTACCATGTGCCCGTTGAAGGCCAAGTTTTGCAATTCCAAAAACGAAAGCGCTGCCACGAAGGTAACTGCGCTCACCGAGCCATATGCCGCTGCAATGGCCGCAGCATTTGAAACACCCACACGCTTTTTGATGATGAAAAAACTGTAGAGTGGGATGCAAGCTGCTATGGCCATTCCAAAGACCAAAGACCACGAAATTTCAGAAGTCCAAGGGCTGTGCTGGAGCTCTTGTCCGCCTCGAAAACCAATAGAGAACAAAAGATAAAGCGATATAAATTTGAAGGAAGACTCCGGGATTTCGAGGTCACTTTTGATCAAAACGGCAACAATGCCGAGTAAAAAGAACAAGATGGTAGGGTTGCTGAGGTCGTGCGATAAAAAGGCTAAGTTCATTCTTTATTTTTTGGATTTGTTTAGGGATTACAATGCTGGCAATATTGCGGATCTTCTGCCATTAGATCCTTTCTGTTTTCAATACTTTGGAATCGGCAATGAGCGCAGTAGAAGGTAAGCAATGCATGCGTCTGGGTAGGCTGTTTGCACCAACTGCAGGGAAGCTGCCCACCGCGTTCAACAACCGAAAAGTCCGGTGCAGCGCATTTCGGACAGCAGCTGCTCATGCGTTGGAGCAAGTCCTTGCCGGCAGCAGCAATAGTCTGTTGACGTTTGGGATTCATGTGCGCCCGCAAGTCAGTTTCAAGGATCCATTGTGGGTGTTTTTGCAGCAATTGAAGCAGCTCATCTTCATTTGTAAGGCCTTTGGCAATGACTGCTCCACTGTTGGCATCTTTTAAAACCAAGCCTTGCGCACCAAATTGAATTCTTGTCAAGAATTGTCTTAACTGCAAACTCCGGTAATCTAATTGCTGATGGCAAAGATCCATACTGACGCTGTGGCCATAAATTTCGAGGTTTTGATCGAGGTCAATATAGATAAGCCACTCTTCATTGATGCTCAGAAAGGGACTGGCTGGATGTGGCCCAAACGATCCTTCGCTGGCAAGGCCTTGGCGCTTGTTGGCAAAAGCCATTCCGGCAAGGCACTTTTCTTTGACCGTTTGCCGCGGACCTTCAATTCTTGGCGTAATGCCACAAAATGTGCCGAACTGGTCTGTGTCAAAGCCTAATGGAACAAAGAGTTCGACGCCGTGTGCTTCGAACAAAGGCTGAAGAATTTGCTCCTTAAGATGCTTGCTGCTGAGTAACAACTGAGATGGAAACATGGCCATTGATGTGCAACAGGGTAGCGGGGTCTAGTGCTTTGAGTTCTTGGATCAGGTTCTTTTTGATGGCTTGTAGTTCCGAAAGCCTTTGCTCAGCTTGGCTATCAGGGCTTCCAAACATTTCTTGGTGTCTAAGCGTTTTTTGGGTGTGATAAGCAATTTTTTGTTGGATCAAGTTGCCCAATACCTCCAGCGCTTCCTCAGGATGATAACTACTTTGAATTAATTCAATTTCTTTTAGCATAGAATTGATTTTTTTTTGCAAATTTGGCACATTATTTGCATAAATAAATATATAATAAAGATATACCAAGTATAAATAAAACTTATGAACTACACCCTCAATCAACTCCGCATCTTCTTGAAGATTGTGCAAAAAGAAAGCATCACTCGCGCTGCCGAAGCCTTGTTCTTAACACAGCCAGCGGTTTCTATACAGCTCAAGAACTTTCAAGATCAGTTCGACATTCCGCTCACTGAAATTGTCAATAAAAAATTGTACGTCACAGAATTTGGTCGTGAGGTAGCTGCCGCTGCAGAGAAGATTTTAGAAGAGGTTTATGCGATCAACTATAAAACATCGCAATACAAAGGGCAGCTCAGTGGACGTTTGCGAATCAGTGTCGTTTCTACTGGCAAATACATCATTCCATATCTCCTTGCAGACTTCATGAAGGCGCATCCGGGTGTTGAATTAGTGCTCGATGTGTCAAATCGTGCAAATGTCACGCTCAATTTAGAGCGCAATGAAACGGATTTCTCGCTAGTTTCTGTTTTACCTGATCGAATCAATCTCGAAGAAATTCCATGCATGAAAAACCAATTGTTTTTGGTGGGTAAAGAACCGCTTACATTTCCTAAAAAAGGACCATGGCACAAAGAACTCGAGGAAATCACTTGGGTTAAGCGCGAAACCGGTTCAGCAACAAGAAAGGCACTCGATGAATTCCTTTCAGGACATGATATTCAGGTCCGTCGTCACATCGAACTTACCTCTAACGAAGCCGTTAAACAAGCGCTCATAGCCGGACTCGGCTACTCTATCATGCCGCTCATCGGTATTCGCAATGAACTTCAATTAGGTCAACTCACGGTTTCTCCTCTACCAGATTTACCACTAGAATCGATGTGGCGCGTAGTGTGGCCCAAAGGCAAAAAGCACAGCGGAGTAGCGGCAGCTTTTAAAACTTACCTGGAGCAAAATATGTCGCAGCTCATCGAAAAGAATTTTGGCTACATCGATGGCCTTACGGCTGTGCCAAAATCCATGCTGTAACCCAATCCATTATTTTTGGGTCTAGCGTTTGCTCAAGGGTAGCGTATTCACTGAGGTTGCATTCCTTGCATTGCTGAAATAAATGATTGGCTCCCTCTAAAACATAAAATTTACTTTTGACCAAGGACGCTGGCGTCATTCCTGTTTTGAATCCAACTTGATTCACAAGCGCAGGTACTTGAACGTCTTTCGATCCGTTGATGACTAAAAATGGCAGGTTCAATTGCGCGAGATACGTTTTACTCTC
>JACCDQ011248348.1_pt1 | contig 18307 bp, 14 predicted proteins | sample 7446031 | NCBI WGS metagenome assembly JACCDQ01 (sample SAMN15323442, study PRJNA562643) | freshwater metagenome | isolation source: river surface water | place: USA:Blue River Watershed | collected 2017-08-17
ACCGGGCAATCCTGTTGCGGTGATGATCACGTTCCTGGCATTTGTCAAACCAGCGCTGTTGCAAATGATGGGCAGCACCGCAAAAGCCTTGCCCTTGGTCAGAGCCCGCACGCAAGAAGTGTTGAGAAAGAAACCCGGTCGTACCGAATACCAGCGTGGTATTTTTTCGAGGAATGAACAAGGAGAGTTGATCGTTCGCACCACTGGCAACCAAGGCTCGGGCGTATTGAGCTCCATGGTTCAAGCCAATTGCCTCATTGTGTTGGCGCATCAACAAGCCACCGCGCAAGTGGGTGACTGGGTGGATGTGCTTCCCCTAGGCTAAAAAAAGAGAGCCTCGCAATGAGGCTCTCAGAGAAGTTAGCAAAGACGCAGAGTTGCGACTTAAGAGTGCGCGTGACCTGCTTCTGAAGGCGAATCTACAACTTCTTTGGTAATCGGACCTGGCACAGATTTCCGTGCAAATAAGCTGTACATGGTAGGCACCACAAACACTGTGAGCAAGGTACCAAAGGTCATACCACCCACAATGACCCAGCCAATTTGAATTCGGCTTTCAGCACCAGCGCCCTTGGACAAAGCCAGTGGCAATGCACCGAGCACCATGGCACCGGTCGTCATCAAGATGGGGCGCAAACGCTGGCCTGCCGCCTTCACGATGGCGTCAAAGGTCTCCACACCTTGCTCACGAAGTTGGTTGGTAAATTCAACAATCAAAATACCATGCTTCGTAATCAAGCCCACCAATGTGATCAAACCAATTTGTGAGTACACATTGAGTGTGCCCCCTGTGAACTTCAAGGTCATCAGGGCACCAAACATGGACAAGGGGACGGACAACATGATCACAAATGGATCAATGAAACTTTCAAATTGGGCTGCCAACACCAAGAAGATGAAGAACAAGGCCAACACAAAAACAATCACCAAAGCACCTTGCGAGCTTCTAAATTCTCGTGAAGTACCGTTCAAATCTGTGGTGTAGCCTGTTTTCAGAATTCCTGCAGCGGTAGTGTCCAAGAACTTCAATGCATCGCCCAGCGCGTAATCGGGTGCCAAGTTGGCAGTGATCGACACAGAACGGCGCTGACCGAAGTGATTCAATTCACGCGGTGATACGCTTTCGCGGACTTTGACCAAAGCCGACAACGGGATCACAGTATCGTTGCGACCACGGACATAGATGTTGTCAATGTCATCCGGTGAGTCGCGGCCATTGACTTGGGTTTGCACAATGACGTCGTATTGTTCTGCATCACGTTTGTAGCGTGTCACAGTTCGGCCACCCAGCATGGTTTCGATGGCTCTTGCCACCACATCCACACCCACGCCCAACTCACTGGCCTTTACGCGATCAACATCGATGCGCAGTTCAGGCTTGTTCAGACGAAGGTCAACGTCTGGGGCAATGAAGCCAGGATTCTTGGCAATGGCATCCAACATTTGACGTGTGACCGCATTCAGGTTTTGATAGCTGTCAGACGTTTGAATCACAAAATTCACGGGTCGCTCGCGGAAGCCCTGACCCAATGACGGCGGTGTGATGGGGAACGCATTGATACCTGCAATGCCGTTGAACTTGCCTTGCATTTCTCGTGCAATTTCTAGGGTTGTGCGTTTGCGCTCATCCCAATCGACTGCACGGTAAATGACACTCCCCTGCGCCACAGTGGGGTTACCTAAGTTGGCAAAGATTCGATCGAACTCGGGGTATGAACTGCCAATTTTCTCGAGTGTTTTGGCGTACTTGTCTGTGTAGTCAAGGGTAGAGCCATCGGGCGCCGTGACGGTGGCCAAGATGGTGCCGCGATCCTCCAGCGGCGACAACTCCTGTTTCATGGTGGGATAGACAATCACGATACCCACGCCGCAAGCGGCCATGATGGCCACCACCAACCAACGCGCTTTGCGAAGAACCAGTCTCAAAAGTTTTTCGTAACCGTTGGAGAGAGAAGTCAAGATTGACTCCATGGTCCGGTCAAAGCGATTGGGGTTGGGGTTATGACGCAACAACAAAGAGCTCATCATGGGTGATAAGGTCAAGGCCACAAAGCCAGACACCAACACAGCACCCGCCAAAGCCAGCGCAAATTCACTGAACAATTTACCAGTTCTGCCTGGTGTGAAGGCCAGAGGTGCAAACACAGCGGCCAAGGTCAAAGACATCGCCACAATGGCAAAGCCTATTTCCTTGGCACCTTTGATGGCCGCAGAGAAAGGATCTAAGCCTTCTTCAATGTGCCGGTAAATATTTTCCAACATCACAATGGCATCGTCCACCACCAAACCAATGGCCAGGACCAAAGCCAACAAGGTCAGCGTATTGATAGTGAAACCTGCCAAGGCCATCATGGCAAAAGTACCAATCAAGCTCACGGGAATGGTGATGATGGGAATGATGGAGGCGCGAACGGTTCTGAGGAACACAAAGATCACCAAGGCCACCAAAACGACCGCCTCCAAAATGGTCTGGAAAACGCTCTTGATGGACTTGTCAATGAACACTGAGTTGTCATTGGCCACGTCAATGACCACGTCGCCTGGCAAGTCTTGCTGCAAACGGGGAATCATCTCTCGAACCCCCTTAGACAATTCCAAAGGATTGGCCGTGGCTTGACGAATCACACCAGCAGAAATGGAGGGCTTGCCATTCAAACGAACCCTGCTTCTGTCATCGGCAGCGCCCTCTTCAACTTTGGCCACATCGCGAATCTTGACGGGGAAACCATTGACATTGCGGATGGTGATGTCGCCGAACTGCCCGGCCTTGATCAGGTCAGTTTGCGAGGTGACACTGAATTCACGCAGTTGTGATTCAATCCGCCCAGCGGGTAACTCAAGATTGCTACGGCGAATTGCATCCTCAACGTCTTGCGAGGTCAAACGGTAAGCGGCCATGCGCCCCGCATCCAACCAAACACGCATGGCGTATTTGCGTTCACCATAGATCCGCACATCGGCAACGCCCGTGACGGTTTGCAAGCGTGGCTTGACCACACGATTGATCAAGTCATTGATTTGCAAAGGTGACAAAGTGTCGCTTGAAAACGCCAACCAAATGACCGGGAAGGCATCGGCCTCCACTTTGGCAATGACGGGCTCTTCAATGGCTTGCGGGAGTCGACCTCGTATCCTTGACGTTCTGTCGCGCACTTCAGCCGCTGCCGTATCGGCATCTTTTTCGAGACGGAAACGAACTGTAATTTGAGACTGATCAGCACGACTGATGGATGTAATAACGTCCACCGCATCAATACCTGCAATTGAATCTTCCAAGGGTTTGGTGACCTGCGACTCAATCACTTCTGCAGAAGCGCCTGGATATTTGACACTGACGGTCACTGTCGGTTCGTCAATCTTTGGGTATTCGCGCAAAGACAGGCGATTAAAACTCACCGCGCCGATGAGCAAAATCAGCAGCGACAAAACGGTCGCGAAGACCGGCCTGCGAATGGATGTTTCAGCGAGTTGCATTCAAACCTCGTAAGCAGGGGTTCTCGCCTGTCACTTCTTGCGGTTTACCACGTCCTGGCTGGCCACCCTTTGCAGAGTCTCCGCCTTTACCGGCAGCCTCATTGGGTTTGCCATTGGCAGCGACTGCAGCCGCATCGGGTTTTGCATTGGGTGTACCTGGCGCACCAGCTGGACCAGCTGGACCACCTGCAGCAGCTTGTCCTTTGTTCATGTCCACAACGCGAACAGGCGTGCCGTCTTTTTGCAGGCGTTGCTGTCCGGCCACCACCACCGAGTCATCCAAAGACAAGCCTTCTAAAATTTCGACTTTGCCGGGCTGGCGAATACCAATCTTGACGACCACACGCTCGGACACCAGTTCATCTTTGTTGGCACCGGGTACGACTCGAACCACAAATGAACGGCCGCCTTGCGGCACGATGGCCTCTTCAGGAACGACCAAGGCTTTTTCTCTTTCGCCAAAAACAGCATTGACTCGAGCAAACATACCAGGGCGCAATTGCATTTGACGATTGTCGATACAGCCACGAACACCGACGGAACGTCCATTGGCATCAATCAAGGGATCAATGGCTTGCACCACCGCTGTGAATTTGCGACCAGGTAATGCATCAAAGGTGACTTGTGCTTTTTGGCCAGGCTTGATTTTGGTTTGAAAACGTTCAGCTAAACGGAAGTCCAATAACACGGCCTCAATGTCTTCCACGTTCACCATGTCGGCGCCATCTTTCAAGTAGTCACCCACGTTGATTTGACGTAGACCGGCCACGCCATCAAAGGGCGCCACAACTTTCAAACGTTGAAGTGTGGCTTGGGCTAAAGCCAGCTTGGCTTGTGCGACTTGAAGCGCGGCTTCACTTTCATCCACAGATCTTTTGCTGATGAAGTTTTGCGCGACCAACTCTTGATTGCGCGTGTGGTTGGCTTGGGCAATCGACAACTCCGCTTTGGCTTGCATCAACTGCGCTGCTGGCAGCTGGTCGTCAAACTGAATCAGGAGTTGGCCCTTTTTCACTTTTTGACCGTCTTTGAACAACACTTGGCTGACGCGACCACCCACTTCAGGTCGCAAAACTACACCCTGGTTGGAACGAAGACTACCCACTGATTGGGTCTCGTCCACCAATTTGATTTGTTCTACCTTGACCACTTCAACCGCGGCAGGTTTGCCTGGACCACCTTGGCCCGCAGGACTACCCGCTGGACCGGCTGCACTGGGACCATTGGCTGCACCCGCGCCAGGGCTTGGATTACTGGCAGCGGCTGAAACTTCTGCAGAGCCGGCTGTTGGTTTATTTTGTAGCCACCATGCTGCGCCAGAAGCTACAGCAACGCCGACCAGCGCGAATGCAAGATATGGTTTTTTGAAAGACATCAAAGTTTCCGAACAGAACCCAAAACAGTTTTGAAATGTAACAGTAGTTGGGGGTTTCCTGTATCGGCAAAAACGTCATATGAAAGGGTGCCACCGCCTGAAAAGGGCGCGATTCCACGCAGTTCCCCCTCATTCAGCCTGCTTTACAGATGCTTTACAGAAATCAAGCTATCGCCTAGGCGACAAGCTCGTGTGTCATCGGCCCAACGCTTGGTCCACGCCTTGATTGGCCAAAGCATCCGCCCTTTCGTTGCCAGGGTCGCCAGCATGCCCCTTCACCCATCGCCATTCAATCTGATGGCCAGATTGGGCCACCAAAGCATCAAGCTTTTGCCAAAGGTCAGCGTTTTTCACGGGTTGCTTGGCGGCTGTGCGCCAGCCTTTGGCTTTCCATCCATGGATCCACTCCGTGATGCCTTTGCGCACATACTCACTGTCCAAGTACAAGGTGATCTTGCAGGGTCTTTTTAAAGCAACCAAGGCCTCAATGACCGCGGTCAGCTCCATTCGATTGTTGGTGGTTTCCAGTTCCCCGCCAAAAATTTCGCGCACATGTTCACCAGAACGCATCAAAGCTCCCCAGCCGCCAGGGCCTGGATTGCCTTTACAAGCACCATCCGTATGTATCTCAACGTGATTCACATTCATTCTTTCTATTGACGTTGGCACTTCCGTGCGAACGCGTTTGTTTTTGCGCTATGGTCACTGCCCTTTTGGGCTGCACTCTTTTGTTTTTCCAACTGGCGCCCAATATTCGCCCGCCTTGAACCTTTTTGACAGCCACAATGACGTAAGCGCCTCCCAAAATAGGCCACCATTTGGGTCCCAAACGGTCTAGCCAAGACCAACGCTGGAACCATTTTTGTTTTTCCAAAGCAGGACGCCAGCAACCAAATTGGCTCACTTTGACCTCAAATCCAAGCAATCGAAGCCAATCGCGTAAGCGCCAGTAGGCAATTAACTCGCCACAGGGCGGTGCCTTCAAACCGTCGTAACCCCATCGGCGGTACCAAGCAGCGCGAAGGTGACGCCAACCCCACAGACTGGTGGGGTTGATCCCTGTGATGACCAAATGGCCTTCAGGCACCAATACCCGCTCTGCCTCGCGCAGACTGGCGTGGGCATCTAGACTCAATTCAAGGCTGTGTGGCATCACCAGCAAGTCCAAACTGTCAGCTTGAAATGGCAAGGCGACACTGTGCGCAGCAAAATCAAATTTGATAGAAGTTTCTGGAGACTCCCCTAATGTTTCCAGCTCAGACAATGCCAACCATTGATGCGGCATACGATTGCTTTTCAGGCCTTTGAGCTCAGGCATGCCCAGTTGTAAAGCGTGGTAGCCAAAGATATCCGCCACCACCTCATCTATTTTCTGCTGCTCCCAAGCCAACAAATAGTCACCGGCAGGGGTCTTCAACCATTCACGCCAAGCGAGATTCATTGCTGTGGTTTCTATAATAGGAAGAGTCATGAACCTTATTCCACTGCCCGCATTTTCAGATAACTACATTTGGTTGTTGCACCACCAGGGCCGCGCTTTGGTGGTAGACCCCGGTGAGTCTGAGCCCGTTTCACGTTGGTTAACTGAGAATCAGCACCAATTGGATTGCATTTTAGTCACGCATCACCACGGTGACCACACGGGCGGCGTTGCCACTTTGCAGCGCGAGTGGGGCGTGAAGGTTTATGGCCCCGCACAAGAAAAACTCCCCTTTGAATATCACCCCCTCCAACAAGGGGCTATTTTTCAATGGGCTGGTTTGAATTTCCAAACCATCGATGTGCCTGGGCATACCGCAGGTCACATTGCGTACTGGGCCCATCCTGAGGGACAAGAACCCTTGTTATTTTGTGGTGACACCCTTTTCTCAGGCGGTTGCGGCAGACTTTTTGAGGGCACGCCCGCTCAAATGTTGCAATCACTAGATCAACTGGCTGCCCTGCCCGGCAACACGCGCGTTTGCTGCGCACACGAATACACATTGAGCAATTTGAAGTTTGCCGTGGCTGTCGAGCCCCACAACTTAGACTTGCAACAATACAAAGTGCACTGCGAAAAGCTCAGAGCGAATCTACTGCCTACCCTCCCCGCTCAACTGGCCAAAGAATTGCAAATCAATCCATTTTTGAGAAGTCGACACCCTGACGTGATCGGTGCCGTCAAGCAATTTGCACCCAACACATCCCTCCACGAAGCTGAAATTTTTGGCAATTTACGCTTGTGGAAAAACGAATTCAAATGAAAACAAACCCTGTCTTGGGCCGCCTAAAACTCATCGCAATAGTAGGCCTTGCGCTGTTTCTGACGGCTTGCGCCAATCTCGAAAAGCCAACGGAAGCCAGTAGCCCCGCCACTGACACCCAAGCCGCGACGGCAGCAACACCCACGGCGACGCCCCCCAAAGCGACGCCTAGAGCGCCGATGGCAAAACCCAAGATGAGCGACACCGCCGAGCCACCTGCAGACATCTGGGTGCGCATTCGACAAGGTTTTGCCATGCCAGATCTTGAAAATGACTTGGTTCGCGATCGCGAAGAATGGTATGCGGCACGTCCAGACTATATGGTTCGGATGACAGAACGCTCGCGCAAATACCTGTTTCATATCGTTGAAGAGCTGGAGCGACGCAACATGCCAACAGAATTGGCCTTGTTGCCCTTCATTGAATCGGCGTTTAACCCCGAGGCGGTGTCTTCTGCCAAAGCAGCAGGGATGTGGCAATTCATGCCTGCAACAGGTAAATACTTTGACCTGAAACAAAACGCGTTCAGAGATGAACGACGGGGTGTTGTGGAGTCCACCCGGGCAGCGCTCGATTACCTCCAAAAACTCTACGGCATGTTTGGTGATTGGCATTTGGCCTTAGCAGCCTACAACTGGGGAGAAGGCAGTGTGGGCCGGGCACTGGCCAAAAACAAAGCGGCTGGTTTGGGTCTCACCTATTCAGACCTCAACATGCCCAACGAAACGCGCTATTACGTGCCCAAATTGCAGGCCGTTAAAAACATCATTGCGCAGCCTGAAAACTTCAATGCGCGCTTGCCCTTGATTCAAAACCACCCTTATTTCAAATCAGTCAGCATCACCCGCGACATTGATGTGAAGTTGGCGGCAAGTTTTGCTGGCATTAGTTTGGAAGACTTCAAAGCACTCAATCCCTCGATGAGTCGCCCTGTCATTCTTGCCGCAGGCACGCCAGAAATTTTGCTGCCTTGGGACAATGCCGATCGATTTTTGCGCCGATTAGATGAACACGCCAACAAACCTCTGGCCAGTTGGACCGCTTGGCTCGTGCCCAAAACCATGAAGGTATCCGATGCCAGCAAACAAGTGAACATGGCTGAAGCGGAATTGCGAACAGTGAATCAAATTCCCAAGGGCATGCAAGTCAAACAAGGCTCGACCCTGCTGGTCACCCGTCAAGGGGCATTGGATACAGACGTCACCGAGCATTTAGCCGACAGTGCTCAAATTTCATTTGCGCCCGAAGTGGTTTTACGGCGCATCACAGTCAAAGCGCTCAAAGGCGATACGCTCATCACCTTGGCCAACCGTCACGATGTGTCCCCAGAAAACATTGCGGCCTGGAATAAATTAAAGATACCGGTCGCCTTAAAGCCTGGACAAGTCATTTCTATTTTGGTGCCAACCACGGCCAGCTCCAAAGGGAATAAATCGGCGGCCAAAAAGCCGAGCACAGGGACAAGCGTCAAGGCGAAAAACAAATCGCCTCAGGTGAAATCGCAAGCACCCAAGACCCCAGCCACAGCCACAGCCACAGCCACAGCAAAGCCTAAAGTCAAAAACTAAGCTGAGCTGCCCATTAAGTTCGTCGCTTTAAATTGAGAACAAACTCATTGGTATAAGCACGACTCAGGGTGGGACCACTCAAGCGATCTAGGGCTAATCGATGGGCTCTGGCTCGCACGACAGTTTGCAAGGCCTCATTGGCAAAGAGTCCATCTAAGCTGTAACTGTCGCGAACCTTTTCAAGTGCCCCTAGGTAGATGGCTCGGTCGCCCATCCAATGCTGTGAAGGGACCGTTTTGAGAATATCGGTGGGCCCAGCTGTTTTCAGCCAATTCAAAGCTTTGACAACACCTGCAGTGAGCGCTTGAGCGATGTCGGGTCTTTTCTGCAAGAACTCCGACTTGGCAAATAAACAAGCAGAGGCCATGGCCCCTCCATACAGTCTTTGTGAGCTGCTGAGAGTGCGTGTATCTGCAACGATGCGCAGTTCATTTTTTTGCTCTAAGTAATGCAAGATGGGATCGACATGACACAAGGCATCGATCGCACCAGAGCGTACGGCCTCCATCACGACGGATGTTGAGCCACCCAGCTCAACATATTGCACCACATCACTTTGAATGCCTGCCTGCTTTTGCCAGTCTTGCGAAACCCAATGCGTTGCCGAGCCTAAGGAGGTGATACCCAAACGAATAGATTTGAGTTCTTGAACAGACTTCACGCCTTGAAGCCGCCGTTGCGTGAATCCCAAGCTGATTTGAGGTGCTCTGCCTTGCAAGACAAACGCGCGATAAATCAAACCCTTAGCCTGCAACTCAAGTGTGTGCTCGAAGGCTCCCGATACCACATCAGCTTGACTACTCAAAGCGGCTTGAACTGCTTGAGAACCAGACTCGCAATCAAGCCATTCAATCTGGAGGCCATCGTTTTTGACAAAGCCCAATTGATCGGCCAGAAACAAGGGCAAGTGGTACAAGCTGTGACGCGCTGCCAACGCAATGTTGACCTTTTGAGGGTTAGACGCAGCCTGCACCATTTGCGGCACAGCCCACGCACTGGCGACCGCCATGGCTGCGAATTCTCGGCGCCGAACCCCTGCTATTGACACAATTACCCTTGATTAGTTCCCATTGATGAAGGCTTAAGAGTACAAAGGTATCGGTGTTTGCGCATCGGGAAACATCCCAAGCGGGTAATTACGTAATGAAGAACGCTAATGAATTTAGCGCGAAGGCTTAGTGAAGGCCTATTGAAGGCCTATCGACGGTCGTGCAAAGCGTGGGCAATGGTGCCCAAATCGACATATTCCAACTCACTGCCTGCAGGTACACCGCGCGCCAAGCGGGTTACTCTTAAGCCTTTTTTCTTGAGCATCTCGGCAATGACATGCGCTGTGGCTTCGCCCTCGCCTGTAAAGTTGGTAGCCAAGATGACTTCTTGCACCAAGCCATCGCTGCATCGATCGGCCAACTTTTCAAAGCCCAAATCGTGGGGACCCAGGCCATCTAGGGGACTGAGTTTGCCCATCAAAACAAAATACAAACCACGAAATGTGGAGGTGCGCTCAATGGCAGCTTGGTCTGCTGGTGTTTCGACCACACACAACTGTGAACGGTCCCGCTCGGGATCGGCACACATGCTACAAACTTCTGTTTCAGTGAGGGTGTGACAGGCCGTGCAGTGACGCACATGGTCAGAGGCATGGGTCAGAGCCTTGGCCAGTAGCAAGGCACCCGCTCTTTCATGTTGCATCAAATGAAATGCCATGCGCGAGGCCGATTTAGCGCCTACACCCGGCAGCACGCGCAAAGCCTGAATCAGCGCATCCAGCGCGTGAGGTGTGGGTTTCTGCATGGCTGTGTTGACAGTAGCGCTGGGGTGAGTCTTCAGTTTAGAAAGGCAACTTCATGCCGGGTGGCAAACCTGCGGTGAGCTTGCCCATCTTTTGTTGAGACACTTCTTCTGCTTGACGGACAGCGTCATTGAATGCAGCTGCCACCAAGTCTTCCAGCATGTCTTTGTCGTCTGCTAACAAACTGGGGTCGATGGTGACGCGTTTCACGGCGTGCTTGCAGGTCATCAAGACCTTGACCAAGCCACTGCCCGAGGAGCCTTCAACTTCGACAAATGCCAATTCGTCTTGGGCTTTTTTGAGGTTGTCTTGCATGGCCTGTGCTTGCTTCATCAGGCCTGCGAGTTGTCCTTTGTTAAACATGAAAATCCTTCAATGAACTAAGAAATAAGTTTGATACTGCCAGGCACAATTTTGGCGCCGAAATCTTGAACCATGGCTTGAACCAAGGGGTCTGAATGAATCAGGTCTTCGGCTGCTTTTTGCTTTTCGGCCAAAGCCGCTGCGTTTCTTTGTGCCGGCGAATCTGTGACTTTACCAATTTCAACCACCAATTTCACCGCATGACCTGCTGCATTCAATGCCGTTTGCAATCGGTCACGCGCTGTGCCTTGATTCAAAGACTCACTTTCAATGCGCAAATGCCATTGATCGGTATCTCGGCCTATCAGTTGCGACTGGAGGGCCAGTTCTCGCACGAGTGCAGTGATCGCTTCGGCACTGACCAAGGACCTGACGGTTTCGGTCCAAAAATCACCCTCTTCCGTCGGCACTAAAACCTTGGTGGTGGTGCGAGGCGTTGGCTCTGAGGCCTCACGCACTGGCAAAGTTTTAACTTGAATGGGTAAATCGACGAAGGGAGAAGAAGTGTCTTCCTCGTCATCGATCGCTTCATGGTCCCAAGCAGATGGCGCAGGTGGCTCGGCCACATGAACTTGCCGATTGGTTTGTGGCGCTGCAACAGGCGTTGAAATGCCAACCGATGGCACGTCTGACGGTTGAGCAACAACGGGCGAGTTAGGCGCCGAGAGGGCTGGCGTTAGAGTTTTTTTTTCAGCCAAGTTTGCAGAAGCGGTGCTCTCTTGTCCCCGCTTAGGCTTAAATGCCAACAGCCTGAGCAAGACCATGGTCATGGCGGCATATTCATCAGGCGCCAAACCCAGCTCTGTGCGGCCATGCAAACACAGGCTGTACAAAAGTTGGGTTTCATCGGCTGGCATGGCCTGCGACAAACGCAACATTTCTAAGTGATCAGGCTCATCGCTCTCGTTGGCCGATTGAGGCACCGCCTGGAATACAGCCATGCGCTGCAGCACCATCGACATGTCTTCCAGTGCAGAAGCCGCAGACAAACCATTGATGCGCAAATTTTCTGAAATGGCAACCACCGCCGCACCATCGCTACGGGCCAAGGCATCGATCAAACCCAAGACATGACTTCGGTCCACGCTGCCCAACATCAAGCGCACAGAGGCTTCTTGCAATTGGCCGCTGCCAAAGGCAATGGCTTGATCGGTGAGGCTCAAGGCATCCCGCATCGAGCCACGTGCAGCACGCGCCAGCAATCTGAGGGCCATCGGCTCGGCTGCTAAGTTCTCCTGCGCCAAAACTTGTGTCAAATGTTCAAACACGGTTTCTGGAGCCATGGGTCGCAAATTAAATTGCAGGCATCGCGACAGCACCGTGACGGGCACCTTTTGGGGGTCGGTGGTGGCCAAGACAAACTTGAGATATTCGGGCGGCTCTTCTAGCGTTTTCAACATGGCATTGAAAGCCGTGTTGGTCAACATGTGGACCTCGTCGATCATGAAGACCTTGAATCGCCCCTGGACGGGTTTGTAAACCGCTTGTTCCAGCAGGCTTTGAACTTCGTCAACACCCCGGTTGGACGCGGCATCGAGCTCGGTGTAATCGACAAATCGACCCGCATCGATGTCTTGGCAGGCTTGGCAAACCCCACAAGGTTCTGCCGTAATACCCCCCTGACCATCGAGGCCTTGGCAATTCAAGGATTTGGCCAAAATACGCGAGACCGTGGTCTTGCCCACGCCTCGGGTACCCGTAAATAAATAGGCGTGGTGCAACCTTTGCTGCACCAAAGCATTGGTTAAAGCTTGCACGACGTGCTCTTGCCCCACCATTTCAGTGAAGTTGCGAGGACGGTATTTTCGTGCCAGAACAAGATAAGACATGTGGTGATTCTATCGGTGTCTTACAATAGCGCTCGACGGGCCTTCCCGCATGGTCAAGCAGCCAACCGAGTCAGGTGGGGAACCAAGCAGCTCTAACTGTGGAGCCAGTGCCGGGGTCAAGGCTCGTCACCTTTCATTTTTTGGTGAACGCCCTGTGCCGCTTTCACCCCTGTAGACAGACTGGCTGTGAGCAAATAGCCGCCAGTGGGCGCCTCCCAGTCCACCATTTCACCTGCACAAAATACCCCCGGTAAATTTTTCAGTTCCAGGTTGGGGGTCATGCCCTGCCAAGCAACACCCCCTGCGGTACTGATGGCTTCATCGATGGGCCGGGTGGACAAGAGCTTGACTTTCAAGGCCTTGATCCCTTGGGCCAGCAAGGTGGGCGATTGCAAGGTTTGGGGCAACAGCAATTCATTCAACAAAGCCATCTTGACCCCCTCCAAACCCAAACGGCTTTTGAGGTGCGAAGACAGGCTGCGCGAACCTTTGGGATGTGATACCTCCGCCAAGACCTTTTCAGGTGAGAGGTGCGGCAACAAGTCCATTTCAATTTCCGCAAAGCCTTGGGCGTTGATCTGCTCTCGCAAATCGGCTGATGCCGCATAGATCAAACTGCCTTCTAGGCCATATGCGCTGGCCACGAATTCACCCGCTTGGCTTCGATGTTCGCCTTGGGTGGTTTGCCATGACAAGGTGACCGACTTCAGCGGATGCCCTGCAAATCGGTCTGTAAAAAATGCAGTCCACCCCTGCCCTGAGCGCCCCGCCACATGGAAACCGCAGTTGGCCGGTTGAAGCGGACTGATAGGTACGCCTTTCTGCGCCAGCCAAGGGACCCAAGCGCCATCGGATCCCAGCCTTGACCAACTGGCGCCGCCCAGCGCCAAAATCACTGCATCGGCGATCACTTTTGAAGACTTGACGTTGACTGTGCCCACTTCGTGAATTTCAAAATCTAGTTCAACTTGACCAGGCCTTGCCCCAAGCAATGAGGTCATTCCCATGAGTTTGTGGCGCATGTGAAATTTGACCGGCTTGCCTTGAAGCGGATGTCGCAAGCGTTGCAGCCATGCACGAAGCAATGGGGCGGCTTTCATCTCCGTTGGGAAAACACGTCCCGAGGTGCCCACAAAGGTTTGAATGCCCAGGCCGTGGGCCCATTGCCGCAGCTCTGCCGCACCCCATTCACTCAGGACAGGTGTGATGTGCGATTGCTTGTCACCGAATCGCGTCATCAATTTGGCCGTGGGCTCTGAGTGCGTCAAATTCAGACCACCACGCCCTGCAAGTAAGAATTTACGGCCCACCGAGGGCATGGCGTCAAACACATGAACCTCATGGCCTAAATTTGACAGGACTTCGGCCGCCATCAAACCTGCTGGACCGCCGCCCACAATGGCGACAGAAATAGTTTGTGAACTCTCTAAAAACTGCAATTTGGAATTCATGAAATGAGGAAAAGAGGGCACGCTGAGTCTCGTGGAAGACTCAAAAAAGTAAATGATGCCCTGATGGCTGATCGGATTTATGGGTTTCTGTCAAAATAACGAAACTTTAAAAACGCACTTTAGCGCAAATCATTTTTACAAGGAATGGGCCATGGCCAGCGAATTGATCAAACACATTACCGACGCTTCCTTTGATGCTGACGTCATCAAGTCAGACAAACCCGTGGTCGTCGATTTTTGGGCTGAATGGTGTGGTCCTTGCAAGATGATTGCCCCCATTTTGGATGAAGTGGCAACCGGCTACGAAGGCAAGTTGCAAATTACCAAAATGAATGTCGACGAAAACCGCGACATCCCTGCCAAATTTGGCATTCGTGGCATTCCCACCTTAATGATTTTCAAAGATGGCCAATTGGCTGCGACCAAAGTGGGCGCCATGAGCAAAGCTCAATTAACTGCTTTCATTGACCAACAATTGGCTTGATGCATTCACCGGGTCGCTCTTCCCAGAGCTACCCGGCCCACTTGACTGGGTGGCCCCCCTCAAAATGGCCTAACCCGGGGTCTTCAAGTCAATCCTTGTGGTGCATCCCAAAATCCTGTCATAATCCGCTTCGTTGAACCCCAAAAGGGTTACAGCACAGTTTCAAGTTAGAAACTTATTAAAGTCCCCAGCGTCTTCTACCCGCCTTTGACGCAAGGTTTCAGGCTTTGGTTTCTATGCAATCGAAACGAAGTACTTGAAATTTTCGGTTACCCCCTCCCCCAATTTTTTTGCCAGCCCATGAGGGTTGATTCACGCAGGTAAATCCATGCATTTAAACGAACTCAAGGCACTGCACGTGTCTGAAGTCCTCAAGCAAGCTGAAGCACTTGAGATTGAAAATACGGGCCGCATGCGCAAACAAGAATTGATGTTTGCCATCATTAAAAAACGCGCCCGCGCCGGCGAACAAGTGTTTGCCGATGGCGTTCTTGAAATCTTGCCCGATGGCTTTGGTTTCTTGCGCAGCCCCGACACCAGCTATACCGCCAGCACTGACGACATCTACATCAGCCCCAGCCAAGTGCGCAGATTCAATTTGCATACTGGCGACATGATTGAGGGTGAAGTTCGCATCCCTAAAGATGGCGAGCGCTACTTTGCCCTCACCAAGCTTGACAAGGTCAATGGCGATTTGCCAGAGAACAACAAGCACAAGATCATGTTTGAGAACTTGACGCCCTTGTTCCCCAACATCCAGATGCGTCTTGAGCGTGACATCAAGGCTGATGAGAACATCACCAGCCGGGTCATTGACATCATTGCCCCCATTGGCAAAGGCCAACGCGCCCTGATTGTGGCGCAGCCCAAATCTGGCAAAACCGTCATGATGCAGCACATTGCGCATGCTATTACAGCCAACAACCCAGACGTGCACCTCATGGTGTTGCTGGTGGATGAGCGCCCTGAAGAAGTGACAGAAATGCAGCGCACGGTGCGCGGCGAAGTCATTGCCTCTACCTTTGATGAACCAGCCGCTCGACACGTGCACGTGGCCGAAATGGTCATCGAGCGCGCCAAGCGTTTGGTAGAACTGAAAAAAGACGTGGTCATCTTGTTGGACTCAATTACCCGTTTGGCACGTGCCTACAACAACGTGGTGCCCAGCTCCGGCAAGGTGTTGACGGGTGGTGTGGACGCCAACGCGCTGCAACGCCCCAAGCGATTCTTTGGCGCTGCTCGCAATGTGGAAGAAGGCGGCAGCCTCACCATCATCGCTACAGCCCTGGTTGACACCGGTAGCCGCATGGACGAAGTGATCTTTGAAGAATTCAAGGGCACTGGCAATTGCGAAATCCATTTGGAACGCCGCTTGTACGAAAAACGCGTGTTCCCAGCCATCAACTTGAACCGCAGTGGTACCCGCCGCGAAGAAATGTTGCTGCAACCCGAAGTTCTGCAGAAGACCCGAATCTTGCGTCAATTCATGTACAACATGGACGAAATCGAAGCGATGGAAATGGTCCTGAAGAGCATGAAAGCCACCAAGAGCAATGTCGAATTCTTCGACATGATGCGCCGAGGCGGCTAAAAAGTTGCTCAGGCAGCCCCAACTTGGCATGCAAGTCATTGATTTCATGCCATAATCTCGTGTTTCGCGAAAAGTACCCCGGATGGTCCGAGGGCGGCTGTCGCAACTGAACTCAAGGAAAAGATCATGAAACAAGGCATTCACCCCAACTACCGAGAAGTTTGTTTCTTGGATTTGTCTAACGGCTTCAAGTTCGTCACACGTTCTTGCGTCAATGCCAAAGAAATGGTGAAAATGGACGACGGCCGCGAATTGCCTTTGTTCAAACTGGATACTTCCAGCGAATCACACCCCTTCTACACAGGTACACAAAAATCTGTGGACAACATGGGTGGTCGCGTTGAGAAATTCCGCAATCGCTTCGGTAAAACAAGCATTACCAAGTAATCCCAAGTCATTCTTTGACTTATGCAGGGCAGCCCGGGCAACCGGCCTGCCCTTGTTTTTTGCCCCTGCTCTCTGATAATGTCGATCTGTGACTTACCACGCGCCTGACACCACTTCCAATCCAGCCATCGTGGCGCAAAGTGCCGTGCGGCGTTTACCGCGCTGGGTTTTGCTGTGCTTCTGTTTGGCTTATGTGTTACCTGGTTTTCTAGGTCGCACCCCCTGGAAATCGGATGACATGGAAGCCTTTGGTTTCATGCTTCACTTATCGCAAGCGCTGGGACCTGAGGCCGTTTCCTGGCTCAAGCCCACACTGCTGGGTCAAACAGACCCCTCGGCCGCGCTGCTCCCATACTGGCTAGGTGCATGGACCATGCAGTGGGCGCCAGCTGGATTGCCTTTAGACACGGCGGCCAGGTTGCCTTTCATGGCCATGTTGGCCATCACATTGACCGCCACTTGGTATGGGGTTTATGCACTGGCCAGAACGCCAGCAGCACAGCCGGTCACCTTCGCATTTGGGGGCGAAGCCCGGCCTGCCGATTACGCCCGAGCCATCGCCGACGGGGGTTTGTTGGCCATGCTGGCCAGCCTGGGCTTGGCCAGACTATCGCATGAGGCGACACCTGCTTCGGCTCAATTGTGTTTCGCCACCTTGTTGTTCTTTGCACTGGCCAACTTACCTCGAAAGCGCCAAGGTGCTTTGATCAGTGCAGCCTGCGCCATTTTGGGTTTGGCGCTTTCGGGCGCGCCAAGCCTGGCCATGATCTTGGGTGTGGGCGGCGCTTTGATCATGGCGCTAGACCGACAAAAACCCAATTCCTTGCGCGCAAAAAGTACCGATGTGGCTTGGGTCCTGCTGATTTGTTTGATCACTGCGGCCCTTGTCAGCGCCCTGGGTTTATGGCGATGGCGTGTGGCCTCTTCGCATGTTTTTGAAATCAAGGCCATGACCCGCTTGTTGATTTGGTTCACATGGCCCACCTGGCCCTTGGCGCTGTGGACCCTCTGGCGCTGGCGATACCAACTCAAAAATCTGTTCGCCAATCCCCACTTGTCTTTACCGCTGTGGTTTTGCATCGTGGCGATCACCAACACATGGCTGTCAGGCCTGAGCGATCGTGCATTGCTGCTTGGCCTGCCTGCTTTTGCAACCCTGGCGGCATTTGCCTTACCCACTCTCAGGCGCAGTGTCGGCGCCTTCATCGATTGGTTCACCTTGCTGTTTTTCAGCTTTGGCGCGTTGATCATTTGGGTGGTTTGGTTGTCGATGCAAACTGGGTATCCCGCTCAACCCGCCATCAATGTCAGCAGACTCGCACCGGGGTTTGAACCTAGCTTTTCAGGCTTGGCTTTGACAGTCGGTCTCGTCGCCTCCTTGGTATGGGCCAGCTTAGTGAAATGGCGCGCAGGTCGTCACCGGTCTGCACTCTGGAAAAGCATGGCACTGCCAGCAGGCGGCGCTACGCTTTGCTGGTTATTGGTCATGACACTTTGGCTACCTCTCTTGAATTTTGCGAGAAGCTATGAGCCCTTGGTTGTCAAAGTGAAATCGATGATGGGCGCGACTGACTGTGTTCATTACTATGGCCTCACAAGAGCGCAAGGTGCCGCCTTTGAATTTCATGGGCAACTCACATTGCGCCCCCTCGTCTCAAAAGACGTGACTTCTGACAACGCTTCGAAGCGCTGTGCTTGGCTCATTGTGGATACGCAGGCCCTCCACACCTTGCCCAAAGAAATGGACATG
>JACCDQ012102818.1_pt1 | contig 18306 bp, 16 predicted proteins | sample 7446031 | NCBI WGS metagenome assembly JACCDQ01 (sample SAMN15323442, study PRJNA562643) | freshwater metagenome | isolation source: river surface water | place: USA:Blue River Watershed | collected 2017-08-17
ATGATTGGTGCCCAGGAGAGGACTCGAACCTCCACGCCTCGCAGCGCTAGTACCTGAAACTAGTGCGTCTACCAATTCCGCCACCTGGGCTTTCAGATAAGCTGAAAGTATAGCATGGTTTCAGAAGCTAAAAAATACACGTGAAAGACAATTCCCATTTGCTGGCCGAGTTTGAGGGGGTGGTTTCTGGCCATCGCGACGGCCATGGTTTCGTGATCAGGGACGACGGTCAGCCTGATCTTTATTTGCCGCCGAACGAAATGCGTGCCGTGTTGCACCGGGACCGGGTCAAGGCCCGTATCCTGCGTCAAGACCGCAAAGGCCGCCCTGAAGGGCGCGTGACTGAAATTCTTGAACGCTCCAGCAGCCCGATCATTGGGCGTTTGTTGCAAGAAAGCGGTGTGTGGTTGGTGGCACCCGAAGACAAACGTTATGGGCAGGACGTTTTGGTGCCCAAAGGGGCCACGGGTGCGGCCAAGCCCGGGCAAGTGGTTGTGGTGGAGTTGACCGAACCGCCTGCACTGTATGGGCAGCCGGTGGGGCGGGTCAAGGAAGTGCTGGGCGAGATTGACGACCCAGGCATGGAAATTGAAATCGCGGTACGCAAATACGGAGTGCCGCATGAGTTTTCTGAGGCTGCATTGGCCCAGGCCCGTGGCTTGCCCGACAAAGTGCGAGCCACCGACAAAAAGCACCGGGTCGATTTGACCGATGTGCCCCTGGTAACGATTGACGGCGAAGACGCCCGTGATTTCGACGACGCTGTGTACTGTGAACCTGCCAAAGTAGGGCGGGCCAAGGGTTGGCGCTTGTTGGTGGCGATTGCGGATGTGAGCCACTACGTGGAAACTGGGGCCCCCATTGATGTAGACGCATACGACCGGGCCACCAGTGTCTATTTCCCGCGCCGGGTCATCCCTATGCTGCCGGAAAAACTGTCCAACGGTTTGTGTTCGCTCAACCCCGAGGTGGAGCGTTTGTGCATGGTCTGCGACATGCTGATCAACGCCAAGGGCGAAATCCACGCCTACCAGTTTTACCCGGCTGTGATGTACAGCCACGGGCGGCTGACCTACACCGAAGTGGCCGCAGTGCTGCAAAATACCCGCGGCCCCGAGGCGCAGCAACGCAAAGCTTTGGTGCCCCATTTGCTCAACCTGCACGACGTGTACCGTGCCTTGCTGCAGGCGCGTGGGCAGCGCGGCGCCGTTGATTTTGAGACCACCGAAACCCAGATTGTTTGTGACGAGTCCGGGCACATCGAAAAAATTGTGCCTCGCACCCGCAACGAAGCCCACAAGCTCATAGAGGAGGCCATGCTGGCCGCCAACGTGTGTTCGGCGGAGTTCATAGCGCAAGGCAAACACCCCGGCCTTTTTCGGGTGCACGAGGGCCCCACGCCCGAGAAGCTCGAGACCTTGCGCCAGTACCTCAAGGCATTGGCGGTGCCTTACAGCGTGGGGGATGTGCCGCACCCCAAAGAGTTCCAGCAAATTGCGGCGGCCACAGGAAGCCGCCCAGATGCGCAGCAAATTCACCAAATGCTGCTGCGCTCCATGCAGCAAGCCATTTATTCGCCGCACAACAGCGGTCACTTTGGCTTGGCGTTTGATGCTTACACGCACTTCACCAGCCCCATCAGGCGTTACCCGGATCTGCTGGTGCACCGGGTCATCAAAAGCATTTTGGCCGAGCGCAAGTACCAACTGCCCAGTTTGCCTACCCCCGGCGAAGCACACGCCAAACTGGCCAAGCGCCTGGCAGACAAGGGTGGGCGAGGTGCCCAACCCGGCAACGCAGGGCCAGGCAAAAAACCTTCGGGCGAATTGTTGGCGTGGCAAGCCGCTGGGCTGCACTGCAGTGCCAACGAACGGCGTGCCGATGAAGCCAGTCGCGACGTCGAGGCTTGGCTCAAGTGCAAGTACATGCGCGAACACCTGGGCGAGGAATTCACGGGGCTGGTAACCGCTGTAACCTCTTTTGGCCTGTTCGTGACCCTGGAGAGCCTGTACGTTGAAGGCCTGGTGCACATCACCGAATTGGGGGGCGAGTATTTCCGGCACGACGAAGCACGGCAGGAACTGCGCGGTGAACGTACGGGCATCCGGTATGCGTTGGGCACCCGTGTGCGGGTCCAGGTCAGTCGTGTTGATTTGGACGGTCGTCGCATCGATTTTCGTCTGGTGGTTGACGAAGACAATTTGGTTGCCAGAGCCTTGCGCGAGAAAGCGGGGGAGTCTGCAGTTAAACCGGGGGGGCGCTCGTCAGCGGCCGCGCGTGAGAGTGGGGCTTCTTCGCGCGGTGCTCGGGCTGGGGCAGGGCGCGCTGCGCGTTCCCAGGACTGGTCGGCAGGTGGGTCTTCGGCAGCGGTGGGGCGAGCTGCGAAAAACGGGCAAAAGTCCGGTAAACCCCCGGGGAAAAGTCGAAAAGGCAAGCGCTGATATGCGGATTTTGTTGTTTTTGCTGGACACCGTTTTCTTTGTGTTGGTGGGCGCGGCTTTGCTTCGCGCTTGGATGAATTCAGCCCGGTTGCGCATGACGCAACAGCCTGGCATTTTTGCAATGGCGGTAACCGATTGGTTGGTGATCCCGCTGCGCAAGACCCTGCCGCGCCGGTGGGTGCAAGCCAACGCCGACTGGGCCAGTTTGCTGGCCGCCTTGTTGCTTGCACTGGCTTATTCCGTGATTTGGCACGGCCTGGTGGGGGGTGCCGTGGCAGGGTTGGGTGGCGCGGGGGCGATCGTGAGTTTGCCGTTGGTGGCTGTCACTTTTGTGCTTCGCACCGCGCTGCAGGGCGTGATGACGTTGGCGCTGATGTATGCGGTTTTGTCGTGGGTGCAGCCGCAAGCAACTGCTATGGGCCTGCTGGAACGGTTGATTGAGCCTTTGTTGAGGCCCTTGCGTCGAGTGCTTCCGCAAATAGGCGGGCTGGACCTCTCGGTGCTGGTGTTGATCGTGTTGTTGCAGATCGGCTTGATGGTATTGGGGTGACCCCACCTGATTGCGAAGCGGTCGGATTCACGCTGGAGGTATGTGCTCTGGCATTTGGCCGGCAGTAAAAGGTGTGTTCGCCGGCCAGAGGTCTGCTATCTGGCCGTGGTCATGCACGGCCAAGGTCACTGTGTTCAGCATGGCGTGGGCTTGGCTCAAGTCCGTTTGACCTGATCTGACCGCCCGGCACAGGTAACCGCCAATCATGCCGGCCAGCACATCGCCTGTGCCTGCTGTTCCCAGCAAACCGTTGCCGGTGGGGTTGATGTACGGGGTCAAACTTGGGTGTGCGGTGACAGTGCCAGATCCTTTGAGCACCACGGTGCACTGAAATTGATCGGCCAATGTTTTGGCTGCTTCTATTCGGTCTGCGTTGACCTGTTTGCTGGTGCTGTTCAGCAGTCGAGCCGCTTCCTTAGGGTGGGGTGTCAGCACCGTGGGGGCACCTCGCAACCCCCGGTCTCGAAGTGCTTGTTGGTAGCGCTCGGGGGCCGTCGCAATCGCGTTCAGGGCATCTGCGTCAAGCACCAAGGTTGCATTGCTTGCCAGGAGCTGCGGCAGCACTTCGTGTACCGATAGCCCACCGCCGCATCCGCACACAGCGACTGTCTCTTGGGTAATTTTGGCCTCAAGCAACTCAAGGGGGTTTTGAAAAATCAAATCAGGGCAGTTTGGGTCAACGCGCAAGGGCTGCGTTGATTGGCGGTTGAGCAAAGCCACCAGCACGCGCCCCGCGCCGCTGTGCAGGCCCGCCCTTGCGGACAACAAAGCTGCGCCGGTCATGGCCCGCGCTGGCCAGCCCTCCGTGTGTTCTCCGGAGTCTTCGCCTCCTAGTACCCACAAATCGCCGTGCAGTCCCTTGTGGGTGTTGTGCGTCCGATGGCGTTGCCCTCGGTTGCCTGAAAGGGAGCCAAGCTGTGGGTTGAAAAGAGTGGCTGTTGGGACCCTTGATTCGGGTGCTCCCGACGCCGCGTTGTGTGATGTTGCAATCAAATCACCGGGTGGCTGAAGGTTGTCCCACCAAATATCGCCCGCCAGGTTGCGCCCGAAACCGGTGAACAAACCAGGCTTCAAAGTCAGCAGAGCCAGAGTGTGTCGGTTTCCTCCTGGCAAAGTGGTGCAGTCACTGTTGCCAGTGTTGCCATCCAACTGGCTGGGGGTGTCTACCGCCAGCACAGGCTGAGGTGCTGCGTGCAACAAACGCAGCCACGCTTCATAAGGCGTGCCGCTTGTATTTCGCACGTGCCTTCCAAGGCCGAACACGGCATCAATTGCCAGATCAAACCGGTCCGGGGGCAGTGCCAACAGGTTCACACCGGCTGCCTGCAATGCATTCAAGGCATTGCGGGCTTCTGGGGGCTGCGGGTTGGTGCCGCCGTACCAAGTAACGTAAACCGAGCCTCCCAACGGGTGCAGGTGGTGGTGCAACGCCAGTGCCGCCACCAGCCCGTCACCGCCGTTGTTGCCCGGTCCGCAAGCCACCCAAACATGCCGGGCGTGTGGGTAAAGTGCAATGGCCCATCGGAAAATCGAGGCGCCGGCAAGCTGCATCAAGCCATGCTCGGGCATCTGTTTGGCGACCATGGCTTCCCACTTGCGCGTGTTGTCTGCGTCAAAAAGTTGCCAGGTTTGGCCAGACAGGGAATCCGGCAGTACGCGTTGCAGCATGTGTGGGCTTTGGGGTGACAAACGGTTAAATGACCTGTGGCATGACAGTGCTACAATCGACAGGTTTTGCGGTGGCTGGGCGCTTTTGTCTTGTTGCTTCGCTGAACAAAATCTCAAACCGGCCCACACAGGTGTTGTCTGATTGTTTCAGCAATCGGGGTCGGATTTAAGTCCTAACCTACGGAATATAAACATGTCCATTTCCATGCGCGAAATGCTGGAAGCCGGTGTCCACTTCGGTCACCAAACCCGCTTCTGGAACCCCAAGATGGCCCCTTTCATTTTTGGCCATCGCAACAAAATTCACATTGTCAACCTCGAAAAGACGTTGCCGATGTTCGAAGATGCGGCCAAATTCGTCAAGCAGCTGTCTTCTAACCGCGGCACCGTGTTGATGGTGGGCACCAAGCGCCAATCGCGCGACATCGTGGCTCAAGAAGCTCAACGCGCAGGCGTGCCTTTCGTTGAGCAGCGTTGGTTGGGCGGTATGCTGACCAACTTCAAAACGGTCAAAACTTCGATCAAGCGCCTCAAAGACATGCAGGCTCAAAAAGAAGCAGGCCTCGACAGTATGTCCAAAAAAGAACAATTGATGTTTGCCCGTCAGTTGGAAAAGCTGGAAAAAGACATCGGTGGCATTCAGGACATGCCCGCCTTGCCCGATGCGATTTTTGTGATTGACGTGGGTTACCACAAGATTGCTGTGGCCGAAGCACAAAAGCTGGGTATTCCGCTGATCGGTGTGGTCGATACCAACCACTCCCCAGAGGGCATTGACTACGTGATCCCTGGCAATGACGACTCCGCCAAGGCAGTGGCCTTGTACGCCCGTGGCATTGCTGACGCGATTTTGGAAGGCCGTGCCAACGCAGTGAACGATGTGGTCAAGGCTGTTCAGTCTGACAACAGCGGTGACGAATTCGTGGAAGTGCAAGAAGCGGCTTAACAGTGCCCTTGTGCTTTAGAAAGGGGCTGACAAGCCCCTTTTTTGTAACTTTGATTGTTGATTCGTTGAGCCCCCTGGCTCGAATGGAGTATTGAAATGGCTGCTATTACTGCAAGCATGGTCGCTGAACTGCGTGCCAAAACCGACGCCCCCATGATGGAGTGCAAGAAAGCACTGACCGAAGCCGACGGCAACATGGAAAAGGCCGAAGAAATTTTGCGCGTAAAGTTGGGTAACAAGGCTGGCAAGGCCGCCAGCCGCGTGACGGCTGAGGGCGTGGTGTCCACCTACATCAACGGCAGCGACGGCGCCTTGGTGGAAGTCAACTGCGAAACCGACTTTGTTTCCAAAAACGACCTGTTCCTGGCCTTTTGCAACCACGTGGCTGAGCTGGTGGTCAAGAACAACCCGGCCGACGTGGCCGCTTTGGGTGAGTTGCCTTTGTCCATGGAAGGCTTTGGCCCCACGGTCGAGGAAGTTCGCAAAGGGTTGATTGGCAAAATCGGTGAAAACATGTCCATCCGCCGCTTCAAGCGTTACAGCGGCGGTGGCCAGTTGGCTGCCTACTTGCACGGTGTGCGCATTGGCGTGATGGTGGAGTTTGAAGGCGACGCTGTGGCTGCCAAAGACACCGCTATGCACATTGCCGCCATGAAACCGGTTTCTTTGTCCAGCGCTGACGTGCCTGCTGAACTGGTGGCGAAAGAGCGCTCGGTTGCTGAAGCCAAGGCCGCAGAATCCGGCAAGCCGGCCGACATTGCAGCCAAGATGATTGAAGGTTCTGTGCAAAAGTACCTCAAAGAGGTGTCTTTGTTCAATCAATCGTTTGTCAAAAACGACAAGCAAACCGTGGAGCAAATGCTCAAAGCGGCCAGCACCACGGTCAAGGCCTTCACCATGTTCGTGGTGGGCGAAGGCATTGAAAAGAAAGTGGATGACTTTGCTGCCGAAGTGGCCGCGCAAGTGGCTGCCGCACAAGGCGCTTGATCTGGTTTGATGTGCAACTTGGTGTTGCACAAAAAAATACTTGGCCGGCTCCCCAAAGGGTCGGCCATTTTCACACTTAGCCCGTAGAATTTGGCAACTCTAACCACCGGTAAGTCTATGCCAGCACAAAAGCGCATTCTTCTTAAGCTCTCGGGTGAGGCCCTCATGGGTGACGATGCGTTCGGTATCAACCGAGCGACCATTGGGCGCATTGTTGAGGAAGTGGCTGAAGTGACCCGTTTGGGGGTGGAGGTTGCCATTGTTATTGGCGGCGGAAACATTTTCAGGGGCATGGCAGGTGGTTCCGTTGGCATGGACAGGGCCACGGCCGATTACATGGGCATGTTGGCCACGGTCATGAATGCATTGGCCCTGGGCGATGCCATGGAACGAATCGGTGTGAAAGCCCGGGTGATGAGCGCGATTGCGATTGACCAAGTGGTGGAGCCCTATGTTCGACCCAAGGCGCTGCAATACCTTGAAGAAGGCAAAGTGGTGGTGTTTGCAGCCGGAACCGGGAACCCATTTTTCACCACCGATACCGCCGCAGCTTTGCGAGGCGCTGAAATCGGTGCGGAAATCGTGCTCAAGGCGACCAAGGTAGACGGTGTTTACAACGCAGACCCCAAAAAAGACCCCAACGCGACCCGTTACACCAGCATCAGTTTTGATGAGGCAATGGCGCGCCAGTTGCAGGTGATGGACGCCACTGCGTTCGCCCTGTGCAGGGACCAGAATTTGCCGGTTCGTGTCTTCAGTATTTTCAAGCCCGGGGCGCTTCGTCGCGTGGTGCTTGGGGAAGACGAAGGCACACTGGTTCACGTTTGATGGTGAATGCAGAAATAGGATTGTTTGAGGACGCCCATGGATTTGTCAGAAATTAAAAAAAATGCCGATCACAAAATGCACCAGTCTCTTGAGGCGTTCAAGACTGCTTTGACGCGGGTGCGCACTGGGCGGGCCAATCCTGCACTGCTCGACACCGTGCATGTGGACTACTACGGTTCGATGTTGCCTATTTCCCAGGTGGCCAATTTGTCACTTCTGGATGCCCGAACCATCGGCGTTGCGCCTTGGGAAAAGGGCATGGGTGCCAAAATCGAAAAGGCAATTCGCGAATCTGATTTGGGTTTGAACCCGGCCAGTCAAGGCGATTTGATTCGGGTGCCCATCCCCGCCATGACCGAAGAGCGCCGCAAGGAACTGACCAAAGTGGTGCGTGGCGAAGGCGAGAACTCAAAAATCGCAATCCGCAATTTGCGCCGCGATGCGAACGACCAACTCAAAAAATTGGTCAAAGACAAACTCGCTTCTGAGGACGACGAGCGACGTTCCCAGGAAGAGGTGCAAAAATTGACAGACCGGATGATTGCCGAGGTGGACAAGCTGGTGGCTGCCAAAGAGCAAGAAATCATGGCTATTTGAGCGCGTCAGCTCAAATTGGCGGCCGCAGTCATGGCATTTTTTACATCAGGAGCGGCACCCAAGCCAACGCAGTTGCCGGCACATGTGGCCGTCATCATGGATGGCAATGGCAGATGGGCCAAAAAGCGGTTTTTGCCACGGTTGGCCGGACACCGCCAGGGGGTCGAAACCCTCAGGCGCATAGTTCAGTGGTCGCTTGATCGTGGCATCAAGGTGCTGAGTGTTTTTGCTTTTTCCTCAGAGAACTGGAACCGTCCGCCTGACGAAGTGTCGGGTTTGATGGATTTGCTCGGGCGCGTGTTGGTAAAAGAGGTGCCGGATCTCCACGGCCGAGGCGTGCGGGTTTGTTTTCCGGGCGACAGGTCGGTGTTGAGCCCCAAGGTCGCTGAGGCCATGGCTGGGGTGCAGGCGGTGGTGCCCGCAGATCAACGGATGACCCTCAATGTGTGCTTCAACTACGGTGGCCGCTGGGACATCGCGCAAGCCGCCAAAAAGGTGGCAGCCCTCGGGCAAGAAATCAATGAATGCAATTTGGCGGCGCAATTGGCCTTGGCCCATGTGCCCGACCCCGATTTGTTGATCCGCACCGGTGGAGAGCAGCGCATCAGCAACTTCATGCTGTGGCAGTTGGCTTATGCGGAGTTGTTTTTTTCGGAGCAGCTGTGGCCTGATTTTGACCAAACCGAGTTTGATCGAGCTTTGACCCTGTTTGCATCCCGTGAACGGCGGTTTGGCAAAACATCTGAACAGCTGCAGACTTTGGCCGTGACGCCTTCGTAGGAATACATGCTCAAACAACGTGTGATCACGGCCGTGGTGTTGTTGGCCATTTTGTTGCCGGCGCTTTTTTACCCTCAGCCTGAACCCTTTTGTGCCGTTACATTGGTGTTGATTGGCGCTGGCGGCTGGGAGTGGGCAAAGCTCAATGGGTATTCGTTCACTTTTGGAATAGGTACCGGTTTGGTGCTGGCCGCAGTGCTGGCGTGGCTGTGGTTGGGGCTTGGTTTTGGCCAAGCGTGGGCACCGTTGTGGCAGACGTCTTACCTTGTGTGGCTGTTGTTGGCTGTGTTTCTCCTCAAGCGCGGTGTGGGCGGGTGGGCGCCCATTCCCAAAGTGCTGCGTTTGACGGTCGGGCTGGTATTGATCGGCCTGGCTTGGTGGGCCGTAGCCTCTGCTTTGCATGCGGGGGTTGGCATGTTGCTGTCCATTCTGACGCTGGTCTGGATGGCTGACATTGCTGCATATTTCGGTGGCAAGGCCTTGGGGCGGCGCAAATTGGCGGTCACCATCAGCCCTGGTAAAAGCTGGGAAGGCGCGTTCAGCGGCTTTGCTGGCGTGCTGTTGCTGGCCGCTTGCTGGTTGTGGGCAACTGGGCCGGAGGCGGGCAACAATTTGTATTCCAAACTGTGGTTGCAAGGGCCTGTGTTGGGCCTTCTTGGATTGGTGGGTTTGTCGGTGATGAGTGTGGTGGGGGATTTGCTGGAATCGTTGGTAAAACGCAGTGCCGGCGTCAAAGATTCGAGCCAATTGTTGCCCGGTCATGGCGGCGTGCTGGACCGTGTGGACGCTTTGTTGCCGGTTTTGCCCATGGCCATGATGTGGGTGACTTTATGACTGTTGCTGCGTCAGAATCCCTCAAGGTGCAGAACCTCACTGTGCTGGGGTCAACCGGCTCCATAGGCACAAACACCTTGGACGTGGTGTCGCGCCATCCGGAACGGTACCGGGTTTTTGCGCTCACCGGAGCATCGCAGGTGCGCTTGTTGTTTGAGCAATGCGTGCGATTGCGCCCAGTGTTTGCGGTGATGGCGCAGGCTGACGCGGGGAGAGAGTTGCAGTCCTTGCTGGCCGCCCATGACTTGCCTACCCAAGTGTTGTGTGGGGCGCAAGCGCTGTGTGAAGTGGCTTCGCACCCTGAGGTTGACTTGGTCATGGGGGCTATTGTTGGAGCGGCTGGTTTGGCGCCCTGTTTGGCTGCAGCCCGTTCTGGCAAAAAACTGTTGCTCGCCAACAAGGAGGCCTTGGTGGTGGGCGGTGAGATGTTCATGTCCGCCGTGTCCGACGGCGGGGCCACGCTGTTGCCCATAGACAGCGAACACTCCGCGATTTTTCAATCACTTCCGGAGGACCCGTCCACGTGGGGCCGGCGGATCGAAAAAATCATACTGACCGCGTCGGGCGGACCGTTCAGACAACGAGATGCGGCCACGCTGGGTGCAGTTACGCCTGAAGAGGCTTGCGCCCACCCCAATTGGGTGATGGGTCGCAAAATTTCGGTCGATTCCGCAACCATGATGAACAAAGCCTTGGAGGTTATTGAGGCGCGTTACTTGTTTGGCGTGTTGCCCGAGCAAATTGAGGTGGTCATTCACCCCCAGAGTGTGATTCACTCCATGGTGCAGTACCGCGACCGGTCGGTGGTGGCTCAATTGGGCACACCAGACATGCGGGTGCCCATTGCTTATGGCCTGAGTTGGCCCGAGAGAATTGCATCTGGAGCCCAGGCGCTGGATTTTGGACGGTTGTCGGCACTCACTTTTGAAGTGCCCGAGCGCTCACGTTTCCCCGGCTTGTTCTTGGCGTGGGACGCGCTGAACGCGGCGCAAGGAACCACCGCGGTTTTGAATGCCGCCAACGAGGTTGCGGTGGACGCGTTTTTGAACCGACGCTTGCGTTTTGACCAGATTCACCAAGTGAATCAATCGACTCTGGAACGTTATGTGCCGTCAAAACCCGCCAATGCAGGGGATTTGCTGGACATTGACGCTCACAGCCGGTCCGTGGCTGAACAGGCCATTGCCGGGCTTGCAGACACCCATTGAGATGACCACCATTCTGGCTTTTGTGTTTGCCCTGGGGCTGTTGATTGCTGTGCATGAGTACGGCCATTACCGGGTTGCCGTGGCCTGCGGGGTGAAGGTGTTGCGCTTTTCAATTGGATTCGGAAAACCGCTGTTGACTTGGAAGGGCAAATCGGGGACCGAATTCGCCATAGCCATGTTCCCCCTGGGAGGCTATGTCCGGATGTTGGACGAGCGTGAAGCGCCTGTTGCTTCGACTGAACTCTCTTTTGCTTTCAATCGGCAGCCTGTGCAGGCACGTGCGGCAATTGTGGCGGCGGGTCCGGTGGCAAATTTGCTGTTGGCGGTCTTGCTGTATGCCGTGGTGTCATGGGTGGGTGAGCGCGTGCCTCAACCTGTGGTGGCAACTCCCGTGGCCGGTAGTTTGGCTGAACGGGCGGGGTTGCGTGGCGGGGACTGGGTGTTGCAGGTGGCTCCGGCGGGCAACGCAAGCGGCGCGCCAGAGGACCCAGTCGCAGTTCAGTCGTTTGACGACTTGAGATGGCATTTGACCCAGGCCAGCCTGGACGAGCAGGACCTGGTGCTTTGGGTGGCCAACGACCCGCAGGCACCCGCCCGTGAATTGCTGTTGCCTCTGAGTCAGCTGGACACCGACACAGATGACCAACGCATGTTCCAGCAAATCGGAATTGTGAGCCCTTGGTCGGCCCCTGTGCTGGGTGAGCTGATGGAGACCGGTGCTGCTTTTGAGGCGGGTTTGAAGCAAGGTGACACAGTGCGGCGTGTCAATGACCAAACGATAAGCGACGCCCAGCAACTTCGCGCTTTGATACGCCAAGCGGTGGATTCTAAAGGGCAGGGCATACCGCAACAATGGCAGGTTGAGCGTGGCGGGGAAATCCTCAAGATCAACTTGACCCCCAAACCAGAGACCCAAAGCGATGCGCTGGTGGGGCGTGTGGGGGCTTACATTGGGGCGTCTCCCGCAATGGTGGAGGTGAGCGAGGGGTTCTGGGGCGGATGGCTGCGCGGCGTTGAGCGCACCTGGGATGTTTCCGCGCTGTCGATCAGAATGATGTGGAAAATGCTGATCGGTGAGTCGTCGGTCAAACACCTCAGCGGCCCCCTGACCATTGCAGATTACGCTGGCAAATCCGCTTCAATGGGCTTGGTCAGCTACCTCTTGTTTGTAGCGCTTATCAGCGTGAGCCTAGGGGTTTTGAACTTGCTGCCTTTGCCGGTTTTGGACGGCGGGCACCTGATGTATTATCTTTGGGAGGCCGCTACCGGGCGGCCGGTTTCCGATGTCTGGATGGAGCGCATGCAACGTGGCGGTGTGGCCTTGTTGGTGGCGTTGATGTCCGTGGCCCTCTTCAATGACCTGGCAAGATTGCTGGGCTGATCTCCGTAGTCATGAAAATCACTCACAACCCCTTGCGCCCCGTGTCTTGGGGGGTATTGGCCTCTTTGGTAGCAATGGTCTTGCCTGTTTGGGCGGTTGAACCTTTTGCGGTCCGGGACATTCGCCTGGAAGGCCTGCAACGTGTGGAGCCCGGAACGGTGTTCGCTTCGTTGCCCTTCAGGGTCGGCGACAACTACAGCGATGACAAAGGGGCAACGGCGATTCGTGCGTTGTTCGCCCTGGGTTTGTTTTCGGACGTGCGCTTGCAAGTCAATGGTGACGAGCTGGTGGTGATTGTCCAAGAACGTCCATCGGTCGCAGAACTCAGTTTTTCGGGTGTGAAAGAGTTTGACAACGAGGTTTTGAAAAAGTCTTTGCGCGACGTGGGTTTGGCCGAAGGGCGGCCCTTTGACAAGGCGCTGGCCGACCGCGCCGAGCAAGAGCTCAAACGACAATACCTGAACCGAAGCCTCTACGCGGCCCAGGTCACCACCACGGTCACGCCCTTGGATCGCAACCGTGTCAACGTCAACTTCAGCGTGTCTGAAGGTGATGTGGCCAAGATCAAAGAGATCCGCATTGTGGGAAATCAGGCGATTGCAGGCAGCACTTTGCGTGATTTGTTTGACCTTGACACTGGGAACTGGTTGAGTTGGTACACCAAGTCAGACCGTTATTCACGAGCCAAACTCAATGCCGACCTAGAGACGCTTCGCTCCTACTACCTGGCTCGCGGTTATTTGGAATTTCGCATAGAGTCCACCCAAGTCGCTATTTCGCCTGACAAAGAGTCCATGTCTTTGACCGTCAATGTGAGCGAGGGGCAGAGGTATGTGGTGTCGTCTTTGAAGCTGGAAGGCGATTACCTGGGCAAAGAAGAAGAATTCAAGTCCCTGGTGACCATCAAAGCCGGGCAGGCTTACAACGCAGAACAGGTTGCCGAAACCACCAAAGCGTTCAACGACTACTTTGGTGGTTTTGGGTACGCATTTGCCCGGGTGGAGGCTGTGCCCCAAATTGACCGTGAGGCACGTAAAGTGGATTTTGTGCTGCGAGCCAACCCGTCGCGCCGCGCTTATGTCAGACGCATCAACATAGAGGGCAACAACCGCACCCGAGACGAGGTGATTCGCCGCGAGTTTCGCCAGTTGGAGTCTGCTTGGTACGACACAGAACGCATACGCCTGTCCCGCGACCGTGTGGACCGATTGGGCTATTTCACCCAGGTGGGAATAGACACGCAAGAAGTGCCCGGCGCGCCCGATCAGGTGGATTTGGTGGTCAGTGTTGTGGAAAAACCTACAGGGAATTTGACCTTGGGGGCGGGGTATTCACAATCCGAAAAGCTGTCGTTCATTGCGGGTATTCAGCAAGAAAACGTGTTTGGTTCGGGGCAATTTTTGGGGCTCAACCTCAACACCAGCGATTTCAACCGGCAGTTTGTGCTCAGCACCACCAACCCGTATTTCACTGCGGATGGCGTGTCACGCACACTGGATGCGTACTACAAAACCACCCGCCCTTTGACCGAACAAGGGGGTGACTACCGCTTGGTTACGCCGGGTGTGAGCATGCGTTTTGGTGTGCCCTTTACCGAGTCCGACACGGTGTATTTTGGCGGCGGCTTTGAGCAAACCAAAATCGAAGCGGGAACCGGGTTGCCCCAAGCCTATGCCGATTACGCACAGACTTTCGGCCAAACCAGTACCTCGGTTCCCTTGACGGTGGGTTGGTCGCGCGACACGCGCGACAGCGCTTTGGTGCCCACGATGGGGCGATGGCAGCGTTTGAACGGCGAATGGGGGGTGAGTGGCGACACCCGCTATATCAAGACCAATTACCAATTCCAGCAATACTTGCCCCTGAACAAAAAGTTCACTTTGGCATTCAATGCCGAACTGGGCTGGGGCAAAGGGCTGGGCGGGCGTGAATACCCGTTGTTCAAAAACTTTTTTGGCGGCGGTTTGGGTTCGGTGCGCGGGTTCCAGCAAGGCACTTTGGGCGGATCCACCTTTTTGCTCGATGCCGCGGGTGCACCCACCACCCAGGTGTCTTACGTGGGTGGGCCAAAGAAAGTGGTGCTCAACACGGAATTGCTGGCCCCCTTTCCCGGTGCCGGCAACGACAGAACCTTGCGGCTGTTCGGCTTCTTTGACGTAGGCAACGTGTATGCGGCCGCTGACAACATGGATTTTGCCGACTTGCGGGCTTCAACCGGCATGGGTGTGAGCTGGATTTCCCCCATCGGGCCGCTTAGAATCGCATTCGCCCACGCAATTCGCAAATTGCCCACAGACAAAACGCAGACTCTTCAGTTCCAAATTGGTACCTCCTTTTGATGAAATCGACCCACAGCATGCCTCTTCGTAACCTACTTGTGGCAGCCTTGCTCGGTGTAAGTGCTTGGGCCTCTGCAGCGCAGGATTTTCGCATCGGCTTTGTCAGCACCGACCGCATTTTTCGGGAAGCAAACGCGGCCAAGAGTGCTCAGACCAAGTTGGAACAAGAGTTTGCCCGTCGGGAGCGGGAAGTCGAGGCTTTGGGCGCACAACTTAAATCCGCCTCGGAGAAATTCGAAAAGGAATCGCCCACCTTGTCTGATACCCAGCGTTCAACCAGGCAAAGGCAATTGGTGGACCAGGACCGCGACTTCCAGCGCAAGCGCCGCGAGTTTCAAGAGGATTTGAACCTGCGCAAGAACGAGGAATTGCAGCAAGTTTTGGAGCGGGCCAATCGGGTGATTCGTCAGGTGGCGGAGGCCGAAAAGTTCGATTTGATTTTGCAAGAGGCCGTCTACATCAACCCCAAACACGACATCACCGAAAAGGTGATCAACACACTGAACAACGCCAAGTAAATCGAGGACGTTGTGGGTGTGGTTCTGGCTGATGTTGCGGCAGCACTGGGTGGCTTGGTGCATGGCGATCCGGCCACACCCGTCACACGGCTGGCCTCATTGGAGTTGGCGCAGGCGGGGGGGCTGTCTTTTGTGGCGCAGGCTCGCTACGCCCACCTGATCGAGCAAACCCAGGCAAGCGCATTGGTGGTGCCCCCGGCGCTCGTGGCCAAGGCATTGGGCCGCGGTGCCTGCATTGAAACCGCCGACCCCTATTTGTATTTTGCACGCCTGACGCAATGGTGGCGAGCCCGTGAGCGTGCGGGGCAGGCGCCCACCGTGCACCCCTCAGCTGTGATTGATGCGTCGGCCCACGTGGGTCGGAATGTGACCATTGGGCCGTTTGTGGTGGTGGAAGCAGGTGCCCGTGTGGGCGACGACGCTTTTTTGGCCGCCCATACCGTTCTCGAGGCTAACAGTTGCGTCGGGGCCCGAACACGGTTGGCACCGCATGTGACCCTGGGGCGGGATTGTGCGATCGGTGATGATTGCATTGTGCACAGTGGCGTGGTCATTGGGGCTGACGGTTTCGGTTTCGCGCCCCACCAAGGGGAGTGGGTCAAGATCGAACAACTGGGCGCCGTGCGAATTGGGAATTTCGTCGAAATCGGTGCCAATTGCTGCATTGACCGAGGTGCCCTGGAAGATACCGTGATCGAAGACGGTGTGAAGCTGGACAACTTGATTCAGATCGGGCACAACGTTCACGTGGGGGCTCACACCGCCATGGCGGGTTGCGTTGGGGTGGCGGGCAGCGCCAAAATAGGTGCCCATTGCACGATTGGGGGCGGCGCGGTCGTGTTGGGCCACCTGCGTTTGGCCGATCATGTGCATATTTCGGCCGCTTCCGTGGTGATGCGTTCGATTTTGCAACCCGGACAGTACAGCGGCGTGTTCCCCATCGACGACAATAAAAGCTGGGAAAAGAACGCGGCCACGCTGAGGCAACTGCACAGCCTGCGTGACCGCATCAAAACATTGGAACAACGACCATGATGGACATTCACCAAATCCTTAAACAACTTCCGCACCGTTACCCGTTTCTGTTGGTGGACCGGGTGTTGGAACTGGACAAAGGCAAGTCCATCAAGGCTCTTAAAAACGTCAGCATGAACGAGCCGCAGTTCACTGGGCACTTTCCGCACCGCCCGGTGTTCCCCGGCGTGTTGATGCTGGAGGCCATGGCGCAAACCGCTGCTTTGCTGGCGTTTGATACCTTGGGCGTGACCCCAGATGACAAAACCGTTTACTACTTCGCGGGCATTGATGGTGCTCGCTTCAAGCGCCCTGTGGAGCCAGGCGACCAGCTGGTCATGGACGTGACGCTGGACCGCATGAAAGCCGGGATTTTTAAATTCAAGGCGACAGCGCGTGTGGGCGCCGATGTGGCCTGCGAGGCCGAACTGATGTGCACCATGCGCACCGTTGCCTGACGGTGTTGGCTATCGCGCACGGAGCCTGCGGATGAACAACATACACCCAACCGCACTGGTTGACCCCAAGGCAGAACTCGACAGCTCGGTGACTGTAGGGCCCTACAGCGTTGTGGGCCCCCACGTAAAAGTGGGCCCAGGGACCTCCATAGGTGCTCATTGCGTGATCGAGGGGCACACCACCATAGGGGCGAACAACCGCATCTTCCAGTTCAATTCGCTGGGGGCCATTCCGCAAGACAAAAAGTACGCTGGTGAGCCCTGCGAGCTGGTGATAGGCGATCGCAACACCATCCGGGAATTCTGCACCTTCAATATCGGTACGCCCAGCGACTCGGGTGTGACGCGGGTGGGCAACGACAACTGGATCATGGCCTATGTGCATTTAGCCCATGACTGTGCGGTGGGCGACAACGTGATTTTTGCGAACAACACCCAGCTGGCCGGTCATGTGCAGGTGGGTGACTGGGTTATTTTGGGCGGTTTTACCGTGGTGCACCAGTTTGTTCGAATAGGCGCGCATGCGATGACTGCCATGTGTTCGCTGCTGTTCGCCGATGTGCCTCCTTTTGTGATGGCACAGGGGCAGCCGGCTGGCGGCCGGTCCATGAACTTTGAAGGGTTGCGGCGCAGGGGGTTCAACCCGGCGCGCATTGCGGGTGTCAAGGCCATGCACAAAGCACTCTACCGAGACAACCTCACGCTGGATCAGGCCATGGAGCGCATTGGCACTCTGGCGGCCCAAAACCCCGATGCAACCCCCGATGTGAACCTGATGCAGGCATTTTTGCAGGGCGTGACGCCAAACCGCGGCATTGTGCGTTGACCGTGGCCAACTTGCCGCAAACTGGATTTGCCTGGGTGGCGGGCGAAACTTCGGGCGATTTGCTGGCGGCGCAACTGCTGCCTGAATTGCAACGTCGCTGGCCCAACAGTCAGCATGTGGGCATTGGTGGCCCGCACATGGTGGCCCAAGGTTTGCAGGCTTGGTGGCCGTCTGAAAAGCTGGCGGTCAGAGGGTATGTGGAGGTGCTCAAGCACTACCGTGAGATCACAGGCATTCGGCGCAAATTGAAGGAGCGGTTGCTGGCAGCCCCCCCCCGCTTGTTTGTGGGTGTGGATGCGCCCGATTTCAACCTGGACTTGGAAGCCGATTTGCGGGCTGCGGGCATAAAAACCGTGCATTTTGTGGCTCCTGCTGTTTGGGCTTGGCGTCCTGAACGGGTCGAAAAAATTCGGCGCAGTGTCGATCATGTGCTTTGTATTTTTCCGTTCGAACCGGCCTTGCTGGCACAGCATGGTATTGCGTCCACCTATGTAGGGCACCCCCTTGCGCAGGTGATTCCGCTGAATCCCGACAAAGCAGGCGCACGCCAGGTGCTGGGAGTGCCCATTGATGCCCCCCTGGTGGCTTTGCTTCCAGGCAGCCGACGGGCCGAGGTCGAGCACCTGCTGCCTCGGTTTTTGCAAGCCACACAGTTGATGCTGCAGGAAGACCCGCAGTTGCGCTTTGTGCTGCCCGCCGTGCCTGGGCTGATAGACGCCATCAAGCAGGAAGTGAAGCAATATGGTTTGGAAGCACAGGTCATGATCACCATGGGTGGCTCGCATACCGCTTTGGCCGCCTGCAACGTGACATTGATAGCCAGTGGAACCGCTACGCTGGAGGCAGCGTTGTTCAAGCGCCCCATGGTGATTGCGTACCACATGAATTGCTTGTCCTGGTGGATGACCAAACGCAAAAAACTGCAGCCCTG
>JACCDQ010790153.1_pt1 | contig 18302 bp, 16 predicted proteins | sample 7446031 | NCBI WGS metagenome assembly JACCDQ01 (sample SAMN15323442, study PRJNA562643) | freshwater metagenome | isolation source: river surface water | place: USA:Blue River Watershed | collected 2017-08-17
AAAGCTGCCAATACTTTTGCGGCTAAATCATCGGCGCGCAGGGTTGCTAAACTTCCGCCAAAATTACCAATAGCACTGCGGATTCCGTCAATTAAATATACTTCTTGAGACATTGTTTCGATTTTCTATTCAAAGATAAAATAAAATGTGCCGTCGACAAGAATTCACCAATTTTAGTTATGTTCGCATTCATGGAAAATACGCACTGCCCTATCTGTCATTTTTCGGATACCCAACCCATTTTTGACAACACGCTGCTCAAGTGTCAAAATTGCGGCCATGGCTGGGCCAACCTCCAACTAGACCACGCCTATCTACAGCAACTTTATGCCGAAAACTATTTTAAGGGTGAAGAATACGCTGATTACTTAGCCGATAAAGAAATCCTTCAAATGAATTTTAGCAAGCGCGCCAAGCAAATTGCACAAAGCGCACCTGCACCCAAATACCTACTCGAAATTGGTTGTGCCTATGGTTTTTTCTACGAAACCATTCAACAACAATTCAAAGACAGCCATTACCAAGGCTACGATATCTCTTCAGACGCCATCCAATACGCCAAACAGCACTATGGCCCATACTTTTCTGCTGAAAACTATTTAGACGTGGCCAATGCGCAGAACTACGATGCTGTATTTATGTGGGATGTCATTGAACATTTAGCTGATCCAGGTGCTTTTTTGGCAAAAGCGCAAAAAGAATGTAAGCCGGGCGCCATGCTCTACCTGACCACCGGAGACTTCGGAGCGCTCTTGCCCCGCCTTCAAGGTAAAAAGTGGCGCATGATCCACCCGCCCACGCACTTGCATTATTTCACTAAAAAGTCCATGACTGCACTCCTAAAAAAGCACGGTTTCGAACCTGTCTTTTTCAAATACCCGCCTGTGTTTAGGTCTTTAGGGCTCATCTACTTTGCCTTATTTATCCTCAACAAAAAACAGCGCCGTTTTCATCAATGGCTGTACCGTAAAATTCCGAAAGCAGCCGCTATTCCTATCAATACGCGCGATATCTTTTTTGTGGGCGCCAAAAAAATCTCAGCCTAATGTTCCATACCATCAACCAACAAGACCTCGACTTTTTTGAGAACTTGCTCCAAGACCGCTGTAAATCAGACCTCGCTACGCGTGAAGCCTACAACCACGACCACACCGAAGACCTCCATTTTACACCAAGTGTCGTTTTGCTCCCGCAAAACACCCAAGAGGTGTCGCACATTTTAGCTTATTGTAACAAAAATAATATCCCAGTAACGCCTGCAGGTGCAAGAACAGGCCTGAGCGGTGGCTGTTTACCAATCCACGGCGGTGTTTTGCTGAGTTCAGAAAAACTCAATCAAATCATCGAAATCGATGAAAAAAACGCACAGGTCATTACAGAACCAGGCGTGATTACCGAAGCCTTGCAAAATGCGGTCAAAGCAAAAGGTTTATTTTATCCACCAGACCCTGCAAGCAAAGGCTCTTGTTTCATTGGAGGCAATATTGCAGAAAATTCAGGCGGTCCAAAGGCGGTCAAATATGGCGTTACCAAAGACTGGGTGCTCAACCTAGAGGTCGTATTGGCAGATGGCACAATTATGTGGACCGGCGCCAATGTAGTCAAAAATGCAACCGGCTACAACCTGACGCAATTGGTAGTTGGCTCGGAAGGCACGCTGGCTTTTGTCACCAAAATTGTACTCAGACTCATTGCTCACCCTACGCAAACCCTCCTCATGCTCGTGCCATTTTTTGATGCCGGGCAAGCTTGTGAAGCGGTCGCTGCTATTTTCAATGCGGGCATCACGCCAAGTGGGCTTGAATTCATGGAAAACAACGCCCTTAAATGGTCGCAAGCATTTTCCGAAGATTACAGTATTGAGGTAAAAGATACGCACGCCGCACACTTACTGATTGAAGTGGACGGCTTTGACACCGATCAGCTCTTCAAAGAATGCGAAGCCATTATGGGCGTGCTCGAGCAGTACCAAACAGACGAAATTTTATTTGCAGAATCAGAAGCACAAAAAAACACCCTTTGGAGCTTGCGCCGCAAAGTTGGCGAGGCCGTAAAGGTGCAATCGGTTTACAAAGAAGAAGACACCGTGGTGCCGAGATATCAGCTACCTCAGCTGTTGGCAACCGTCAAGGCTATTGGCCATAAATACGGCTTTGAATCGGTTTGTTACGGCCATGCGGGCGATGGAAACCTGCACGTGAACATCATCAAAGGAAACCTCAGCGACACCTTTTGGAACGAAGCACTCACCGTGGCCATTCGCGAACTCTTTACAGAAGTGATCAAAATGGGCGGCACCATTTCTGGTGAGCACGGCATTGGACTGGTTCAAAAACCCTACATGGACTTAGCATTTAGCCCAACAGGTCTTGACTTAATGCGCGGCATCAAGCAAGTGTTTGACCCAAATGGAATTCTGAACCCGGGTAAAATATTTTAAAATGAAGCCGGTTGTTTAGTCCTGCAACCAATGCAAGTTTCGGCTGTACAAGAACACCCAAAAACCACCATAAAGAACGCCCACAATAGTCAGAATAACGGGGATACCTGAAATCGGATTGAAAAAGTAGGGTATCAAAACCAAACCAAGGGAATAGAGAATATAAAAATGAAAACCAAGTTTTCTGCCTTGATACATCAGCACTACACCCAATAGACCGAGTACAAGCACAAAAAATTGGATGCTATTGTAGACCTGAAAATGCTTGAACATGTTGTCGGTGATCTTTTCCATCTGGTCGACAAGATAGATATAGGCGCCTGCACCACCTTCTTCGAGTTGCTCGCGCATGTTGGCAAATTCGAGCTTGGCACTTTTGATCATGGCTTTGTCTGGCTTTGCACCGAGCATGCCACTGAACGCGCCTAATGTTGCAACGCCAATATTGAGACTGGATAAAATAACCAAAACCAATAAGAAAACGGGTCTTTTCTTTTTTACTTCAGCGTGTGCTTCTGGCATTTCGAAATCAGTCATGAGCTAAATGTTGTTGTAAAAATTGTTGAGCTAAATGCATATCGGTGGCGAGAATGCGGTCTGCATCTAATGCAGGAACAATTGCTCTAAATTGTGCATGCAGTTCTTCTGTCCAGACGGCTGCTTGCAGTGGTCTTCTGAATTCTAAACCTTGTGCGGCATGAATGAGCTCAATTGCCAAGATTTTCTGACAGTTGTCTAGCACGCGATAAAGTTTAGTGGCTGCGTTTGCGCCCATACTGACGTGGTCTTCTTGGCCGTTGCTGCTGTCTATGGTGTCTACAGATGCTGGCGTGCAGAGTTGTTTGTTCTGACTCACAATTGATGCGCTGGTATAATGCGTAATCATGAGGCCTGAATTGAGACCCGGGTTTTTCACCAAAAATGCTGGCAAACCGCGCGTTCCAGAAATCAGTTTATAGGTTCGGCGCTCTGAGATGCTCCCCATTTCGGCCATAGCGATTGCCAAGAAATCTAGGATCAGTGCAAGCGGTTGACCATGAAAATTACCGGCAGAAACAACTTGATCATCGTCTGGGAAAACCGTTGGGTTGTCGGTTACGGCGTTGATTTCTCTAGTTACAATTTGTGCAGCGTGGTCGAGGGTATCGAGTGTTGCGCCATGTACTTGTGGAATACAACGAAACGAATACGGATCTTGGACATGCGCTTTGGCTTGCTCCATGATCTGACTGCCTTCCAGTTGAGACCTGAACCAAGCAGCAACGCGAATTTGCCCCACCTGATTGCGAATTTCATTGACGTTGGCCGAAAAAGGTTCTTTGCGGGCATCGTAGGCTTCGATAGACAAAGCCGCAACCTGATTAAAGCCTTCAAACAAGCGATACGATTTGTCTACCGCATAAGATGCATAGGCGGACATAAATTGCGTTCCGTTGAGCAAAGCCAGACCTTCTTTTGACTGCAGAACAATGGGTTTTAAATTAAATCTTTTGTTTAATTCAGATGAACTAATCTTTTGATTATCAATATAAACTTCTCCTTCTCCTAACAAAGGAAGTGACAGATGTGCAAGTGGAGCGAGGTCACCAGAAGCACCTAAACTTCCTTGTTGGTATACCACCGGGTAAATTTGATTATTGAAGAAGAAAAGCAAGCGCTCAACTGTTTCTAATTGCACACCTGAAGCGCCTTTAGACAAGCCCAATACCTTTAAAAGCAACATTCTGCGCACGATTTCTTGCGGTACTTCCTCACCTATTCCACAAGCATGAGAACACACGAGATTGCGCTGTAGCGCTTCGAGATCCGCTGGGCTAATAGCGGTATCGCACAAAGAACCAAAACCGGTATTGATGCCGTAGATAAGCTGCGCGCTATTTGCTACTTTTTGATCGAGATAGGCCCGACAAGATTGAATGCTATCCTTTAATTCTTGAGATAAAACAAGGGTTTCTTTGGTATTTAGTAGAATCTCAAATTCTTCAAGACTGAGATACTGAGAAGTAAGCTCTATTGGCATGGTGGTAACAATTATGAACGCACAAACTGTGCAAAATCTTTGGCAAAATAAGTCAGGATGCCATCTGCACCCGCACGGCGCATGCTCAAAAGCATTTCACCAACGGCGCGCTCGTAGTCGAGCCAACCGTTTTTGGCTGCGGCATACACCATAGCACATTCTCCACTGACGTTGTAGGCCGTAATAGGCAAAGGAAAATTTTCTTTGAGCAAGGCAATGACATCTAAATAACACAACGCCGGTTTCACCATCAGCATATCGGCGCCCTCTTCAAAATCAAGCTGTGCTTCGAGTAAGGCTTCGCGCTTATTGGCCGGATTCATTTGATATGTTTTTTTATCGCCTGATTTTGGTGCGGAGTTGAGGGCATCACGAAAAGGCCCATAAAAGGCGCTCGCATATTTGGCGGTGTACGACATGATTGATACATCGGTAAAACCGTTTTCATCGAGGGCACTGCGCAAAAAACCTACGCGGCCATCCATCATGTCTGAAGGGCCAATGATATCTGCGCCAGCTTGCGCTTGCGCAATAGTCATTTTGGCTAAAATCGGTAAGGTTTCGTCGTTGAGGATTTGACCATTTTGCACCAAGCCGTCGTGGCCGTCAGAGGAATATGGATCCATTGCGACGTCGGTCATGATGACTACTTCCGGAAAACGCGCTTTAATTGCCGCAATAGCGTGCAAATAAAAATTGTCTGAAGCCCAGCTATAGCTGGCCATTTGATCTTTGAGTGCTTCGTCTACCGCAGGGAAAATATCAAAGGTTTTGATCCCTAAATTGAGACAGGCTTCTATCTCAGGCAAGAGCATATCCAAAGACCAACGGTAGTTGTTGGGCAAAGAAGCTACTTCGTCTTTGATACCTTTTCCGTCTTTGAGAAAAATCGGGTAAATGAGGTGCTGAACGCCTAATTGCGTTTCTTCCACCATGTGGCGGATAGCGCTATTCTTGCGGTTGCGTCTGGGGCGAATGGTGTTCATAGTTTACATGAGCATGCCGCCGCAAACATGTAGCGTTTGGCCGGTAATGTAAGCAGACAGATCAGATGCCAAGAAGACCGTTGCATTGGCAACATCTACTGGCTGGCCACCGCGCTTGAGCGGAATGCTGTTGCGCCAAGAAGCCACTACGTCCTGATCGAGTACTTCGGTCATTTCGGTTTCAATGAAGCCCGGCGCAATGGCATTGCAACGGATATTGCGCGAGCCAAGCTCAGCTGCAATCGATTTGGTGAAACCAATGAGACCTGCTTTAGAAGCTGCGTAGTTGGACTGTCCTGCGTTTCCTTTCACACCTACTACAGAACTCATATTGATGATAGAGCCTGAGCGCGCTTTGAGCATTGGCTTTTGAACCGCTTTAGTGAGGTTAAACGCAGATTTAAGATTGGTATTGATGACTTCATCCCATTGTTCTTCAGTCATGCGCATCAAAAGGGTGTCGCGGGTAATTCCGGCGTTATTGACAAGTACATCTACGGTGCCAAAAGCAGCCACAACGTCGTCTACGAGTTGTTGTGCTTGGTCAAAATTAGAAGCATCTGAGCGAAAGCCTTTCGCTATTCCGCCATTAGCAGTAAGTTCTGCCTCTAGTGCACGTGCTTTTTCTTCAGAAGATAAGTAGGTGAATGCAACAGTTGCGCCTTGTTGAACGCAAGTTTCTGCGATTGCTTTACCAATGCCGCGTGAGGCACCTGTAATTAATACCACTTTGTTGTCTAGTAATCCCATGTTATTTTTTGTTGTTATTTTGATTCAAAGATAGAAAAGTCTTGTTAGATATGATGCGCAAATCTTCGCGGTGGATGCCCTTTCTTTTAAAAGTAGTGTCGCAAAGCGAACTGGCATAATGCGGGGTAACCTCCACCCTGCCCGCTTTAATGATCGGAAAGACTTCTTCAATTTTTGGCGCGCTGCAGTAGGTTGTCTGGCGCTTGCGCAAGGCCACTTGAATGGTTTGCAATAGACCTGGCGATCCTTCTAGTAAGAGTCTTGAAATTTGCTTGCCTTGACGTGTGAACAAATAATTGACGACTGTTTTTCGAGGGCCATCAGACATCGGGCAATCTAGCCAAACTTCTTGGTTCATGCTGAGTACTTTGTCTGTAGCCCACAGCACTTGGTAGCGAATGTGGACATTGCGCTGCCCCACACAAAAAGCGCCTAAAGTATCTTTTTTGAGCAAGTGCTGCATTAATTTGGAGAAAGAATGGCCTCCGAAATAAGGATAGTCGATTTGAATGCTATCGCAGTTTAGTTTTACATTGAAGTGCTTGATGGGTTCTGACTTTGCACTTTGCTCGAGCAAATCAAACTGATCCATGCGCGCGTGGTTCTCGCGACCGCAAGACAGCAGCACCAAACCCAACAATAAAAAAGTTGCGACTTTCAACATCATCATATGAGGTCCCCATAGAGATCGTAGTGATCTGCGCTGGTGATCAGTACACGCGAAAAATCGCCCAATCGAACATAGCCTGCCGATTTTTTTACCAATACTTCGTTGTCTACCTCTGGAGAATCAAATTCTGAACGACCAATAAAGTAGTCTCCTTCAGCGCGGTCAAAAAGCACCTTGAATTCTTTTCCTACTTTGAGCTGATTGAGCTCATAAGAAATACCGCTTTGCAATTCCATTATGGCATCGGCGCGCTCTTTTTTAATGGCTGCCTCGACGTCATCGGTAAATTGATACGCGTGCGTGTTTTCTTCGTGGGAGTACGTAAAGATGCCCAGGCGATCAAAGCGTGTGCGCTCGACGAAATCGTACATTTCTTGGAAATCGGCTTCAGTTTCTGAAGGATAGCCCGCAATTAACGTGGTGCGCAAGGCCAAGCCCGGCACTTTGGCACGGATGGTCGCGACCAGCTCTTCGGTTTTTTCACGGGTAATGCCGCGGCGCATGGCCTGCAAAATACGCGTAGAACCGTGTTGCAATGGCATGTCAAGATACTTGCAAATATTGTCGCGCTCGGCCATCACTTCAAGTACATCCATCGGAAAACCAGACGGATACGCATAATGAAGGCGGATCCACTCCAAGCCATCGATATCGGAAAGTTGCTTCAGCAAGTCTGAAAGCGCACGTTTTTTATAGAGATCCAGACCATAATAAGTGAGGTCTTGGGCAATGAGCATGATTTCTTTTACACCTTTTGCCACCAAACCTTTGGCTTGAAAAACCAAATCTTCGATGGGCGTTGATTGGTGCCCGCCGCGCATCAGTGGAATGGCACAAAAAGAGCAAGGGCGGTCACAGCCTTCGGCAATTTTGAAATATGCATAATGCGTGGGTGTGGTGAGGATGCGCTCGCCTACAAGTTCGTGTTTGTAGTCGGCTTTGAGCGTTTTGAGCAAACGCGGCAGTTCGCGCGTTCCAAAATAGGCATCAACCTCCGGGATTTCGAGCTCGAGTTCATCGCGGTAACGCTCAGACAAACACCCGGTGACGTATACTTTTTCTACCAAACCTTCTTGTTTGGCTTCTGCGTAGCGCAAAATGGTATCGATAGACTCTTGCTTGGCGTTGTCAATGAAGCCGCAAGTATTGATGATAACAATTTCGGAATCGTCTTGTTGGGCTTCGTGCTCAACCTCAAACTGATTGGCTTTGAGTTGGGCCATCAATACTTCAGAGTCAAAGGTGTTTTTAGAACAACCAAGTGTGACCACATTGACTTTGTTCTTTTTAAGGGTTTTCGTCTTCATTCGGTTACAAAAATAGGACTCTTTGCGCAAATGGTATTACTTTTGAGCATGCATTAGCACCATAGTTATGAAATATATCCTATTTACTTTAAGCCTTTTGCTTTTATGGAGCTGTAGTCTTTCTCAAAAAAGCGTCCAAACATTGAAATACCCGAGCGAACCAACCTCAAAACACCCTTTGGCAATTAGCGAAGCGCGCATTGACGACGAACGCATGTCAAATCCAATAGCCACCTTCACCATTGACTCCCTCTACTTGGAAGAAAACTACTTATGGATTCAATACCACAATTTTTCAGCTAACGGGCGCCTAGAAATGGTGGGGCGCAGTGCAATTTTAAAAACCTTTCCTCCAAATCGGATTTGTCAAATCATCTCCAATGACCAAGTGGAAAAGAGCGAATACAACGCACCAAGTGGCTGGCTCAAAATAGATATCAGCGCGCTGAGCAACAAAAAAGTAAAAGACAATCCGATTTATCTTCAGCTCGAAGGTTGGTCAGAAAAAATCCTTTATCTGTACCCCTACTAGACCTAAACGAAGCAAAACACATGGAAGAAGAACGCATTGACAAAATCATCTTGGAGCGCGGCTTGGTCAGTACCAGAGTACGCGCCGAAGAAATCATCAAAAAATACGGCGTGAAGGTCAATGGCAAACTGTTTTCCAAGCCCGGAAAGAAAGTTCCTACCGATGCTGTTATCGAACTTTTAGCTGAAGAAATTCCTTGGGTTTCGAGAGCTGCCTTTAAATTGATTGCCGCACTTGATTTTTGGAAAATTGAGGTCAAGGACCAAACTTTTATCGATTTAGGCGCCAGCACGGGTGGCTTTACAGAAGTACTCCTCGACCGAGGCTTGGCTAAAGCCTATTGTGTAGATGTAGGGCAAAAACAATTGCACGACAAAATCAAAGCAGACCCGCGCGTCATCAATTTAGAAAAAACGCATGCCCGCGACCTCACTGCAAAGCTGATTGCAGAACAAGTAGATGGCTTGGTGGTAGATGTCTCTTTTATTTCACTTGAAAAAGTCCTGCCCTTTACCATTCCTTTTCTCAAAGAGAAGGCAACTGTTATCCTGTTGGTCAAGCCACAATTTGAACTTGGTCCAGGTTCTTTGAACAAAGCAGGCGTGATCAAGGACACAACTCAGTACCCTGCGCTTCTCGAAAACATCAAGCAAATGGCCCTGCGCAATCAATTGCAATGGAAAGGCTACACCAACTCCCCTATTCTCGGCGGCGATGGCAACGCAGAATTTTTGGGCTACTTTGAAAAGATTTAAGCTATTTTTGCAGCATCATGATGACGATTGAAGAATTAGAGCGTGCCTTTCTGGATTTAGCGTTTCAGGCAAACCGAATTGCCAAACTCAAGGAAATCGACCCCGATCACCTTCATAAATTCAATGAGCGTTCAGAGCAAGTGCGCAAGCAATTGTTGCAGATGGGGCTGCATCCCGATCTTCATCAGAGTCTGGAACAAAGAGCCCCCATCGATGAAAACTATCTACCTGCTTACAATTGGGGCAAAAAAATCCTGAATGTATTGCTGCTGGGCCAGCACAAAAAACGCTTTATTCCCAAAAAGCAAGAGGCATATTTTCGCAGAGAAGTTGCCGAACGCAGCCGTCTTTACACCTACGCAAAAGGACATCTGACCGTCGACTAATTAGCGCGTCAACTCAATGGACTTAAAGATTTTTCCTTGATTGGTTTGAATGGCAAGCCAATACAAACCATTGTCAAAATCATTGAGTTGCACTTGATATTCTTGAGCACTTACAGCGCTAAAATGCACGGCATTTGACTTTCCTAAAGCATCGATAAGGGCCAAATTTTCTAATTGGAGACCTTCTGAAAGTGCAATTTTAAACTGACCATTCGTCGGATTCGGGTAAACATTGATATCCAATTCAGAAAACTCCTCCAAACCAATCCCCGGTTCCGTAAAGGCACAAGCACATTTGTTTTTCACCTCGTTGGTCTGCACCACAGCAGGTGCCTCGTAAATGGCTTTTACCCAACAATGCTGTCCAGCTTGATTGGCCGTTGCGTTGCGCAGGCGAATAGTGAACCAACCGCTATAAGTGGGTGTAAAAGTAAAAATACCGTTGCCCGCTTGTGTTAAAGAATCAAGAGGCGTGCAGTTTTTATCTAAAACACCAAGTGTGAGTGCCAAATTCGGCGCACTCGGATACCATTCAATTTGAACGGCCACTCCTGCCTTGGCATAAATACGCCCTACTACACGGCATTCCAAGCTGTTATTGGGTAATTTACCACCTTGCTGTAAAGAATTGGCGTGGCGGTCGCCGAGATCGTCGTTCATTTCCCATTCTTGAACTACATTTTTTGCTGGGCGTTGGTAATTGGTGGCAATGCCTTGGGGCGCCCAAACGCAGTAACCTCTGCGGCCTAAACTAGCGCTGCCGTCGCAAGGTGGGATGGCAATATTGACTTTGCCACCACCGTAAACCGTTGCAGTAGCGCTGCCGTTTGCACCAGAATAATCGACAAGAATGGTTCCGTCGGGCCAATTGGTTTGCACACCCGTTAAGTTTTGCCATTGGGTCCAGCTATCGGTGATGCCAATTAGTGCTTTTGCACCGCGTTCAATCACGAGCGCATCTGGCGCTTGCCAACGCACAAAATATGCTCCCTCTTTGAAATGCAAGTTTTGATGGCACCACAACAAATTCTCGATATCGCTGTCCACGGGTAAAGCACTTGCATCGGTAGGCGTGTGACCAAAACGATTGCCGTTGTAGCCAATATCAAAGAGATCTTCAAAAAAGAGCTGCGGTGCGCCATCTACAGACAACGCAATGGCATGAGCGGCAGCACTACGACCGTCGTTGGGTTCGATGTGCGGGCTGAGTTCTGAGCCTGAGTTCCAGCCAGTGTAGTTACCTTGAGCGGAGAGCTGCGGTCTGAAAGTATCGTGGTTATTGACAAATGGAACGGTGCGCTGTCTGTTTTGCTGCTGCTGTGAGGGTATTTGACTGAGGTCGTAGTTGCCATTGCTACTCACCATGGAGGATAGCGCAAAACGCAAGTTGAAATCAAAAGTACCGGCGCGGTTCTGCACCGCATCGGCCCAAGCATCGAGCTGAGCAGTACTCCCCACCCATTCGCCCACGGCAAAAAGTTCTGGACCACCACTTGCCCACATGGCACCATATTGCAGGTTCCAAAGCACATCTTCTGAAACATATGCCGGAAAATGCTTGACAGCGTCAAAACGCAGGCCGTCGAATCCGACTTGTTTTTTGTACCAAATGAGCCAATTGCGCATGCCAGCACGCATGTAATCGGCGCTTTGCAAAGGATTATATAAAGCATTAGATGAGGTGCCAAAAGCATCGCTTTCAAAGGATACATCTGGGCCCCAATAAGGCGAATTGATATCGTTGGTACAGCACAAATTGTTGTAATTGGGGTAAAAGTTTTGCCAGTTTTTACTAAAACGCCCTTCTCTTGCCAAATAATTGGCTGCGCTTTCAGCTGTAGCTGGGGTCTTGAAACTGACGTATCTAAAATTTTTGTAACGGTTGTTTTGGCCGTCGTCCATAGCTGCGGGGTCTTGACCTCCAGAACCGTTGGCGCTTCCGGCGTTGCTGACATGATTGAGCACCACATCTTGAATCACATCGATACCATTGGCATGCAATACAGCGACCATGCGCAAGAGTTCGTCTTTGTCGCCCATGCGGGTTTTGGTGCTGTTCTTCTGAAATTTATCGCCGAGGTCGTAGTGATCAAAAGGCGAGTAACCCACGCTATTGGTCCCCGCATTCTTGATTGTTGGTGGAATCCAGACGGCATCTACGCCTAACTCCGCCAAACGCGGCGCAAGTTCGGTAAGGTAATTGGCCCAGCCGTTGGGAAAGTTGCTGTTCCAGTAATCCCACCAATAGGCTTGCAAGACCACCTGACGGTTTGTCGGATTGACCTGCGCAGACACATTTTGGAAGCCCGAAAGCACCAAAATACAGAACAATAATTTCTTCATCACAACCTGAATTACTTCAGTGCTGCTTCATGCTGGGCTCCTGCCTCAATTTGAATGGTAGTACCCGCTAATTCACATGATATCAGCGCCGAACCTAAATTAGTAATCGTTACTTTTTGTTGAGTGATCGCTATGTCTAGGGGTTGATTCTGATAGCGAATTTGAAATGCATAGCTTTTCCAAGGACTTGGGATCTGCGGGTCGATAGACAAGCTGTCTTCGTAAACGCGCACACCCGCCAATCCTTCTACAACGGACATCCAGGTTCCGGCCATCGAGGTAATGTGCAAGCCTTCGTCTGCTTCGTGGTTGTAATCATCTAAATCGAGACGGCTTGTGCGCAAATACAATTCAAGGGCTTTGTCTAAACGCTTGATTTTGGCCGCCAAAATTACATGCACACATGGAGACAATGAAGATTCATGAACCGTTTTAGGCTCATAGAAATCAAAGTTCTCGCGGATGATGTCTTCATTGAAATGATCCTCAAACAAATAAAGTCCTTGCAATACATCAGCCTGCTTGATAAATATAGAACGCAAAATGCGGTCCCAAGACCAGTGCTGATTGATCGGACGCTCTGCAACCGGAATATCAGCGGCACTCAACTGTTCTTTGTCCATGAAACCATCTTGTTGTAAGAAGATGGAAGTTCCTTCTAATGTTGGAAAGTAGACGTTGTCTGCGATGTGTTGAAACTTTTCGATTTCCTTGACGGTCAACTTTTGAGGAAGGTCCGATTTGACCTTCGCATTGACCTCCAAGCAATAAGCGATGCACCAACGTGCGATGTAATTGGTGTACCAGTTGTTGTTGACGTTGTTTTCGTATTCGTTAGGCCCTGTAACGCCGAGCATCACATATGCTTGCTTGGCTGCTGACCAATTGAAGCGCTGCGCCCAAAAGCGCGCAATTCCTGCTAATACAGGCAAGCCGTAGGTATCCAGGTAAGCGTGATCACCGGTATGGCGCACATAATTGTAAATACCAAAAGCTATGGCACCATTTCGGTGGATTTCTTCAAAAGTAATTTCCCATTCGTTGTGACACTCTTCACCGTTCATGGTCACCATCGGATACAGTGCTGCACCGTCTTTAAAACCTAGCTTTTCAGCGTTTTCAATAGCTCGGTCTAAATGGTTGTAACGGTAAACCAAAAGCTGACGCGCCACTTTCGGGTCGGCTGTTTTCAAATAGAAAGGCAAGCAATACGCTTCGGTGTCCCAATAGGTAGCGCCGCCGTATTTTTCTCCAGTAAAACCTTTTGGACCAATGTTGAGCTTTGCGTTTTTACCCGTGTAAGTTTGGTATAAATGAAAGATATTGAAGCGAATGCCTTGCTGAGAAGCAACATCGCCTTCAATAGAAATATCGGCACTTTTCCAAATATCCGCCCAAGCGGCTTCGTGTTCGGCGCGCAAGGTATCAAAACCTGTGGTGTAGGCATCGCGCACGCGTTTGATGGCTTTGGCTGCTAATTCAAATTCAGAATGGTTGATTGTGGAGGTAACCGCCACGTATTTTTTGAGCGTAAAGCGCACGCCTTGCTCTAGGTAGTGTTCAAAATTGTTTTCTACGTAGAAATCGCGCTGCGCTACATTTGGATGAATCGTTAGGAGTTCTTGCTCGCGCCAAAAGCTAAAACGCATGGCGGTGGCCACACAGAAGTCAGTTTTTTTGGTGCGGGTACACAAGATACCCTTCTGTAAATCAACTTTTCGGGAATCTTCGATCCAAAAGAATTCGTCGTAGTTGGCATCGTGGTTGCTGACATTTCCGTCTATGTAGGGCGTAAATTTAACATTGCCACTGAAGTTCAAGGGCGTCACTGCATAACTAATAGCAGCGATTTCTTCGCGGGCCATAGAACAAAAGCGAATGCTCTCGATTTCGAGTTCTTTACCGCTGCCAAAGACAACGCGAACCGTTCTTTTGAGCAAACCATTTTGCATGTCCAACTCGCGGTGAAAATACTTCACTTGCTGCACGTTGAGGTCGAGTTGTTCGCCGTCGATGCTGATGTCTATACCAATCCAGTTGGTGGAGTTGACAACTTTGGCGAAATATTCTGGATAGCCATTTTTCCACCAACCCACACGCGTTTTGTCTGGGTAATAGACGCCTCCAATGTAACTTCCTTGCAAAGAGGAACCTGTATATTTTTCTTCAAAATTGGCGCGTTGGCCAAAAGAGCCATTGCCTATGCTGAAAATACTTTCTGCTTGTTGTTGTTTACTCGGGTCAAATTTGCTTTCGATGATCTTCCAAGGATCAATTTCAAATAAATTACGCATATTGCTCTACACTAAATTCGGTCAAATCGTTCAAATAAATATCTGCTACTGCTGCAATATGAGGGTTGCCTACCCCCACAGCGATGAATCCACCTGCTTTGGCTGCCGCGATGCCAGATGCTGCATCTTCAAAAACCATACATTCGGCTGGATCAAGCCCAAGCGCTTTTGCGCCATTGAGAAAGACCTCAGGATGCGGCTTAGGGTCCTGGACACCATTTCCGTCTATCACTACTTCAAAAAAGGAACTGATGCTGAGTTTGTCCAAAATAAAATTGGCATTCTTGCTAGAAGAACCGACGCCCAAGTGGATACCTTTTTCTTTTGCCTTTTGGAGCAAATTCAAGACGCCAGGCAACAAGTTTGCTTGATTCAAATCTTGGATAGACTCCAAATAAAAATCATTCTTACTTTTTAATAAAGCCTCAAATTCAGCGCTCGGTATCGTTTTTGAACCCAATTCAAGGATTTTTTTGAGGGAATCAACCCTACTCACCCCTTTTAAAAGTTCATTTTCTTTCTCAGTAAAAGCAATTCCTAAGGAATGTGCACAGCGCTGCCATGCTAAAAAATGGTTGTGTTCGGTACTGACCAAGACGCCGTCGAGGTCGAATAGAAAAGCGGAGATTTTAGACATTTTCTTCTTGAATGCGCAAGGTTAGAAAGCCAGCAACAATCAGTAAAAGCCCGCCGATAGTAACCGCTGCAATGCGCGAGTTATCTAACCAAGCGGACATGATGTCGCCGAAAAATAAAGAGGCAATGATTTCGGGAAGAACGATGAAGAAATTGAAAATACCCATGTACACGCCAATTTGGTGCGGCGGTAAACTCGGCACGAGCATCGCGTAAGGCATAGAGAGAATGCTACTCCAGGCAATTCCTACAAGCGCCATGATCAAGAAAAGCATCCATGCACTATTCGCATCGACAAAATTGATCAACATCAGACCGCAGCCTCCAATCAATAAACTGGTAAAATGCGTCCATTTTTGACCGATTTTTGCTGCCAGAAAGGGAAGAATCAAAGCGAATAAAAAGGTAATTACGTTTTCAAATGAATAAGCCAAACCTGCGAGGTCAGCACCTTTGCCGTAAGCCACTGATCCGGGTTCACCTTTGAAAATTTCTGATGCAACTGCTGTTGTAAAGAAAAACCACATCAAAAATAAGCCTGGCCAAGTCAAGAATTGAACAAGAGCGAGCTGTCGCATGCGCTTAGGCATGTGGGTAATGGCATCGTAAATTTCTTTGACACCATTTGCCAAGCCTTTGTTTTGCTTTTGCTCGGCAAGTTGTTCGGCCGATGGCGGATATTCTTTTGTGGTGAATACAGTATATAGTACTGCTCCTAGAAATGCCAATGCACCAATATAAAAACTCCATTGCACATTAGCAGCAATCTGACCAGGAGCAGCGGTGCCGTCCATATCAAACCAATTCGTAAAAATCCAAGGCAAAGCACTGGCAATGGTGGCGCCTACTCCGATAAAGAAACTTTGCATGGAAAAACCTCGGGTACGCTGCGCTGCAGGAAGTTGATCTGCCACAAAAGCCCTAAATGGTTCCATACTGATATTGATGGAGGAATCGAGTACCCAAAGCAAGCCTGCTGCCATCCAAAGTGTAGCAGACGACGGCATCAAAAACAAGCACAAAGAACTGAGAATGGCGCCAATGAGAAAGAAAGGCCTGCGGCGGCCCCATGTTGGATGCCAAGTGCGGTCACTCATGTAGCCAATAATCGGCTGAACCAATAAACCTGTGAGCGGAGCTGCTAACCAAAGACCAGGTATTTGTTCAGGCTCAGCGCCAAGGCTTTCATAAATAGAACTCATATTGGCCATTTGAAGGCCCCATCCAAATTGGATACCCATGAAGCCAAAGCTCATGTTCCAAATTTGCCAAAACGAAAGTGTAGGTTTAGTTTGCATGGCTCAAAAGGTTGTTATGTATTAACGCACGTATACCGCGTAGCCCCAAGGTGCAAGCGTGAGCGCCTGTTTGTCTTTTAGCGTCTCCTTCTTGTCTGTAAAGAGGTTCTTGTAAGTGCCCGCAGCAGCGGCATTCAGGGTTACTTTTTGCGCATTGGCGCTCAGGTTGATTACCACCAAAACTTTCGCATCACCTTGCTCACGGGTATAGATAAGCAGGTCTTTTTGTGCTTTTGTGCTCAAGAACTTAGGCGCGGTTTGCTGAAGGCCAACAGCAAGCGCTGGATTGGTTTGGTGGAGGTGCAGTAAACGGGTATAGAAATCGACTAGGTCCATTTTGTCCCAGTTGATGCTGTCTTTGTCAAAGAATTTCAAGCGGCGATCTAGGGAAGTTTCTTGGCCATTGTATACTAAAGGCATGCCTTGAATGGTTGCAGCCATCACGGCCATTGCAAAGCGGGCATCGCCCATGCGCTCCATTTCAGTGCCATTCCAAGAGTTTTCATCGTGATTGGAGGTGAAATTCATGTGGAAAGCTCCTGCTGGAAGATCCATGCGCTCAAAATAGGTCTGGACATCAGTAGCATTTTTCTTTCCTTTTGCGACATCGTTCAGGATGTGGTGAAACTCCCAGCCGTAGGTCATTTCAAAGGCAGAATATAGTTCTTTGCCTTCCGCCTCTGCCAACATAAAGACGGGCTTGATTTGGTCTAGTGCGGCGCGTGCAGTGTTCCAAAAGTCCATTGGGACCCAGCCAGCAACATCACAGCGATAGCCATCAATATTGAAGTCGCGCACCCAGTATTCCATGCAGGAAATCATTTCTTTGCGCATTTCGGGATTCTCGTAGTTGAGGTCAGCGACATCCCACCAATCTGTGCCAATTGTGGGTTGCACTCTGCCAAGAGAATCTAAAGTGTACCAATCTAATTTCTTTTGCTCAATCCAGAGTGCATCTGGTGAGGTATGGTTGGCTACCCAATCAATAATGACTTTCATGCCCAAGTTATGGGCTGCTTCAACTAAATGATGAAAGTCGTCGTGGGTGCCAAACTCAGGATTGATACCGCGGTAATCTCGAACCGCATAGTAACTACCTAAACTGCCTTTTCTATTGAGTTCGCCGATCGGATGAATTGGCATCAGCCATAAGATATCAACGCCCATTGCTTTGAGGCGCGGCAATTCTTTTTCAAAAGCAGCAAAAGTACCTTCAGGAGTAAATTGGCGTACATTGACCTCGTAAATAGTCGCGTTTTGAACCCACTCAGGAGTTTTGAGCTGAGCTAAAGAAAGGAAAGAAAGGCATCCAAATAGGATAGAAAGCATTATTTTTTTCATGACTGAACAGTTTCTGTTTTGAGAATATATTTAAGGTGGTATTCGACAAGCCCAACTACAGGCTTCTGAATGATAGAGGCTATTTGGATGTTGAGTTCAGCTGCCGCTTGGAACAATTCTTTTTCGAAAATTTTGGAAAGCGAACCTACAAAATGTACTTCCGTGTTTTGGTAGTCGTCGTAGCAACAAACATGCACCTTCATAAAGTGCTTGAAACCATTGAATACCATTTCTGAAAAGAAAGGATGTGCTTTGTGTTTGGCTATGAACGGCATAAATGAGGCAATGAAAACATTGGCGTTGGGTTCGCGGTACACGCGGTCGACAATGAGGTCTTTGTCCAATTGGTATGTCGAGATGAAGTCTGCTTCAATTTCGGCAGGTAGATGATGATATAAAAAAGAAGAAAGCAATTGCTTGCCAAAGTAGCTGCCACTGCCTTCGTCGCCGAGAACGTATCCTAAAGCAGGAACTTCTTCTGATAAATGCACACCGTCGAAATGACATGAATTGCTGCCCGTTCCGATGATGCATGAAATACCGG
>JACCDQ010084128.1_pt1 | contig 18286 bp, 15 predicted proteins | sample 7446031 | NCBI WGS metagenome assembly JACCDQ01 (sample SAMN15323442, study PRJNA562643) | freshwater metagenome | isolation source: river surface water | place: USA:Blue River Watershed | collected 2017-08-17
TCCCGCTGGGACTCGAACCCAGGACCCATACATTAAAAGTGTATTGCTCTACCAACTGAGCTACGGAATCATCATCGTTTCCGATTTGTTTGTTCCCTTAAGGGACTGCAAAGGTACACCCATTTTTGATAAATGCAATACCCTATTCAAAAAAATATTTAAAAAATGTAGCGTGTTTCTTCGACTCAACCGCGCCCAACGCCCTTAACATACTGATCATCTTGGGATTAAAATCGCCAATCCACGACAACTCCACCCGAGAAATTTTTTTAATTTTTTTTAATCCTTCGAAACTTTTTATAATCATTCCCGCTTCTACACCCCTATTTTGAAATTCGGGCACGATTCCGAAAACCAATCCCCTTACCTTATCAATCCGATTTCGCATCCATAAAAAGCGAAGTTGATTCCACCACGTCTTCCGTCCCCCGAAAAAACGAAACACCTGATTCAACTCCAAAATGTTTATGTAAAATCCAATTGGACGATCGTTGAAATACGCGAAAACCACCAATTCCGGCAATACAGCCCATCTCATCGCTCGAAACTTTTTCCGGACTTCTGTAACATCCAACGGTTCGAAATCCTCATGAAACGACCAAGCTGCATTATATACCTCCACGAAATCTGCCGCGAATTCATCCAAACGTCCAAAATCCAACACCGAATAACGATATCCCGCTTGTGAATACGTGCGCGAAGCAATGCGTTGAAAACGTTCGTAACGCACTTCATTGGGCGACATTTCAAAGGTGATTTGTTCAAAATCCACTTGATACCCCGCCTGCTCCAAATAATTCCAGTAAACGCGCGGATTGTAATTCTCTTGATAGGACGGTGAAGAATTCGCATCCGACTCCAAAAGCAATCCCCAAAACTGATCCCGCGATCCAAAATTAATGGGAGCCTGAATCCGTTGACAATTTTGCTGTTTTAACCACGTTTCAGCCATCGCAATCAATTTCGCAGCGGTTTCTGAGTCCACACTTTCAAAAAATCCCCAGCCTCCGTAACGACGCCCATTTTTATCAGTATAAAATGCCGCTATTCTTCCTTTTTGGGGGATGACCCAGCGCACCGCCTTCCCGCGCTGAAAGGATGGATTTTTAAGCGGATCAAATACCGCCTCAATGTCCTCAATTAAATGGGGAATGTAATTCGGGTCAGCAGCATAAATACAATTCGGAACAGAGTGAAACTGCTTGACATCTTGAAAATTATCAACAATTTGAATCATTTCAGCATCTCAAACTATTTCTTTTTGACTTCGAGAGATCGATTCTCATCGCCCGGCTCATATCCCAAATAGGTAATGATGAACTGAAACATTTCATCGCTGGCTTTCATGCTACTGCCGAAATAATCCATGCGTTCTGATACGGTTTTCGGGGGACGATTGGGATTATTTGGATTCGCCGTTGTATTATCAAACACCGCCTCGGCGCTAATTATACTGCCTCGAGGCACTTTCACCATCTTTTTAAAGGTATAGAAATATTGCCAACGGAAGTCCCATTTAGGAATCCAAATTAAGTTAATAGTATCTCCATTTGGCTTTACTGCGTAGGCTTTAAACGACTTCCCCAACAAGTGTAAGTGAGGATTTAATGTGAGAATCGAAATATCTGCGGGCACTTCAAATGAGGTAGTGTGTTTGGTGATTTTATTCGGGGGAATGACGAGCGGCGGCACAATTTTACTCACGCCGTTGGTGCCTAACATCAACTCGCCTGTTCCTCGCTTGGGAGGGACATCCGTAAAGAAAATATTGATTCTGGAACGATCTACCACCGATTTTCGCGAAGGTCCATAATGCACGTCGTTACCTACTATGATAAACTTGCGTTCCGCTTCAAATGTGCCAATTCCATCGGGATACATAACACCAAATACCCCTGGCAAATAATTCACCACGGAGTGTTTCCGTTCGGGAATTTGTCCGTTATCCGTAAGCAAATCGAGTGTCGAGGTACTTCTATCGCCTTTTCCCGGAGTTAGTTCTACTTTACGCGGCTGCAACGAGAAATTCTTACGTGAATCGAATTCGTAGTTGATCCAATGTCCATTGAAATGGTGCATTAAGTTCGGCTGTCCGGGGATCAATTCCACGGCTTTTATGTATTTTTTCTGGGGAAGCAAACCCGGAGCCGTCATCAGGAAAAATCGATCATCACTGCCTTGAGGCAGCGAAACTGAATCCAAATACAATACCAAATCGGGTTTGCCAAGGGAAGATTCAAACGGCTTCACTTGCGACAATAATTGATTGGGATTGGCACCGCTGGGACAACCATCTTTTATCCAATTTTGAATGGTTTTTATCTGAGCATTGCTCAAACGTTTTTCCTCTATAAAACTGCTGTAATGCACATCGGCTGGCCAAGGGGGCATGATACGATCCACCATCACCTTCAACAATGTTTTCTGCTTCTTTTTAATTTGCTCGTAGGATTTGAACACAAAGGGTGCTCCCCCATTTTCTCTGTGGCAAGGCGAGCAATTCTGCACGATAATGGGTTCGATATGCTGATCAAAAACGGGATGTTCTATGGCTTCTGCCGTGGAATCGTTTAAATCTGCAGAATCATTGGAGTTGCCGAATTGACATCCCCCGAAAAAGAAAATAACACCTAAAAGTACAACAACAAAAAGGGTTGAAATAATCCGATTACCCATTGATACCGCCTTAAAATCCACTTGATTTTTCATGACTATTTCGTTTCAATAAAACACCCTTGTGCACGCGTTGAAGGAGTTGCCACCTTTTTACCCAAATTCAACTGGTTGATGGCATCTGACAGGTAACGAACTTTGGCTTGAGGACGAGTAACGCCCGTCGAAACCGCACGATCGTCGATTTTACCTTTGTACAGAATTTCTCCGCGGCTATTTACCACAACCGCTTCGGGATATACATTCATTTTCAATCGTTTAACAAACTCGTTTTTGCCGTCGTTGATGGTAATTTCTTGAATAGGAGGATTGAAACCGTCCATATCCCAAACTTCATCTGAATTCACTTTAATCAGGCCAAATTGGAACTTGGGTAGCCCTCTACTTTTACTTAAAAGAGTATGAACTTTATTCATATTTACGATTTCTTTTTGAATCCCAACCAAATCTGCAGTATAACGATTGCACATAGGACAATCAATACTATAACTTATTAAAACCGAGTATTCTGCCTTCCTCAAATATTCATCGGGATTTAACTTTAAAGCTTTTCTCAAATTAGATTCATCGTTTTTTTCAGATTCTAATTTGGTATCATTTCCATCTTGGTTACCCGTCCCATCTACGGCTAAACTCCCGGAGTTGTTCAAACCATTGTTCCCTACTTTATCGGATTTCTCAGTGTTTTTATCGTTTTGTTTTGGGGGATGTGAACTCGGATTGCTTGTACACGAGATCAGAGAAAAAATAACAGCAAGCAGGCCGATGTTGAGTTTTGATAGATTGATGTTTCTAAACTTGGTAAAATCCCACAAAACAATACCACAAGATACTGCCACATTAAATGAGTGTTTTGTGCCTAGCTGTGGAATTTCTAAACAATGGTGCGATGCATCAATCACTTCCTGCTGCACTCCATCGATTTCATTTCCAAAAACAAACGCCAACTTTCCTTGGGGATAATCCATGTGCATCAAATCGGCAGAATCGCTGGCCTGTTCAATGGAATAAACTGTGTATCCTTCCGACTTCAATTGATTTACTACATCCATGGTGCTTTGATGGTATTCCCAATTCACCGACTTCTCGGCGCCAATCGCGGTTTTAGTGATTTCTCGATGCGGTGGTGTGCCGGTTATCCCACACAAATAGATTTTTTCGACCAAGAAAGCATCGGAAGTACGAAAAATTGAACCTACATTATTCATACTTCGAACATTATCGAGCACAATAACAACAGGACTTTTCTCAGCTTTCTGAAATTCATCCACATTTATTCGATTGAGTTCACTAGTTTTTAACTTTCGCATGTCCCGTTTTTGGCTTTTTTGCAAATATAAGTCGAGAATTTGTTGAATAAACGGGGAAAAGTATTGAGCATAGGGATTTGAATAGTCTTATTTTTGGGATTCGATTATGGAAAAGAAAGAAACCCCATTGATGAAGCAATACAATCAGATAAAGGCCCAGTATCCGGGTGCGGTTTTATTGTTTCGTGTGGGGGATTTTTATGAAACATTCAGTGATGATGCCATCATTGCGAGCAAGGTTTTGGGAATTGTATTAACCAAACGAAGCAATGGAGCTGCATCCGAAATGGAATTGGCTGGATTTCCTCACCATTCCTTAGATACCTATTTACCTAAATTGGTAAAAGCTGGATACCGTGTTGCAGTTTGCGACCAGCTAGAAGATCCCAAACTAACAAAAAACATCGTAAAAAGAGGCGTTACCGAATTGGTTACACCCGGAGTTAGTTACAATGACAAAATTCTCGAATCCAAGCAAAGCAACTATTTAGCATCGTTGGTTGAATTCAACGGAAATTGGGGTTTAAGCTTATTGGATATTTCTACCGGGGATTTTCAATGCACACAAGGAGATAATGCGTTCATCCGGAAAATGATTGCTGGCTTTAGTCCGGCTGAGTTCATCTTCCCCAAAAAACAATATCAAGATGTTTCCGTAAACTTTGGTGAACCCAAATCCTACCAGACATTGGAAGAATGGGTATATCAACGGGAATACTCCGAAGAAAAACTAACCCGTCAGTTCAAAACCCAAGGTTTAAAAGGGTTTGGTATTCACGAAATGGATGCAGCCATTTTGGCCGCTGGAGCAGCTTTACAATATTTAGAAAACACGCATCACCACAATACCGGCCACATTTTGGGTATTACCCGATTGGATGAATCGGCTTTTGTTTGGTTGGATGGATTCACCATTCGAAATTTGGAATTGGCTCGTCCGATCTATCCCGAAGGAAAAAGTGTTTTAGAGGTAATCGATTACACGCTTACTCCCATGGGAGGACGTTTATTGAAAAACTGGCTCATGTTGCCGTTAAAAGACTTGAGTCGGATTCGCGAACGCCATCAATTTGTGAGAGAATTCAAAGAAAATGGGTTGTTATTGAAGAAATCCACTCCAATTATGGAAGATGTGGGTGATTTACAACGATTGTGCTCCAAAATTGCATTAAAACGAATCAATCCCAAAGAATTACTTCAACTTGCACGGAGTTTAACCGCAGTTCAAGGGTTGAAACAATTATTTTTAGAATCAAAGTCGGAATTACTATCAAAACAGGCTAATCGAATTGGTGAATTGGGAGATATCATTTCGTTAATTACCGATCAAATATCCCCCGAAGCCCCAGTAAATATTAGCAAAGGAGGCATTTTCAATTCGGGTGTAAATGCGGAATTGGCTGAACTTCGAGAGTTGAGTGTCAATGGCAAAGACCGATTGATAGAAATTCAAAATCGCGAAGTGATAAACACAGGTATTTCGTCTTTGAAAATTGGTTTCAACAATGTATTTGGATATTATTTAGAGGTTACACATTCGCATAAGGACAAGGTGCCTGATACATGGATTCGTAAGCAAACATTAACGAATGCCGAACGCTATATCACCCCGGAGTTAAAAGAATACGAAGAGAAAATTCTTTCCGCGGAAGATAAAATAGGCGTATTGGAACTTCAATTGTGGGATTCCTTGTTGAACCAGCTTGCCGATCGTATTTTACCGGTGCAAACCGATGCTCAAACCATTGCTCAATGGGACGTTCTGATGGGATTTTCTCGATTATCCATCGAACGTAAATACGCCGAACCGGAAATGACGGATGGGTACGAATTGGAATTGATTGGTTGTCGACATCCTGTAATTGAAGCACAGCTTCCACCCGACCAGAATTACATTCCCAACGATATTTACTTGGACAATTCCGATCAGCGCATGATCATTCTAACGGGACCGAACATGAGTGGTAAAAGTGCCATATTACGTCAAACAGCATTGGCGGTTTTATTGGCGCAGATGGGTTGTTGGGTTCCGTGTAAAAAGGCAAAAATCGGATTGGTAGACAAAGTGTATACACGTGTTGGTGCATCCGATAACATCAGCTTAGGGGAAAGTACATTCATGGTGGAGATGACGGAAACCGCCAGCATTTTGAACAATTTGAGTGATCGTTCATTGGTGCTATTGGATGAAATTGGTCGCGGTACGAGCACCTACGACGGTGTGAGTTTGGCTTGGAGCATTGCTGAATATTTGAATAGCCATCCCCAGAAACCAAAAACATTATTTGCAACGCACTACCACGAATTGAATGAACTGGAAGACAAATCCGAAGGCATAAAAAATTATCATATTGCAGTAAAAGAACAGGGACAACAGATTGTGTTTTTGAGAACGCTGAAGAAAGGTGGAAGTGAGCACAGCTTTGGAATTCACGTGGCGCAATTGGCCGGTATTCCCAATCAGGTATTGATCAGAAGTGCTGAAATTTTGAAAGTTTTGGAGGATTCGCGGTTAAAAAATCAGCAACGCAATGCTTTGAAGAAAACGGAAAGCAAGCCTGTTTATCAAATGAGTATGTTCCAAACAGAAGATCCGGTATTCAACGAAATGAAGAAGTCATTGAATCAGCTGGATATCAACGCCATGAGTCCCATTGAGGCGTTAATTAAACTTCAACAGTTGAAATCGTTGTTGGATTGATTCTGATCGTTCGACCTAAAATTGAAGTACTTTTTTGAAGTAGCAACCGATCATACGTTGGATTAAAATTGGTAATTATCACCCAGCTGATACTGGATTAAAATTATTACTAACCTACTATTGATGACACTCGTTTAAAATTGGTAATTGCATCCCAACGAAGGCAAAATCGGCAATTGATCTACACGGGTATTTTTAATTCGGTCGAAATAGAAAATATTCGGACGATTGTACACATTCACCAAAGAGAAAATCATATTAAATTCACGCTTGTTGGCTAATTTCCATTTCCGGGTAGCCGAAAAATCCAATCTGTGATAGTAAGGCAATCTTCCTTTGTTTATCGAAGAATAAATGATTCCTAGATTACCATTTTGTGAAGTATAATCAGTGGAAATGCCATCTTTGAAATCGTATTTTTCGTAATATCCTTGTGTTTGTGTGAATGGAAAACCTGAACCCAAATTCCAACGCAATGAAAATTCAGTTGGATTCTTTTTATCGAACTCATAACTCAATACAATATTGGCGTTGTGACGACGATCAAAAATGGGTTGATAAGTTTGATAACCATCAAAACGATTTACATAAGTCAACGAATAAACCGCCCAGAAATACCAACCTTTACGAGCATATTTATAGGAAACATCACCACCATAAGCATCGCCCGTTTCAATAGTAAAATCTTGTCTTAAACGCTCGGGCTTATCCAAATTAAATTCATCGTTATCAAATAATTTATCGCGATTGATATTGGTGATTTGAGTAAATATTTTCACAAATCCTTCTAAATTCAACGTCGAGTATTTATTTACTCGATAGTCAGTTCCCAAAACTAAATGATTGGCTTTTTGCAATTTATGAGAAACATCTTTGCCATTAAAAGTTTCAGGAAGGTTGTCAGGGCCTGACAAAAAGCCGTAAAACAAATTCACGACATCTCGATCTGAAATTGCTGATAACAGATTCTGAGAATATTGTCCAGCAGCCATTTTAATTCCCCAGGCGGGTGTTAAGTTGTAGCGCATTTGTACTCTCGGTTCCCAAGAACTGTTGCCCAAAGAAGCATAATATTGCGTTCTTAATCCAAAATCAGCTATGAACTTTTTACGAACGAACTTATAATTTACAAATGCATTTAATTCCGTTGTGCTTTCTAACTGATTGATTCTACGATTATTGGAGTTGTAAATTTGAAAATCGGTTTGAAAAGCATTGATTTCCAGTCCCCATTTCAACGCATCGCGATTAAAGTTGTAGTTAAAATTCATTCCCAAATTGAATCCACCAATTTCAGAGGAACGCGGACGATTATCGGTCTCAATTTGATTGATTTTATAATTTGAATACAGAAAATAACCATCAACACGGGTTTTTGCTTGTTCAGGTACGACTAAGAACTTTCCCCCGAAGCCGGTTGATTTCCAGGCATACTTCGTTGTATTTGGGAAATCAACAATGTCTGTAAAATGAAATCCATACAATCGAGAGTAACCACCCGATGCAGAATTTTGCGAAAATTTGACAAACAAATCACCAAAATTATAGGGTAAACGGTCCGGATTAGCATAATTATACAGGATTCGTGATGATTCTTTTAAAAAGGAATTGCGATATGAAACAGCAAAACTGGCATTCCCTTTTCCAGGTTTGTATTTCTTCAATGGGCCTTCAACCAACACTTTTGAAGTGAATGTAGTTAAACCTGCTTTAACTCTTAAACGGTTTCGATCGCCATCGCGAGTTTTCACGTCCACCACGGCCGAAATTCTGCCGCCGTATTCTGCACCAAAACCCGCTGTGTACACATCGGCAGTCTGCATCATATCTGGATCAAATACTGAAAATAGACCTATAGAGTGGAAGGGATTATAGATGGTCATTCCATCTAACATCACCTTATTCATAACGGGTGAACCCCCGCGAATGTATAATTGACCACCTTGGTCACCGGAAAAAACAACTCCCGGTAAAATTTGCAAATATTGCAATAAATCGGGCTCAGCTCCTACCGAAGGCATTTTGGTAAGCACTTTAGCATCAATGGTTTGTACCGAAACTTGTGCGTCTTTGGGTTTGTTGCGAACTACAATTTCAACTTCCTCAATGGTAACGATTTTGATTAAATAAAAGTCGCGTTTTGAATTAGCACCAGGTACCACCTCTACTTTTTGAACCAGCGTATCGAAACCAGGATAAGTACTTATCACGGTGTAACTTCCTTTTGTAATATTGGTTAAGGCAAAAAAGCCGTCGTTATCGGTAATGGCTTGTCTTTTTAACTCACGAACATACACACTAGCTCCTTTAAGACGATCACCGTTTTCATTGTTGTAAACGAATCCTCGAATATCGCCATTCACATTTTCACCATCGTTTGATTGAGCCGAAATAGTACCAAAAAACATCACGCCTAACAATAGGCAAACAAGCGCTTTCTTCATTTTAATCCTACGAAAATACGGAATTGCATTCGAATTGTTAATTGTAAAAGATATTGGTTAATTTTGCGGCAATGGTTTACCGCTTTAAAGTATGGTTTGAAAACAACGATGAAGTGATTCGTTGGATTGATATTAAGCCCTCCCAAACATTCAATGATTTTCACAATGCTATTCAAGATGCAATTGGATTTGATAAGAAAGAATTAGCAAGTTTTTACATTTCCGACAGCAAATGGAAGCGTTTGTTTGAAATCATGTTGGAAGACATGACCGATGGCGATGAAAACGAAGATGCTTTACCCGTGGTTACCATGTCGCAAGCCAAATTACGCGATTATATCAACGATCCTCATCAACGTTTCATTTATGTTACCGATTATTTAGCTAATTGGACCATGTATATCGAGTTATTGTCGATCGAAGAATCTTCTAAAGACCTGATTTATCCTCGTTTGTTCCGTTCAGAAGGTAAGGCTCCTCGCCAACGTGAAGACAGCAAATTCAAAATGTTAGACGATAGCGAATTTGACGCATTAGCGGCCAAAATCCTCGCATCTAAAGGCATTCAAAACGAATTGACACAAGAGTTTTCGGCTCTGGAAACCGATGCTGCTGATGAAGATGAAGATGATGAATTCGGCGATGACGACGAAATGGAAGATGATTTAGGTTATGAAGACCAGATTCGCGATTAATAGCGATTCTCTACCTCAAATTATTTTAATAGGCGGGCCTACGGCCTCTGGTAAAACACGCTTGGCCATTGATTTGGCTAAACAACTTGATACAGAAATTATCAATGCCGATAGTCGGCAGATTTACGAGGAAATGAATATCGGTGTGGCTCGTCCCAGTCTGGAAGAACTCGCCGAAGTCCCCCATCATTTAATTGCGAGTCATTCAATTCACCAACCGGTAAATGCTTGGCAATTTGCACAACAAGCTCGTCAAATTATTGACAATCTGTTGATTTCAAAAAAACATGTGATTATTTGTGGTGGAACGGGATTGTACATGGATGCACTGGTGAATGGTTTGGACGAACTTCCCGCCATCCCCAGAGAACTAAGAGAGGAATTAAATACAATTGCGCAGTCTGAAAATGGATTGGCAACATTGGTGAAACGGTTGGAACAAACAGATTCATCGGCAAGTCAATGGGTAGATTTGCAGAATCCTGCACGGGTAATTCGATCCATTGAATTGGTAGAAACTACAGGGAAATCGCTTGAGCAATTGCGACAAGCGGTCGATACCCCGCCCAATCCCATTGCCTATTCTTGGGGATGCTTTGCCATAAATCTTCCTCGAGAAACCCTATACAATCGAATCAACTTACGGGTAGATCAAATGATTTTGGATGGTTTCTTGGGGGAAGCAAAAGCCCTTTTTGAATTCAGAGCGTCCACCGCATTAAAAACAGTGGGTTATTCAGAATTATTCGACTTTTTTGAAGGAAAAATGGAGTTGGATTCTGCCATTGAATTGATCAAACAAAAAACTCGAAACTACGCTAAACGCCAAATTACATGGTTTAATCATCATTTGGATACCCAGTGGATTAACCCTTAAATCCGTCCGATTTTAAAAATACTTCAGCGGAATTTCCCCAAAAAGCCAATTAAATTTCATAAAATTGCGCTTTTTAGAAAATGAACGACGCACTAATTAGCCTTTTTACCCTTACGGTTTTGGAAATTGTATTGGGTATCGACAACATTATTTTCATTACCATTTTAGCCGGAAGAGTGGACAAAGCCAAACAAGCGGCTGCTCGAAATTGGGGATTAATCTTAGGTATGTTGGTGAGAATCCTAATGTTGATGGGTATCAACTGGATTCAAAAGCAAGAACATCCTATTTTCAGTGCTGCTGGGCATGATTTTTCCGGAAAGGATCTACTATTGATTTTAGGGGGATTGTTCTTGGTGTATCAAAGCGTGCATGAAATTCACTTGAAAATGAAAGGTGAACCGTTAGAAAAACAAGAACGCGGAAAAGCCAAAGGTTGGACAGCGGTCATGTTACAGATGGTAGTTATTAACGTTGTATTTAGTTTAGACTCTGTAATTACTGCTGTGGGTATGGCCGATCATTTATGGGTGATGATTACTGCGGTTATTTTGAGTATGGGTGTAATGTTATTGGCGAGCAAACCTATTGCAGATTATGTAAACGATAATCCGTCAATCAAAGTATTGGCATTGGCCTTTTTAGTACTTATTGGTGTTTCTCTATTGGGGGAAGGTTTCGATCAAGAGGTAAACAAAGGATATATTTACTTCTCGATGGCATTTGCATTCACCATTGAAATGATCAATTTACGTATTGATAAAAAGAACGAAAAGTAATTATAAATCTGAAAATCGATAGATATCTTCGATTTCACTGGTATGGTCTTTTTCAACAACCGATTTCAATAAGCCTGTCTCCATTTCATACACCCAACCATGAATAATGGGATATTGACGGTTCTGCCAAGCTCGTTGAACAACGGAGGTTTTAATCAGGTTATTTACTTGTTCAATAACATTGATTTCTACCATTTTATTTAAACGTTCGGTTTCATCATCTATGGAATTTACTTCATGTTGGTGATGGTAATACACATCTTTCAAGTTACGCAACCATTTGTTCAATAAATCAAAATTGGAATGTGTCATTGCGGCTTTTACCCCACCACAACCGGTATGTCCGCATAAAATGATGTGCTTGACTTGTAAATGAGTAACCGCATATTCCAACACACTTAACAAATTCAAATCTGTATGAACAACTAGATTGGCGATGTTTCTATGCACAAATAATTCACCGGGTTGAGCACCAATAATCTCATTCGCAGGCACGCGACTATCGCTGCATCCTATCCACAAATAAGCGGGACTTTGATCTTTGGCTAAATCGCTAAAATAATCGGGGTCTTGACCTAACTTTTCGCTTGCCCAAGCTCTGTTTGATAGAAATAATTTATCCTTTTCGTGCATGATTCTTCTATATTAAAATTCTAGAATTTAAATCTTCTGATTGTTTTTCGTTATGATATTTACATTGAACTTGAATAGTTCTACTTGGAGCTTGTTTTATGAAATCACTCAACACATCGGTAATATCATTGTCAATAAATGTAGAGTTGGAGAAATCCAATATGAGTGAGGCTCCGTCAGGAATTTGGTATAATTCTTTACGCAACACAGATTTATTCATAAATGTTACTTGATTGTGAAAACGCAACATAAGATTATTTCCGCTAGAAACCATATTGAATGTCTTGTGGAAGTTGGATTTTAGGACGAAATAATATCCCAAAACCAAACCAATGGTAATACCAATTAATAAATCGGTAAATAAAATAGCCAAAATGGTTCCCAAAAAAGGAATTAAAGCATCCATACCCCTAGCCTTTTGTTCTTTCAATAGACTTGGCTTCGCGAGTTTATATCCCACAAAAGTCAAAACAGCTGCTAATGCTGATAATGGAATTAAATTAATCAACTGGGGCGCGAATAACACAAACAGCAACAGCCAAAATCCATGAAAAATACTACTATATTTATTGGTTGCACCGGCATTGACGTTGGCTGAAGTTCTTACGATCACCGCGGTAATTGGCAACGCTCCTATAAATCCAGCGAGAGTATTTCCTACACCTTGAGCAATCAATTCTCGATTGGGTGGAGAAACCCTTTTTAATGGGTCAATTTTATCACCTGCTTCTAAACTTAATAAGGTTTCAATACTGGCAATTAATACAATGATAAATGCAATTTTCCAAACTAAAAACTCACCAATAGCTGTCCAATAAGGCGTGTAAAACTGAGTAGCTAAACCAGCAAATGCAGAACCCACGCTACCATCTCCCAAAATCGGAACATTCACCATGTGTTTGGCTTTGACCGCAAAAGAAGCATCACCAAAATTTAAAACCGCTTGATTTACAAATACACCCATTAAAACAACGATTAATGGAGCTGGGAACCATTGAAATAATTTATTTTTCTTAATAGCTGGCATCTCCCATAAAAATTGAATTGCCAGTCCCAAGATGCCGATTAAAACAGCAATTGGAGACAGTCGTTGAAAAGCGTAAAACAGTTCAGAAATGGTATTATGTCCATCCTTTTGAATAAATTCTTCATCTCCAAATGCGACTTTATCGTAGCCCACCAAATGGGGAACTTGTTTAAGTATCATGATGATACCAATAGCCGCCAACATCCCCTTAATTACCGAAACAGGAATAAAATCAGCAATAACGCCCCACTTGAGTGAGCCAATTACAATCTGAATGACCCCTGCCAGTAACACAACCAATCCAAAAATAGCAAATACATGTTCCGAATTAATCGCAGATATATCTTTGTAAGCACCTTCAACTATTACTATTAAACCGGCCGCTGGACCCGATACGCTTACGTGGCTTCCACTCATTGCACCAACTACGATCCCTCCAATCACACCTGCCATGATTCCTTGAATCACCGATGCTCCGGATGCCATTGCGACGCCCATACACAGCGGCAATGCCACTAGAAATACCACCAATGAAGATGAAAGGTTCTTTCCTAAACTCAAATTCGCCATATTTATTAAAAGTATTTATCGAATCTATAATTAAATTTAATAGATCCTCAAAAATAATGGGAAATTTGAGTAAAACGATTGTTCGAACAATAATTTCGACGAATACGAATTAATTTCTGTTTTCAGTAAACCAAATAAAATCTGAGATGCTCGTTACATCTACGGCAGATTTAGACCAAACAAATTCTGACTTAAGCATGATTTCAATTATGAATATTTTTCGCTCCCATGGATTACTTGAATCGAAACCTGCGGCTTTGAGCTGTTTTAATCGGTTGATGCTTCTTGAAAGCTCATTCTCACCCCACTCTCCTGATTTGTAACTTCGAGAAGCAGCGCGAAGTTTCTTGATCATTTCTTCGTGCTCTTTTTTAACCTCCTTTAATTGAGGGTATGAAATTGCATGAAGTTGAGTACGGATTTCTTCTAACTTCATTTGCAAATCTTGAATAGCTCCATCCAATTGGAAATTATTTTCAAATGATTGTGTGATTTGTTCGATTAATGCCTTTTCCGATTTGAAAATTTCAGAGGCATTGAGTCCAATCTGATCCAATTTCTTCTGTGTTCCCGAGTTCATCCAAGCAGAGCTTAATCGCAATTGTAATCGAGGAACACTCAAACCGCAGGATTCAATTACTGGGGGAACTTGCATCCAATATTTAAACTCCGCGGGACCCGCTACGTAAACCACATTGGGTAAAATAGCTTGTTGATATGCAGGACGTAAAATCACATTCGGACTAAATCGTTCAGGATGCAATTTTAGTTCTTCTTCAAATTGTATTTGATTCCATTGAACTGAAAAATCCAATGCTGTGTAAAGGTTATCCTTGAAATCAATTCTTCTTCGAACAACCAGTGCTTTTTGCGAATTCGATGTCTTTGAATCCGTATTTTCATTTTCAACAGATTGATCAAAATAAAACAAATGCGTTCTTCGATGATGAACGGGAGGTTCTATTCTATTTAATTTTAAATATTCAGCTTGAGCTTCAAAAAGTTCAAAATTCGCATCGCTTAGCTCTCCCTGAAAAACAGCAGAACCCAATTGTTTTAAAGCCGCATCCATAGGATCCATTACAACTAATCCAAATTCACCAAACCATTCATTCACTAAACTCCTAGTTGCATCAGCGAGATTTGAATGGTTCAAATAATGGACTTTAGATTGTTCCAATAATTCCACCCACTTCACTTCATGAGCAAAATCGGCTTGCATTTGCTCAATTAAAGCAACTACACCTTCATTCGGTAATAACCCAACAGGAACTCCCTTTTGCTCCAACGGATATTCCCATTTATACTCTTTATTTAAAAATGGAACCGCAGAAATTTCATCAAAATCATGATCTTCAGTTGCCATCCAAAATACCGGAATCGCTTTATAATCAGGATACTTTGCATTGATATCCGCAGCCGTTTGAATGGTAGAAATAATTTTATTCCAAACAAACACGGGACCTAAAAACGGATGAATTTGTTGCCCCGTTACCACGGTAACACTCTTTGTATCACGCAGTAATTCAATATTTTTTCTTGTTTCTGGGGATATTAGATCTGAACTTAAACTTGAATATTGCTGATGAATTGCATCATGCAGAATTTGACGCTTTTCACTGGTAAATTTAGTTGCCGTTTGATTTAAAATAGGCCATAAATCAGCTTGAATTCCCAAATTAGGAATGCCGTCTAACGGTTCAAAACTACCCCACGCCCACTGTTGCAACCTCGCATCTCTGAATCCTTCAGGGGTAGCGCTATTTTCAAATCGGATCATATCCTAATTATAACAATTCACCCGTCAAATCGTAGTGAGAAGCAGATGTTATTTTCACATTGGCAAAATCGCCCATACGAACATAATTGCCGTTGATTGGCACCCAAACTTCGTTATCTACTTCGGGGGAATCAAATTGAGTTCTTCCAACGAAATGATCATTTTCAATTCGATCGAACAACACTTTCTGGGTGGTTCCTACCAAAGACTGATTAAATGAATAGCTAATATCCATTTGCTGCTCCATAATCCGATTTGCACGTTCTTGCTTTTCTTCTTCAGACAATGAATCCTCTAGGGTATAAGCATGTGTATTGTCCTCATGAGAATAGGTAAATACACCTAAACGTTCAAATTTTAACTCTTTTAAAGCTTCGAGCAATTCTGTTATATCTTCTTCGGTTTCACCAGGATGTCCTACCAAGACCGTTGTTCTCAAAGCAATTCCAGGAACTTGCTCTCGAATTTGTTGAATCAATTCCATGGTGCGACGTTTGGTGATTCCTCGTCGCATAGATTTTAATACATTATCGGTAATATGTTGAATGGGCATATCCAAATATTTTGCAATATTGGGACGTTCAGCCATTACTTTTAACACATCCATTGGGAATTGTGATGGATATGCATAGTGCAAGCGAATCCATTCCAATCCCTCAATATCGGCTAAACGCGACATCAATTCTGCCAATTTGCGTTCGCCATATAAATCCAAACCGTAATAGGTAGAATCCTGAGCTATAAGCATGATCTCTTTGGTTCCATTTTTAACCAAATTGTTCACTTCTTGCTCCAAGGCTTCAATCGATTTACTCACGTGCTCACCGCGCATAAGAGGAATAGCACAAAACGAGCAAGGGCGATTACAACCTTCCGAAATTTTCACATAAGCGTAATGTTTGGGAGTGGTTTGTAAACGTTCTCCCAAAAGCTGATGTTTGTAATCCGCACCGACGGTTTTAAGCAAGTTAGGAAGTTCTAGTGTTCCGAACCAAGCGTCAACTTCTGGAATTTCGGACATCAAATCGTCTTTGTAACGGTGAGATAAACAACCGGTTACATATAGTTTTTCCAATTGTCCATTGGCTTTCGCTTCAGCAAATCGGAGTATGGTATCAATACTCTCCTGTTTTGCATTTTCAATAAAGCCGCATGTATTGATAATAACGATATCAGAGTCATCTTGGTTGCTCTCGTGTTGCACATCGAATTCATTGGCTTTTAGTTGTGCCATTAGCACTTCTGAATCGACAACATTCTTACTGCAACCTAGAGTGATTACATTTACTTTGGGTGTGTTAATACTTTTGGTTCTCATGCTGAGAAAATTGAATGTATAAAACTGGGTTTGTCAAATAGTTTCAGATCTTCGGCTTTTTCACCTAAACCAATATATTTAACAGGGATATTAAATTCGTGACTTACACCAATTACGACTCCTCCTTTTGCTGTTCCATCTAACTTGGTAACAGCGAGAGCATTTACTTGTGTAGCATTGGTGAATTCACGTGCTTGTTCAAAGGCATTTTGTCCGGTGGTGGCATCAATAACCAAAATGACCTCATTGGGTGCATCGGGTTTAAATCGTTGAATAACACGCTTAATTTTAGCGAGTTCATTCATCAAACCTACTTTATTGTGCAAACGACCAGCGGTATCGATAATGATCACATCGGCGTTTTGCTCAACTCCTTTTTTAACGGCATCGAAAGCAACCGCGGCAGGATCGGCATTCATGCCATGAGAAACGATTTCTACACCGGCACGATCTTTCCAAATATGCAACTGGTCAACGGCTGCAGCACGAAATGTATCAGCAGCGCCTAACACCACTTTTAATCCATTTTGAGCGTAACGATACGCCATTTTACCAATGGTGGTTGTTTTACCCACTCCATTAACACCCACTACTAAAACGACATACGGTTTATCAATTCCGGATAATTGAAAGTCTTTTCCCAAATTTTGGGGAATTTCAGGCATGATTTCATCTGTAATTTCAGCCAACCAACGATTCAGATCTTCGGGTGTTTCAAAACCTTCTTCCTTGGCTCGGGCTTCCATTTTCTCGATGATGGCAACGGATGTTTCTACGCCTACATCGGAGGTGAGCAATGCTTCTTCGAGTTCATCGAGAAACTCGGAGTCGATTTTGTTTTTACCCGTAAGTAATCGACCCAATTTACTCAAAAATCCGGTGCGTGTTTTATCTAACGCTTCTCGCGTTTGATTGACTTCTTCAGGATTTGCGGTGGATTTTTTCTTGAACCAGTTGAACATATAATAGATAACAAAGTTGTTGATTTTTGGGGTATAAAAAAAGCCCCGATTGGGGCTTTTTCAAGAATATCGTTGTGATTAACCCTTGGCTAAAACGTCTTTTACACGATCAGCAGTAACAATTTCTTCTTTAAAGGTGTAAGCACCTGATTTAGGGGATTTAATTGTGCGGATAACTTTTACCATTTCCACACCACCCTCTTTTTTCAATGTCGCAACTACTTTCTTAGCCATTATTTGATCTCCTTATGAATAGTTACCTTACGCATGTAAGGATTGTACTTTTTCAACTCAATACGTTGAGTGGTATTTTTCTTATTTTTGGTTGTGATGTAACGGCTCATACCTGCAACACCACTACCTTTTTGCTCTGTGCATTCCAATATTACCTGAACGCGATTGCCTTTTTTTGCCATGATTAGATTTTTCCTTTCTTAAACAGGTTATTCAAACAGGCTGCTACGCCTTTTTTATCAATGGTTTTGATGGTGCTTGTAGATACTTTCAATGTAATCCA
>JACCDQ010129332.1_pt1 | contig 18284 bp, 24 predicted proteins | sample 7446031 | NCBI WGS metagenome assembly JACCDQ01 (sample SAMN15323442, study PRJNA562643) | freshwater metagenome | isolation source: river surface water | place: USA:Blue River Watershed | collected 2017-08-17
AAGCCGGAGAAACGAGTTCGAAACTCGTACGCGGGACCAATAGAATGCCTCCATGGTGTAGTGGTTTGCTCACTCCCGTGACATGGGAAAGGTCTCAGTTCGACTCTGAGTGGAGGCACCATAAATAAGATCATGCTGCTATAGTACAATGGTAATACACGCCCTTGGTACGGGTGAGACGAAAGTTCGATTCTTTCTAGCAGCACCATTTAGAGGTCGTCATGTGGCTTACGCTCGATCAAATTAGTGATGGCATTGAAGTGAAAGAGGAACCGCGTAAGATGAAAATCTCGATTGACTTTGACGACACTTATACGAAAGACCCTAAGTTGTGGGATCGCTTTGCAGTTGACGCAATTGCTCGTGGACATCAGGTCTACTGTGTATCAGCTCGCGGAACTCAACACATGGATGAACCAAAACGTTCGATCGGTTTGATCATTGGTCCCGAGAATTGTTTTGGAACAGGTCTTCGTCCTAAGCGTCACTTCATGTGGCACGTACACAAGATCAAAATCGATGTATGGATTGACGACATGCCTGAATACATTGTCGACGATCATACTGAAGGACTATACATGCCATGAAATTCTCGATGCACTCAAGAGGCTTTCCAGATTCAAAATCACAATCATTTGATGAGCATACCGCTCCAAAGTGGTTGTGTGAAGGTGGTCTTGCGGGATCGACTATGGATAACAGATGGTTCTGGAATGGTTACGTTCTTACTTTGAAGATTGGTCAAAGTGTTGATACGGATTTTCAGACTATAACAAGAATAGAATAATGCTTCTGCCGGCGGATCCGGTGGCGGGCCTACGAAGCCTGCTTACGAATGTTCGACTCATTCCAGGAGCGCCAACAACGCCGATGTGATGCAACTGGAAGACATCCTGTTCTCAGAAAGCAGGTTCTGTGGGCTCGAATCCCACCATCGGCACCAACAATGCTCCCGCCGCTGAGACGGACAAGGCCTTCGAAGCCGACGACGGATGGGTTTGATTCCCTCCGGGAGCTCCATAAATACTAAGTGAACAAAGGTTCGTAGTAGCGAACGACAACCCAGGAACCTTCAGGCGTAAGCCGATGCCCATTTAGATCGTCTGTTAGGTCGTTCAAAGAATATGTCCGTGTGGTGGAATGGTAGACACGCTAGCTTGAGGTGCTAGTGGCGCAAGTCGTGGGAGTTCGAATCTCCCCATGGACACCAAATTTAAGTCAGTGCACTTTTCTAGTTGACACTTCATCCGAATCAGTATAGATATTACTTATCGGAAGACAAAAGGTGATCGACATGACTCTGACTCTCGACAATGTTGCTTCGGTTTACTCCGGCAAACGTAACACTTGCTGCTGCGGTTGTGCAGGTAAACATACCTACGCTTCTGCCCTTCGTGAAGAAGCCTCGAAAAGCCGCGGTTATGAAGTTCGTGACGAAGAAGTCAACGATCGCACCGTGAAGATGATCTTCAATAAGTTCATGAAGAACGAGTTCGAAAAGATCAGCGACACCTGCTTCTCGTTTGAGACTGACACTCGTCTGTACGTCCTCTACATGAAAGGTCACTAATATGCATCTGAGAAAGTTTTACGACGACTTCTAAGCTGGTTCAGCTAGAAGGAGAAGTAAATGTCCCGCACTACTCGTAAACCTCTTCGTATGATCGAAGAGAACGAAGAATCTTACATCAAACACCAACTTTCCAGCCGCTTTCGTCGCTGGAATAAAGGTGACAACTATAGCACTCGTAGCGTTCGCCGTAAGAAGCCAAACGACCAATACGAAGCCGAGTGGGAAGCTGCTTGGGCTAAGTATCACGAGACGCTGAAGAAAGCTTCCTATGATGCTTATGGTCGCCCTTATGTTTGGATGCAATCTTGGCGTGGTTTTATCGAGCACTACATTCGTGAGCCCTACGTTTCCAAATACCATCGCATTGAAGTTCCTTGGTCTGTTGAACAAGAGATTGAAGAACTGAAGAAGCAATACCGCAAGTTCACCCGAGACGGGCACTGGAATGAGACCGGTCGCAACACTGGCTTTAAAGAAGGCAGTAAAAAGACCGTCCGTCTGGGTAACCGCCGTCTGGAAAAGAAGATCATGTCGGGAGAAGATTACGACCATCTGCCGTATCCAAACGAACACGATGGTGACTTCCTCCGCTGGTCTTTTTGGTAAAAAGTAGTTGACATTCTCTTCTACTTAGTATAGATTAACTAAATCGAATATTGGATCGGTTCAGCAAACAAACAGCATTTGACTTGTAATCAAAACCGCTCAAAGCGATCCAGATGAAACCTAGGTTGGTTTCAGCAACTAAAACCGGGAATGGTTCCCAATTTGTCTTGTAAAACAAACTTAACGGTTCGAATCCGTACATCCAACCTGAAAGGAATACACTATGTCTTTTGCTGCAGCTGTTAATGCACACCTCAACCGTCCGACCATTGCTCGTACTGACAATGGCATGAAGGCTCATAAGAACACGGGTTCCGCTGTTCTCGACCTCTTCACCAACATTGGTACCGCACGTGGTAAGGACATCACTCATCTGTTCATGGCCGCACTGGCTGAAGATGTTGACCTGACTCTTCGCACGATGCTTTACGCTCGTGACATTCGTGGTGGTTCGGGTGAGCGTCAGACGTTCCGTAATCTTCTGTCGAAGCTTGAGGCTAAGGACCCTGTTCTTGCTTCGAAGCTGATGGCTAAGATTCCTGAACTTGGCCGTTGGGACGACATGTTCACCTTTACTGGTGAGAACCGTGTTGCTGCATTTGAGATGATCCGCAAGGCTCTGATCGAAGACAAGGACGGTCTTGCCGCAAAGTGGATGCCTCGTAAGGGTCCGATCGCAGTTGAACTCACGAAGTTCCTGGGTCTGTCGCCGAAGGCATATCGTAAGCTGATCGTTGGCCTGACTCAGGTTGTCGAGACACAGATGTGTGCTAAGAACTGGAACGAGATTAACTTCTCGCATGTTCCTTCGGTTGCATCGGCTCGTTACCAAAAGGCCTTTGGCCGTAATGCTAAGGAAGCCTACTCGGCTTACCTGGCTGAACTGCAAAAGCCTGAGGCTGAGCGCACCGTTAAGGTGAAGATCAATGCTGGTGCTGTGTTCCCTTACGATGTGGTTAAGTCCACAGCAACGGGTAATGCTGCAGTCGCCGATGAACAGTGGAAGGCTCTGCCTAACTACATCGGTGATGCAAAGATCTTCCCGATGATCGACGTCTCGAGCTCGATGGGTTACTTCTCGCACTGCCGTAACATGCAGCCGATTGACCTCGCAGTCTCTCTGGGTCTGTATGTATCTGAGAAAAGTACTTCTGCCTTCAAGGATATGTTCGTTACGTTCCACTCGCAGCCTGAGATCGTCAAGGTCAAGGGTACACTGAGTGATCGTCTGAACCAAGTTGCTCGTGCATCGTGGGGTGGTTCTACCAACCTCGCTGCTGCCTTCGACTTGATCCTCAACATTGCTCTCAAGGGTAATGTTGCTGAGGCAGACATGCCGGAAGTCATGGTCATCTTCTCTGACATGCAGTTCGATCCTTACCACGGTTTCGATGCGACTGCCCGTCAGATGATCACTGACAAGTACAACCGTGCTGGTTACAACCTGCCTCGAGTTGTCTTCTGGAACCTTCGTGCTGATGCTGGCAACACTCCGGTGAAGTTCAGCGATGCAGGAGTTGCTATGGTCTCGGGTTACTCGCCTGCTACCATTAAGGCAGTTCTGGCAAATGATCTTGACGACTTTACGCCTTACAACGTAATGCTCAAGACCATCATGAATGATCGGTACGCCTATTAAGGCGTACCCCACTACACATTGGTTCTCTACAGCAATAAACCCAGCATGTCAAGCCGTGAACAGGGGTTCGATTCCTCTACTGCCCGCCAACTTAACTATGGGCAGTTCGTCTAGTGGTAGGACGCCGTATAGGTAGAACCAGAAAAGAATATTGGATCAGTTCAGCATAAACTTGCATATCATTCGAAGATCGTGGTCCAGGTGCAACTCCTGGATGCCCCACCACGAACAACTTCCTGCATGCGCGCCTGCAAAGCGGCATGTCGCCCTCTGAGTCACTCGTGAGTTGATCATAACGGTGAATTGGTACGGGAGAGATTGGAAGAGATTGGCCTCTCTGAGAATCGACGAGGTTGTTTTTGATGGGGCATTGGTGTAACAGACGCATGCGCAGCAAACAAGTTGATCCAGAAATTTACATCATGAACAATGGAGAATCATATGGCCGATCTGGTCGCAGAAGCTTATACTAACGAGTTTGGTCAGACTATCCAACCAGGCGATGAAGTTGTCTATGTTGGAACAGGTTATGGTCATTCAACTCGAGTCAATCGTGGCAAGTTCGCCGGCGTGTATTATTCCACCGGTCGTGTTGCTCTTCGTGACGAAAATGGTCAATACCTTCGTGACGAAAAAGGTTACGCTAAGTACGAAACGAAACAGTACGTCAAAGCAGTTCGTGTTGACGGTATTCCTTCAAAGAAGTATGACTACAAGACTCGGCAATATAGTGACACTCTTCGTTGTGCCATTCTTCCTCTGAAGCGGGTGTACAAGATCGACATGCCTTTGGTAGAGATGTCGGGTAAGCACCTCTGATGAGCAATGGTTTCTACATCCCAAAAGACCCAGAAGTTTATCGTCGATGGCATGAGAACGCTACATTTGACGAAGAAGCGTATCTGAAAACCGTAAGGTCGACAGTATTGTCTCCTGAACAACTTGCTGAATACCGACAGGTTACCGCTGAATTGACGAGCATCGCAAAACTGTTGAAATGCAATGTCAATGAAACACCTAATCGTCTACGCACTCTTAAACAGAACGTAGAAGATATGAAAGCAGAACTACAGTAACGAATATAGGATCGTTGCAGCAAAAAATAGCATAGCTCAATGGTAGAGCATTTTCCTTCCAAGAAAAGTGTGCGGTTCAAATCCGCGGCAAAAAAGCGATCCTGACGAAAAAAGTTGTTGACAGTTCTGAGTAAATGGTATAAATATAGATCATAAGGTATGGATCGAGAACCATACCAGCTCTTTGAAAATTTACAAATTCTGTTTTCACATGCTGCTGGGAAAATCTTCGGATGGCGCGTTACGGTGGCAGTTGAAAGCAGAGTTATTGCGGGGTAGACTGGAGGTGGTTCCAGCACGGTCTCATAAGCCGATTACGCAGGTTCGATTCCTGCCCACCGCAACCAAATTTAGACTGTGACGTAATCGGCCCTTGTGAGGAACGCTCCCGTAACCAACCGGGTTAAAGTTGCAAACAACCCAGTCTAATAGAATATGGATGAGTGGCCGAGCGGTTTAAGGCTCTGGTCTTGAAAACCAGCGAACGTGAAAGCGTTCCGTGAGTTCGAATCTCACCTCATCCGCCAAAATTTGATCTAGGTACCTATGTATGGTAGCTGAAAAGCGGGTCACTCAATCCTAGACAACATTCGGTTCAAAGTGTAAGAACCAGTAAGATTTATGGGCTCTTAGCTCAGCTGGGAGAGCGCCTGATTTGCATTCAGGAGGTCAGGAGTTCGATCCTCCTAGGGTCCACCAATAACGCGGGTATGATGTAGTGGTAGCCTACTACTTTGCATTAGAATGTATAAATACTCCTATAAGGAGTTATTCGTATGTTCTATACAATTTACAAGATTACCAACTTACTGAATGGTAAGATCTACATTGGAAAGCATCAGACCAAAGACCTAAGCGACAACTACATGGGTTCTGGTAAGCATCTTAAAAGTGCTCAAGTTAAGCATGGAATTGAGAACTTCAAGAAAGAGATTCTCTTCAAGTTTAACACCGAAGATGAAATGAATACTAAAGAAGCCGAACTTGTGACTGAAGAGTTTTGCTTAAGAGAAGATACTTACAATCTTTGCCCCGGTGGGCAAGGCGGTTGGGGTTACTTAAACGCTTCTGGCAAAAGTGATCGAACTGGATCTAAATTGTCTGCTGAATCTAAAGCGAAAATCGCTAAGAAGAAAGTTGGTAACAAGAATAATCTTGGTAAGAAATTTTCTGAAGAGCATAAAGCTAAGATGAGAAAATCTGTTTCTGAAAGCTTAAAGGGAATCCCTAAGTCTGAAGAACATAAGAAGAAAATTGCTGAAGCAATTCGTAAAAAGAATGCTGAGAAGCGAAATGCGGGTATCGTATAGTGGTATTACGCTTGATTGCCAGTCAAGAGAAACGAGTTCGATTCTCGTTACCCGCTCCAATCCATAGGCATAAGCCTAGTAACCCTTCGGGAGATCATTATGAGTTATCGCAAGCTTGAAGTAGACGGCAATGTGTTTGAGTATTCCATTGGAAAGACTCACACAAAGATCAGAGGTGTTGGCGCGTATCCAAACGAAAAAGTAGGTCAACTGCAGACGTCGCTTTGGTACAATGACATCACAGATGAGTTTGAAACCGAAACAAACGGCGTTCAAGTTCGTCCCAGTGATCTTGCCACATTTATCAAGCGCAATCAGTTGAAAGTGAAAATTGAAAACAAACGACGAAAAGCGTGAGTTCTACGAGAACTGCGCGAAAATCTTGAACATCGAACATGATTACCACGATCCTGTTCGAAGACGAACTCGGTGGAATGCACGCTTTCTTGGCAATGGTAGGTTTCCGGGTTTTGGTTTAGTTCAATGCTTTGGCTCTTCTACAAGAGTCATGAGTAAGAACGGAACGAAAGTGTTCAAGACATACGAAGAAACATACGACTACTTGAAAAAAGTGGTTGACACCAACAAAGACTTGGTGTAGATTGAATTAAATGGCCCGTTGACGTAGTGGTAGCGTACCGGATTGTCTATCCGAGGGTAGGGGTTCGATTCCCCTACGGGTCGCCAAAATTTGGATCAGTTCAGCAACAAACTGCGATTGAAGAACAGTGTGTCGGTGGTGCGAATCCATCCTCTCCCACCATAGATACAGATGCCCTTACCCGTGAGGTAGGGAAGAATTCATAAGTTTTCACATCTGTATCTTTGATGGGAGAGTAGCTCAGTCTAGTAGAGCAACTGAAGCAAAAAGTTGATCCAGTAACAAATTAGGAAGAAGAGCGCACTGGCCCGAGCCTATTGTCTGTAATGGCTTTGACGGTTATTCCCTCTCTTCCTCTTCTGCGAGAATCAGACCCTCGCAGTAAGAATAACGGTCCGTTAGCTCAGCGATAGAGCAACTCCTTTACACGGAGAAGGTCGTAGGTTTGATCCCTACACGGACTACCATTCTACTTTGACTTATACAACAGAGTCCTGCGGCGGCTGACCGTCAGGATAAGCCGGTGAAGTTGCTTGTGTCAGCGAGTAATGGAGGCAAAGAGTAAGGGGCTGACACTCCTGCTGTGCTCGGTTGTATAAATCAAAGTAGAATTGTTGGGAAGTAGTTCAGCGGTAGAATAACTGACTTTGAATCAGCAGGTCGCACGTTCGAATCGTGCCTTCCCAGCCATGCCCATATAGGCCAATTTGGTAGAGTCGGCGCGCTTAGAACGCGCATGTTGGGGGTTCGAGTCCCTCTATGGGCACCAATTTCAAAAGAGAGGATGATATGTCGAAAGTACCGTATACTATCAATGTTGATCGATACATCTGCACTGAGCTTGAATCCATTCGTAAGATGCTTGAGACTCATGACTTCTCGATGTTGAAAGCTACGGTTGAGCGCATTCAGTTTCATGCTTCGGCGATGGAAGATGCACTTTATCGGTACGAAGGCATCAAGTATCACCTCAAGAATAAGGTCGACGATGAAGAGACGACCGACGAAAAATACCGAGAAAAGGCACGTGAAGTGCTGAAAGCTCTCGACAAGTAATTGCCCTTGTAGGCCAATTGGCAGAGTCAGCGGTTTCAAACTCCGTAAAGTGTGAGTTCGAGTCTCACCAAGGGCACCAAGTATAAATAATCAGAAAGGGGATACCGATGCTATCATTCGTCGAATTCATTTCTGAAAAAGCAGATCCTGTTGCAGTTGCTCAGCGAGCATCACGTATGTACGGCAAGAAGTCGTCTTACGGTAAATGGGACAAGGTTGAAAAGGGTGGACATATTCCACTCAAGTTCGACTCTCGTAAATCTGGTGGCGCGGCAATGAAACTTGATCGCGTCCACGACAAACTCGGCAAAGATTTTGATGCTGCGCATGAACGTAAGACGATGAAAATATCAGATCTTCATGCTACTCAATCTCACGTGAAAACATCTGATCCTGAGAAGCTCAAAGCTAAGATTGCCGACACATCTCCACAACACATTCATGTAGTAACGCACAAAGGTGTACATTACGTCGCTGATGGTCACCACGCTGTGATGGCTGCAAGACTTCGTGGAGAAAAAGAAGTGCAGGTCAAGCATATCGACCTCGATAAATACAAGTGATCTGGATACGTGGGTGAGTGGCTTAAACCAGCGGTTTGCTAAACCGTCGGAGTCGAAAGGCTCCCGCAGGTTCAAATCCTGCCGTATCCGCCAAGAATGGATGATAGAGTAGCTGGTGCTACAACCTGCCTCGAAAACAGGCCCGGCGTTAGTTCGTCGAGAGTTCGATTCCCTTATCATCCGCCATAACTTACCTTGTTACCTATGGGTGATGGAGTAGCTGGTGCTACACCTGTCTTGGAAAGGCAGTCGCTCCTTCGGGGGTTTGGTTCGATTCCAACTTCACCCGCCATAAACAACAATGAGGTGATGTTATGTCTGACGCTGCTGATGTAGAAATCCACATCGAAAAACCTTCTCGCAAAGAGCGCTTCCAACGCTCGCTTGTAGCTCGAGCTCATCGTCAGATCGTTAAGACGATCAAAGCGATCCGCGAAAGCCGACGAGAACGTGAAGAAGAACACCTGTATAACAAACACCTCCAAGTCATGAAAGACCAGAAGAAAAAAGTGCGAAAGCCAAAAAATTCTGGTTGACATACTTGAAGATTAGTATAGATTGATCATATAAGGAATGCAGACAGTAACTTACTTGAGCTTCCTTGTTCTTTGAAAATTTAGTAAATGGAAACTTTGTTTCTGATGTATCATGTAAGGGTTCAATTCCCTTCACGAAAGTGGAAGTCCCGCCTCAGAGCGGATGTCACATGATTACAGAAACAGAGCTTCTGTTTCCATCGACTATTCATCTTTGGGGGAAAAGCCCCGAAGTGGTACTCGCTAGTCGAGTGACTTGTAGATCGTCTACGAATAGTCGATGAAAGCAGAAAATACTGGTTGACATCTGAATCAAAATGGTTTAGATTGCTTCTATAAGGAATGAAACAGAAGGAACAAGATCATGAAACGCTAATCAACCCTTTAGTTGAAATTAGATAATTAGAGTGAATGAACTAGAGAAACCTTCAATTGTGATGATCAAGCCGGTGATAAACCAATAAGTCTTGATTGCTATATCATGAAATCAGGTAGGGACAAACCCGTAAAGCCTGAACATATAAATAAGTTTGTAACGAGTACTTTGTTTCTTACTACACTACGGGCCCAGTGGAAAAGAAAGTTATCCAGTTCGTCTGGTTCATGTAAAACAACACTTACCACATCAATTGTAGTGTAGTAACAAACAGAGATAGTTTCCAGTTAGCTCAGTTGGTAGAGCGTCTGACTGTTAATCAGAATGTCGCAGGTTCGAGCCCTGCACTGGGAGCCAAAATTTATAGGGGTGAGGGAAAGTGGTAATCCGCAGGTCTCCAAAACCTTGAGAACTCGGTTCAATTCCGAGCACCCCTGCCAATAGAATATCCGGGTGTAGCGCAGTCTGGTAGCGCGCTTGATTTGGGATCAAGAGGTCCAAGGTTCGAATCCTTGTATCCGGACCAAAGTTTAGGATCGGTTCAGCAACCATAAACGCTAAATCGTATTGGATGTCTTAGCGGACAACACGATCCTGCTACTACGTTTCTTGTTTCGTAAAACAAGTGGCACTCTCGGCAGGTTTCCTACTTCCTTAAAGAGTAGGTGGTGGAGTGGCTGTTTCAGCCCCAAGTTTGTCCAAACTCTAAATGGACTGGTCGGAGCGAGAAGTAATATGGGCTTGGTCTATGGGGTAGCGGAGACGCCTTGCAAGCGACTCGTCAGAGGGTTCGATTCCCTCCAGGTCCACCAATACACTTAGATTTTTGTAGATAACTGAAAGGTATGTACAAAACCAGCCGTTGACTCTAACTCCGAAAAATTACCTAACACGTTAAGTGGAAAGGTTGCTCCGAGGGTGCGCAGATCGGGTCTAAGTGTTTCTAATTTAGAATGTGTACAGCAACAAGTCAAAACTTATTCAAAATTGGTTTGAAACACGGTCTTTCGATTTTCCCGTTCAAAGAAAGTAGGCACACATTCTGTTACAGAACTTGATAAGCATCTGCATTTGATTTACCTTTCGAAACAGTATGTCGCTTATCATTAGGATGGGTACTGCAACCAATTTCGGTGTAAAAACCGTGATCATAAGACCGGTAATGTCTCGACAAGGACGATGACCATCCAGTTATCTCAGTGTCGGAGGAATCGAGGATAAATCCGGTCGCCTTATTAAACATGGCTAGAGCCTCTGCGTAAGTACGCTCTAGTTTTCAATGGGGTTGTAGCTCAGCTGGTTAGAGCAGGAGCCTCTAAATCTCTTGGTCGCGGGTTCGAGTCCCGCCAACCCCGCCATTCATCAAAAGGTTGTCATGATAAAGCGTGTTAAGCTATTCATCAAGAAAATGTACATTGAACTTCGTTACCAAACTTGGAAAGCGAAGATCTTTACGACAAAGAATGATCCTCGAATCAAGAAGATCGTTAACGGTGAGATCTATCACAGTGCATTGATGAATCAAGTTCTTTCTGGCCTTGATAGATTACCTAAACATAAACCTCAGCGATTAGACGATTATGTCGATTGGTTTGCTGGAACTATCCCTCACGATTGGGAAAATCGTATCGAAGAACGTATCAGAAAAAAGGAAGAAGACTAATGTTGTAGATTGAAAGATGTGACGATGTGGTGTTTCACTTCAATAAGAAACACCTTGAAGACGCCGCGATCCCTATGTGGGTTCTTAAGGCAAAAGGCCAAACGTTCTACGTAAACCATGTAGAATGTCTCAAAGGCTGGAGCACGAAAGAGACTCCTGATAACCCTGCAACGAAAGGGGCGATCAAGATTCGTAAGTGTTCGCTTTTGATCGAGAATGGGTTAGCTACCATTCGGGATGCACCTTCATGAGACAGTTGTGTAAATTCATCAAACGACTAATCTCAAAAGAAGAACAAATTCAGAAGGAATGCATCATGGAAAAGCACGAAATCAAAGAACAACTCAAAACTCTCGCTTCAGAAATCAAAGACGCTAAGTGGCAAGCACGCAGACACACGGACTACTATGGTCCTCAAGCAGAAGCTCAATCTTACCTTTGGAAAGCGAAGAGAGAAAACCGTGGATTGCTTATGGCATACGCTTACTTGAATGGAAAACCATTCAGTGCACCAGAGAAAAATCCATACGATGAAAAGAATCATGACCAATACATGGCAATGGTCGAAGCAAAGAAAGTACTCGGCATGACTGAAGCTCGAGTTTATCCTAGCATGACTATCCATAAGCCACTACCAAACGAACAGTTTGACAAGTGGCTAATGAATACATCTGGTCCGGGTGTATGATACGATAACTGTTTCGTATCGTTAGGGCAATGACTAAAACGATCGAGAGTCTCGGTTGAAGGTAAAAAGATCTCAAGTGAAGTTCACTATTAACTCACGACTTAGAATTGTGTAGGTTAAAACAGTGCATTTTGCCTCTGGAAAAGACCGTGGTCTACTGGTCCCACGAGAAAACTTCACGACAGATGATTGATCATCTTATGTATATGACTAAGACTACAATATAGTAAATCTAAATCTACTATCGTTTAATGATACCAGACGTTGTCTAGGAAACAACGTACTCCATCGGACCTTGTGTGTTTAACCTGATGGGCATAGGATAACTGAACACACCGACCATCCTTGCTGGCAGGGCGTAACACTGTCGTTGGAAAGGTAGTAACCAACTGCGCATAACTAGTTGACAGAAGCTCGTACAGATGATATAAAGCAGTAAGAATGTATCATCTGTACGACTTCGTTACTAAGTGATGTATAAATAAGAATACATGCGGGTGTAGCTCAATGGCAGAGCAACTTCCTTCCAAGTAGAAGACGAGGGTTCGATTCCCTTCACCCGCTCCAAAATTCATGCTAGTGTGGCTCAGCGGCGACAGCACCTCTCTTGTAAGGAGGCATTCCACACCGGGGGTTCGAGTCCCTCCACTAGCACATAGAGAACATGATTCGTATAAATAGTAATGTCAATAAAACTATGAGTATGAATCATGTTCTACACAATTTACCAGATCACAAATCTAATCAATGGCAAAATTTATGTTGGAAAGCACCAAACTAAAGATTTGCACGATCACTACATGGGATCAGGAAGACTACTTAAATTAGCACAAAACGAGCACGGAATCGAGAACTTCAAGAAAGAGATTCTCTTCCAGTTTGATAATGAAGCTGAGATGAATGCTAAAGAAGCTGAACTTGTAACAGAAGATTTTTGTTTAAGAGAAGATGTTTACAATCTTTGCCCAGGAGGTAAAGGAGGTTGGGGTTACATAAATACTTCAGCCATAAAGCAATCTTCAGAATATAAACAAAAGCATCGTGAATCTATGATGAAGACTAATAATTTCAAAAATAGAGTGTTGAGTGAAAACGGTAGAAAGTTACTTTCTGAACAAAGCAAAAATAAGAAAACCTTTCTTGGAAAAGTTCATAGTGAAGAAAGTAAAGACAAAATTTCAGTCGCAATGACAAATAAATCTGTTGGTGCGAAAAACTCTCAATTTGGTACTATGTGGATAACCAACGGTATCGAAAATAAGAAGATTAACAAAGACCTCTCTATGCCGATTGGCTGGTATAGAGGTAGAATTTAACGCTGGTATAGTATAATGGCATTACAGTGGTTTCGTACTCCATTGACGGGTGTTCGATTCACCCTACCAGCACCAATAAGCGGCTAGGATTTAGTTCCTGGCCGCGTTGTAGTTTCTAGGAAAGGATAGAAGATGGCTGATACTGCAAACACCGAACCTCAATCACCGGCAGACCTGTTTCAAGAGAATGATGACTACTCTTGGGAATACTATTCTGAAGGCAAGTTCGTATCGTATGAAGAATATAGAAAGTCAGCACATACTTCGTATTACACATCATGAATGTAGAACAACTGGCACAACTTGCACGAGAAGTCGAGAATGGCGATCCAATTGATTGGGGAATGATTCCAGTTCGAGAGGAAGATGCTTATCTGAAGATGGCTGAGCAGGTCTTAGAAATGATGAAGAGCTACAATCCGGCTGATCGCCAACATGTAGCTCTTGCTGCTATTACTAAACTACTAGTTGAGAACTTCGTCTTGAACTATCAGTTAGCGAGTGGGTTGTCTAAGGCAGTCTGAATCTTCGTGTTCAAACGAGTCTCGAGGTCTTGAATCTTGCGGTCAGTGTCAGATGCAAGTGATTCGCGCTTGTTGTCGAAACGCTGATTCGCAAGATCGATCATCTCGCGGACTGCGTCTTCTGACTTCTTTACTCGAGTCTCAGTCGAATCTGTGATCGCTTCAATACGATCAATGTCTGCCTTCAAATCAACTTTGATGTCACGTGTATAGTCTCTTGCTTCGATGACTGACTCTTGAAGTTTCTTCATTTCAGTCTGCATCACTGCTATTTGTTCTTGAAAGCCTGAGAGATCAGGTGCTACATAAGACTGAATTTGTTCCTTCATATCCATGTAGTCTTTGTACACTTCAAATGCACCGTATAGACCACCAACTGCAGTACTGATTACGGTAATCACAGCTAGCATCTTACCGCCGGTGAATTTGATACCAGCAATCTCTAAAGTGGTCTTGCCACCGGTTTCTTCTTCGTTTTCTTCTGACATCATGTGTCCTTACTTGTTGATGTATGCCTGTGCGCCAAAGAACGTTGCGACCACACCAGCTTGCGCGATGTAAAACATACTCAATAGATCAGACAGAGCTGCAACACGTTCTGCCGAAATGATTGGGGAAAACAGAATTGCAGTAAAGATTATCATTGACAACATAGCGATCCATGCCATGCGCCGCTGTTGATCTTCTTTCTTATCTCTGTTTTCGACTTCTCTCGCAGCGTTCTCACGTGCAATTTCTTCATCATCTACGACGCCGTCTTGATTTGTATCGTATTCGTTGTACTTCGAGTTCATTTGTAACTTCTTTATCATGGTTCCTCATATTGCATCATCATCATTTTTGTGTGTAGTACTTGTTGTGCGAGACCATTACGTACACCACTCTTCGATTCAGGTAAAGTCTCTGGTATGTAGAAAGGATTATCAGCATATGTTCCGCCATCCATAGCAACACTATATGCACCAAAACCTGGAACGTACCCTAGCATTGCTAGAACGCTTGCTTGAGCCTTTTGTTGAGCTTCCATTGTCTTAGCAGAAGCCATCTCTTTCACAGCGGCCTTTGTTTCCTCTTTAACATCTTTCGCGGTTTCTTCCTTTGTTTCTTCTTCAGTCGGTTGTTCTTCAACAACTGGTTCCTGTGGTTGAAGAGTACCCATCGAAAAATCTTCGGTAGTCTCAGTTATAGGGTTGAGCGCAGTGATAACGGTAGTAGTCACAGTGCCAGTTGTCACAACTTCCATCACGGTATAATTCGGACAGCGTGGATCAGATTGTTGATTTGCCGTACAAATTTGATCAAGGATGTACGCGTCATACGCTTCTTGATAGCCATCACACCCAGAATCATAAAGTGGATCTTCTCTGCACTGCTGATCATAGTACGCTTGAGTGTACCCTTGACATTCAGTACTGTATAGACTATTTAGGTTACATTGTTGAATGAGATATGCTTGATCGTATCCATCACAGTCAGAAGCATACAGTGGGTTTACCGAGCACTGCAAGTCGTGATAGGCAGCATCGTAACCCGTGCACCCTCTATCATAGAGAGGACTGATAGAACATTGTTGGTTGTAATACGCTTGTTCGTATCCTGTGCATCCTGCATCATAAAGAGGGTTTGCTGAACATTGTTGAGCATAATACGCTGCTGCATATCCTGAACATGTTTGATCGTAGAGAGGGTTTGCACTACACTGCTGTTGTAGATATGCTTCTGCGTATCCAGGGCAGCCTTCATCATAGAGTGGATTGTTGTAGCACTGTTGGGCGTAGTATGCATCTTGGTATCCTTGACATTGTGGATCGTAAAGAGGATCATATGAACATTGAAGCTGAAGGTATGCTTCTTGGTATCCTGGGCAGCTTGCATCATACAGAGGATCTGAGTCGCATAAGTTTACACCCGGAACAACCGAGATAGATGATTGACCGCGCAGTGTAGTTGGAACAACTGTCTCATAAGTTTCAGATTGACCAATGTAAGTGTCTCCAGTGTATCCGATCGTAGCTGTATGATTGGTCAAGTTGACTTGTGTGTAATTGTAGTCTACTTGTCCTGTTGCATAAATCGAAGCACTGAATGTGTTTAGATTGTTTGTTCCATATTCTGCGATGTCATTCCATGAGTATGTCATCGATGAGGTATCACCCACTGCAGTGAATGTACCAACACCGTTATCAATCAGGTCAGTTTGAAGAACAAAGAGCGAGAAGTTTATGGAAGTGTTTGGTTGGCTTATATCATACGCACTGCAACAAAAGGAGCTCGTTGGACTAATGAATCCAACGACCCCGTTTGAGAACATATACGAATCAGTGAAGAGTTGCCCCTGATATGGAAAGGCAAACTCTAGTGGGACGTGGGCGTATCCATCATCACTGATTTGATACTCTTCGGCGTTAGTTAGCTGCGGCAGCGCCAAGAACGACAAGAGCACCAAGGCCGAGTAGAAGACCTGTGTTAACTTTAGCATTACCCATCTCCGATTTGATTTGTTCCGGCTTCATTTCTGGATTCTTTTCCCATGTAGCCAGTGCTTCTTCGCCGATCTTGCCATCGATAGGGCAAGGTGTTCCAGCTTTAAGCATAGCATCGAAGACGCGCGGATCTTGACACATGACTGACACTGCAGCGACTTTCATGCCCATGTCAAACAGAGTCTTTGAAATCTTAAGTCGTTCGCAGTTTACATCTATAGTCGCAGCTCCACTTGATACGCCTAGAATCTGCGTCTGTACAGCACCAGATTCAGCAACAACGCAGAGATCTGAATTAGTGTTGTTAATGCCAGGCGAAACTGCTGTTGGAGGTGGTGTTATAATCGTGCTGGTTGATTCAGTCACGATTGGTTCCGCTGATGCAACTGTCGCTAAGCAGACAGCAACAACGATTGATAGCGTTCTTAGCATGTAGTTCTCCTATGGTTGCCATAGCGAAACATGCTGTAATTAGTCAAGTCGACTACCTATTTATGGTTGACATTTCTTACGATATAGATATAATTGAACCATGGGTACAGTATGGAGTTTGAAATGTTTACTCAAGCACAAGTAGAAGAAATCGTAAACTTGCTCATCACTTTGGGCGAGGACACTAAGATCTATCTCGGCTGCGACTCTGTTCGTTACCGCAAGAATGATCGCTGGCATGCACGCTACGCAACTGTAGCTATCGTTCACATGAACGGTAAGAACGGTTGCCGTATCTTCAGCCACGTTGATCATGAACCTGACTACGATCTGAAAAAGAATCGTCCGAAGATGCGTATGATGAACGAAGTCTCGAAGGTATGTTCGCTGTACACACAGCTCGCACCATTCATTGACGAGTTCGAAGTAGAGATTCACCTTGACATCAACACCGATCCTAAGCACGGTTCTAACTGTGCTGCGAATGAAGCTGCTGGTTTCGTTCTTGGTATGACTGGCATCGAGCCAAAGCTCAAGCCAGAAAGCTGGGCTGCATCCTTCGGTGCAGACGGTGTTGCACACGGCCGCGGCATCAAGGAAGCCGCTTAGCATAAATCGTACCCATGTAGGAAAAGGTGCTCTTCGGAGCACTTTTTTCATTTTTGCTGTTTACATTCTTATGTAGATGTATTAGATAAGATACATAGACAAGCAAAAGAGAGATCATCATGCCTCGTGGAGTTCCCAAGAACGGTATCCGTATGACCAAGAAGGTTCGTGCTGCTATGCTTGCAGGTTCGACCACCACTGGTCCTCAACTTCAACTCGAGTCTGACACAGAAATCGACGAACGTCTTCGTGAACGTTTTGAAATCCTCGACATCCTTACCGAAGCTGCTCTTTTCGGCGACGCTCGTTCTGTGATCGTCTCGGGTCCTGCAGGTCTCGGCAAGTCCTTTACCGTTGAGAAAGAGCTCTCGACTTGGGACCCTCAACGAGTGAACCACTCGATCGTAAAAGGTTTCGTTCGTCCTACGGGCCTCTACAAGCTCCTGTATCAACACCGCGAACAAGGTAAAGTGATCGTCTTCGATGATGCTGACGCAGTCTTCTTCGACGACATCTCTCTCAACCTTCTCAAGAGTGTCTGTGACACTACCGATGTTCGAACTGTTTCTTGGCTTGCTGAGACAAACATGGAGACTGACGACGGCGAAAAGCTTCCTCGTTCTTTTGTCTTCGATGGTACGATCGTCTTCATCACGAACCTCGACTTCGATGATATGATCGATCGTGGACACCGACTGGCTCCTCACATGGCTGCTCTTGTTTCTCGCTCTCACTATGTCGACCTTGCGATGAAAACCAAACGTGACTACTTGATCCGTATTCGTCAAGTGGTTGCCGACGGTATGCTTCGAGATCAAGGCCTGACTCTTGAGCAAGAAAACGAAGTGATGGCTTACATCGAGCAAAAGCAAAACTCTCTTCGTGAACTTTCTCTTCGAATGGCGGTGAAGATTGGCAATCTGGTTACGACCGGCAAGAACTGGAAGAAGCTGGCAAACGTTACCTGCTGCCGAGCATAACAAAATTCAGCTTGGCCAGTTGACATATCTGGCCAAGTTGTTTATATCTGACATGTAAGCAAGTCGGAGCATAAGATGAAGCACATCGGAAACGTTGGCGAACGAATGTATGTGTTCGCTAAGTGCGTTAAGTCTCGTTCGTTTCAGAACACCTATGGCCTCACTCACATGAACTTCCTTGTTGATAGGTATGGCAACCATTTCGTCTACAAAGGATCAAAAATCCTGAGTGTTAATCACTACTATGGAATGG
>JACCDQ010678769.1_pt1 | contig 18283 bp, 19 predicted proteins | sample 7446031 | NCBI WGS metagenome assembly JACCDQ01 (sample SAMN15323442, study PRJNA562643) | freshwater metagenome | isolation source: river surface water | place: USA:Blue River Watershed | collected 2017-08-17
AAAATAATCTTCAGCAATGAAGTTTTCTGCAAAAGTGTGTGGGTCTACTCTCATGTGAGTGAGGTAATCCATTCAGTTAATAAACGAACTCCAAATCCTGTTCCACCCTTAGAGTTTTCGCCAGTATCAACTTCGCTACGTGCAGTACCTGCAATATCTAGGTGAACCCAACGTCGCGTACCAACAAAGTTTTCAAGGAACAGCGCGGCTGTTACCGACCCGGCTGAAAACTTTCCTTTATCCGCAGTGTGATTGAAATCTGCAATGTCGCTTCTAAGTGCATCTTTGTAATCATCAACTAGTGGCATATGCCAAACGCGATCTCCGCTTGCCTCGCCAGCTTTTGAAAGCTGCGCAGCAAGTGCGTTGTCGCGCGTGTACATCGCAGCATATTGACGTCCAAGGCCAAGTGTTGCTGCACCTGTAAGGGTGGCAATATCAACTAAGTAATCTGGATCAAGATTTAAATCAGCAAATGCAAGTCCATCTGCAAGGACTAAACGCCCTTCGGCATCAGTGTTAATAACTTCTACAGTGGTTCCACCGTAATGCTTAATTACATCGCTGGGGCGTTGCGCTGTGCCAGAGATTGCGTTTTCAGCCATCATCATGAGCGCAGTTACTCGAACATTTGGCTGCAAATCTTCAAGTGCAGTTAGCGTTGCGAGAATTGCTGCTGATCCTGCCATATCGCTCTTCATTGCCATCATGGTGTCGTACGGACGCTTCAACGAAACACCGCCAGTATCAAAGGTAATTCCCTTACCAACCAACACAATATGTGGAAGTGCTTTAAGTGATTTCTTTTTTGATTTTGGTTCGTAAGTAACTTGCACCATTCGTGGGCCAGGCTTTGGTGATGAACCACCAACTGCACGAAGTCCACCAAACTCTTTTAGTTCTGCTCCTGCAAAAACCTTTACCGTCAATCCTGTTCCCTTTGCAAAAAGTTCGGCTTGCTTGCCCATCCAGGCTGGAGTCTTAATATTTGCAGGAGTATGAATTAAATCGCGAGCGCGACAAATTGCTTTCGCAATTGAAGCTGCCTCAGCTACTTGATTCTTATCTTTTGAACCAATTAATAATGTTGGCTCTTCCTTCTTTTTATCAGTCTTTAAATTCCACACCCATGCACCAAGTGCCATAGAGATTGCATGCGCACGAACATCTTTCTGCGCACACACTGAATACACAGTTGTCTTTTTTCCACGAACCTTCTTGCCAATCGCAGCACCTGCTGCGCGCAAAGCAGCTCCGGTTTGATCTGCAACCGCCACTAAATAAAGTCGATCGGTTTGAGAATCAGGTGCGCTCACGGGAATTTCAAAGAGCTCGCCGGTTTTACCTGCTGGTGAAAAGAAAGTTAGTTCATCAACCAAGTTAAGGCCAAAAAACTTTTCAATTTCGGCAGTTAACGGTGATGTGAATTCAAAGGTGTCATCTGAGTTTTTGGAGTATCCAACTGCGATTGCGTTGGCTGACGAGGCTGCCTTGAGATCAAGGGGTGAGAAAATTGGCAGTGCTGACATGATTGGTAAGGCTAGTGCCTTATAAAAGAATTTACTTCTTAACTAGGGCGACTGCGGCGTGTAGTGCCGCACTGAGGTTATTTGCCTCTTCCGCGTTCATCTCAACAACCAGACGTCCGCCACCTTCTAGAGGAATACGCATAACCAAAGAGCGAGCTTCCTTTGTAACCTCCATTGGACCATCACCAGTGCGGGGTTTCATGGCTGCCATGTGGGGACTCCTCTTATCGATGAATTACAGTGTTTGAAGCAAGGGGATAAGTATCTCGCACAATGCGCCCATGTGTGAAATCGAGATTGCTGGTTACAAGCCCAAAAGCGCGCTCAATCGCGCCTTTCCCTGCTTGATTATCGCGTCAACGGAGCGTTCTGGAACCCCGAGCATGGATGCGATCTGAGAGGCTGACATCGATTTGAGATAGTGCATCGTCAAGATGATGCGCTCCTCTTCGGGTAATGAGGCAAGCGCTTCAGCCAAAGTCTGGGGTTGCTTGCTCACTCCCAAAGTTTACTTGCTTTGACGCAGCTGACGACTGAGGTTGGCAAGTGAGATCCGCACGCCTGCATATAAACCTGGCGCAATAAGAAGGAATAGCGCTCGCGGGGCGAGGATCTCTTCTGACCAATCGAATCTTGTTTTGCCTGCACCGATCGACGTCAATTGAAATCGACCCGTTCCCTTAATAATTGTGCCGGTGTGCACAACATCGCAAATGAACGGTGGCTCCCACTTCGTTACCTGCATATGGTCCATCACTCCGATTTTTCCAATTCCAGTGAATGCAGCAATTGTTGTGCCAACGCCTTCACGAATTTCAGAAGTGACATCCACAGTTGTTTGCAACATCCAATCGCCTTGAGACTCCCAGTCTGCAAGAGATGCCCATACTTTTTCAATTGGTGCATCAATGACCAGATTCATGGCAATGTGATTGCTTCTCATGTGCCGCAAGCTTTCAATGCATCTTCGACATTTGTCGTCCACTGCACAATTTCGCGCATACCTGGCTTTATAAACTTTTCATCTTCTAAATGCACAATTAACTCATGTAGGGGCGCATAAATTCCAAAAGGATCCAAGATAACCACTGGCTTAGTATGAAACTTTAAGTAATGCCCAACCCAGATTTCAAAAAATTCTTCAAGGGTTCCAGCACCACCGGGTAAGGTAATAAACGCATCAGAAATATCGGTGATCATGTGCTTGCGTTGCCCCATAGTTTCAACAACATGGAGTTCATCATTGTCATGATCTGCAAATTCGATATCGACAAGTGCTTGAGGAATTACTCCAATGGTCTTTCCGCCGCTATCACGAGCACCTCTAGATACTGCTCCCATCATCGAAATATGTCCGCCCCCTGAAACCAATTCATTCTTTGATGAGGCGATCCCCTGGCCTAGTTGATAGGCAAGCTCTACATACTTGTTATCGATAGATGGTGATGAGGAGCAGAAGACGGCAATACGCATGCTGCTAACAATAGAGGCTAGGCTTAGGACATGACGACCATCGCATCTGGACACGGAATCGCAACCATCTCGCAAGGGACAACCCTCGATGTTTGGTTTCCCAATCCATCTTTGTCTGCACTTTCTGGCTCTGCCCCTGCAGAGTTAACGGCGCTAGCAACACCCGATGAATCTCGCGGAGTAACTCGTGAAGTAATTTCACTTGAAATTGATATTACGAAAACTCCGGCAAACGCAGCAGATGCTTATCTACGTTTGCACTTGCTGTCACACCGACTAGTAAAGCCACACGGAGTCGCACTTGATGGCATCTTTGGATTGCTCAGCAATGTTGTATGGACTTCGGTTGGACCATGCGCAGTTGAAGGATTTGAAATTACCCGTGCGCGCTTAAAAGCTGAGCACGGACATGTAAGTGTTTACGGCGTCGATAAGTTCCCTCGCATGGTTGATTACGTTGTTCCAAGCGGAGTTCGAATTGCAGATGCAGATCGCGTTCGACTTGGTGCACACCTTGCTTCAGGAACAACTGTGATGCATGAAGGATTTGTTAACTTCAATGCAGGCACATTGGGTACTTCTATGGTTGAAGGCCGCATCTCTGCAGGAGTCGTTGTTGGCGATGGCACCGACGTTGGTGGCGGTGCATCCATTATGGGAACGCTCAGTGGTGGCGGCAAAGAGGTTATTTCAATCGGTGAAAAATGTTTGCTTGGCGCAAACTCAGGCCTTGGAATTTCACTTGGTGATAACTGTGTTATTGAAGCGGGTACTTACATCACAGCAGCCGCAAAGGTTAAGTTGCCCGATGGCGAAGTTGTAAAAGCTGGAACACTTTCTGGTGCAAGCAATCTCTTGTTCCGACGTAACTCTCTAGATGGATCTCTTGAGGTTGTATTACGGACTGGGACTTGGGGTGGGCTCAACAGCATTTTGCACGCTAACTAAATCAAAGTAAGCCGACGGAATAGCCGTTCTACTTCTAAAGGTTTCACCACGCAAAGTTTTAACTACGCTCGCACTAGAAGTTGCTCGAATTGTGCCAACTGTTCCGCTGAGATTTCTTGTTACTACTTCAAGAGTTACGACATCAGCAAGTCCAAATGCCTTTGCAACTAATTCTTGAGTGACCGAGCGATCCCATTGGTAAAAACGCGGGTTTATTGTTGGATCAACACTTGCTGGATCGGCCACAATTTGTGTGTAACTCTTCTCGCTCCCCCAGGCATTAATCGCAGTTTCGGTTAATCCGCCTGAAGAGCTAGTGAAGTACGCCGCAATCGGTTTACCCATTTGAGTCATTGTTAAGCCTGCTGTATTTGTAACTGCTGCCTTCCAAAATTGACCCCAGCCTTTTTCAGTCTCTTTTGCGTACCCTAAAAATGATTGATCTGAAATTTCTCCGTATAGATCGCAATCACATGAGGCTCGATAAATACCAGCTTTGTTCATTGCGTAGGTGCGCGAAGCAATCGCTTGAGCCTGCAATGCAGCTTCTGGCCAAGAGGATGGAACCTCACTTACGCCCCACAAATACTCATCAGAAAGTCTGACTGAGTTTGTGATCTCAAGGCGATAGCCAAGAGTTGCTGCCTTAACAGCTCTGAATTGCATCTGCCCATATCGATACTTCTTTGTAGTGCTGTTGTGAGTTAGTGAAATAACGCCATCTACTCCAGTCAAATATCTAGTGCCTGTCCAGCGGACGGTAAAAATTCGATTTCGTGGAATGCTTACAACTTTCTTTCCAGTTATAACACTTGGAACAACAGTTGAACCCAAAATTGAAAAATTCAGAGAACTCTTTACTGGAATTGTTGCAAGCGGGGTTTGATCTTGAGCATCACCAATGTCACCATTAAATATCTGCATGGTGGCATCCGGGGTCGCAGATGCCATCTTTGCCGAAGTAAGTAAGTGACCAATATTCACGCGAAGTATCTTTGTATCATCTAAAGGTTCGATAGCTATATCTTTGTAATAGTAAGAAAGTATTGCAGTTGCAGTTTCACCAGCCAGTGCTTTTGCTTTTGCACCGATCTGACTCATTCCAACGCCATGCCCATAGCCAGCTCCATGAATTTGAAAGGTAGAAGGTATTTCCACTGCGTTAGCTTTTGGAGTCGCAAGCAGTGCAAAAAGTAAAATCAAAAGAAAAGGCTTAGACATCCTCATTAATTGCTGCGCTCTTCCCAAGGTGTAAGAACTCTTGATATGCATCAATAACTTCGTTTGGTTCGCCACGTTGAACTAACTTACCTTTATGCAGCCAAGCAACATCATTACATGTGTCTCGAACTGTTTGCATTGCATGGCTTACTAAAATTAGTGCGCGGTCATCACTGCGAAGTTCTTTAACTCGATTGAGACTTTTTTCCTTGAACTTGGCATCGCCAGTGCTAAGGGCCTCATCGATAATTAAAATATCTGGACGAACAGTTGCTGCAACTGAAAATGCTAGTCGAGCGTACATTCCAGATGAATAGGTTCGCATTGGTGCATCAATCGCATCACCTAGCTCTGAGAACTCTGCGATCTCATCGAAGTGGCCTGCAATCTCTTCACGGGACATGCCAGCGGCTAATCCACCAAGAAACACATTGTCACGGCCAGACATTGATGGGTTGAAGCCAACACCGAGCGCTAACAATGTACTTACGGAGCCATAGACCTCGATACGACCTTGCGAAGGCGGCAAGATTCCAGCAACACAGCGCATTAATGAGGATTTACCAGCACCATTTGTTCCGATAACACCTAATACATGTCCATACTGAACATCCAAATTAACATCATCTAAGGCGCGAACTACGCGAGTTTGTTTTGCTCCGCGACCCAACGACTTAACTCGAGATTTTAAAGTTGGTTTTTTATCAATCGAGGTCGTGTAGGTAAGTCCTACTCCACGGATAGATACCGCGAGCTCGTTGGTGGTATGTGAATTAGAGGCGGACAGCGAACTCACGCTCCCTCGACAAGAAGAAGTATGTTCCAATGAAGAAGATTCCAGTTGCCCAGGCCAAACTTTGAAGCAGGCTAGACATGTGTGGAACTTCGCCATGAACCATCGCTCTAGACCAAGAATCTAGAAGTGGGAACAGCGGATTGAAAATTTCAAGGGCACGCAGACTTGGCTTAAGTGCAGAGGCTTCATAAAGAATGGGAGAAAGGTACAAAAGCGTACGTGTTAAGTAAGGCAAGAAGCTTGCAATATCGCGGAAGTAAACATTGATGCACGAGATAGTGATTGCTAGTGCAAGTGACAAGAATATTGTGATTAATAAAACTGGAACCGCCCACAACATTTCCCAAGAAAAGGCTGATCCAACAATTGCCTTTATAACTAGGAATACAAAAAGTGTTGGCAAAAATTTAAATACTGCAATAACTACTGCAGATAATGGAAGCATGATTCGAGGAAAGGCAGTATTCAGAATTAATTTTTGACCTGCCGTCACAGACTTAACGCCTCCAGTAAGACTGTTTGCAACTAAATAGAATAGAAAAAGGCTTGCAGTTAAGTGTGTATAGCGAGCGCTATCGGATGATCCGCCAATGATGACGATTAAAATAAAGTAGACTGCAGATAACAGAAGTGGATTTAACACTAGCCACAACTGACCAAACACTGAATCAAAGTGCTGTTCGCGAAGTTCAGATTTTGAATACTCAGAGATGAAGGTTCGGCGGGACCATAACGACTTCCAATAACGCCCTAATTTTGGCAGTCCAGCCCTAAATGGCTCGTAGACCTGTAAAGGAATCTGTGCTGGCGCGCTCACGGATGCAAGGTTACCGCAGGGGCAAGGGACTTAGGCGATGTCAGAAATCCAAGCCCCCATGAAATATGCATTGTTAGCAAGATTGTTGGCAAACATACGATCTCACCCACACTCTTTCCAATCCGCACAGATGCCAAAAGAATGAAGACGGCATAAACAAGGGCTGGAATGAATAAAACTGGCGAAAGGAGCCAACCTAAAATTAATGAAAGAGTTGTTGCTGCAACTGTAAATGGTGGAGCCAGGTATCTGTAATTAATCGTTCCTTGGTGCCGGCGAGAAACAACACGTCGCCAACGTCCGTACTCAAAATACTGTTTAGCTAACGCTTTCACTGTTGATCGTGGTCGATAGGTAACAACTAGACGTGGATCAAAGTACACAACTCCACCAACTTGTCGTAATCTGAAGTTCAGCTCCCAATCTTGTGCACGGGTAAATCTTTCATCAAAACCGCCAACAGCAAGTAACGCTTCTTTTCTAAATGCACCTAGATAAACAGTGTCAGTTTCACCTGCACCTCCACCGGTATGAAAGCGAGAAGCACCAACACCTAATGGGCTTCGCATTGCACGTGCCACAGAGTTTTCAAAAAGTGATTGACCTTGTGCCGCCATGACTCCACCTACATTTACCGCACCTGTTTGCTCAAGAATTTCTGAGACAAGCTGGCAGTAGTTCTGTGGAATATTCGCATGGCCATCTACTCGAACAATGATCGAATACTGTGAAGCCTCGATTGCTCTATTTAAACCTGCAGCTGTGCGTCCTGAAGGATTTTCAACCACCACAACTCGTGGATCCGTCTCATGCAATCTCTTCGCTATCTCGGCGGTCTTGTCATGTGATGGACCGATAGCCAGAATTACTTCAAGCTTTCCATCGTACTTTTGAGCAAGAATCGAATTCACAGCATCCTCTAAATACTTCTCTTCATTGAGGACAGGCAGGATCACCGAGATTTCTCGCTTCGGTGAGCCATATAACGCGTTCGCTGATGTCGACATAACCCGCACACGCTATCGCTCAAGTACTCTCTGACAGTGAAATCAACGCGGGCAATTCGGATTATTACCTCACTATCTGTGGGAGTTGTCCTTATCTCCGCCTTTTCGTGGTTGGGCCTAGGTCAGGTAAGTGGTGCCATTGATCGCATTGATGTCTTTGGAACGCTGAAATCTCGACCTGACAAACCAAATCGCGCACTGAACTATCTTCTAGTCGGATCAGATACTCGTGAGGGTTTAACTAAAGAGCAGCTAAAGCTTTTACGAGTTGGAAGCACTAAGACTGCAGCTGGTTCCCGCTCAGACACCATGCTCTTAGTTCATATTTCGAAAGCGCGTGACAAGGCAACGATTATTTCTATTCCACGAGATTCCCTTGTAACAATTCCAGAGCATGTTTCATCTCTTGATAAAACTCGAATTGTTCCTGCAGCCAAGGGCAAGATCAATGCCGCCTTTGCTTGGGGCGGCGCACCGCTTCTTATTCAAACAATTGAAAATGAATCTGGCGTTCGCATTGATCATTACATTGAAATTGGTTTTGCAGGATTTGCAGGAATGGTTGATGCATTGGGTGGAATCGAAGTTTGCACAAAGCGCGATATCAACGATCCAGGCAGCCATTTAGTTTTATCAGCAGGTGTTCACACACTAAATGGCGTTGAAGCACTTAAGTATGTTCGCACCCGTGATTTTGATGGCATGGGCGATCTTGGTCGCATGCAACGTCAACAACAATTCATGAGTGCCGTGCTTCGCAAGGTAACCAGTACAGGAGTTTTGCTAAACCCAATTAAGTTGGTTAACTTCTTTAACGCGGCGATTGCCACCGTTAAGACCGACTCTGAACTTGATCAAAGTGACTTATTAACTTTGGCTAAACAGATGAAAAATCTTTCACCAAGCAAGATGCGAACTTTGACGATTCCACTTGGAAATGCCAATGCTCGTGTGCCAGGTCTTGGATCTGTCGTTACATGGGATTCGGTACTAGCCCCTGAATTATTTAATCGTTTACGTGAGGATTTACCGCTTACAGATGAGGTAACCCCTTCTCCTTCGGCATCTTCCAGCACATCAGCAAAGCCAACTGTGATCGATAAATTTAAGACTCGCACCGCTGATGAAAACCCTTGCGGGGCGCTGAAGTAAACTCCCCCACATGACTTTAACTCTCTCGGTAGTTGGCTGCGGATATCTCGGAGCCACCCATGCAGCTTGTATGTCTTCACTAGGTTTTACCGTAGTTGGCGTAGACACAGATCCTGAAAAGGTTGCGCTTCTGCAAAGCGGAAAGCTTCCTTTCTACGAACCAGGACTCGACACGCTCCTGGAACAAGAGATGAAAACCGGGCGCCTCTCATTCACAACTGATTTCTCTGCAGTTAAAGATGCAGATGTTCACTTTGTTTGCGTGGGAACACCACAGAGCAAAGATGGACTAGCTGCAGATCTGACTTATGTTAAATCAGCGGTCGCCGCAATCGCTCCACACCTAAAGGCTGGTTCTCTTGTAGTTGGAAAATCAACAGTTCCTGTTGGAACAGCACAAGGACTTCGCGAAGAGCTTTCTATGATTGCACCTCAAGCAGATTTAGCGTGGAACCCAGAGTTCCTTCGTGAAGGCTTTGCTGTTGAAGATACATTGACTCCAAATCGTTTGGTTGTAGGTGTTGCAAATGATCGCGCAGAAGAGATCCTCAAAGAGGTTTACGAACCAGTAATTGCCCTTGGAACTCCGTGGATCCGTGCAGACCTTCCAACATCCGAATTGGTAAAGGTTGCAGCAAACTCATTCTTAGCAACAAAGATCTCATTCATCAATGCAATGGCTGAAGTATGTGAAGCTGCAGGCGGCGATGTAACTGTTCTTGCTAAAGCAATTGGATACGACCCTCGAATAGGTAATCGCTTCTTGCAAGCAGGTATCGGCTTTGGTGGCGGATGTCTTCCAAAGGACATCCGTGCATTTATGGCACGCGCCGAAGAACTTGGAGCAAAGCAAGCACTTGAATTCCTACGAGAAATTGATGCAATTAACCTTCGTGCACGTCAACGTGTCATTGATGTTGTTCGCGGTGAATTGTCAGAGGATTTAACTAAGTACAAGATCGCTGTATTGGGTGCAACATTCAAGCCCGACAGTGATGATGTGCGTGACTCCCCGGCCTTGGATATTGCAGCGCAACTACATGCAGCTGGTGCCGAGATCGTTGTGCATGATCCGCAAGGAATTGAGCCTGCACGTAAGCGTTTCCCAACTCTTAAGTACGCAGAAGTTGTCAATGATGCGGTGAAGGATGCTGACTTAATCCTGCACTTAACAGAGTGGAAGGAGTACCGCCAGATTGATCCTGCGGCACTTGGTTCATTAGTTAAGGGCAAGGTAATTATTGATGGTCGCAACATGTTGGATCGCACTCTCTGGCGCAATGCTGGATGGAAATTCCATGCATTGGGTCGCACCGATTAATAGCAAAGAAACAATCGATGCGGTCCTGGCATTAAAGACTTGGGCTGTTGTTGGTCTTGGCAATAATCCTGAACGTGCCGCTTTCGGTGTAGCAAAACTGCTGCAAGATAAAGGGCACACAATCATTCCCGTCTATCCACGTGCTGAAGTAGTTCATGGTGAAGTTGGCTATAAGACTCTTGCTGAAATTCCAGTACAGGTTGATGTGGTTGATTGTTTTGTGAACTCTAAGTTAGTTGGCAAAGTTGTTGATGAAGCTATTGCAATTGGCGCAAAGGCGGTGTGGCTTCAGCTCGATGTTATTGATGAAGGGGCGGTTGCGCGTGCACAAGCTGCAGGATTATTGACGGTAATGGATCGCTGCCCAGCTATTGAGTATCGGGCCCGAGCTTAAAAACCTGTTTTTTGATTTCGACGAGACTTTAGGTTCTCGCCCTTTTCCTTTGCGCTGGCATTTATTTCCTTAAGTCCATCTGCAACCTTTGCTGAAATAGCTGCATCTGATACACCAAGAATTCGCGCAGCAAGAAGCGCAGCATTCTTAGCATTTCCAACACCAACAGTTGCAACAGGAACACCGGCAGGCATTTGAACTATTGAAAGAAGTGAATCCATTCCATCAAGATTCTTCAGTGCAACAGGAACACCGATCACTGGAAGAGTTGTAAGTGATGCGACCATGCCAGGTAAATGTGCGGCGCCACCGGCACCAGCAATAATTACCTTGTATCCCTTTGATTGCGCGGTCTGAGCAAACTCAACCATTTCAAGTGGCATGCGATGTGCGGACACAACATCTGCTGTATATGAAACTCCAAGGCCATCTAGAAGCTTTGCGGCCTCTTCCATCGTTGGCCAATCAGAGTCTGACCCCATGATGATTGCAACATCACTCATCGATTTCTCCGCTCATGTAATCCAACGCATGTTGAACCTCGTTGGTTAATTCTACGAGGTCTTCGCCCAGCAAAGTTACATGGCCGATCTTGCGACCTGGGCGTACATCCTTCTTGTAGTGGTGGAAATTAAGCGCTGGAGTGCGGGCCATCAAATGAAGATAAGGGCGGTACATGTCCTCTTTATCTCCGCCTAAAACATTTCCCATCACCGCAAGCGGTGCTGTCATTGTTGGATCGCCCAATGGCAGATCTAAAACAGCACGTAGGTGTTGTTCAAACTGACTTGTTCGCGAACCTTCAATAGTCCAGTGCCCTGAATTGTGTGGACGCATCGCCAATTCATTAATAAATAAATCATCACCCTTCACAAACATTTCAACCGCCATGACACCAACAACACCAACTACAGCAGCGATATCGAGTGCAAGTTTCTGTGCCTTTTCGCTTAGTTCAACAGATAAATGTGGTGCGGGTGCAATAGTCATGACACAAATTCCATCTTTTTGTACGGTTTGTGTTGGCGCCCATGTTGTTGCTTGACCATGAGGAGATCGAGCAACCATAACTGCGATCTCATAATCAAAATCAATTAGCTCTTCAACTAGAACTTTTCCGATTTCTTTAATTATTTCTGCCAATTCGGCACTTGACTGAATCTTCCAAACACCGCGTCCGTCATAACCGCCAGAGATTGCTTTGGCAATTACTGGAAATTCGGTGACCTGAGATGCATCACTTACCACCTGAAACTTTGGTGCAGGGAATGAGCTCAACTTTTCACGCATCGCAGCCTTATCTTGCGAGAACACAAAAGATGCAGATGAGGGACGAACTACTATCCCATCTGCTTCAAGGGATTTAATGATGCTAAGTGGGATAAGTTCATGTTCAAAGGTGATCACGTCGCATTGTTTTGCAAAAGCTTTTACCATTGCCAAATCTTTGTAATCGCCAACAATATGGTTAGTGATTTGCGCACCTGAGTCGTTGCTATGGGCGGCTAATAGAAGAAGATCAACACCTAGCGCAGTTGCAGGAGCGATGCTCATGCGAGCAAGTTGACCTGCTCCGATAACTCCAACTGTTGGAAAGGTTTTGCTCACTGCCTTATCGTAGATGAATTACATCTGCAGATTGAACATGGGTTCCATCATCTAGGACCAGCGCACCTGTGTCAGAAATGGATTCAGCTGTAGCCACGTGTGTTTCTCCGCCTGGATACTCGACTCGAACCTCCTTGCCCACAGTTGAACTTAGGTGCAGATACAGTGGCTGGATCTCATCAATTCCTTTATCCCATTGCAGAAAATGCTCCTCAAACTCTTCGAGAATCTCGCACAGAAGTTGATCGCGAGTTAAATCAACTCCTCCCTCAAGCAAAAGCGATGTGGCGGTTTCAACAGGAAGTTCGCTCTCTTCCATTCCAACATTTACACCGATTCCAACTACAACTCCATCACCTGCAACTTCAGCGATTAATCCCGAAACTTTTTTACCGTTAATCAAAATATCGTTGGGCCATTTTATTTTTGCATGAAATGCGTGGAGTGATTGAGCAACGCAATAACCTGCGATTAGCGGAATCCAGCCCCAGTCATCACGGTTTCTCTTTGGCTCAATGTAAAAAGAAAACAGCAATGCAGATGACTTAGCTGCCTCAAAACTTCTGTCTAAACGTCCGCGACCTGCACTCTGATACTCTGCAACAATCACATCGCCGACTTTTGCATTTCCTTCGCGAACTTTCTGAACTAGATCACCTTGAGTCGTACTCGTGAGTTCAACCACGCTTACTCGCCAGTACTGCGTAACTAATCTATTGATCTCGGCCTGATCAAGCGATGCTCTTAACAATTCTTTGCCCACGACTAGTACCGTACGCGTATGAGCCGTGATCTGCATACAACTGCCGGAAAAATTGAAGACCTTCGAGATCGTGTCGAGGAAGCCATTCATGCTGGCTCCGAGCGAGCCGTTGAAAAACAACACGCTAAGGGCAAAAAGACCGCTCGCGAGCGTATTGAGATGTTGGTAGATCCAGACTCCTTCACTGAAATTGATGAGTTCGCTCGTCACCGCTCGACCCAATTCGGCATGGAAAAGAATCGTCCATACGGAGATGGTGTTGTAATCGGAACAGCAACTGTTGATGGTCGACCAATCGCTTTGTACTCACAGGATTTCACTGTCATGGGTGGATCACTTGGCGAGGTTCATGCTGAAAAGATTGTGAAGATCGCAGAGTTCGCCTTGAAATCTGGAATTCCACTGATTGGAATTAATGATTCGGGTGGAGCACGTATCCAAGAAGGTGTTGCATCACTAAATGGTTACGGAAAGATTTTCCGTCTCAATACTCGCTCTTCTGGTGTTATTCCACAGATCTCATTGATCCTTGGCCCTTGTGCAGGTGGTTCTGCTTATTCACCAGCTCTGACAGATTTCACTGTGATGGTTAATGAGACATCGCACATGTTCATTACAGGTCCAGATGTTATTAAGACAGTTACTGGTGAAGAAGTTGGAATGGAAGAGCTTGGCGGAGCTCGCACGCACAACACTCGCACTGGTAATTCACATTACCTGGCCGAAAATGAAGAGGACGCAATTGATTATGTGAAGGCACTGCTTTCATACCTTCCATCAAACAACATGGATGCCACTCCTCATTTGCCGCCAACTGAGACTTTGGAAAAGAAGGCTTCAGATATCGCACTAGATACTTTGATTCCTGATAGCCCAAATCAGCCTTATGACATGAAGGTGCTGATTCAAGCTCTTGTTGATGAAGGTGAATTCCTTGAAGTTCACGCTCTCTATGCACCAAACATTGTTGTGGGCTTTGCTCGCATCGAAGGTGAATCAATTGGAATTATTGCAAACCAGCCAAATCAATTAGCTGGAACTCTTGATATCAATTCAAGTGAAAAAGCAGCACGATTCTTACGCTTCTGCGATGCCTTTAATATTCCAATTTTGACCCTTGTAGATGTTCCGGGCTTCTTGCCAGGAACTGAACAAGAATGGGATGGAATCATTCGCCGCGGTGCAAAGCTTCTTTATGCTTACGCAGAAGCCTCTGTACCACTTGTAACTCTTATTACTCGCAAGGCTTATGGCGGTGCATTCATCGTTATGGGTTCTAAGTATCTTGGAAGCGATATTAACTTCGCTTGGCCAAGTGCAGAGATTGCCGTTATGGGTGCACAAGGTGCAGTTAATATCTTGTATCGCAAGGAGTTAAGCGATGCTAAAGATCCAGAAAGCAAGCGTGCTGAACTTGTAAATGATTACAACGAATCTTTGGCGAACCCATACTTGGCAGCAGAACGCGGAACTATTGACACTGTCATTGAACCAAGCCAATCTCGCGCTTACATCACAAAGGCCTTTAGAACATTAAAGACTAAGCGCGATGTTCTCCCTGCTCGTAAACATGGAAATATTCCGCTGTAATGAAATTTGAAATTACTAAGGGAAACCCAACTCCAGAAGAGTTGGCTGCGATTCATGCCGTCATGGCTCAACATAAACGTGAAGAGCTAAAGCCGGTGATTCGCCGCAGTGTTTATGGGTTACCTCAGCTTCGCCAACCACTTCCTCACCAGATTACCTTTGGCGCTAGAAGGTTTGGATAACCATGCCAACGATCGTTCTTGCTTCACAATCAACTAGCCGCCGACGTTTGCTTGAATCCGCCGGGTTAAAGCCGACAATTATCGTTAGCAACGTTGATGAAGAGACCGATTTTTTCAATGCCATGATGCCAGCCGACATGGTTATCGCTCTTGCAATTACTAAGGCTCACACCGTCCGAGAACAAATTGATTTTCCAGCGATCATTATCGGCTGTGACTCAACCTTTGAGTTTGATGGAGCTTCTCTCGGTAAGCCAGGGACTCCTGATGTAGCAACTGAAAGAGCTAAGCGAGTGCGTGGGAACTCTGGACTACTTCACACCGGTCACTGCATCATCGACACCGTTAAAGATATTGAAATATCCGATCGCGTAACCACACGAGTTACTTTTGATCACATGACCGATGAAGAAATTGCAGATTATGTAGCAACTGAAGAACCACTTCATGTCGCCGGTGGTTTTACTTTGGATGGATTTAGCTCTCCATTTATTCCTTCAATTGAAGGCGACTATACAAATGTGGTCGGAATATCGATGCCATTTGTTCGCAAGGCTTTTGCACAACTTGGATACACATGGCCAGAGGTAAAGGTGATGAAATGAAGCGCGTTTTAATCGCTAATCGAGGAGAAATTGCACTTCGCGTAATTCGTGCCTGCAAAGATCACGGAATCGAAAGTGTTGCGGTGTATTCGGATGAGGATCGCACCGCACTTCATGCTCAGATGGCAGATTCTGCTTATTCACTTCATGGCACAACTGCGACTCAAACATACTTGGATATTGAAAAGTTAATTGCAGTTGCAAAAGAATCTGGTGCTGATGCTGTTCACCCTGGGTATGGATTTTTATCTGAGAATGCAAATTTTGCTCAAGCAGTTATCGATGCAGGGTTAACCTGGATCGGACCACCACCCGAAGCGATTCGAGCATTGGGCGACAAGGTTTCTGCACGAAAGATTGCAGCAAAAGCAGGTGCTCCACTAGTTGCTGGAACTAAAGATCCAGTTGCGGGCCATGAAGAGGTGACCGCTTTTGCAAAAGAGCATGGGTTGCCGGTTGCAATCAAGGCAGCACATGGTGGCGGCGGACGCGGACTTAAAGTTGCTCGAACCATGGAAGAGATTCCAGAGCTTTTTGCATCTGCGGTGCGCGAAGCGATTTCAGGTTTTGGACGTGGAGAATGCTTTGTAGAGCGCTATTTGGACAAGCCTCGACATGTTGAAACACAGGTATTGGTCGATAAGCACGGTCATGCAGTTGTTGTAAGTACTCGCGATTGTTCATTACAGCGTCGTCACCAAAAGCTTGTAGAAGAAGCTCCTGCACCTTTCTTAACTAAAGAACAAAATGAAGAGCTATATCGTTCAAGTAAAGCGATTATGAAAGAGGCTGGCTACATCGGCGCTGGAACCTGTGAGTTCCTGATTGGTCTTGATGGAACAATTTCATTCCTTGAAGTAAACACCCGCTTGCAGGTCGAGCACCCAGTTAGCGAAGAGGTGACGGGGCTTGATTTAGTTCGCGAACAATTCAGAATTGCTGATGGTGAAGCACTTGGCTTTGATGATCCGGTTATCCGTGGACACTCAATTGAATTCCGCATTAATGGTGAGGATCCAGGACGTTCATTCCTTCCCGCACCAGGTCGCATTACTGAATGGGAAATTCCAACCGGTCCAGGTGTTCGTGTAGATGCTGGATTTAAGGGTGGAGACACAATCGGCGGAAACTTTGATTCCCTTCTCGCTAAATTAATTGTTACTGGTGCAACTCGCGAACAAGCAATCGAGCGCGCACGCCGGGCATTATCTGAATTTGTAGTGGGTGGATTAGCAACTGCACTTCCATTCCACCGTGCAATTCTTGAAGACCCTGCGTACACAAAGGATTTCAAGGTTTACACAAGTTATATCGAAAACGAATTCAAGAACGAGATCCCAGCATTTGCAACAACTGAACCTCCGCTTGAAACTCACATGGCTCCAGAACATCTTGTTACTGAGGTAAATGGAAAGCGTTTCGAGATCTTGGTTCACGCACCAAAGCCTGTTGTGAAACGTCACCGCGCGAAGCAGACAATGGCAGGTGGATCAAGTGGAGCCGGATTAGTAAGCCCTATGCAAGGAACGGTTGTGAAGATCGCGGTTGAAGAAGGCGCAACTGTTGAAGTTGGTGATTTGATCATCGTGCTAGAGGCTATGAAGATGGAGCAACCACTGACAGCTCATAAAGCTGGCGTTATCTCTAACTTGACCGCAGTTATTGGATCCACCGTTTCAAGTGGAACTAATCTCTGTGACATTATTGATGCGTAAGTAGAGTTTTCTAGACTTTTCAAGGGGTTGTTCCGAAGTTACTCTAGGAGCATGGATCAATCATTAATCGCAGAGGTTGAAGCCTGGATTGCAGATGATCCGGACCCGGTAACTGCTGCACAGTTGCGCCAATGGCTGGACACACATAACGAGGCTGAACTTCGCACCTCATTTAATGGTTTTCTTCAATTTGGTACCGCTGGTTTACGTGGACCAATTCGCCCCGGTCCTTCAGGCATGAACCGTGCCGTTGTTGGTCGAGCTGCATCTGGAATCGTCGCTTACATGAAGGAGCGAAATTTAACCTCTGTTGTAATTGGCCGAGATGCTCGTTATGGATCCGAGGATTACACATTTGAGACCGCTGAAATTATGAGCGGTGCAGGTATGAAGGTTTATGTATTGCCACGTCCTTTACCAACGCCAGTGTTGGCTTTTGCAACAAATGAATTAGCGTGCGATGTTGGAATTATGGTGACCGCAAGTCACAATCCACCGCAGGACAATGGATACAAGGTTTATCTAGGTGGAACTGTTGATGGAATTGAATACCGTGGTTCTCAGATCGTTTCACCAACCGATGTTTCAATTGCACAAAAAATAGATGCGATTACCTCCCTGAAGCAACAGCCACGTGGAAAAGAGTGGACTGTTCTTGGTGAAGAAATCATTGAGAAGTACATCGCTCGCACCGCTTCTCTTGCGACAAACCCTGGCAATTTGCGGATTGTTTACACCGCGATGCATGGCGTTGGTACTGAAACAATCCAACGTGTATTTCATAAAGCTGGTTTTCAGTCTCCAATCTTGGTTGATGCACAAGCAGCCCCAGATCCTGATTTTCCAACGGTTGCCTTTCCAAACCCAGAAGAACCTGGTGCGATCGATCTTGCTCTTGAAACAGCAAAGAGTTTTGATGCCCATTTAGTAATCGCCAATGATCCAGATGCTGATCGCTGCGCAGCTGCGGTAAATGATCCAGCAATCGGCTGGAGAATGCTTCGCGGAGATGAACTAGGGGCGATTTTCGGCGAATCTATTGCACGAAAGAGCAGCACCGGAATCTTTGCAAACTCTATTGTTTCCTCTTCAATATTGAAGAAGATCGCAGCACATTACAACCTCGAATTTAAGGAAACCCTTACAGGATTTAAATGGCTTG
>JACCDQ011938038.1_pt1 | contig 18268 bp, 16 predicted proteins | sample 7446031 | NCBI WGS metagenome assembly JACCDQ01 (sample SAMN15323442, study PRJNA562643) | freshwater metagenome | isolation source: river surface water | place: USA:Blue River Watershed | collected 2017-08-17
AATCGGGTAACAATCTTACTTTCGTGATACCCTTTTTTCTGATAATGGTGATGCAAAGGCGACATCAAAAATATTCTTCGGCCTTCGCCAAAACGTTTCTTGGTGTATTTGAAATAAGCTACTTGAAGCACTACTGATAGATTCTCGGCTAAGAAAATTCCACATAACAAAGGAATTAGCATTTCTTTACGAACGGCTATTGCCAATACTGCTATAATTCCTCCAATAGTTAAACTTCCTGTATCCCCCATAAAAACCGATGCTGGATACGAATTGTACCAAAGAAACCCAATCAATGCCCCGACAAAAGCAGAAATAAATACTGTCATTTCTCCTGAATTTGGGATATACATAATGTTCAAATAATTCGAAAAAATGATGTTTCCAGAAAGAAAAGTAAAAATTCCCAATGCCAAAACTGATACTGCTGAAGTTCCTGCTGCCAATCCGTCAATACCGTCAGTAAGATTCGCACCGTTAGATACTGCTGTAATAATAAAAATTACGACTGGAATAAAGATTAGCCAAGCCCAATTTTGATAGCCTTCGCCAGTCCAAGCCAAGACTTCTGCATAATCAAATGCGTTATTTTTAAAAAAAGGAATTGTAGTAGCTGTTGATTTAACTTCAACAGGAGCTTGAACTATTGAACTGATGGTAGTTTGCTTAATAACTGGAGAATTGGCAGCATTTTTTAATACCGTAACCGCTGGACTAAAATACAATACCGACCCAACTATTACTCCTAATCCAACTTGTCCAAATACTTTAAAAATACCTTTTAGGCCTTGTTTGTCTTTCTTAAAAATTTTGATATAATCATCGATAAACCCAATTGTTCCCATCCACAAAGTAGTTACAATAAGCAATACGATATAAATATTGTGCAATTTGGCAAACAATATAACAGGCAACAAGGTTGCAAAAATGATAATCAAACCACCCATAGTTGGTGTCCCTGCTTTTTCATTTTGTCCTGCTAACCCAAGTTCGCGAACGGTTTCTCCTACTTGTTGATTGCGCAAAAAATTAATAATTCTCTTACCATAAATAGTAGACAATAGCAATGACAACATAAACGCTAAGCCCGATCTAAACGTAATATATTGAAAAACTCCAGTTCCTGGTATATTCAAGGTTTTATCTAAATATTCAAATAAGTAATACAGCATAATGTTCTATTTATGGAGTTGTTCTAATAGTTCTTTTACAATTTTCATATCGTCAAAATCGTGGCGAACACCATTGATTTCTTGATAGGTTTCATGACCTTTCCCAGCGATTAAAATAATATCATTAGGCTGAGCCAATTGACAAGCAGTTTTAATTGCTTGCTTTCTATCGGTAATCGATAAAATTCTTTTAAAGTTTTGCGGTGCAACTCCTTGTTCCATTTCGCTAATGATTACTTCGGCATCCTCATTTCTAGGATTATCCGAAGTCAAAATTGCTTTATCGCTTAAGTCTGATGCAATACTTCCCATTACGGGACGTTTTGCTTTATCGCGATTCCCTCCACAACCCACAACAGTGATTAATTGTTCGTTTTTGGTACGGATATCGTTAATCGTTTTCAACACGTTTTCCAAAGCGTCTGGCGTATGTGCATAATCAACAATCGCGGTAATATTGCCCTCTGAAACAATATATTGAAAACGCCCTGAAACACTTTCTAACTCCGATAATAATCGAAGTGCTTCCAAGCTATCCATTCCTAATTCAATCGCCGTACCGTAGATGGCTAATAAATTATAAGCATTAAAAGTTCCTATTAATTTTACCCAAACTTCATTGCCATTAATCTTCAACAACAAACCAGATAATTGACTTTCTAAAATTTGTGCTTTATAATCTGCATACGACTTTAGGGCATAAGTACATTTTTTAGCTACTGTATTTTGTAATAAAACAGGTCCGTTTTTATCGTCTAGATTAGATAAAGCAAAAGCTGTTTTTGGTAAATGATCAAAGAATGATTTTTTTACATCTCTATACTCCGCAAACGTGGCATGATAATCCAAATGGTCGTGAGACAAATTAGTAAATACGCCACCAACAAAATGCAAAGCTTCGGTACGTTTTTGATGAATTCCGTGTGAACTCACCTCCATAAAACAGTACTCCACTCCAGCAGCTACCATTTTTGCTAGATAATGATTAATAGTAATCGAATCAGGTGTAGTATGTGTAGCTTTAAATTCCACTTCATCTACCATAATTTTTACGGTAGAAAGTAAGCCTACTTTGTATCCCGCTTTTTTATACAATTGATACAATAATGATGCAATAGTAGTCTTGCCATTAGTTCCAGTCACACCAACCAATCGTAATTTTTGTGACGGGTTATCAAAATAATTAGCCGCTAGAGTTGCTAAAGCTGTATTAGTGTCTGTAACTTGAATATAGGTAATTCCTTTCACTATATTTTCTGGAATGCTTTCACAAACAATTGCTTTTGCTCCTAATTCAATAGCTTTTCCAATGAAATCGTGTCCATCAGAAATAGTACCTCGAATGGCTACAAAAACATCATTTTGTTCCATTTTTCTGGAATCAAAATCGATTTTACCAATAGTAATTTCTGTCGAACCTTGTATCGCTTCGATAGCTACTTTATACAATATGTCTTTTAAGATACTCACGATAATTCTAATACTATGGTTGTGTTTTTAGCTATATTTTGACCCGCTTGAAGGGATTGTTTTTTCACTTTCCCAATTCCTTTAATTTTTACTCGAATTCCCAAATTTTCTAAAAGCGCTACCGCGTCCATTCCCGACATTCCTTTAACATCTGGAATCACATTTTGTTTTTTCTGAGAATGATTATAATAGGCTGCATAATCCAATTCCTGTTTTGGGATTTTTCTATCAATTTTTCTAATCTCGTTAGTGGATGGAGCATCTGTAAATATTTTTTGAGCGATTCGCTTAAAAACAGGACCTGCTACATCAGCACCATAATAATTGTTATGAGCAGTGTTAGGTCTATGAACCACCACTATACATGTATATTGCGGTTTATTTGCAGGAAAATAGCCCACAAAGGAAGATGCATAATACATTCCAGATCCTGATTTGTTGCCATAATTCATTTGCGCCGTACCAGTCTTTCCAGCCATAGGAAACTCTTTGGTATACAAACTCTTAGCCGTTCCTCTTCTAACAACATTTTCTAACACCACTCGGATTTTCTTTAATGTTTCTGGCGAACACACCCTAGGGTTTATAATTTGTGGCTGAATTTTCTTAATTGTAGTATTCCATTTTTTTATCTCTGAAACCAACTGAGGTTTTACCATCACCCCATTATTTGCCACTGCATTATAATAGGTTAAGGTTTGCATTGGGGTAACATTAATTCCGTACCCAAAAGCCATCCAAGGCAATGAAAGTGCAGACCAGCCCTTTTCTCCTGGCTTAGGAATTTTTGGAGTGGCTTCTCCTTTTAATTCTAATCCTATTTTTTTATCTAATCCCCAAGATTCAATATGTTTAATAAATTTGGATGGATTGTTTCTATAATTTTTATAAACAGATTGAACCATTACAGTATTAGAAGACACTTCGAACCCATGGGCCAAGGAAACTTTACCTAGACCATGATGAGAATCTTCAACTGGTTTACCATGAATTCTGATTATTCCACCGTTAGCATCAAAAACAGTACTTGTATCAGCCACCTTATCTTCAAGAACTGCCATTAAATCAACTAACTTAAATGTTGAACCTGGGTCATGAGCCTCAGTGATCGCGTAATTTTGAGTTTCATAATAGGTCCCATCAGAATCATCTCTCCCTAAATTAGAAATCGCCTTAATTCGACCTGTTTTGGTTTCCATTACTACAACACAACCATGTTCTGCTTCGTATTCTTCTAATTGTTTTAACAAAGCGTGATGTGCAATATCTTGAATAAAAACATCAATTGTAGAAATAACATCATACCCATCTATTGGATCTACTTCATTCAAATCTCTAATAGGTTTCCATTGTCCTTTAGCTATTTTTTGTTTTAGAATTTTACCATCTTTCCCATTTAAATAATTTCTATAAGCCCATTCAATACCTTTTCCATCATGTGTGTGGTCTGGCCTAACCCTTTCATAACCAATGGTTCTTTCGGCTATTTTACCAATAGGATATTCTCTAATAGTTTTTTGCGCAACAATAATACCTCCTTTATTAGCTCCTTCTTTAAAAAGGGGAAAACCTTTTATCTTAACATAATTTGTATAATTTAAATTACGAGCAATTAAGAAGTATCTATTCTGTTTAGCCCTAGCTTTCCTCAATTCATTTTCATAAAAATGAGATGGTTTGCCTAGTAGATAGGCTAATGAATCGGCTAAAGAGTCAACCGCTCTTTGAAACAATTCTGTTTTAGGTGCCATGGCATCAAAACGAATCTCGTAATTAGGAATTGAAGTGGCTAACAAACTCCCATCAGCCGAATAAATATTACCCTTATTAGCGGGTATCACAAAGTTTTTAACGGTTCTTTCTTTTGCTAATTTTCTATAATGAGCTCCTTCTACCCATTGAATATTAGTCAATTTTACAACAATAGCCACAGCCATCAAGAACATAGCTAAAGCCACTAGATAAATTCTATTTGAAATATGTTTATCTTCTACTGCCATAATTGACTAAAAAATCCTTTTTCTTCTTCTTTTTTTACTTTTATTTTAACTGGAGGAACCGTTGATGGTTTTATTTGTTTTGCCTCCATTTTTTGAGCAATCGTGGACTCCATCTTTAATTTCATCAATTCCGAACGTCTGTCCACAAATTCTGAACGCAACTCCTTTACTTCATTAGTCAACTCTGCAATTCTAAAGACTTTTTGTTCATAGCTTTGTGTATTGGCAATCATTGCAATAGCAAGTAGTATAATAAATACGATAAATCGCCAGTTTTTAATTGCATCCTCATCGAGAAGAAACCGCGCTTTTAATATACTATATACACCATGTTTCATACTATATCTTTTCTGCAATTCTTAACTTAGCACTTCGCGCTCTGTTATTTTCTTTTATTTGTTCGTTATTGGGTACAATTAACTTTCCAATGGTTCGAAATGGTACAGAAAAGTTGCCAAAAAAATCACGTTCTGGCTCTCCTTCAAACATTCCATTTTTAATAAATCGTTTCACTAATCTATCCTCAAGAGAATGGTACGAGATAATACTCAACCTACCCCCAGGCTTCAAAACTTCTAATGACTGTTCCAAAAACTCTTTTAAAACATCCATTTCTTGATTTACCTCTATGCGTATTGCCTGGTACATTTGAGCTAAAATTTTATGACTTTTATGAGTTGGCAAAAACCGACTCAAAACCTGTTTTAACTCCTCTGTATTTTTAATAGGATGTTTTTCTCTTGCTTCCAAAATGACTCTAGCAATAGCCGGAGCATTCTTCAACTCTCCATAATCCAAAAACACCCTACGTAAATTTTCTTCGTCATACTCATTCACCACGCGATACGCATTCAAATCATTCTTTTGACTCATTCTCATATCCAACTCGGCATCAAATCGTGTTGAAAACCCTCTCTCGGCCACATCAAACTGATGAGATGAAACACCTAAATCTCCTAGTATCCCATCGACCGCTTTAACATTATGAAAACGCAAAAAACGTTTAATAAATCTGAAATTTTCATTAATGAGAACAACCCTCTCGTCTTGTATTGCATTTGCTAAAGCATCTTCATCTTGATCAAAAGCAAACAATTTACCATTTGGCCCCAACCTACTTAAAATCTCTCTGGAATGACCACCGCCACCAAAAGTAACATCTACATAAATCCCATCAGGTTTTATATTCAAGCCATCCACTGATTCAAGCAGCAAAACTGGATTATGATATTCCATTGTCACCTTCATTTACATTACCCATCACATCCTCTGCCAAATCAGCAAAATCAACATCTTCTCCATTTATTGATTTTTCATATAAATCCTTATCCCAGATTTCAACAATAGTAACTGCCGAAGAAAAAACAACATCTTTGGTAATACTTGCAAAACCTATCAAATCTTTAGGAACCAATAACCTACCCAAAGCATCTATCTCAACTACCTTAACACCTGCCGTAAAACGACGAATAAAATCATTGTTCTTCTTAACAAAACGATTAAGCTTATTGATTTTTTGCATCATTACATCCCATTCTTGCATAGGATACAGCTCCAAACAAGGCTGAAAAACAGAACGCTTCAATACAAACCCTTCCTGCAATGAAGAGATCAATTGTTTTTTCAAAGGAGAAGGCATCAAAACCCTACCTTTTGCATCCACTTTACATTCGTATGTCCCAACTATTGTGTTCAAAAAATTCATTTTAAATGATACAAAGCAAAAATATAAAATATTTTACCACATTTTACCACAAAATACCACTTTGTTAATAAGTTTCCCCATTTTTCTTCCAAAATCCTTATTTTCTATACAATCAGAGGCTTAAGTTTAATTTATCTTGTTTGTAAATTTTGTTAAAGACTTGGTTCAACAAAAAGAATTTTGTTTAGTTTTTTACAATAAAAAAAGACTTGTAGATGGAAAAAATCTAATCAGAAATCGATTTTTATGTATTAAATCCTATATTTGTCAAAATTGAAAAAATTGGGATCCGAAAAAATGGAAGAACACTATAAAAAAGAAGGTAAATACAGTTATTTTGAAGCCGGAGAAGGAACTCCTATTGTTATTTTACACGGTCTAATGGGCGGATTAAGTAATTTTGATGGAGTTGCTCGCTATTTTTCGACCAAAGGATACAAAATAATTATTCCAGATTTACCTATCTACACCCAAAATATTCTAAAAACGAATGTCAAAGCGTTTGCCAAATATGTAAAGGATTTCATTACTTTTAAAGGTCTTGATAATGTAATTTTACTAGGAAATTCGTTAGGCGGGCATATTGCATTGTACCACACTAAAATGTACCCAGAAAAAGTAGCTGGACTAGTAATCACAGGGAGTTCTGGATTGTACGAAAGTGCTATGGGCGATAGCTACCCTAAAAGAGGGGATTATGAATACATTAAGAAAAAAGCTGAAGATGTCTTTTACGATCCAAAAGTAGCTACTCCTGAACTTGTTGACGAAGTCTATGCCTCTGTTAATGATAGAATTAAATTAATAAAAACATTGACAATTGCAAAAAGTGCCATTCGACATAACATGGCGAAGGATCTTCCCAAAATGAAAGTGCAAACTTGTATCATTTGGGGTAAAAATGACAAAGTAACACCTCCAGAGGTGGCTGAAGAATTTCATAATTTACTACCCAATTCAACATTGTATTGGATTGATAAATGTGGTCATGCTGCTATGATGGAACATCCTGACGAATTCAACAGAATTTTAGAAGAATGGTTCACAACTGTTTTTAAACCTGTATCATAGATCTAAAAAATAGTCATGAAAATTACTAGCGCTGAATTTATTATTAGCAATTCGCAGGTTGATAAATGTCCGAAAGATTTTTTACCTGAATACGCCTTTATTGGTCGTTCTAATGTGGGGAAATCTTCTCTAATTAATATGCTAACCAATAATAAAAATTTAGCTAAAACTTCAGGAAAACCAGGAAAAACTCAATTAATCAATCATTTTTTAATTAACAAAAATTGGTTCCTAGTTGATCTACCTGGGTATGGTTATGCCAAAGTTTCTAAAAAAACAAAAAATATTTTTCAGCAATTTATTACTAATTATTTTGAAACTAGAGAACAATTAGTTTGTGCTTTTGTTTTAATTGATATCCGACACGAAGCGCAAACTATTGATATCGAATTCATGTCCTATATGGGTGAAAGCGAGATTCCATTTTGCATCATTTTTACAAAGGCTGATAAAATAAGTAAAACTAAAATAGATTCACATATTGCGGCTTATAAGAAAAAAATGTTGGCTAATAATTGGGCCGAAATGCCTCAATATTTTGTTACCTCATCAACAGAATCAATAGGAAAAGAAACGTTATTAAACTATATAGACGAAGTAAATCTAGCGGTTATTAAAAGTCAAAATGAATTTTAAATCTTTGAAAAATAAAAAAAGCCAAAACAAATTGTTTTGGCTTTTTTTATTGCTAATTATTGGCGCTTATTTAGTCAATTCTAATTTTTCGGCAAAGTAGTCGCAAAAATCTTTCATTGTATCAGCCATCTTTTCATCATCAGTGGCGCGTTTAAAGGTATCTGACATAGCAACTAAAGTTTGGTGAAAGAAAATCTTCATCTCGTCCACGGGCATATCTTTAGTCCATAAATCGATGCGCATCGTTTCTTTTGCCTTACTATCCCAAATAGACAGCATTATGGCTTTTGCCTCTTCCTTAGTAACACCTCCATCTGCAGCTGTCCAAGACAACTTTTCAGGCACCCGATTAGCATCTAGCTCAATCTCAAACTTAATTTCTGAAGTGATCGTTTCTGACATTATTTCTTTGGTTTATATTTAGATTTTTCAAATATTTCTTTAGCTGGCATTTTTAACAAATCAGTCAAAGCAACCGTATTATTCTCTGCAAACGAACGGACTATTTGCCATCCCATCCAAGCCCCAACTTGACCAGGAGAATCGTTGTCTATTTCTAAATAAAATTTAGAAAACGGAGCCGGAGCAATGAAACGAGAACTCAATTTAGAGTCATCACTATAAAGAAGATTGTTTTCTAAAAAATACCTCCAAATATACATTTCATTTTCTTGACACCAAATGATTTGCTTTGAAGTATAGCCAATTTTTTCAGCATCAGTATAACTTGGCAATAATAAATCCTTCAAATACAATTGTTTTCCATAATATACCATCTGACCCAGAAGCGTTCTGTCTTTATTTATTTCTATTTTACTTGTTGCAAAACTAGTAACAACATCAGGCATAATTTGTCGCTGCTCAAAATTTTGTTTAATATACTTTGGAAATTCATAAAATTTATGATTCTTACCCAAATACAACTCAAGGGACACAATAACCAAGCTATCTGCATAAATGGATTTATTAGTATAATCCATTTCTGCAATAACAGTAATCAATTTAGGGGTTCTTGTTTTAGGAAAATAATGCTTAATATGCTTAAACAAGGTAACCATATCAGACTGAAAAGGTTCAATGTTGCTATATTTTTTCTGAACCTCTTTATATAACTCTCTCCACAACGGATGTTGAATTTTATTAACCCAAACACTATCTGGAACTCCTACCGGGAAGAAAAAAGGATATTGTTGCTTTATTTTTTGTAAATCTTCTGGTTTCGACTCAAAAAACACTTTGTCAAATCGTTCCACTTTGATCGCAACAGGAATTTCTTTCACTTCTTTTTCTACCGATGCCTTTTTATCACAAGAAAAAAATGCAAAACAAAAAACAATTGAAAACAGATACACCCTCATACAAGAAAATTTAATTCCAACACTTGATGTGTTTTATTGTAAAAATAAATTAGTTCCGCCTAGTTTCACATTTATTAATTAAATTTGTTTTCAAAGTAGTAGAAAACAGATGATTTCAAAATGGTTTTGCAAATATACATCCCTACTTTTTAATACTTAAATTATTATGTCGAAAAAAAGCACCCTTCAAGTTGAAAAGGCAAATGAATTTATTGTAAATTGGCTAAAAACCTACGCTACTAACGCAAAAGTAAATGGTTTTGTTGTGGGTATTTCGGGAGGAATTGACTCAGCAGTTACATCAACTCTTTGTGCACAAACAGGACTTAAAGTTGTATGCGTTGAAATGCCAATTCATCAAGCAGAAAGTCAAATTAATCGTGCAAAAGAACATATTAACCAATTAATGCAACGATTTCCTAATGTTTCTCGTGCTGAATCCAATTTAACATCCGTTTTTGAATCTTTCAAAAAAGTAGTCCCAAACGATATTCACGAACATCAACTCAACTTAACTTTAGCCAATACTCGCGCTAGAATTAGAATGACTACTCTGTACTATTATGGTGGGATTTATGGCTTATTAGTAGCTGGAACGGGAAATAAAGTAGAAGATTTTGGAGTAGGTTTTTATACAAAATATGGGGATGGAGGAGTTGATTTGAGTCCAATTGCCGATTTAATGAAATCTGATGTTTTTGCGCTAGGTGCCTTTTTAAAAGTTCCAGAATCTATATTGAAAGCTTCTCCCACTGATGGACTATTTGGTGATGACAGAACAGATGAGGACCAATTAGGAGCTAGTTATGACGAATTAGAATGGGCCATGTTACAAGATGAAAAAGGAAATTCTGCAGATTCATTTTCAGGAAGAGAACAAACGGTTTTTGAAATCTACAAACGCTTAAACACTGTAAATCAACATAAGATGAACCCTATTCCTGTTTGTATTATTCCAGAATCGTTAAAATAATACATTTTAACTGATTTGCAGTTATTTAGATAATTTATTTATTACTTTTACGGTTCCAAAAACAACAAATTATTAATTCTTAAAAACAACATTATGATTAAGGTATGTGTCGCCGATAATTATCCTGTGGTTCATTTTGGAATAAAATCCTATTTCAAAGATCACAAAGACATTTCAATTGTAGCTAATATTGGAAATTTTTCAATGCTGAATGACATTCTTCTAGAAAAAGAAATAGATGTTTTGCTTTTAGATTTAGAACTAGAAGGCTTATCTAGCATTATTACGATAAAATCAATCGTTAAAAATTTTCCAAACACTAAAATTATTATTTATAGTGGACTGCCAGAACAAATTTACGCTCCAAACGTTATTAAAGCAGGTGCTGCCGGATTTGTTCACAAAAACGAAAAATTAGGGACTTTAGCCGATGCCATCATTAAAGCACATGAAGGTAAAATTGTGATGAACGAAGAAATCAAAAAAAGCTTTGCCTTACTTGCTAAAAAAAGTAAAAACGAACGATTGTATCGTAAACTTTCTAATAGAGAAGTTGAGGTTCTACGGTATCTAAGTGATGGTAAAAAAAATCACGAGATTGCTACCATTCTTAAATTAAATGAAAAAACAATTAGCACCTATAAACTACGATTACTTACTAAATTAAACGTAACCAATTTAGTCGATCTAGTGAATAAAGCTAAGACATTAGAAATTGTTTAGACAAAAAACAATTAGTAATAAACAAAAAAATGGGAGTCTAAGGATTTTCATTTTTTTGTTTAAATATAAGTGGACCTAATTCTACCTATTGTTGCCGTTAAGTTAACTTTTAACTTATTGTAATCATTAATCAGTACTTTCAATTCTTCTTGTTCTTCTTCTAGCTTATCGGAGAATTCATTTACTAAGTCTAAAATTAATTTATTAATTAAATACTCCCGCATTGAAATAATTATTTCAGAAGTATATTGACTTATAGTTTCTTTTTTTTGTTTAACAAAAATATTCTGCCCGTCCCAATTATGGAGATTAAGGCGTTCATCTTCCATTAATATATCTGTAACTTCTTGTGCAAAAGCTTCTGGCAACTGTTTTAGATAATTCTCAATTCCAGAATTTTCATTTTGCAAATAATAGGTAATCAAATCATTAAATAATGCCCTAAACAAAGGATTAGCTAACTCCACCTCATCCTCTTGTAAACTAAGATAAATGCGCTGGTATACTTTGTATTCCTTTTTTTCTACTATTTGTTCGATTTTCCCTTCTGAATTTGTTTTTAAAAGTACATCTTGAAACATCTCTGTCATATCACCGTAAAGTAATAATATTTCAATTATTTTTCGCTCCAGTTGATACAAAATATCCAACTTCTCAGTCTGAATTGAGGTTTCATTTTTAACAATTTCAAAAGCCTTCTGTTCTTGTTTTTGTTTCTTTCCTATTTCAGCAATATCCTTTTGTACCAATTGCGCTAAAGTACTCATCAAGACCTGTTCTGAAATATCCATTATTCGAGAACACTCCTGAATATAGATCTCTCGCTGAATTCGATCTGGAATTTTAGAAATACTTTGTACCATATCTCTAATCAAATCGGCTTTTTTTATAGGATCGTTCTGGGCTTCTTTTATTAAAAGCGAAGCTTTAAACTGAATGAAATCTTTGGCATTATTTTCAAGATAGGCAATTAAATCATCATACGATGTTTTTTTAGCAAAGCTATCCGGGTCTTCCCCATCAGGAAATGCACACACCTTTACATTCATGCCTTCTTCTAGTATCAAATCGATCCCTCGTATTGAAGCTCTAAGGCCTGCTGCATCACCATCAAAGAGTACTGTTATATTTTTTGTTAACCTATTAATTAATCTAATTTGGTCAGGAGTTAAGGCAGTACCTGAAGAAGCAACAACATTTTCTATTCCTGCTTGATGGAATTGAATTACATCTGTATAACCTTCAACTAAGTAACAATTATTCAACTTTGCAATGGCTTGTTTTGCTTGGTAGATACCATACAGCACTTTACTCTTATGGTAAATCTCGCTCTCTGGAGAATTCAGATACTTAGCTGCTTTCTTATCATTCGTTAAAATCCTACCCCCAAAACCCAATATTCTTCCTGACATACTATGTATTGGAAACATAACACGCCCTTTAAATCGATCAAAAGGTTTGTCTTCTTTGGGAATAGTTAAGCCTGTACTTTCTAAAAATTCTAATTTATATCCCTTTCCTAAAGCTTCTTTTGTAAAAGCATCCCAAGCTTCGGGAGAATAACCTAAACCAAATTTTTGTATAGTTTCATTAGTAAATCCTCTTTCTTTAAAATAGGAAAGCCCAATAGCTTTGCCCTCTTCTGAATGCAGTAATGTATTGTGAAAATAATTTTTTGCAAACTCTGAAACCAAATACATACTTTCTTTAATATCTGCATTGGCCTTCTCTTCATCTGTTTGCTCTGTTTCCTCTATTTCAATATTATATTTCTTTGCAAGATACCGTATCGCTTCTGGATAGGTAAAATGCTCGTGTTCCATCAAAAAAGCGACAACATTGCCTCCTTTTCCAGAACTAAAATCTTTCCAAATTTGTTTTACAGGAGAAACCATAAAAGAGGGAGAGCGCTCATCTGAAAAAGGACTAAGCCCCTTAAAATTTGTTCCTGCGCGTTTTAATTGAACAAAATCTCCAATAACCTCCTCAACTCGGGCAGTTTCATAAACGGTATCTATGGTGTTTTTTGATATCATGCTTATTTTGTAGCAAAAAACAAATATACAAAGTTTCAAATCGATTTGTAATGTGATGAAACCTTATTTTCAACTTCAAAAACAAATATCAAATCAATATTTAAATTTATACTGCTAAAAAAATGAAATCTACTAATAAAACATTTATTTTTATACCATTAAAAAGTTATTTGCATTAACATCCCGAATTCTAATTGCACTTTAAATGCAACTAAACAATACACTTATGCCCTTAAATACTGTCACTCCAAAAACGATTCTAAGTACTCCTTCCTTTCAAAAAGAATGCTTATCAATACTCACATTAACTTCAAAAATTTGTGAAATCCCAATTATTATTTTGTCTTGTGTAGAATACGATACAACCGCATTTATAATTGCACAAACAGAAACCAATTCTAAAATCTCTAAAAAACTTGAGACACTCAATAATTCAATTATTGTCAATAAAAAACCTCAAGTAAACTCTGATACTACTTTTTCAATGGGAATCCCAATTATTTTTGAAGGAGATACAATTAATGGAACTTTAAGTCTTTGGGACTATAAACCAAGAATTTTAGAAGATATTCAATTAAAAACTATAGAGAACCTACTATGTCAAATTCAAAATCTATACCTTTTAGAACGTCAAAAAATTGAATTAAGAGAAAAAGATCTTTATAAAAAAATTTTAGATTTTCTACCAACTGAGATAGCTGTTTTTGATAACAATCACAAGTATTTATATGTCAATCCTGCAGCTATTCAAAATGAAGATCTTCGTAACTACATCATCGGTAAAGACGATTTCGAATATGCAAAGCATACACAACGCGATACACAATTTGCAAAAGAAAGAAGAGAACGATTTTCTAAAGCAGCCAAATTAAATACCATCATCGAATGGATTGACGAAATTAAAAAAAAGGATACAGGAGAAACTTCTTTTTATACTCGTAAATATGCTCCTGTTTTTAAAGAAAATGGAACGTTTGAAATGATGGTTGGTTTTGGTGTTGATATTACGGCACAAAAAAACGCTGAAGATGCATTAAAAATAAGTAACGAACGCTTTAGCTATGCAAGTCAAGCAACATCCGATGCCCTTTGGGACTGGGATTTAATAACTAATGAAATTTTTGTAGGAGATACCTATACCGCTCTTTTTGGACATGAATTTATAGAGAATCGTATTTCAGCTTTAAGCTGTGAGAATTTTATTCATCCTGATGACAAAGAATCGTATACTCAAAAATTTGAAGAAATACTAAATAGTAACTCATTAAAATGGTCTGATGAATATCGCTATTTAAAAGCTGATGGAACCTATGCTTATGTAAGCGACAAAGCAATTATCATACGTGATAAAAAAGGGAAGGCTGTTCGAATGATTGGTGCAATTCAAGACATTACAAAAAGAAAAAATGTTGAAGAACAAAACCGATTATTAATTGAAGAAAATAATCGAAATAAAATTATCCAACTCAACGAAGCTAAAAACATGTATCGCCTTCTAGCAGATAATACTGTAGATCTTGTTTGTTTACACAACTTAGATACCACGTTTGAGTACATTTCCCCATCCATAATGAAACTCATGGGATATACTCCAGAAGAACTAATAGGACAATTCCCTATGCAATATGTTCATCCAAAAGACCTCGAATTAATTCAACATAGTTTTACAAGTTTCATCAGCGAATCTGAAGACGAAAATGCCTATGTAGAAGCGCGTTTTAGAAATAAAAAGGGAGATTATGTTTGGTTCGAAATTAAAGCTACGATTGTAAAAGAAAATGGAAAACCAGTTAGTTTTCAAACAAGTGCAAGAAATATAACCCAACAAAAAGAAGTGCAATATGCAATGAAAAAAGCATTAGCACAAGAACGGGAGCTCAATGAATTACGAACTAACCTAGTTTCGACTATTTCCCATGAATTTAGAACACCAATGACTACAATAAGGACAAGTGCCGAACTTATAGAAATGTATATTGAAGGCCATAATTTTGTTCATTCAGCCCAATTACAAAAAAGAATCAACACCATTACAGAAGAAATTGATCGAATAGTAGAGTTAATGAATGCTGTATTAACCATTTCCAAAGACGATGCAGGAAAAACCAATTTCAATCCAATCTATTTTGATTTGAAACAAATCTGTATGGATGTAATAGAAACTAGCTACTCGCATCAATTTGGAGGGCGTAAAGTACTAACTTCCTTTGTAGGAGATGATTTTACTGTATTTGCAGACAAAAACTTAATGGAATACTCTCTTTTTAATTTGTTAAACAATGCCTTTAAATATTCTGAAGGAACGGATCATATTAAATTAAACATTATATCAGACACTCAAAAAATTCAAATTCAAATTATTGACAAAGGTATTGGGATCCCTGAAAAAGACGTTCCAAAATTATTTAATACTTTTTTCAGAGCCAGCAATACAGAAGGAATTCAAGGAACTGGATTAGGTCTTTATATTGTAAAAACGTTTACAGAAAGAAATTCTGGTAGTATTCAAGTTGAAAGTACGTTAGGTAAAGGAACCACCGTTACTCTTGAATTTCCTATATCTAAATCAAGTTTCAAACAACCATGAAAACAATATTAATTATTGATGATGAAGTTAAATTGAGAGAAACCATTGTAGAAATGTTCTCGTTTATTGGGTATAACATTATTGAAGCCCAAGATGGTGTTGAGGGGTTAGAAAAAGTTAAATCTGAAATTCCAGATTTAATACTATGTGATGTAATGATGCCTAAATTAGATGGGTATGGTTTTCTGAAAAACCATTCCAACTCTGCATTCTCTCATATACCTGTACTACTTTTGACTGCTAAAACTGAAGAAAAGGACAAACAAATAGGTTTTAAGAACGGTGCGAAAGGTTACATAAAAAAACCGTTTGCATTCCATGAACTAAGAAAATTAGTTGAGGAATACATATAAAACCTAAAAAAATATGGAATTTAAGAGGAATCGAAGTAATTAGATTCTTACCTAAAGCAGCCTACTTTAACTAAATTGTAATCATAAATTCATTGCCCCCAATAAATTTTCTGAGTAAGCTGCCCGGTAAGAAAGATCCCAAATCTTGAGTCAAAAATAATACATGTTTTTTTATTTTATTTTAATTTAATTGATAAATTAAAATAAAATACTAATAATTTAATCTCTTCATTACTATCGAAAAAGTTGAAATAAATCTACCTATTAAAATCACAAAAAAATGCCCTAAGGCATTTTTTAATCGATTAGAAGAAGTACTCCAAAATAAATTAGCACTATAAACCCAAAAGCTACTATAAGTCTATTAAAACCTATTTTTTCACTGTTATTTTCTTCTTGATTTAATAGTTCATCTAATCTATCCCATGCTTCTTCAGAAGGTCGTAGTTTCATGTTAAGGGGACATTTACATTATACTTCTCTTGACTATAGTAAGCAATATTGCAGACACAGTACTAAAGTACTGTTTGGATCTTACAAATGAGTCTTTTTTACTGCTATTTTAAATAAAAATAGCAGTAACCAAAAATCAATTAAAAAAACAAAGAATTAAATTGAAGAATTACAATTCAAAATTAGAAGCCTGAATTGACTTAATGTAATCTCGGGGTGTCATATTAAGATATAATTTAAAACTTGTAGAAAAATATGAAAAAGATCTAAACCCTGTCTGATCAACTAAGAATTGTATATTTCTTTCTCCCAAGTTAATTAATTTCATTGCATACTGAATCTTAAACTCTCTTATATATTGACTAATATTTTTACCCGTAAGCTTTCGAATTCGTTTATCTAAGGTTGATTTACTTATAAATAATTTTCTAGATAGTTCATCCAAATCGGGTTTGCTTTTCATATCTTTCAAAAGCAATTCGTTCAAGGAAGTTAAAAAGTCTTTTTCAGATAATTTAATAGTAACTTTAGAGAAAGGATCATTTCCAAAATTTTTCTCGATATTTCTCCTAAATTCAAGAACATTATTGACTTTAAAAATAAGTTCTTTTACCTTAAATGGTTTCATAATGTAATCATTTACACCATGTTCCAATTGTCGTAATTTGACTTCGTCATCAACATTAGCGGTAATGATAATAAATGGGACTACATTAAATTTTTTATTCTTTCGAATATTCAAATATAATTCTTCCCCATTCATATCAGGCATCATCAAATCACTAATCACTAAATCTGGAATATTTTGAGTCAAATAATGCAATGCAACCCTACTTTCCTCAAACCATACGACATCAAAATTGCTTAATAACAATAACTCTAGGATGGAGTTCCCTAAAGCTACATCATCTTCAATTAAAACAATTTTTTTCTTTTGGATTTTCATGTGACGAATTTAACTATAATATTTTTAAATTATCCATTTTTATTTAAAATTATAGTATTTTTTAAAATTAATAGTCATAAATTATAAATTATGACGCAATTTTTTATACCTAAAAAAATAAATAAAATCAATAAAAAACTATATCTTTCTGTTAATCACATAATTAACCATTAAAATTAAGGCCTCTTTGAACGGAGAATCAGGATAGTGAGTCAGAAGCTGCAATGCTTCTTGTTGAAATTGAAGCATCTTTTGTTCGGCGTAAGCCAAACCATTATTGTTTTTAACAAAAGTAATTACTTCTTTGACACGCTTTTTGTCTTTATTGTGGTTTTTTATAGAGTTAATTAACCAACTTTTTTCTTTAGCCGTACAGGTATTCAAAACATGAATTAAAGGCAACGTCATTTTTTGCTCTTTGATATCAATCCCCGTTGGTTTTCCAATGGCGTCATCCGTATAATCAAACAAGTCGTCTTTAATTTGGAATGCCATTCCTATCAATTCTCCAAAACGATGCATATTCTTTACTTGCACTTCATCGTCTATGACTGATTGCGCTCCTAAAGCGCAACAAGCCGCAATTAATGTCGCTGTTTTTTTACGGATAATATCATAATACACTTCCTCAGTAATATCTAGTCTTCGGGCTTTTTCGATTTGAAGTAGTTCACCCTCACTCATTTCTCGAACGGCAACCGATATGATTCGAAGTAAATCAAAATCGCCATTGTCAATAGAAAGCAACAACCCTTTAGAAAGGAGATAATCGCCCACTAAAACAG
>JACCDQ010451242.1_pt1 | contig 18266 bp, 16 predicted proteins | sample 7446031 | NCBI WGS metagenome assembly JACCDQ01 (sample SAMN15323442, study PRJNA562643) | freshwater metagenome | isolation source: river surface water | place: USA:Blue River Watershed | collected 2017-08-17
ATGATCTTGCTCGCGTTGCAGCGCCTGAAGGCGCGGACCTGCCCTTCCTGACAGGATGCGATTGTAAGTCTTGCCGCCACAAAAGGCCGGTGTGGTGCCCCGAGCCGGGGTCGAACCGGCACGCTGCATATGAAGCAAGCGGCGGATTTTAAGTCTATGCCCACTGTCAAAATCCGCAAAAAACCAACAAATAACGTCAGATCAGGACTGCGGCGGTTTGCGTTGCCTTGCGGGTGTTAACGGGCTTTGTCGTTCGGTGCCGTGTCTTTCGGTGTCTAAGCTACGCACGGACTACGCACCGATTACACTTCTGCTTGCGTGAGCCCGGATGGCGAAATAGGTAGACGCAGCGGGCTTAAAACCCGCAGGCCTGAACAAGGTCGTGCCGGTTCGATTCCGGCTCCGGGCACCACGATATTAGGCTACGCCGATCGGCGCAGCGGAATCACCTGGCATTGGTGCCTTGCCTGGCAAGGCTCCGGCGACTCAGCGGCCAAGATCCCCTCCAGTCTGGCCATTACTCCCTTGAGTTCGTCCAGAAGCACGGCCGCATGCTCCGGCTCGATGCCGCAGCCACTGGTGTTCACCATCCCATTGCCCGTGATCGCAACCGAGACGGCCGCCACATGGCCGGCGTGTTCCTGCGCCTGGTCGGTGAACCACTGGCGCAATTCGGCCAGACGAGCACGGCGGGGGTCAAACAGGGGGAGTACGTTTCGCAAAGCCGATCCTGGGCGATGGGTGAATGACGCGGCGCCGACCGGTTGATGCTGGCCAGCCCTGGGAACCCGATCCTGCCTTGCGTGGCACGTCTCTTACCCGAAAACGGATAGACAGCGCGGCTATCTCTCCACCTCAACGGCCGCTTCCTGCTCGATCGTCTCCATGATTTCCGCGAGCTCATCCATGGCTTCGCGGCAGTCAGCAACGGCCATGCGCTGCGCAATCTGGTGCATCTGGTCTGGTGGCAATGGAACGATGCGGCGCAGGGATCGCACCGGCGTAATGCCGACCATCCTCAGGCCTTCGATCGTCTCCAGGGGTTGCGCGCTGATGCTGCGCACTCGCCAGCCAGGCGATGGTGGCAGCCCCATCGGGGAGAAGTCGAACAGCGGGCGGTAGCGGTCCACGTACACGATCCGCCCCACGTTCGGCCAGAGGCCTTTCACCACGATCGCCAAGTCACCGGCTTTGACGTTCATGGGTTGGCCTCCTGTCGTTTCAGCCCGCGTGCCGGGCTATGTCGTCCACGGTGGCACTGAGCGCCACGGCCATCGGCGCCTGTCGCTCGGTGAAGATCCGGGCCAACTCGCGGTAGTACCAGAGGGTGCCGGCCTGCTTCGCGGTGAAGCGCTCGAACACCGCGGGGCCGATCGCCAGCAAGTCGTCCAGGATCGCCCTGGCATTGCTCAGCTTGTCGCAGCCTGACACCAGGAGCACGTCATCATCGGCGTGGGCCAGGTGCTCCAGGTAAGCGCGCTTGCGATCCTCCCATGGTGCTTTCGCACCTGTTGCGTCGGGAGTTCCATCGGTGCAGCCCTCCACCATCGCCAAGACACGGGGGCCGAAGTCCTTGGCGATGACCGGCGCGAAGTGCGGCCCACCGTCCTCCAGGACATCGTGAAGCAGCCCGGCAATCTGCTGGTCCTCGTCGCCGCCGAACTGTGCAACCAGGCCGGCCACCGCCACGGGGTGGGTGATGTAGGGAACGGGCGTTCCCTTGCGGCGCTGGCCTTCGTGAGCGCTGGCGGCCAGGTGAATGGCCCGTGTGAATCTGGGCGTCATGCTTCCATTGGATCACAGGGAGCCGACTGATTCCTTACCCGAAAACGAAAACCCGGCGCAGCGGCCGGGCTCTCGTTCGGTGGGCGCTGGCGTTCGCTACACGCCGGCCGCCTCGTCGGCCATGGCCTTGAGTTCCGCCTGCACCACGTCCTCGATCACGGCCTTGATGCGCGCTGCCGCCTTCGGATCGTTGAGCAGGCCGGCGACCAGGTGGGGGGCAGGGCTGGAGGCTTCCCGCCACATCTCGATCAGCTTCGCCTCGTCACCAAAGGGCGCGCACAGCTCGCTCGACCAGGTGGCGATCGTCTCCATGCAGATCTCGCCCTTCTGCCCGTGGAGCTCCATCAGGCGGGTGTGCAGCAGCTCGTGCGTCTGCGCGTGCGACAAGCGAACAGCGGCAGCGAAGGCGAGCACGCGAGGCAGCGGCAGTTCCTCGCCGGCCTTGAGCATGCTGACGTAGTTCGGGCCGAAGCCCAGCGAGTGGGCGATGACCTTCTGACGGGTGCCATCTTCCTGCAAGCGGGCGATGTGTTCCCGGATCAGCTGGGTCGATGACTTCGCCGGCATTGCCGCGGCTGGCAGCGGTTCGATGTGAGAGGCAGTCTTTGCCATGAGATTCCCTGGAAGTTAGCCCGAAGAGCGTCGGGTACTGAGAAAATTGTAGGCAGCGGGCCCCTTGAACCTGCGCTGTTTCGGCCGATTGACCCCTGCTTTTCTGTTCAGCCAGCGCTGAAGTCCAGGTGGCCCAGCCGGGGCCCCGGCCAAGTCACTGACGCAGCGCGATCACCTGGGCTTCGCGGTCGGCCGCCTTGCGCAGCGGCAACACGTTGGCCGCCTCGGCCTTGCCGTGCTTGATCTCGTTGAGCGTCTCCAACAGCGCGGGCTCTTGCTCGGTGATGAACTGCACCAGCTGGGCGCGCATGGTGTCCAGCTCGTTCAACAGGATGGCGGCGTGCACAGCGTCCACGCCGGCCAGCTTGGTCACGACCTGGCTGTCACCGGTAACGGCGATGCTCAGGGCAGCGGCGCCACCGGCTGGGTTGGCGATCTGCTGCATGAAGAAGGTGGCCTGGTTGGCGTAGAAGTGCTCCAGTTCCTGGCGGCGCTCGGCGTTGAGGCCGAAGAGGTTGCGGACGTTGCTCATGGTTTGGGCTCCTGGTTGCGTTGAATCGATGACTCGATTGGAAGGCCTGGAGCGCAAACGATCAAACCCGCATAGGGTTAAAACAACAGCAGTTCAAGTGAAGAAAACCTGGAGGAATGTCCGACTTTGATCCGGTTTCCAGAGGGAGCGACGGATTATCCGCATCCGAATTTATGGGGTAATTTTTTCTTCACATTGGGGCTGAGCGCCCAAAGTTCTAGGTTATTGCGTATTTGAAGAGTTTGGCTTGGTCTTGGGTATCAGGTCGTCGAACAGCGAAGATTGAGGCGCTTGTTTTTCAGTATCCAAGAATTCATCGATAGAAGAGCCATTGACTAACTCATAATTTTTTTCTTGACTTGCAGGCTTTGGTCCTTCTGGAGTCACAGGCGTGAAGTTATCCCAGTTAATGTCTCTAGGTGCTACGGGCTCAACTGCCCGAGTAGTCCCAAAAACCTCTTCGTCTGTCAAATACTTGGGATGCCCCGGCGATACGGGTTCCACCACCGGGTCAGAGCTCCACCAAGGTGCGCCCTCGACTTTCTGGCCTGGAACGCCGACCTCTTCGAATAAATCTTTACCCGAAGAAGACCAGTCCCGGTCCCACGGCCCGATGACTTTATGCTGTTTACTCGTAAATAACACAAGCGCGACTACCTGTGCAGCCTGGGGCGATCATGCTTCTCGGTGTGCGCTTGTTCCACCGCATCCGGTGCCTGAAGGCCGCTGCACCATGATGCAGGTTTCTTGCTCATTTGCGCTGCTCCAGCAGACGATCGGCCAAGGCCACCACGTCATCAGTTTTCATGTGGGTGTAGCGCTTCAGCATGCCAACGGTCTTATGACCTGTGATGCTGGCCGCCTGGATGACGTTGGCGCCACCGGCCACCAGCTTCGTCGCGGCCGTGTGCCTGGTCGAGTGCAGGACAACACGATCGAGCACATCCTCCCGGTCTGCTTCGAGGCCGGCCCTCTTGCGTACATGCAGCCACACCGTATCGACGTTTTTGGGTTGCGTCGGCTTCTTCGGATCGAAAAACACCAGGTCGGAATTGAGCGGCCGCACCTTCTTGGCTTGGACGAGAGCATCCCGAACCGAGATCACCAGCGGCAGGGTGCGCTGCTCTCCGTTCTTGCTCTTGCGCAGGATGGCCACTCGCCGGCCTAGATCGATGTCGGACCACTTGAGCGTGCGCAGCTCGGACTTGCGAGCGCCGGTCGTGAGCGCCAGGCGCAGGAACAGCGCCATGGCCGGCCAGGTGCTGCGCTCGGCCTCAGCGATCAGCTTATCCTCTTCTTCGGCAGTCAGGATGCGGCGGCGGCCGTTGGCTTCTTCCAGCTTGCTAACCTGGCCACCCTTGATCGGGTGACGGTCAACGTGGCCCATGTTCAATGCGAAGTTGAACAACGAGGACAAGCTGGCCAGGTAGCGGTTCACGGTGGCACTGGAGATCGGCTTGTCGGTCAGCTTCACCTCGCCCTCAAAGGTGCGACGCTCGGCCTTCTTCTCCTGCAAGGCAGCCAGCGCCACGTTGATGTCAGCGCGGGTGATGGTCTTGATGTCGCGCAGCCCGAACTGCTCCACCCAATAAGCGATGTGCGTCGGTGTCCAGAACTTAGTCCCGCGTCTGGGTGGCGCCTTGGCGAACAAATCCGCCACTTTTGAGAACGAATAGATCCCGTCCTCTTCCTGGCGCTTCTGTGCCGCATCCGCTTCAGCGTTGCGCAGCCAGGCCTTCGCGTCGGCCATGGTGTCGAAGCACTTGGACTGTGATTTGAAGCCAGCGCGTCGAACGTGAGCGCGGTAGCGCGTGACCTTCTTGCCGGCTTTGACGACTGATTCTTTGACGATTGAGCCCACTTGCACGCCTCCATCAACAACAAACTACGCACAGGAATACGCACGTAACTGCAAGTTGTTGATTAGTTTACACGCACAAGAGATTTTAAGTCCGCTGTGTCTACCGATTTCACCATCGGGGCTGCCCCGTATTGTCCACGGTTTCAGCCTCGCCCCGCGCGGCAGGATCAACTTTGCAGCAGGCGCTCGTAAGCCTCGCGGGTGGCCGGCGACACCGCCTCCAGCACCTGGTGGTAGGCAGTTTTGTGGCGCGCCAGCAAGCGGGCCGACGCCACCGTGCGGGACTTGCAAAACCAGTGGCAGGTGTGCTGCATCAACAGCATCTCGGCCAGCAGCATGTGCGCCCGGGCCTTGGGGCTGCGCTGCTCGGCGTTGGCCACCAAAGCTTGCAGGCCCAGGGCGTGCACCTGGAACAAGGCGCGCAGATCGATCGTGCTGGCCGGCCACCAACGGTCGATCCAGGGCCAGGCCCAACGGCACACCCTCACCTGCTCGGCCGGCAGCCGGGCCACATCGGCGGCCAGGCGTTCAAACTGCTGGGCCAACTCTTGCGCCGGGCCATCGAGCACCGTCCAGATCGCCTGGCGGCGCTCGGCATCGTCTTCCCCCAGGGCACGCGCGTAGCCCTGGGTGAGTTGCTCCATCAGCTTTTCGATGCGGTAGGGCTGCAGGTGGCTGCCCAGCAAAGCCATGCGGCGGCGTTCCTCGTGCCGCTTCAGCGCCCACCAACCCACACCCAACACCAGGGCCCACGTCCAGACATCCATCGCCACTGCACCATCGCTTGAAAACAAAGTCTGAAGTGTAGTGACTGCAATACTGTTTTTTTGTACAGTATTGGTATGTCACAAGCTTTGCGATCCACCGCCCACCCTTGGCCCGACGGTCCGCCCGCCGGGGTGTGGCAAGCCGACCAACTGATCCGCGATACGGTGCCCGGCATCTCCACCGGGCACGCGGCCCTGGACGCGACCCTGCCCGGCGGTGGCTGGCCCCCCGGTGCCTTGACGGAGCTGTTGCTGCCCACCGGGCAATGGCCGGAGTGGCGGCTGTGCCTGCCGGCCTTGCAAACTGCCGCCCAAAGCGGGCAGATCGTGCTGGTGGGGCCGCCCGCCCTGCCCAACCTGCAGGCCCTGGCGGCCCAGGGCTTACCGCCGCAGGCGCTGTGCCAGGTGGTGGTGCCGTCACCCCAGGCCCGGGGCTGGGCCAGCGAACAGGCGCTGCGCTGCCCCCAGGTGGCCGCCGTGTTGCTGTGGTTGCCCGCCGGCCCCCCGGAACCTTTGCGGCGCCTGCACCTGGCGGCCCAAGCCCACCCGGGCGGGCCTTTGCTGTTCGTCTGCAGGCCCCAGGCTTGCGCGGCCGTGGCCTCGCCTGCGCCTTTGCGCTTGCAGGTGCACAGCCAAGGGACTCGGGGGCTGAGCGTGTCGGTGCTGAAGCGGCGCGGGCCGCCCTTGCTTGCTCCGGTGCAGTTGTCAGCGCCCCTGCCCCGGCTCGCCCTGCTGCGCTCACCCGCCCGGGCCACCTCGGCCCAGGTGCTTCACTTTCCTCGTTCTGTTGTCCGCCATGCTCTGGATCGCCCTGCCCCTGCACGCCTGGGATGACCCGCAACGCCCCAGCGAAGCCCCCCTTGCCCTGCGCTGCTGGGCCTTGGGCTACACGCCGCGGGTGGCCTGGCTGGACGGCGCCCTGGCTCTGGAGGTGCAAGCCAGCCTGCGTTTGTTCGGCGGGCGCCAGCGTTTGCTGCAACAAATCGAGCAAGAAGCCCAAGACTGGTCCACCCAAGGCATGGCCACCGCCCCAACCGCCTGGGGCGCCGTGGCGCTGGCTCATGCCCCTGGGCAGCCACACCCAGGCAACTGGCCCGCGGTGCTGGACCGGCTGCCCTTGACCTGCCTCGCGGCCACGCGGGCGCAAGCCACCCGGCTGCGCCTGTGGGGTTGCGCCACCTTGGGCGATGTGCGCCGAATCCCGCGCGATGGCTTGCGGCGGCGCCTGCCACCCGACGTCCTCCACGCGCTGGATGCGGCCTACGGGCAGGCCCACCCCACCTTTGCGTGGTTGAGCTTGCCCGCCCAGTTCGACCAGACCCTCGAATGGGCCGACCCGGTGGAGCATGCGCAAGGCCTGTGGTTTCGCGCCCAACGGCTGCTGCGAGCGCTGGAAGGCTGGTTGCGGGCGCGCCAGAGTGGGGCCCTGGAAATCCAGGTGACCGGCTGGCCCGAAGGCCCCAACAGCACCCCGGCCCTGACATTGAATGTGCGCTGCACCCGCCCCACGCGCGATACCTCGGCCTGGAGCAAGCTGCTGGGCGAGCACCTGCAACGCGCCACGCTACAAGCCCCGGTGAACCGGCTGCAACTGGTGTTGCAACGCTGGAGCCCCTGGCCCAGCGACAGCGGCGATCTGCTGAGCCACCCCACGCCACCCGGCACCATGGACTGGCCGCAACTGATCGAACGGCTCAGCGCGCGCCTGGGCGCCTCCCAGGTGCAGGTGGGCGGCCTGATTGACGACCCGCGCCCTTTGCACGGCCAGCGGTGGACGCCTGCCTTGGACCAGCTTGACCCGGCCCACAAACAACCCAGCCCCACTGCAAGCCGCCCCCGCCCTGGCGCGCAGTGGGAGCCCGCCTGGCTGTTCGATCCACCCTGGGCGGCTCCCAAGGATGCCGAAGCCCTGGACACGCCTCAGCAGCAAGCCAGCCACTGGTGGACCGATCAACCCCAGCACCACCGCCTGCAATCGGTGGAGCATCCCCGGCATGGGCTGCTCTGGGTGCGCCAAGGCGCACCATCCACCCCAGAAGACGGACAAGTGCTGGGCTGCCATGGGTGAGCAGCGCAACCCACCCGAATACGCCGAACTGCACGCGCTGAGCAACTTCAGCTTCCAGCGCGGCGCCTCGCACCCCGAAGAATTGGTGGACAGGGCGCACCAGCTCGGCTACTGCGCCCTGGCGTTGACCGACGCTGCCTCGCTGGCAGGCGTGGTGCGGGCCCATGTGCGAGCCAAGGCGTTGGGTTTGAAACTGATGCTGGGCGCTGAGTTGAGGCTGGCCTGGCCGGGCACCGCATCGGCCGGTGGCACGCTGGTGCTGCTGGCCCCCAACCGGACCGCCTACGCGCAGCTCAGCACCTGCCTGAGCCACCTGCGGCAACAACCGCCGCCCCACCCGGCGCCCCCAGCACCCACGCCCGACGGCCTGCCCACCCACACCACAGCGACCGACTGGCCCCCGGGAGGCACCGCCTGCGACGAGCTGCTGGCGCTGTGGGTGCCGTGGCGCCAGCCCCTGGGCGACCGCGTGGACCCCGCGCAATGGGCCACCGAACTGCAACCGCAGGCCGAATGGTTGCAACGCCACTTCCCGCAACGAAGCTGGATGGGGGTCGCGCTGCACCAGGAGGTGGGCGACACCCATTGGCTGACCACCCTGGACCGCGTGAGCCATGCCACCGGCGTGCCCCTGGTGGCCACTGGCGGCGCGCTGATGCACCACGCGCGGCGCAAACCCTTGCAAGACGTGCTGACCGCCACCCGCTTGCACCGCCCCCTGGCCGAGTGCGGCACTGCGCTGGAACCCCATGCGCAACGCCACTTGCGCAGCCGGCACCAGCTCGGGCAACTCTACCCCCTGGCCCTGCTGGCGCAGACCCTGGTGATTGCGCAGCGCTGCCACTTCAGCCTGGACGAATTGCGCTACGAATACCCCGAAGAAGTGGTGCCGCCTGGGCAAACCCCCAGCAGCCACCTGCAAGCCGAAGTGAGTGCCGGCCTGCAACGCCGCTACCCCGAGGGCGTACCGGACAGCGTGCAGGCGCAAGCCGCTCAGGAGCTGGCACTGATCACCGAACTCGGGTTTGAAAAATACTTCCTTACGGTGCACGACATCGTCCGCTTCGCCCGTTCCGAACGCATCCTGTGCCAAGGCCGGGGCTCGGCCGCCAACTCGGTGGTCTGCTACAGCCTGGGCATCACCGAGGTCGATCCATCGCGCAGCCAACTCCTGTTCGAGCGCTTCATCAGCCGCGAGCGGCGCGAACCGCCCGACATCGACGTCGACTTCGAGCACGACCGCCGCGAAGAAGTGATCCAGCACCTGTACGCCAAATACGGGCGCGACCGGGCGGCACTGGCGGCTGCCGTCATCACCTACCAGCCCCGCAGCGCCCTGCGCGACGTGGGCAAGGCCTTGGGCTTTCCCGCTGACACCCTCGACGCCCTGTCGCGCTTGCACCGCTGGTGGGACGACACCCCCCTGTCGGCCGAACGGCTGCGCGAAGTGGGCCTGGACCCCGACGCCACCCTCACCCGCTGGTTGACCCGCCTGACGCGCGAACTCATCGGCTTTCCGCGCCACCTGTCGCAACACAGCGGTGGCTTCGTACTCACCGGCGACGCCCTCACCCGCACCGTGCCGGTGGTCCCCGCCGCCATGGCCGGGCGCACCACCATCGAATGGGACAAGGACGACATCGACGCACTCGGTCTGCTCAAGGTGGACGTGCTTGCCCTGGGCATGTTGAGCGCCCTGCGCCGGGGCCTGGAGGCCGTCAGCCAGCGTCGGGGGCGGCCCTTTGGCCTGGCCGACATTCCCGCCGAAGACCCGGCCACCTACGAAATGATCTGCCGCGCCGACACGGTGGGCGTGTTCCAGATTGAAAGCCGGGCTCAGATGAGCATGTTGCCGCGCCTGCAACCCCGGTGTTTTTACGACCTGGTGGTGGAGGTGGCCATCGTGCGGCCCGGCCCCATCCAGGGCGGCATGGTCCACCCCTACCTGCAAGCCCGGGAAAGGGCGCGCCGGGGCGAGCCACTGCAACTGCCCAGCCCCGCCTTGCGTCCGGCGTTGGAGCGAACGCTGGGCGTACCGATTTTTCAGGAACAGGTGATGCAGATCGCGATCATCGCCGCCGGCTTCAGCCCGGGCGAGGCCGACGCGCTGCGCCGCGCCATGGGCGCCTGGCGCCGCCGGGGCGGGATCGACACCTTTCGCGAGCGGCTGACGCAAGGCATGACCGAACGCGGCTACAGCGCCGAATTCGCCGAGGCCATCGGCCGGCAGATCGAAGGGTTTGGCGAATACGGCTTCCCCGAAAGCCACGCCGCCAGTTTTGCCTTGTTGGTGTACGCCAGCGCCTGGCTCAAATGCCACGAGCCGGCCTGCTTTCTGATGGCGCTGCTGAACGCCCAGCCCATGGGGTTTTACGCCCCGGCCCAACTGGTGCAAGACGCCCGGCGCCACGGAGTGACCGTGCTGCCGGTGGACGCGCTGCACAGCGATTGGGACAGCACCTTAGAGCCCGACGGTGCCGTGCGCCTGGGCCTGCGGCTGGTGGCGGGCCTGTCCCGCTCGGCCGGCCAACGCTGGTTGCAGATCCGCCCCAGCCGCGCCGACTGGACGGTGGACCGCCTGGCCCAAGCCGGCCGCCTGAGCCGGGGCGACCTGCACGCCCTGGCCGCGGCCGACGCGCTGCGCAGCCTGGCCGGGCACCGCCGCCAGCAACTCTGGGCCAGCGATGGCGTGCAAACCCCCACGCCTCTGTGGCGCAGCGCCGCGCCCGAAACCGACTGGACGCCCCCGACCGCCCACGACAGCGAGGAGGTGGTGCAAGACTACGCCAGCACCGGCCTGACCCTGCGCCAGCACCCGCTGCACTTCCTGCGCGCCCGGCTGGCGCGGCACCGCATCTGGCCAAGCGACCAATTGCGCCAACAACCGGATGGTCGGCTGGTGCGGGCAGCCGGCCTCGTCATCACCCGCCAGCGCCCGGGCAGCGCCAGCGGCGTGATGTTCCTCACGCTGGAAGACGAAACCGGGTGCGTGCAAGTGGTGATCTGGCCGAACTTGCAAGAGCGTTTTGGCACCGCCCTGCTGGGCGCCCGCCTGCTGGGAGTGCATGGCCGCTGGCAACGCGAAGGCGAAGTCACCCACCTGGTGGCGGGCCATGTGTACGACCTGTCGCACCTGCTCGGCGACCTGCAGACTTCCAGCCGCGATTTCCGCTGAAAGAGGCTCCCTCAGCCCCAGCCACCGGGACGCACCAGCCCCACCACCACGCCTTCGATCTCCAGCGACGCATCGGGCCCCAGGTGGATATCGGCATAGTCCGGGTTGGCGGCCTGCAGCGTGACCCCGCTCGCGTGGCGGCGCAGGCGCTTGACCGTCACCTCATCGCCCAGCCGGGCCACCACAGTCTGCCCGTCGCGGGCCTCGCGGGTGGACTGCACCGCCAGCAAGTCGCCATCGAAGATACCGGCGTCGCGCATGGACTGGCCACGCACCCGCAACAGGTAGTCCGGACGGCCAGCGAACAAACGCGCATCCACCGGGTAATGCGCCTCCACATGGGCCAGCGCCTGCAAGGGCGAACCCGCCGCCACCCGCCCGATCAGTGGCAGGCTGAGCTGGGCAAACGCCTCACCGGGCAAATCCAGCTGCTGGGGCGCGAGTAGTGCCTTGAGCCGGATGCCACGCGACGTGCCGCCCACCAGTTCGATCGCGCCTTTGCGCGCCAAGGCCCGCAGGTGTTCTTCGGCCGCGTTGGCCGAACGGAACCCGAAAGCCGCCGCGATTTCGGCCCGCGTCGGCGGGGCGCCGTGCTCGCGCACCTCGCGTTCAATGAGCGTCAGGATATCGCGTTGGCGCGGGGTGAGTTGGTTGGCGTCGGCCATGGCGTGTACTGTATCAAATCACAGCCTTGGTTGCTGAAAATTCAGGCAATCCAGCGCCTCTCCATGCAAATCAAAGGCTTGCACGGGCCATACCGGACTTCTCAGGACTTATGCACAAGCTTATCCAGCGCAGCGTGGGACAACACCCCCATCAATCCTCGCTGGAGGATTGGCGCGACGGCGCACGCGCCTCGCTCGCCTGGCCTCGCCGCAACGCCAGCTTGGATTTGCGCTCGGCCGCCAGATCCGCTTCCGCCTTCAGCGCCGCTTTCAACCAGCGGGCGTACTCAGCGGGGGTTTCCAGCGTCACACGTCCCAGTGCACCGCTGCGGAAATCGGTCAACAGCGTTTCGGCCGCTTTCTGCGCATTGAGCCGCCCCCCCGGCAACAGCGCGCCGCGCTTGCGGCCGATGGCCATGAGCAGCTCGTCGTCCTTCATGCCCGCGATGGCCTGGGGCGTCCAGCCCCACTTGTAGCGCGCCTCCAATTGCGCGCCATACGGTTCCCGCAGGGCTTTCAGCAACTCCAGCGCCACCTCTTCCTCGTCGTAGGCGTTGCGCCCCACCGCGCCGCTGGCCGCCAGGTGGTAGCCGCTTTCGGGCACGATGATCTTGGGCCAGAGCATACCCGGCGTGTCGTACAGGTAGAAATCGTCGGCCAACACGATGCGCTGCTCCTGCTTGGTCACGCCCGCCTCATCGCCGGTCTTGGTGGCGCGCTTGCCCACCAGCGTGTTGATGAGGGTGGACTTGCCGACGTTGGGAATGCCGCCAATCAGCACCCGCATCGGCTTGACCATGCCGCCGCGCTGCGGCGCCAGGGTGCGACAGGCCTCAATCAGGGCACGCGCAGGCGCAGTCACACTGGCGTCCAGGCCCAAAGCCAGCGTGTCCGGCAGGGCGTTGTAATGCGCCAGCCAGGCCTCGGTGCGCACCGGGTCCGCCAAATCCTGCTTGTTGAGCACCTTGAGGGTGGGCTTGCCCTCGGTGATCTGGGCCAGCATCGGGTTCGCGCTCGACCCCGGCAGCCGCGCGTCCAGCATTTCGATGATGACGTCGATGCTCTTGATGCGCTCCAGAATGGCCTTTCTGGTCGCGTGCATGTGACCGGGAAACCACTGTACTGCCATGTTGTGTCCGTTTCTGTGGATCAGGGGCGCAGGGCGTCAGGCGTGGGCCTGCAGCCAATCGTGCAGTTCGCGCACCGAATGGGCCACAAACAGCGGCCGGTGCTCGGCGAAACCGGCCGGATCGTGCGCGCCGTAGCTCACCCCCACGCTGGGGCAGCCGGCGTTCGCCGCCATCTGCAGGTCGTGGGTGGTGTCGCCAATCATCAGCGTGCGTTGCGGGTCCACCCCGAATTCGCGCATCAATTCGTTCAACATCAACGGGCTGGGCTTGCCCGCGGTTTCGTCGGCCGTGCGCGAACCGTCGAACAGGCCGTGCAGTTCCACATGCCGCAAGGCCTCGTCCAAGCCACGGCGGCTTTTGCCCGTGGCCACGGTCAACCAGTGGTTGCGCGCTTTCAAGTCGTTCAACATCGGCAGCACCCCGTCAAACAACGCAATGTCGTGCTGGCTGTTGAGATAATGGTGGCGGTAGCGGTCGCCCAACTGGGGGTAAAGGCCGGGCGGCACATCGGGCGCAGCGTGGGCCAGCGCCTGCATCAACGCCATGCCTATCACATACGACGCCGCTTCGCGCGTGGGTTCGCGCCCACCCACATCGCGCACCGCCGCCTGAATGCAGCGCACGATGATGGCGGTCGAATCGAACAGGGTGCCATCCCAATCAAAAGCAATCAGGTCGAATTGGCGGGGACGCATGCAAACACCTCAAAAACCAAAAAACAAAAAGGGCGCAAAGCGCCCTTGCGTACCGAGCAGAACCGCCTTCAGATGCGGAACGATTCGATATTCTGACCGGCGGCCAAAGCGGCCTTGACCCAATCGGGCTTGCGACCCGGGCCACCCGACCACAGTTCGCCATTGGGACCACGGTATTTGGCCGGCGCTTTGGCTTTGGACGCAGCACCAGCCACTTTGCGCACCGGCGAGTTGGCCAGGTCTTCGGCCGTGATGCCGTATTCCTTCATTTTGGCCTTGATGTCGGCAATCACGTTCGCCAATTCCTGCTTGCGCACCTGTTCGGCTTGCTGCATGAGGGCTTGGGCTTGGGAAACCAATTCGGAGTAAGTGGCCATATTTTGACGTCCTGGAGAGGTTTTTAGAATTCAGACAACCAGATTCTAATCACAAACAACGGGCCACGTCACCCCACCCTTTCAATTCGGGCGGCAAATCGGCCTGCAATTGCACCGGGGCGCCACTGACCGGATGATTGAATCCCAATCGCCAGGCGTGCAGAAACATGCGTTTCAGACCGTGGCGCTGCAACAACCGGTTCAATTCAAAATCGCCGTATTTGTCATCGCCCAGAATCGGGTGTCCGCCATGCGACAGGTGGACCCGGATTTGGTGGGTGCGCCCAGTTTTGATGGTCACGGCCAACAGGCTGAACTGCTGCGGCGCCTCCGCCGGCCAGCCTGCGGGCGGGGTGACCGTGCCCAGCACCCGCACCAGGGTGATGGAACGCATGCCCTCCGGGTCGTCGGCCCGGGTCACTTTCACACGCCGTTCACCGTCGGGCAGCAGATATTTGTGCAGCGGCAGATCCACCACTTTTTGCCGCGCCGGCCACACGCCTTTGACCAAGGCCAGGTAAGTTTTGTCCGTCTCGCGTTCGCGGAACTGGTCTTGCAGCGCCCGCAACGCGCTCTTTCTCTTCGCCACCAGCAAAATGCCGCTGGTTTCGCGGTCCAGGCGGTGCACCAATTCGAGCGACGGCGCGGTGGTGTAGGCCTGTCTCAATTGCTCGATCACGCCGAACGAAACCCCACTGCCACCGTGCACCGCCACGCCGGCCGGTTTGTCGATCGCCAGAAACACCGGGTCGTCCAGCAGCACCGGGAACTGCCGTGCGGGCACCGGCGCGGCGGCCGGGCCGGCGGTGACCCGCTCGCTCAGGCGGATGGGCGGCACCCGCACCGCATCGCCTGCCTGCACCCGGCTGTCGGCCTGGGCACGGCCCTTGTTGACCCGCACCTCGCCCGACCGGATGATGCGGTACACATGGGTTTTGGGCACGCCTTTGAGTTCGCGCAGCAGGAAGTTGTCCAGCCGCTGGCCGGCCGACTCTTCATCGACCAGGTAATGCCGCACGGCGGCGGGGGTGGTGGAAGGGGGGACTTTCGCCATGCAGGACGGTTCCGGGTCTATAATGGGGCACTCCGGTACCGGATGCAAGTGTTTGATGGGCCTAGAATTTTAAGGCACGCACGGCATGCGTTCAGACTGGAGTGGTCGCCAGCCTGCGCACTCGCACCCCGCCCACAGCCGCGCTTGGGTGCCCTGCGCAGGGAATCAGCGCCCTTGAACGCGAACCCGATACGGAATACCCCAAACATCCAGCCGTCCGCTCAGCGGGGCTGGGTGAGGACTCTAGTGACCACAGAGATGTTCAGGCAGACGCAGTGTCCAGCACCGATTTGCCACCTTTGATCACCCGACTCCCCGCGCCTATGCCCGGGTGGGTCTGAACGCGCCGGCGCACCCCCGCGTGCGCCCCGCAATCAGCCACCCCTGGCTCTCCGGCAATTCCTCCTCGTTCGCGCTTTGGGCGCCAATTCATGGCCTTCGGCCCCAATGGGGCCTGACTGTCAGTGAAAACGAGGAACGCACATGAAGCGCATGTTGATCAACGCCACGCAGGCCGAAGAGCGCCGCCTGGCGATCGTGGACGGGCAAAAACTGCTCGACTACGAAATCGAAATTGAAGGGCGCGAACAGCGCAAAGGCAACATCTACAAAGCCGTGGTGACCCGGGTGGAGCCTTCGCTGGAAGCCTGCTTTGTCGATTACGGCGAAGAACGCCACGGCTTTTTGCCGTTCAAGGAAATTTCGCGCCAGTATTTCCAGGGCAACACCTCGCCCTCCCAGGCCCGCATTCAGGACGTCATCAAAGAGGGCCAGGAATTGCTGGTCCAGGTGGAAAAAGAAGAGCGCGGCAACAAAGGCGCAGCGCTGACCACGTTCGTCAGCCTGGCCGGCCGCTACGTGGTGTTGATGCCCAACAACCCGCGCGGGGGTGGCGTCAGCCGTCGCATTGAAGGCGAAGACCGCCAGGAACTCAAAGCCGCGCTGGAACAGCTCGAATACCCGAATGGCATGAGCATCATCGCGCGCACCGCCGGCATTGGCCGCGATGCGAGCGAATTGCAATGGGACCTGAATTACCTGCTGAAGCTGTGGCACGCGATCGACGGCGCCGCCAAATCGGGCAAGGGTGCGTTCCTGATTTACCAGGAATCGAGCTTGGTGATTCGCGCCATCCGCGATTACTACAACAGCGACATCGGTGAAATCCTGATCGACACCGATGACATTTACGAACAGGCCCACCAGTTCATGGGCCACGTGATGCCGGAACACGGTCACCGCGTGAAACGCTACCGCGACGACGCGCCGCTGTTCAGCCGTTTCCAGATCGAACACCAGATTGAAACCGCCTACAGCCGCACGGTGCAATTGCCCAGCGGCGGCGCCATCGTGATCGACCAGACCGAAGCGCTGGTGGCGGTGGACGTGAACTCGGCACGCGCGATCAAAGGCGGCGACATCGAGGAAACCGCGACCCGCACCAACCTGGAAGCCGCCGACGAAGTGGCGCGCCAAGCCCGGCTGCGCGACCTGGGCGGTCTGATCGTGATCGACTTCATCGACATGGAAGAGTCGCGCAACCGCCGCGAGGTGGAAAACCGCTTGCGCGACGCCCTGCGCCAGGACCGCGCTCGCGTGCAGTTCAGCTCGATCAGCAAATTCGGGCTGCTCGAAATGAGCCGTCAACGCCTGCGCCCGACGCTGGCCGAAGGTGCCTCCATCCCCTGCCCGCGCTGCGGCGGCTCCGGCCACATCCGCGACACCGAATCGTCGGCGCTGCAGATCCTGCGCATCATCCAGGAAGAATCGCTGAAAGACAGCACGGCGGCCGTGCTGGTCCAGGTGCCGGTCGAGGTGGCCAGCTTCCTGCTGAACGAAAAGCGCACCGAAATCACCAAGATCGAACTCAAGCAGCGCATTAGCGTGCTGCTGGTGCCCAACAAGTCGCTGGACACGCCGCACTACAAGCTGGAACGCATCAAGCACGACGACCCGCGCCTGGACAACCTGGACGCCAGCTACAAATTGGCCGACGAGGTGGACGACGTGGCCAGCTTCACGCGACGCAGCCAAGAGCGCACCAACAAGCAGGAACCGGTCATCAAGGGCGTGGTGTTCGACGGCCCCGCGCCGGTGGCCGCTCCTAAACCCGAAGTGGCAGCCCCCGCGCCGGTGGCCGCTCCTGTGGCTCCGTCCGCAGCCGCTCCTGCCGAAACCGGTTTCTGGGCCTGGCTCAAGCGCCTGTTTGGCGCACCGCCGGCGACCCCGCCCACCCCGGTGGCGGCACCTGCGGCCCCCACCCCGGAAGGCCGCAAGGAAGGCAAAGATGAGGGCCAACGGGGTCAGCGCGGCCGTGGCCGCAACGACCGCGGCAGCAGCCCGCGCGGCGAAGGCCAAGGTGACAACGCTGGCCGCCGTGGCGAGCGCAACGAAGCACGCGCCGGCCGCTCGGAACGCCCCGAAGGCGAAGGCCGCGAGCCCCGCGAAGGACGTGATGGTGCCCGCCGTGAGCGTGGCGAACGGGGCGACCGTGGTGACCGCCAAGGCGGCGACCGTGGCCCGCGCGCTGAAGGCGCTCTACGCGGTGAACGCCGCGACCGGGTGCGTGACGACAGCGCCCAACGCGCTGACGCCACACCGGCCGCCACTGTGAACGGCGAAGCCGCCCCCGAAGCCACACCGCAAAGCAACGAGCCGCGCCGCGAGCGCAGCGAACGGGGCGAGCGTGGTGAAGGCCGCCGCCGTGGTGGTCGTGGGGAAGGTCGCCGTCAACCCGGCGCCGAAGACGCCACCAACGCCGAACAGGCATCGGCCGCCGAGACCACGGCACCCGTGACGGACCTCCCGGCCGGCGATGCCCCCACCGCCGAAGGCCGCGCACCGCGCGAACGCCGCAGCCGCGACCGCTACGGCCGCGATCGCCGCCAAGCCAACGAGGACGCCGCCACCGAAGCCCCGGCCGGCGACGAGCCGAACGCCCCGGTCAGCGTGGCGGCAGACGAAGCAGCGCCCGCGCGCTCGTACTTCACGCTGCCCACCGCCGTGGCCGAAGCCACGCCGATCGTGACAGAAGCACCGGCCGAAGCCATCGCTGTGCCGGTGGCTCCCGCCACTCCAGTGACAGCAGAAGCCCCAGTGGCAACGGCAACGGCACCGGTGGCCGCGCCGCAAGCCGTCGAAAGCGTGCCAGCGGCTCAGCCGTTCCAGCTCAAGGTCGATCAACTGGCCGCCATCGCCGAACAGGCCGGTTTGCAGTGGATTCAGTCCGACAGCGACAAGGTGGCCCAGGTGCAAGCCGCGATTGCGGCAGAACCCAAGCCGGTGCACGTGCCGCGCGACCCCAAGCCGGTGGCGGTGGTGGACGAAGGCCCGCTGGTGCTGGTGGAAACCCGCCGCGACCTGCGCGAAATGAAGCTGCCCTTCGACGCTTGACAGACGGACCACCATGAGCACGCCTACCGATGCCTTTCCGGTGGTCCCCGATCTGCACTGGGGTGCCGAGTTGCACACCGGCGACGCCCGCATGGACGACACCCACGAGGAGTTCGTTGACATGCTGGCCCGCCTGCGGGCCATGGAAGCCG
>JACCDQ010301385.1_pt1 | contig 18258 bp, 18 predicted proteins | sample 7446031 | NCBI WGS metagenome assembly JACCDQ01 (sample SAMN15323442, study PRJNA562643) | freshwater metagenome | isolation source: river surface water | place: USA:Blue River Watershed | collected 2017-08-17
AGCCCAATCGACTCCAGAATCTTTTAGACCAAATCGAACCACTCCTGATTGAAATTTTTTATCGTTAGCTGATTTGATTGTCTCAAAAACTGCAACATCGACGCGTTTTAACATACTGGTCAATACGACCCCGGGTTTGATCCAATTTTGGTTCGAATCAACACCGATCGCGTAAACTTTCTTTTCTGCAGCAGCATCAAATAGCCCTGCTCCTGAAGCTCCGGCGGCGTGAAAGATCACATCTGCTTTTTGACCGATTTGAGCTAAAGCAATTTCTTTAGCTTTGGCTGGGTTATTCCAGGCTTCTCCAGTTACGCCAATATAATTAGTGATGACAATTGCTTTTGGATTCACATGTTTAACGCCAGCTTCGAAACCTTTTTGAAAGCGACGAATCAAAGGAATATCCATTCCACCAATAAATCCAACGACTGCGGTTTTTGATTTAATAGCAGCTGCCGCACCAACAAGGAATGAGCCTTCGTGTTCTTCGAACAGAAGCGCTCGGACGTTGTTGCCTTTAACTTCTCCGTCAACAATTGCGAATTGAGTTTGTGGAAACAAAGCTGAAACTTTTTTGACAGCATCAGCTTGAGCGAAACCAATTCCGATAACAATATCATATTTTTTTTGCGCGAAATTGCGATGAAGAACTTCTAAAGAATTGTTGTCGGTGGCCTCAACATACTTAAGTTCAATACCTAATTCTTTTTCGGCTTTTTTTGCTCCTTCGTAGGCTGAAGTGTTAAACGATTTGTCGTCTTTACCACCTTTGTCTAGGACCAGCCCAACCTTCAGCGGAGCCGCCATTGAGAAGCCAGACAAGCTCAACAAAACTAAAAAAATTATTCTGTTTTTCGTGAAAAAGTTTGACATTGTAAACCCCTGAAAAGATTGTGAATTATCGATTTCTTCGGTTTTAAAAGGCCCCCTCATCGCAGTCAAGTCTAAACCCACCGCAGCCGGTGGTTTATATGATTTATGTCTTTTTGAAGTCATGGTAAATTTTAAGAATACAAAATCTAAGGTCAAATGACTGACTTTAGCGATGAAAGGATGGTTTGCATGTCTAATTTAGCTGAAAAAACAATCCATTTGGCGACGGGTACTCAAAAACCTTCAGACAAAGAAGGCTTACAAAATCAAGCGTCACTTGCGCAAAATCTCGGAATCCCAGGGCAAAACCTTAGCCACGAGATCCTTACTTTCAATGAAGGCGAAACTATTTTTAAAGAAAACGAGCCCTCTCAAGGACTTTTTTTATTGAAATCGGGTTGCGTAAAGTTATTCGTTAACAGAGGCCATAGCCGCGGGCGCACAACGTCTCCAGAGTATGTGATGAAGCTAGTTTCCCCCGGAGAAGTATTTGGATACAAATCTTTGGTTCAAGGTGGACCTTCTCAATCTTATGCGAAAGCTGTCAGTAAAACGACAGTGTGGCGTTACCCCAAAGAGGCAATTTCGACTTTGATTGGCGAAATGAATCCGATGATGAAAGCTATTTTAGAACAAGCTGTTAGCGATCTGAAAACATTTGAGCTAACGAACCAGTTTCATTACTTAGCTTCAGTTCAAGAAAGAATCTCCTATCAATTAGTAATTTTGGCAGATCGTTTCGGGGTGCAGACAGATCGTGGTACATCTTTGAATCTAAAATTAACCCGAAATGAATTCGCTCAGCTTGCTAGCACGATCAATGAATCTTTGTCTCGTCATCTGACCGAATTTAAAACTGAAGGTTTGATTGATTTAGATGGTAAAGAAATTATTATTTTAGACAGAGAAAAATTGGTTGAAAAATCTGGTAACTTTTAAGTTTCATTGGGGCTACTTAAATGTTAAGTAAAGCCCATGCAAAAGGGTGATTTTTTCAACTTTACTCCAATTGGTTTTCTTAAGTCGTGCTACCCCGACAAATTCGGGGTGCCCCGCCAATCAGGAATCGTTGCTAAAACATATTCTGAATTACAATTGCGTGCTGATCTTCAGCCCGAATTGGCTTTGCAGGGTCTAGAAGGTTATTCACATGTTTGGTTGCAATTTGTATTTCATCTGAATAAGTCGGCTCGTTATCACGCGAAAGTTCACCCTCCAAGATTAGATGGAGAAACGATTGGATTATTCGCGACGCGCTCTCCACATAGACCGAATCCGATAGGGTTGTCTTTAGTTGAACTCGTCGAAATTAAGAATAAAACCACTTTGATTTTAGCGGGTGCCGATCTTGTTGATGGAACTCCTATTCTTGATGTGAAGCCGTATTTACCTCATGTAGAAAGTAAACCGGAAGCGCGTTCGGGTTGGGCCGGAGACGTGCATAAACCACAAATCAGTGTCGAATTTCAGCCCGAAGCTTTAGAAATTTTGCAGAAATGGATGACCGAATCCTCTCGCCCCGAATTAAGAGACGTAATCATCGAATTGATTCAGCAAGATCCGCGTCCGGTGGTCTATCGAGGATTTGAAGATGGCGAGTCTCCATATCGAAATAAACATGCTTTCAGGCTTTACGAAGGTGATATTCAATTTGAATTCACTTCGGCCACCTCAGCGCAAGTCATTGCTATCCGTTTTTAGTATAATAAGTTCTACAAAGTAAGGGTGTACTCTCTGGAAAAAACCGCTAAATTGTGGTTAATTAAGGCATCAAAAACAGTGAAATCATGAGGGGGAAATCATGGAAACATCAACTCAAAAGTCATCGACTTTACGTAAAGTTCCAACTTTAAGTTTAGGCTCTTATTTGCACGGATCTGAGAACGATAAAGTCAATTTCATCGAACAACTTTTTCATGGAATGAAAGATTACGGTTTCATCGTTTTAAAAGATCATGATGTTTCTGCAAGCCTGTTAAACGAAGCTTATGAAATTTTAGCCAAGTTCTATGCTTTACCTACTCATAAAAAATTATCTTATATTTCTGAACTTGGTGGTGGCCAGCGTGGCTACACGGCTTTTGGCAAAGAGCACGCAAAAGGTTCTCCGGTCATGGATTTGAAAGAATTTTGGCACGTAGGGCGCGAAGTTGAAGACGGTCATGCATTCGCGAAGTACTATCCTAAAAATATTTGGCCAGATGATTCTGTTCCTGAATTTAAACCTGTATTTGATAAACTTTATACTCAACTCGAAAAAGCCGGAATTCAAATGATGCAAGCTTTAAGCTATCCATTGCAAGTTGAAAAAGATTTTTTCACAAAAATGGTGGTTGAAGGTAATTCTATTTTACGTCTACTTCATTATCCACCAATCCCTGAAGGGGTTGATCCTCGTTGTGTGCGCGCGGCGGCCCATGAAGATATTAATTTTATTACGATTTTACCGGCGGCTACGACATCAGGTCTTCAGTTGAAAGATCGCGATGGCACTTGGCTAGATATCGAAAGTGACTACGGTACTTTGATCGTTGATGCTGGTGATATGTTAGCGCGTATCACGAACGATGTGATCCCATCGACTACTCATCGTGTGATAAACCCTCAAGATGGTACAAATGGGTCGCGTTATTCGATGCCGTTCTTTATGCATCCTCATCCTGAGTCTGTTTTAAGCTGTTTGCCATCTTGTGTAGGTACCGGGGCCAAATATAAAGATATTACGGCGCATGAATTTTTAATGCAGAGATTGCGCGAGATCGGTTTGATCAAGTAACATTGAACGCATGAATGCGCGTTCTTTAATTGCAATATTGGCTGTTTTGGCGGTGATGTATTTCTTTTTCAAAAAAGACCGCCAAGAAGCTATGAAAATGAGTGATAGCTCACAAGAAGAAACGGTTGAATCTAAAAAAGCCGCAAGAACGAATACTGAAAAAAAATCTGAAGAAGTTATCAAAAATCAACTAGTAGATACTCAAGCTTTGAAAGAAAAAGCGACGGCTCCGGCAACTACCCCTGAGCAAATCGAGGAAGTTCAAAAAAATTTTTCGAATCAACTTCGTCAGATGGGTCAATGTTTGGCTGTTCAAGTGCGTGCAGATCAAGACAAGCTTGATCCACAATACGATAATTTGGCGAATACCGTTAGTTCGGGCTTTGGGAACATGCTTGTCAAAATGGACGACTGGACTCAATGGGAAGGACAGGCCAGTGATGGAACTGTTAAACGTATTCGTACCGAAATTGAATATCTTGAAAATAATATTCCAACAAAACGTTTACAGCTTTATAAGTTGAATGCGCAAGGTATGCCAGAGATGCAAAGTCTAACAGATGATCAAGCATTAAATCCGCCTGATGATTTTGTGCTTTCATTGCGTGGAGACTCGCGCACTGTCGTTGAAGAAAAAGCGACCCGCGGTTACTACGCCGAAGGTGAAGAGTTAGTTGTTGTCGAGCGCAATGGAAAAGTTCAATCTTTTTCAATGAGCAAGGGTGAGAAAACCTTCAGCTGCACCGAAACTGACACAACGGCTTCACACTGCCAATGTCTTTAACTTAATACCTAGATTGGAGCATCTATGAAAAACCCTATAAGTATTGTCGTTTGGTGTTTGGTGATTTTTTTAGGAATAATTGCTCATGCCGAAGTAAAACCTGAAGTTCGTCCGCAAATGCAACAGTTCTTTTTACTGACTCAAGAAATTCACGGATATCTTGTTAATAAAGCCGAATATTTAGATGCAAAAAATGAAGAAAATATTCGAAAGACCTTAGGAAGCTTTGTTAAATCGGCTGAAGAATTTAAAAAAAGCAAAATGAGTCAATCTGAAGATATGAAATTTCAAGCCCAACAAATATCAGAAAGTCTTCGAGAAGCAGAAGAATCGTTTAAAGAAGGTTCTAAAGATTACAGTTTTTGGGCTCTGAAGTCTGCTTTGAATAATTGCTATAATTGTCATACTCAAAAAAGCTTATCCGAAACAGATTATAAATTTGAAGGCAAGCAGGGAAGTGAGTTAACACAGGCTGATTATTTATTTCTTGTTAGAAATTATTCTGAAGCTATACCTCTTTATAAAAAGTTAGTTTTGGAATTTCCTAAAAACAAGATTACTTCTGAACAAATGACAGAGCTGTTAGAAAAGTATCTTTATTTTTTGGTGCGTGTTCAGCGTGATGATTCAAAATCCTCTCAAATGCTAACTGATCTTTTAAAAAATAAAAAACTGCTGGCAGCCGATCAAAAAAAAATTTCAGCTTGGAAGAACTATTTAAGTTTGAAAAAGTACCGAATTGTTGAAGATCTAGAAATTAAAGACCAAAAAAGTCTTGAGTCTTGGATTGCAGATCGCGAAGGGATTGCGAAGCATTACTCATACGCCGGCCAAAGAATTATAGTTGATCTTGAGACATCTCATTTTTTATTTAAACTTTTAGAAGAAGGTACTGAAAAAGCGTTACGCCCTTGGATTTTGTATTGGTTAGCTGAAATTGAACGAAACTATCGGTTAAGTTTATTTGATTCAACTTCAGAGCGTTACTTAAAAGAATGCATGGTTAAATTTTCAAAATCTTCGGCATCTAAAAAATGTTTTCAATTATACAAAGAAATTAAAACGATTTCATTTACTGGTTCTCGAGGCACTGACTTGCCTAAGTCCGTTGAAGAACAGCTAAAAAAATATGAAGACCTGACCAAGTAGGTCTTCTATTTAGAAGTCATGACCCAGTTAGATAAATTTTGTTTTTTAAAATCTTTAAATTCAGCTTTGGTATGTATTTTTCCGTTCAAGGCTGTTTTTGTTAATTCTAAGGCTGTCTGGTGGTCATCTAAGCTCTGATCAATAAGAAGTTCAAACATAGGTCCGTGTCCTGTATTTTTCGACAAAAATAATTGAGCCGCATTTTTTGCTACGTTCTTAAAATGCCATACAGCATGTGGGGCTACAGTGGCTCCGTCCATTGTTCCTTGAAAGTAAGTGACTGGTGCTGAAATTGGATAATTTAAGGCCGTATATGTTTTTATTAATTCAGGGCCAATTCCAAGTTCGTTGCAGCCATGTGCAGTTTTTATATTCTCTGCTGGAATTAATTTTTCGTCTTTAAATATGAAGCCAAAACTTGCATAGGGACTTTGACCACTTAATTCTTTGCAGGCGATTTGAAGAAAGAAGTACTCGCTAAAAAATGGTGATCCTGTGTATTTTAAATCAATATCATTTTCGCGTTTCACTTCTGGAAGCAGTTCTTCTTCTGATTTTGAAAGCAACTCGGTAAGATAATCGGTAAATATTTTTTTGAAATCAGACGAGTACATAAACCTTTGTGCCATTCTTGAAAACCAGGCGGGGTTGGCTTCTGGGTGATTCGAGTACCGAAAAATCTTAGTTTTTAATTCAGTGGGCAATTGATTGAAGTATATTTGCAGTATCTTTTGGCGGTGAGACGCACTCCAAAGATCTTCGTTTCCATTATAAACGGTTCCTTCAAGAACCACAGCTTTTGTCAATTCAGGAAATAAACTTGCAAAAATCGTTGCGATGACGGTTCCGTATGAGTGTCCATAGACAGAGACTTTCTTGATACCTAGATGAACCAAAATGGCGCGAGCATCGCGCGCGACAAACTCTGAAGTGAAGTACCGCGTGGTCTTAAGTATCTCGAAAGTTTCTGGAAACGAAAATCCAATTCCGCGATAGTCTAAATAGATAACATTCCAATCAGTGAGTTCATCAAATTGATTAGCCAAGTGACTAGCCCCACCCGGACCGCCCTGAAAGTAGATCATCGTAGGTTTTTTTAAATCTATCGGGGATTTTGAATAATAATATAGGCTGGTCTGTCCTTGTGATAAATCTGTATAATCTAAAGGAACATCAAGATAGTCTCCTAGTTCAGATTCAAAGCTTGGCTTCATGCTTGAGCTTAGGGTGGATGCGCGCAGGGCTTTGCCAGACATATAAGAAATAGGCTCGGTAGCCGTACTAATTTGAGCGCCAAGAAAAACAAATAGAGCTATTATTGCTAATTTCATAGGGTTCAAGAAGATAGCATAATCTTATAACTCGAAGATTAAATTTTTTGTGCGGGCCGAATTTGAAGAATTTTTTATCTGTCAAAAGTTATGACAGATGTGTTGTTCGAAAAAGTAGTGCTATAAGATTTGATCATTTGGGGGAAAAATGAAAAAAACAATTTATTCGCTGATAGCCATTTTGGTCATTTCAGCTTGTAGTAATAATAGTGGTAGCGGTGGACCAGGTGTTCCGGCTAAACCTTTAGAAGATCAACTATCTGAAGCAAAATCTGCAACTGATTTTACATCGACCATATTGCCAGAAAAGTTCACTGTGGTTAAGGCGGATCTTTCTTATGAAGAGCAAAAAGAAAAGTACGGTATCGGATGTAAAACTCCTGGTGTGCCTTCTTGGGAGCCCTATAAAATTGACCCTGGTTTGCGCCCCGGTTTGATGTTCACTACAAAAGAAGGCCGAAGTGAACTTTTAGATCGGGATACTATTCAAACGGTAGAAAAAACCGTAACCCAAATTGAGGGTCAAAAAATTGTAACCGAGTTAAACTATTTAGAAGTTTCTTTTAGTGGAACTGTTTTTTCAACAATTGACCAAGTTTTTACTCGAAAACCGCACATTACAATAACCTCTACTTATAAAGAAGGTGCTACGGGTTCAGATTTTAACGTTGTTGCGAATTATACTCAGTCGGCTCTTGAATATATACAAAATCATTCAAATGATAATCTATATTTAAGCTGTTCGGTGGCTTACGGGACTGAAGTTTCTTCTCGTAGCGTAGATAAAATCAACTATTTGATGAATGGGCAAAATGTTTTGGCTTTTTTAAGTAGAGATTCTCACTCTGGTGAGGTGACTTGTTCAAGAAAAAAATCGGGTTCAAGCAATGAAGAAGAAAAGGTCAGCTTAGGTCGAGGAACAGAACAAAGTATCACGATTTCTTCTAATTCTTTGATTAGTGACTCGACGATTAACTGTGGGGGAACTGAATTATTCCGCATGGACAAAATTGTTTTAGATTCAGGTAAAATTGTTAAATCAAGTGTTACAAAAATCCTGTCTGCACCTTTAAGATAAATGGTACAAAAAAAGACCGCTTTTTGAAGCGGTCTTTTTTTGTTTTAGGAATCAATTTTTATTGAAATCTTGTTAATGCATCTTTCAAAGAAACTATTTGTTCTTTTGATTGGCTTAGCAACAAACGATCTGCGGCCACGACGTCCTCGTCGGCATTTTGCACGAATTTTTCATTCGATAGTTTGCCACTGAGAAGGCCAATATCTTTTTCAAGTTTCTCGATTGTTTTTTGAATTCTTTTAATTTCTTCGTTGAAATCAACTAATCCTTCAAGCGGGATAATGACTTTAACGCGGAAATCACCGATAGCTACCGGAGCAACGGCGCATTTATTCATATCACCATCTTCGCCAATCAACATTTCTTCAAGGCGCCCAATCGTCATAATCGCATTGCGGTTGTGACTTAAGATCTTCTGAACTTCGTCTTGATTTACACCTAGACGAATTTTTAGCTTAATGGCCGGGCTGATACGGTTTTCACCACGAATATTACGAATTGCAGTGATAACTTCTTTAACCATATCGACTTCAACCTCGGCTTGGGTGTTCGCAAAACTTAAGAATTCTTTGTCTTTTGCCGGAGTCGGGTATTGATCTACGATGCACGCTTTTCCTTTGATAGGCATGTGTTTGTAAATCTCTTCGGTTACAAAAGGGCAGAAAGGGTGAAGTAATCGAATCATGCGATTCAGAACTTGGGCCATAACCAATTGCGTGTTCTGTTTTTCTTCAAGTGAAGATGAAGACATCATAGGTTTTGAAAATTCGATATACCAGTCACAGAATTGGTTCCAAATGAATTGATACAAAGCTGTAGATGCGTCAGAAAATCTTTCGGCTTCTAGCGCATCTTGAACTTTCTTTTCAACGTCAGCTAATTTTGTAATGATCCATTGGTCAAAAACTGAAAGATGAACTTTCGAAGGCATAGCTTTGACTCCGTCAGCAGGTACTTTAAAGTCTTGCAAATTTGAAAGAACAAAGCGCGAAGCATTCCAAACTTTATTCATAAAGTTACGATAGCTTTCAACACGTTGTTCGCTAAATTTGAAATCTTTACCACTAAATAAATGGGCTAAGAAGCTGAAGCGTAGGGCATCTGCACCGTGTTTTTCAATCATTTCTAATGGATCGACAGAGTTCCCGGTCGATTTTGACATCTTACGACCTTGGCTGTCGCGTACTAAGCCATGAATATAGACCGTTCTAAATGGAACATCTTTTTTAAATTCAAGACCCATCATAATCATTCGAGCGACCCAAAAGAAAATAATATCGTGGCCGGTAACTAAGTAACTTGTTGGATAAAAAGTTTTTTGTGTTTCAATCGACTTCGTGTCTTCTTTTGGCCAACCCATGGTTGAAAACGGCCACAAAGCCGAACTGAACCAAGTGTCAAGAACGTCTTCATCTTGAGTGATACTAGGGCTTCCGCAATGTTCACATTTCGTAGGTGTGATCTCGGCTACGGTTTGCTTATCACAAGTTGAACAATGCCAAGCGGGAATACGATGTCCCCACCAAAGCTGACGCGAAATGCACCAGTCTTCAATAATATTCATCCAGTGCAAATAAACCTTTGACCACGAGTCAGGTTCGAAACGTAAAGTTCCCGATTCAACGACCCGTTTTGCAGGCACCGAAAGGTCTTGCATTTTCATGAACCACTGATCTGAAAGCATAGGTTCAACCACGGCTCCTGTACGAGAACAGTAACCGATTGAATTCATATGCGGCTCTTCTTTAACTAGCAATCCTAATGCTTTCAGGTCTTCTAAAACTTTCTTACGAGCATCAGCTACTTTAAGTCCTTTGTAAGCACCCGCGTTTTCATTCAACTCAGTTTTTTTGTTCATGATGTTGATGAATTCAAGCTTGTGAGTCTTACCAATTTTGTAATCGTTAAAATCGTGAGCCGGAGTAATCTTCACGACCCCCGAGCCAAAGGTTTTATCGACATAGGTGTCAGCAATAATTTTAATTTTGCGATTGATCAAGGGAACGGTAACGGTTTTACCGATTAAATGTTTATAACGTTCATCATCTGGGTGAACGCAAACGGCAGTATCACCGAGCATTGTTTCGGGACGAGTCGTAGCAATAGTTAGGAACTGATCTGTGCCATCAACAGGATAATTGATGTGATACATGAAGCTTTTTGTTTGTTGATGTTCAACTTCAAGATCAGAAATTGCTGATTCGAGCGGACCGCTCCAGTTTACTAATCGTTGGCCTCTGTAAATCGAGCCTTTTTTGTAAAGGCTTACGAAAACTTTTTTAACGGCTTCAGAAACGCCTTCGTCTAAAGTAAAAGTTGCGCGATCCCAATCACATGAATCGCCCAGTTTGCGCATTTGATTGTAAATACGATTTCCGTATTGGTCTTTCCATTTCCAAACTTCTTCTAAGAATTTCTCGCGACCCAGTGTGTGGCGAGTCAGTCCGCCATTTTTTTTCAATTCTTTTTCGACGACGACTTGAGTTGCGATACCAGCATGATCCGTTCCGGGTAACCACATTGTGTTGAAACCGCTCATTCGCTTCCAGCGAATCAATAAATCTTGAATCGTGTGATCTAAGGCGTGACCTAAGTGTAAAAACCCAGTGACGTTGGGCGGTGGTAAAATGATCGAAAATGGAGGTTTTGTTGATTGATCTTCAGATTTAAAATAACCAGAAGATTCCCACCATTGATAAATTTTATCTTCAACTTCTTGAGGACTATAGCGATCTGACAAATTTTGTGAGTTTTGAGCGTCTGTTTTCATGCTCAAAAGGATATCAGGCTTTTGACCTTTCCGTCATCAATTGCTGATGGCCGCCATCCATTAGGAACACATTTGTATAAGCTTTTTTTTCTAGCTGCATAATAACTCGAGATGATTTTTCGCCGTTCTCGCAAATCACCACCAAAGCCGCGTCTAGAGGAACCTTCATCTCTTCTAATACTTTTAAAGCCTGATTTTCATCAGTTAAGATTTCATGATTTTCGACGTGCATTTTATAAACACTAATATAGAGCTGAGCCAAACTCGGGCCAAGATTTAGTAAAATAAAGGGCACGCGATTGTGAATCAGGTTATCAAGTTGAAAGTATCCAATTTTATTCAACATGTTCTATCCTTCGGCTGTATTGCCCGAGTATTAGTCATGGTGTCGAGGGGCTTTCAGCACCTGTTTTGACAGTTTGACCGGCATTGGGAATATCCGAATAAATTGAAATAATCACGAAAAATCCAATCATTGTCATTAAACCCGCGACTATGAATGGTGAGCTTTCAGATAAAGAGTCGAACAAGGCTCCGCCAACTAAAGGTCCAATGATTCGACCAAGTGATGCCATTCCTTGAGTTGTTCCTAGAGCGGCACCTTGTTCTTTGGAATCGATGAGCAACGAAACTGAACCCAAGGTCGAAGGGTTGATAAATCCAATTCCTAACGCAATCAATGTTTGAGACAGTGCCATGACCGACAAAGACTGAGCCACAGGTATTAAACAAAGGCCCATCGACATAAAAATTAAACCAAATCTTAGAACTTGTTTCTCGCCAAATTTCGGAATCAGTCGACGAACTAAAACACCTTGCGTGATCACAATCATCACGCCGACGTAGGCAAATCCAAAACTAACTTCTTTCAGACCCCAATTGAAACGGGCCTTCATAAAAAGTACGAGCGTAGATTCCATCGTTGACATTGCTAAAGATGATAAGAAAAAAACGAATATTAAAGCTCCGACAGTATCTGTTTTGAAAAACTTGATCATTTCTTTAATTCGGCTTGTGCGCTCTTCAGAGTTATTGTTTACTTTCAAAGTTTCTTTCAAATTAAAGTAAGCGAAAATGAAAGTAACTAAACACAACCCGGCGACCCAGTAAGAACTAAAGCTTGTTCTGAAAAATGTATCAGTTGATAAGTGCTCAGCCCAAATCGTAAGGCCTCCGCCCATTGCCGGGCCGAACAGAAAACCCAACCCAAAGGCGGCTCCGATCAGGGCCATTCCTTTCGAGCGTTCTTGAGGCGGAGTTATATCTGAAATGTAAGCAGAGGCTGTCGAAATAGAAGCTCCAAAGAAGCCTGAAAAAATTCGCGCAATAAAAAGCAGTTCAAGACTTCTCGCTTGAGCAAAAAGTAAATACGAAAAAATTTCTCCAAAAAGGCAAATGAGCAAAATCGGGCGTCGTCCATATTTATCACTGAGCCGCCCCCAGATTGGAGAGAAGATAAATTGCATAAGTGAATAAACAGATAGCAACAGGCCCGTTTGCAAGGCCGAAGCTTTCATTTGAATGCTGAGTGTTGGAATAATTGGGATTACAATTCCGAATCCAAGTAAATAGATAAAGACTGTTAGAAATATCACGATAAGAGGCTTTTTATTTTCGGCGATTGTACTCATAAAACTCGACCTTTGACTGCTTTCATTTGATTTCAACTCAGCTACACTAAAAAGGCTATGAAAAATTTGAAATCCGGGTTGTTATTTTTGTTGCTGCTTAATTTGTCTATTTACGCTCACGCGGATGAGATTTTTAGAATATTTGCGGCAAATCGGTTTGATTCAAATTTCAGCGTTAATTATTTTAAATCTGAGGCCAATTTTGCTTCAAATGGCTCTCAGCAGACTTTGCCTTCTGGATATAGTTTTCAAGTTATTGATACGTCCGTATCAGCGCGATATGTTTTAATTCAAGATTTGGGTTTGCACGCGGGTCTGAATATCGCTAGCTCTGAATCGACTGATGTCTTAGCTACACGTCGAAATTCAACTCTGAATTACGTTGATCTTGGTGCAGATTATTCTTTTTTTCAAAATCGCAATTTTGCTTTGTACGGTGATCTAACATACAGGCACGCGATTGAAAAAGTAGCCGCCGATACAGACTCTTCATTGAATAGTGATGGCGCATCTGAAGTTCATGCGATGGTAACAACCTTGTTTGATGTTGGTTATATGCAACCGTATTTATCAGGTGGAATTAATTATCGCATGGAAGGTTTGTCTTCGTTGCTGGTGTATAAACTAGGTTTACAAACTTTAGTTGGGCGTTTTGTCTTTGGTGGTGCTCTGAAGGGTTACGTTTCAGTTATTGACGACAGCAAAACAAGCTCGCCGTCTGAACGCGAACTCATCACAAATCGAGTCGATGCCACAAGTAAAAAGTTTTACGCGATAAATCCCAATCTTTTGGATTCAGATCTATATTTAAGATTTAATTTCACTCCAAATCTGGCGATGCATGTTAATGGTGGATACACAATGACTGGTTCAAATTCGGCTTTGGGTTTTCATGTCGGTGGTGGAGTCACTTGGGGATTTGGCAAAGAGCAAAGTGTTCAATTTTCAAAGCCTAGTCACCCATCTATCAATCCAATTTTGCCCGGAAGACCACAAAATATTCAGCAACCTCATGCTCAGCCACCGCCTCCGGTTAAAAAATTCCAAGAGGATACTTCAGATGGTGTGAATCAAGATTACTTCAAGCCGGTGACCCCGTCGCAAGATCCCTACTTCGATAAGGTGAAAGAAGTTCCTCCCGCGACAGATGTTGAAGAAGAAGATTTTAAAGTGAACTCAAAAAAAGTGCCACCAAGTCCTGGCAGCGAAGGTGAAGACTACAAAATCAAATTGAAAAAAACGAAGAAGCGAAGAAATTAAAATTTCGCTTCTGAACGGGTTCATTGGCTATAAGGTTTCTCGCTTAAACACCAAGTTTTTTTTTGATCTGTGCCTCGAGGTTTTTGTCGGCTTCGATTTCGACGAGCTTATAGCGACTGGTTTCGCCATGAAGAAGATGAACTGTTTTTTTTGGAACCCCACAGAAATCTGCAAGAAAGCGAATGACTTCTTCATTTGCGGCTCCATCGACCGGTGGGGCTTTGATTTTTATTTTTATTGAGTCTCCATGCAGGCCGATAAGTTCACTACGGCTTGCATTGGGTTGAACGTAGATTTTGAGTTTCAAATTATTTTATATCAAGATCGGGCAAACGCATCTTAGGCATAAAGCTTTCACTTTGCTCAAGCAATGTCATATGAGCTTGAACCATGGCTTTCATATTGGCTTCGAACTGCAATCGCATACGTTTAACTTCAGCAATTTCTTGATAAGTTTTTCGAAGCGAATCTTTTGCGTCGCGAGTAATAACTTCGGCTTTGTGCTGAGCATCGTTAATGATCAATTTAGCTTCGCGCTCGGCATCGGCCTTCATTTTTTCGGTCATCATCGAAGCTGATGTGATTGTCGCTTTTAAAACTTGATCTCGATCTTTGTATTCAAGCAACGACATATCTTTGTCTTTTAAAGCTTCGCGCAAAGCATTTCTTTCTTGAAGAAGAGCTTCCATTTGTGCCGCGACGATAGTTAGAAAGTGAGAAACGTCATCAGGATCATATCCCATCATTTTGCGTTCAAAAGTTTTATGAGCAATCTCGTTTGGGTAATGTTTCATAATGTTCCTCCGTGAACAAAAAAAACTTCATCGTATGACTTCCCTTTAGGATAGGTCATTTTTACCCATCTCACTACTGGACCGGTCTTACACTAGACTAAAAGCTAGCTATTTCATGGTTCGAGAGATTTCTTGAGACCTTAAAGCAGCTTTTTCGAAGCTTAGTCGTAATGCTCTTTCAATTTCGAGCTCTCGCATCGAATTCAATCCTGCCGCGGTTACTCCTTTTTTTGAGGTTACGCGTGATTGAAGTTCTTCAATGTTGACTCCGGCCGATTGGGCGGCAAGTAGTGAAGCCCCAAGAAAAGTTTCGATTGTCATTTGCTTCGACATTTCTTCAGTGAAACCGTGTTCTTCGATCCAGTCCTGCCAATACATCATCATTTCGAATACAAATCCGGTTCCGCTTGAACAAGAAACCATCAAAGCATCGAATTTTTCTTCGCTTTCAACTTCAAGTACGACGCCTAGGCTTTTGAAAAGATCTTCCATAAGCGATTTCACAAAATCATCACCAGATTCTTCACAGATAAAACCTAGTACGCCACGGCCTATAATAGACGGAGTGTTAGGCATTAAACGAACCAATCGTCCTTCAGGAATTAGTTTTGATAGCATTTCAAATCCGATTCCCGCGGCAAGTGAAATTACAATTTGATGTTCGCGAATTTGGTTGGCAAAACCTTCAAGTGCCTTCGGCAAATCTTGAGGCTTCATAGCTAATATAATGACATCGCATTCCTCAACAACCATTTCATTGTGTTCGCGAGTTTCCACTTTGTAGAGTTCTGCCAATTTTACTAATTTACCCGGAGTTCTATTTGACACAACGACATGATCAGGGCGAACGGCTTTAGATTCGACCATTCCTTTGATTAAGGCCTGAGTCATATTACCCGCACCGATAAAACCAATTCTCATTGACTTCAATAAAGGATTTACCATCTTGGCCTCCTCTGAAACCTTAACTCTTAGTTCGATCTCCGAATAGGATGGTACCTAATCTGATCCAAGTCGCACCTTCTTCAAGAGCGACTTTATAATCATGACTTGTTCCCATTGAAAATTCATTCAAATTCACACTTTGACCTAATTTTTTTAGTTCTTGAAAAATTGACCGATTATTTTCTGGTTCATTTTCTAGCGGAGGCATCGTCATAAGCCCAACAATTTTTAACCCAGATAAATTATTCAAAACTGGCCATGCCGATTCAAATTCGCTTAAAGAAAATCCTGATTTAGAGGCTTCGCCTGACAAATTGACTTGAATAAAGACCTTTTGCCTATGATCTATTTCTAGGGCTTTGTCAGAAATTTTTTTTGCCAATTCAATTGAATCTATAGAATGAATGTAATCAAAATTCTTTTTTAAGAATTTAACCTTATTTTTTTGAATAGGTCCTATTAAGTGCCAGCAAATTTTTAAATCTTTAAGCTGTTTAATTTTATCTAAGGCCTCTTGGATATAGTTTTCTGCAAAATCAATTTGACCATCATTATAAAGTTTCTGAATTTTTTCTAAGCTTTGCAGTTTGCTTACCGCAAGCAAATTTTGATTCGACTTCAGCTGATTTAATATCAAGGAGCGACTTGAAGTCGCGGAAAGACCCATGCATTTAGTTTGAATAAGTTTTCAAGAGCTTGCAAGGGAAGTCCAACCACATTATAAAAATCCCCTTCGTATTTCTCGACAAATTTTCCGCCTAAACCTTGTATGCCATAGGCGCCGGCTTTATCCATAGGTTCGCCTGTTTTGATGTAGTCCCAAATTTCTTCGTCACTTAAAGTTTTAAAATAAATAAGCGTCGTCTCAATGTGAGACAATTCTTTTCCGGACTGGCAGTCTAGCAAAAAAATTGCTGTTTTGACTTCATGATGTCTTCCCGACAAACGTCTAAGGTGCTCAAATGCCATTTGTTCACTTTCGGGTTTTCCAAGAGTTTCGTTTTCTAAACAAACCAAAGTATCTGCAGAAACGATGACGGCATCTCGACCTTGGGCTTGCGGAAGTTGATTGCACGCCTTCGCCTTTCGTCCGGCAATGTCGATAATTTGCTCATTCAGATTTAGGTTTTTATTAGGAATTTCCGATACATGAACAGGAAGTGAAACAAATTGATAACCGGCTTTTTTTAAAATTTCTGAGCGTCGCGGAGACTGTGAAGCCAAAATCAAATGTTTCATTTCATGAACATAAACGAAAAGAGGAATAATGGGTAGTGCAGAACTGATGCTGTTTGCCGGATTGATTTTGGCGGGTGCATCCGTATATCTTTTTGTTTCTAGTTTGTTGGCCGGAAAACCCGGAGAGTCGCAACTGTCATGGGCAAGCGGTGCAGAACCAGTTAAATCAAAAAATGGAGTTATTAATCTTTGTCGTCCGATGGTGCATCAATTTACATTGCAACATGCTGCTAAAATTAAATCAGAAAAGTATAGAAAAAAAATTCGTCATTTAATCAAAGTAGGCGGTCTTGCGGCAGAATTGAATGAAGATGAATTTATTGGCTTGCAGCTGTTTTTAGGTTTTGCTTTTCCGGTATTTTTGGCGATTATGAATTTTTCACTGGCGCTTGGGTTTCCTCCGTTCATGATGGTTGGCCTCGGGCTTGTTGGTTTTTTCTTACCTGAAATGCATTGTAAGGGAATGAAAGCCAAGCGTGAATTGAGTGTTCGTCGAGACATGCCATTTTTTATTGATCTACTCGCTTTGTCGGTTGAGGCCGGTTTAGACTTTTTCGGAGCAATTCAAAAAATCGTTGATAAAGTTGCCAACGGTGATTCGGTTCTTGCGGAAGAATTTAAAGTTGTACTTAAAGATATTAAAATTGGTTCTTCAAAAACGGAAGCTCTAAAAGAAATGGCTGCACGTCTAGATATGCAAGAAATTACAAGTTTTGTTGCTGTTTTGATTGATGCGGAAGCATCGGGTTCAAGCATTTCTCAGGTTTTAAAAGATCAATCTGTTCAAATGCGGTTAGAAAGATTTTTGCGCGCTGAAAAAGCGGGTGCTAGAGCTTCGCAGTTAATTTTAGTTCCGTTGATGATTTTTATTTTACCCGCGGTTTTCATAATGGTCTTCGGACCGGTGGTTATCGGAATGGTCGGGGGTAAATAATTATGGCTCGCCTGTATAAGACGACACAAAATGAAGGGGCTGAATTACTTCTTGATAAACTTGAAGTTGCCGAATCTTTTTGGTCTCGTGGATGGGGTTTGCTTGGTCGTAAATCGATTGAAAGTAATGAAGCGTTATGGATATTACGTTGTAACAATATTCACACGTGGTTTATGCGAATCAACATCGATTGTATTTTTGTAGATAAGCGTATGGAAATTAAAAAAATTGTAGCTGACGTACCCGCGTTTCGGTTTGTTGGACCATTTTGGAAGTCAAATTCTGTTATCGAAACCAGTGCCGGATTTGCCAAAAGTAAAAATTTAAAAGTTGGAGATCAATTGTATGTGGTCAATTAGGATACTGTCTGGGCAGCAATCAGGGCAGATTTTCGACTTAAAACTCGGAAAAAATGTGTTTGGCCGAGGTGGCAGCAGTGATTTTAAAGTTCAATCACTTGGAATTTCTAAAGAACACTGCGAAATTCATGTTTATAAAGATAAAATGATGATCGTAGATCTTAAGTCCAGTAATGGTACTTTCGTCAATGGAGTTAAAATTCAAAACTCCCTTGTTCGAGTGGGTGACAAGATTAGTCTGTTTGACATCATTCTAGATTTAATTCCGACGCCCGATATTCGCCCCAAAAATAATTCTAAACTGCAAAATCTTCCGGTGCCTGCTGCCGATC
>JACCDQ011834625.1_pt1 | contig 18231 bp, 14 predicted proteins | sample 7446031 | NCBI WGS metagenome assembly JACCDQ01 (sample SAMN15323442, study PRJNA562643) | freshwater metagenome | isolation source: river surface water | place: USA:Blue River Watershed | collected 2017-08-17
AAAAAATGATGTTTCTTTATCAACATGGTTATGATCACGAATTTATTTTAATCCTGAATAGTTCTTTTTCTACTTTTTTGTCGATTATTGTAGTGAAATTATTGAAAGTAAATGGGTTTTCGATAATCAAAAATGAAAAGAACTACTACATAATGAACAAGTTAATTGGTTACTTGTTAGAAACACTAAAAGCATCACTATGAAAAAGAATACAATTCAGTTAATTTGTTTTGTTTTAATCAATTTTTCCGTTTTTGGACAATTTCCAATCGGAAGTACAACAATCACATTTAATGATCCAGCGCGCTCAGGAGGTTTCGGTTCTGGTGGTGGAGCAGGTCGTCAAATTCAAACGGAAATTTATTATCCAGCGATCGCTGCTGGAACAAACGCAACAGTTGCAACAGGCGTTTTTCCTGTAATTACGTTCGGGCATGGATTTGCAATGTCTTGGGATGCTTATCAAAATATATGGGAACATTATGTTCCGCTTGGTTACATTGTTGTTTTTCCACGTACAGAAGGTTCAATTTTTCCTTCACCAAGTCATGGGGATTTTGGTCTTGATTTAAAACAAGTGGATGAAAAAATGCAATTGCTGAATAGTGATGCAGGTTCTGTATTCTATCAGAAAATTAGTTCGAATTCAGCAATAATGGGCCATTCCATGGGGGGAGGTGCTACAATTTTAGCTGGTTCCGGAAACACATCCGTTGAAACAATTATTGGACTTGCACCGGCAGAAACAACTCCATCGGCCATCACTGCCTCAACTGGTGTAACAGTTCCAGCAATAATTTTTTCAGGAAGTCAAGATGGTGTGACGCCGCCAAATGATAATCATTTACCAATTTATAATGGATTGGCTTCAGATTGTAAGTCCTTTGTTTCTATTGTTGGTGGCGGACATTGCTATTTTGCCAATACGAATTTCAATTGTGATTTTGGCGAGACTACTTCTTCGACGGGGATTACTATTACGCGTTTGGAGCAGCAAACAAGGACATTTAGCATTTTAGATCCGTGGTTCGATTATATTTTGAAAGGTAATAGTGTGTCCTATTCAACCTATCTTTCTGCTTTGACTGCGCTTCCAACAGAAGTGATTTCTCAAACAACGTGTCAGGCGCTTGAATTGAATGAATTAGATGTTGAATTTGAATTTTATCCCAATCCAGTAAATGAAGAATTGATAATTATGAATCCTTCGGGTGAAGAGTTGCATGTTGAAATTTTTAATTTATTGGGGGAACGAATTTTTGTAGATGATGTTTCTAAGGAATTGGATTTAACAGCTTTAAAATCGGGGTATTACAGGATTCAGATTAACCATCAAAATTATTCTCTCGTTAAAGAATAAAGAGCTTACTCTGGGTAAATGTTAATTCAAAAGCACTATTTATTCATTTTGTTTTAATTTTTGTTCATTATTTGGAAATTGTTCCTAAATTGGGAAAAAAATCCAAGATGGGAAAATCTAGAATCTTTGTAGTTGAAGATGACATCATGTATGCTAAAATTCTGAGCCATAAATTATCAATGGATCCAGATTTTGAAGTGACCGTTTTCAACGATGGTGAATCTTTTTTGAAAAAACTGTATTTGAAGCCAGATGTTGTGACTTTGGATCATAGCTTGCCTGACATTACAGGTTTGGAGCTTTTGAAAAAAATCAAAAAAGAACATCCAAATATTCAAGTTGTTATTCTTTCTGCTCAGGAAAATGTGGCAACAGCGATTGAGTTGATACAATCTGGTGCTTACGATTACATTTTGAAAGATGCGAAATCGATGGATAAAATTTGGCATACCGTTCATCAAGCGAATGAAAAGCGCGAGTTGAAGGAAGAAGTCGAATATTTGACGAATGAAATTACTGCGAAATACAATTTTCAGCAATATATAAAGGGAAGTAGTGCTCCTATGCAACGCATATTTTCTTTACTAGAGAAAACGGCTAAAACGAATATTACGGTTGCAATCACTGGTCAAACAGGAACAGGAAAAGAGTTAGTTGCAAAAGCAATTCACTTTAATTCTGAGCGAATGAAAAAACCTTTTGTAGCCATCAACGTTGCTGCAATTCCGAAAGAATTAATCGAATCTGAATTATTTGGTTATGAAAAAGGGGCATTTACAGGTGCTGACCAATCGCGTTCAGGGAAATTTGAAGAAGCAAACAAAGGAACCTTATTTTTGGATGAAATAGGAGAGATGGACTTGAACATGCAATCAAAATTGTTGAGAGCATTGCAAGAAAGAGAAATTACACGACTTGGTTCGAATAAGGTAATCCCGTTGGATGTTCGTATTATAGTTGCCACGCACAGAGATCTTCAACAAGAAGTGAAAGCTGGAAATTTTAGAGAAGATTTATATTATCGTTTATTAGGAATAAGTATTGATTTACCGCCTCTTAGAGATCGAGGAAACGATATTATTTTATTGGCTAGAACATTTACGACGGAATTTTGTGTTGAAAACAAGTTACCGAAAAAAGATTTCACGCAAGAGGCCATAGATAAATTGTTGAAATACGGCTATCCTGGAAATGTCCGAGAATTAAAGGCTGTTGTTGAAATTGCCTCTGTTATGAGTGATGGTAATTTGATAAAAGATACAGACATTCAATTCAATGAGCGCGCAGATGTTGAAGATTTGCTGCAAGAAAATTTGACTTTAGAAGAATACAATGCAAAAATTATCCGTTGGAATTTGAAGAAGTTCAATAACAATGTTCTGAAGGTTGCCGAACGATTAGATATTGGAAAGTCAACAATTTACAGGATGATGAAAGAAGGTAAACTTTGATGTATGTACGGTATCGTTAATCAAGCAATACAAGGTTTGGTCGTTGAAAATTACGGTCAAGAAAAATGGAATGAGATTCTACAATTGAGTGGCGTTCAGGAAACTCAATTTATTTCCAATGAGTCGTATGAAGATGAAATTACCTTTGAATTGGTAGCTGCAGCAAGCGAAATTCTTCAATTGAAACAGGAAGATGTCTTGTTTGCATTTGGAGAATATTGGATTTTAAATACGGGGCATCAAAAGTATGGAGAACTAATGAAGGCTGGAGGTAAGGATTTTCTCGAGTTCATGAAAAATTTACCGAATTTCCATGGAAGAATCATGTTGATTTATCCGAAATTGTGTCCGCCAGAATTTTTAGTAGAAGTTGAAAACGAAAAAAAAATTATATTACACTATTATTCAGCAAGAAGTGGACTAACACATTTTGTATTTGGATTAATTCACGGTATTGCGGCAATGTTTCATCAGACCATTAAAATGGAGCTGTTGAGCAGTGAGCCAGGGGCTACTTGGCATGATACTTTTTTAATAGAATTGATTGACTGAAAAAATGATAAAGGAATTTACTGAAGAAAACTTCAAGAAAATCTTCCCTTTTTACGTTTGTATTGACAAGAATTTAAAAATTGTTAGTACCGGTCCGTCTATGGAAAAAATTCTCGGAAAAATTTCCGATCGAAGTTTTTCCGATGTGTTTAAGTTTGTGCGACCAAGTTTGTCAATTGACATGAGTTTTGATTCAATTTTGGCGCATCAAGATGTGGTCATTATTCTCGAGTCATTGGATTTTCCATTATTGACACGTTTCAGAGGCCAATTTATATATCAAGAATTAGAAGAGAATATTTTATACTTAAATTCTCCTTGGATAACAGATGTTGTTGATTTAGGATTTCATAATTTATTGATTTCAGATTTTGCCATTCACGATACGATAACAGATAATTTACAATTACTGCAGTCTAAACAAATTGTCAACGAAGACATTCGAAAAATTGCAGATGAATTGCGATTACAACGTGATGAACTGATTGAAAAAAACAAAACAATCGCCGAATTGGCGGCATTCCCAGAACAAAATCCAGAACCTATTTTAAGGGTAAATTGCCAAGGAGATGTGTTATACGCGAACAAAGCTGCAGAAAAGCTAATCAAAGAAAACGACACGCTGAACAAACCGTTTTGGGAAGTAATCAAAGCGGCATTAGAAAAGATTGGTGATGAATTATTGAATTTAGACGTTTTGTGTGGTGAGAAAACATACTTAGCGTCGATTGTTCCGATTCTTGACAAGAATTATTACAATGTTTATATAAAAGATACAACAGATACTGTTCGTTATCAAAATGAACTGATTGATACATCAACACGTTTATATTCACTAATAAACAATATGAACTCAGCTGTACTAGCTGAAGATGAGCACCGTAAGATTATTTTGGTGAATCAAATGTTCTGTGATTTATTTGAGATTCCCGCATTACCAGAACAAATGAAAGGTGTTGATTGCTCAGGCGCTGCCGAACAATCGAAGCATTTATTTAAAGACGAGGAAGGATTTGTATTAAGAATTAATGAGGTTTTAAAAAATCGTGTTCCTGTTTTTGGTGATTTATTACATCTGAAAAATGACCGCATTCTTGAGCGGGATTATGTGCCTGTTTTTGAAAATAAACAATACAAAGGTCATATTTGGAAATACCAAGATATTACTGAAATTGTTAAAAATAAAGAGAGTTTAGGAAAAGTAGAGGAGAAGTATCGAAAAATCATCGAAAACCTAAAACTAGGATTGATAGAGGTAGATCTTGAAGAAAATATAACAAAAGTTTATCCTGCTTTTTGTGAAATGACGGGTTATACTGAACAAGAATTGATGGGTGGGAATGCACGTAAATTATTAGGTTTTATAGATGAAGAGAAAACTTTTGACGAACAAAATAATTTAAGAAAAGAAGGGCAGTCTAGTGTGTATGAAACGAAAATTAGGACGAAGAGCGGTGAGGCAAAATGGCTAATCATTTCAGGCGCACCAATTTACAATGATCAAAATGAAGTAGTAGGATCACTTGGAATTCACGTAGATATTTCCGAGCGTAAAAAATTGGAGCAAGAACTGATTCAAGCAAAAGACATTGCCTTATCATCTGTAAAAGCTAAAGAGGTATTCATAGCAAATATGAGTCACGAAATTCGCACGCCAATGAACGTGATTATTGGGATGACCGAATTGTTAAACGAATCACTACTAAACAAAGAGCAACGAAAATATTTAAGTGCAGTTAAAACGTCCGCGGATAATTTACTTGGGTTAATCAATGATATTTTGGATTTCTCGAAAATTGAGGCTGGTCATTTAGAATTAGAAGAGTTTAAGTTGCATATTCAAGATATTTTTGAAAACCTAGAAGTCAGTTTTGAACCAAAGGCACTTGAGAAAAAAATACAAATTCAAACTCAAATCGATCCAAAAGTTAGTCTGAACCTTCTTGGTGATGGTTATAAATTGAATCAAGTTTTGGTGAATTTAGTAAACAATGCAATTAAATTCACAGAAAATGGATCCGTTAGTATTCGAGCGAGTCTGTTAGATGATTTTGAAAGTGAGCAATTAATTAAGTTTTGTGTAGCGGACACGGGAATTGGAATTAATCCAGAAAACCTGGAAGCCATTTTCCAAATGTTTAAACAAGAGGATTCATCCATTACAAGACGCTACGGTGGAACAGGTTTGGGGTTGTCGATTTCTCAAAGTATTGTTGAAAGCATGGGTGGTAACATCGATGTTAAAAGTGAGAAGAATGTAGGGTCAGAGTTTTCATTCGTTATTTCTTTGAAAAAGGAAATTATTGCGCCAACGGTAGTTGAACCGAAGGAATTTATGAAGGAGAAACATGACGATACGATCTCTATTTTAGTTGCTGAAGACAATGAATTAAACCAATTGTTGATTACTTCGATACTTGATAAAGAAGGTGTTTTGTATGATTTGGCAGATGATGGAAAAGTTGTATTGGAAAAGCTAAACGAAAAATCGTATCAACTCATTCTAATGGATATCCAAATGCCTTATATGGATGGAATGGCTACGGCAAGGTACATTCGTAAAAACTTGAATCTAGATATACCAATTATTGCTTTAACTGCAAATGCATCACCGGAAGATGAAGCAAAATACAAAGAGGCAGGTATGAATGATTACATTGCAAAACCTTTTAAACGAGAAGAACTGTTCACGAAAATATACTTACACATAAAAAATCAGGCTATGAATAATAATGACGAAACCACAAACGAAGAATTAAATGCCAATGAATTGTATTCTCTGGTCAATATTGAAGCAATTTCACAGGGTGATCAACAGTTTGTAAGAACAATCGTTGATACGTTTAAGGCAAATACACCTAATTATCTTGATGAGATTGTGAAAGGAATTCAGAATTCAGATTTTGCTAAGATTAAGCACGCGTCCCATCAAATGAAACCTTCCTTTGATATTTTAGAAATTGAAAAGGTGCGACAAACAGTGCGTGATATCGAAACAGAAAGCGCATCTGCGAATCCAAATATGGAAAAAATCAAACAAGATTTTGAACATTTAAACGCAGTTGTTTTGTTAGTTATTAAGCACATGGAATTGACTTATAACGATCCTAAATAATAAATTGATGAAGTTCCTAAATCCCAAAATATTAATCATTGATGATGACCCTGTTTATTTAGCAGTGATTGAAAAGCAATTTAAAAATGAGGGCTTTCAGAATGTTGCAATTTTTGAAAGTGCTATTGAAGGATTAAAAAGTGATTTTGGGAAACCGGATGTTGTGTTTGTCGACTTTCATATGAACGACATCAATGGTGCAAGAGCTTCAAAAATGTTTAGTAAGAAGTGGAAAAACGCACGAATAGTATTGATTTCCAATTCTGATTCAATTAAACGAAAAGTCAAAAAAAGCAGATATGGTATCGATGACACGGTTTTGAAAGAAGCTGATTTTTCAGAATTGCTGAATCAGGTGAGTATTGCCATGCGAAGCGTTGTTATTAATGGTATTTTGAGGGTTTCTTTACTTGTTTTAGCAATTGTTGGCATTTTCCTATTATTCTGTTTCTAGCTTAAAACCGATTGAAATAATAGCAGATTTTTTTATTGAACTATTGTGAGATTCCAACTCTTTCGTTGTCTGGTTTACAATTAGCAAGTTCATTTCTTCCTCCTCCAGGCAAATTTCGATATCATGAGTTGAAAATAAAATGCACTTATTCTCTTCTTTTGCCAATCGATTCAATATACCTATTAGTTTTTTACGATTCCCGTAATCCAAAAATGCCGTCGGTTCATCCAATAGAATTATTGGGGTTGTCTGACAAATAGCGCGAGCGATTGAAACCATTTGACGTTCGCCATCACTTAATTTACTCGTTTCACGATCTTTAAATTGATTCAACTGTAATTTTTCAATTGAAGAATCAATCATCGAGCGATCTTCCTCAGTCAGTCGGCCAATAGCATTTGTGTATGGTGTTCTTCCTAAAGCGACATAATCATAAACTGTTAAATGCTCTATTCCATCAAATTTACTATCTACAAAAGCAATTGTTTTAGCCAAATCATGCTTGGACAATACCGAGCTTTCGCGGTTGTTGATTGATAGTTTGCCACCTAATATTGGAAGAGAACCTAAAATGGTATTTAACAATGTCGACTTTCCAGATCCATTCGAACCAATTAATGCATACATTTTTCCACATTCCAAATCTAGATTTGAAATTACCATTAATTTCTCCTTGTAACCGATATGAACTCCTTGGAATTTGATCATTTTAAGCGTTTTAATACAACATAAATGATAAATGGTGCGCCAACTAAAGACGTAAATGCGTTGATCGGTAATTGGATTGTTTCTTCCAAAAGTTGAATCACAATGTCAGAAATCAATAAAAAGATTCCACCAATGAGAAAATTGCCCACCAATAAAATGAAATGATTTTGTGTTCTTAAGAGCGTTTTTGTAAGATTAGGGACCGCTAAACCGACGAAGGCAATTGGTCCACAAAATGCTGTCACAACCCCAGTTAGAAGTGCCGTAACAAGAATGGTTGAAATTCGGACCGAACGGATGTTTATGCCTAGCAATTTACTCGATTTCTCACCAAGAACCATGGCATTCATCGGTTTAACAAGGAGTAGGCTTACGGCACATCCTGAAACGAAAAAGAATGTGATTAGCGGTAATTGATCAAACTGAACTTGCTGTAAGGAACCCATCGTCCAAATTGTGAATGCTTTCAATTCTTGTGCAGAACTCATTGTTTGAATCACTGAAATGATGGCTCCAGTAAAACTCCCTAGCATCAATCCAACTAACAATAATGTGACATGGTTGCGTGTGAAAAAGGAGAAAAATAAAATGATAAATCCAAACACCAAAGCACCAATTAAAGCACTTGAAATAATGCCTAGATCGGATTGTAAAAAACCAATTCCCGTCATCATAGAAAATGCTACAAATAAACTTGAACCTGAATTGATTCCCAAAACATAAGGACCGGCAAGTGGATTATTGAATAAGGTTTGCATGAACATACCTGCTAATGAAAGTCCAGAGCCGGCGATCACAGCAATTATGGCGCGCGGAAGTCGAAACTCACGCGCTATTAACTGATTTGTATTTGATGCATCAAAATGAAAAATTGAATTCCAGTAATCGCTGAATGAAATGCGAATTTGACCTGCAAATAAATGACACACAAAACTGCCTATCAGAATGATAATCAATAACAAAAAGAAGAACTGTGTGCGTTTATTCATCAATAACAAATGTTCTCGTAAAAATAAGGATGTTTTGCTGTAGATTTTTCAGGATGTAAAATATGAATTAAATCCGACAAGACATAATGTGGTTGAACAGCGCTCATTTCCCAATATTTGTTCATGTTTTTTGAATAGCAATAGACCTTCTTTTTCTTCACAGCTTCAAAGAAATCCATTTTTGGATTGGCTTTAAGGATTTGATTGAGAGACGAGATTCCCGGATTTAACCAATATTCACACGAAATATTTTCATTTAGAATTTTCTCGAAACTTAAATCCAAACTTCCTACACCTTTGGTGTTTGCGTACGTGTAATTCGCACCAGCATCTGAAAGTAAAGTGGCGTAATAGCTTTCTCCAGCTGGAGTGAACCAACTTGTTCCGGTAAGATTTCCACTGAAAACAGTTGGTTTGTTAGAAACACTTGTTACACTTTTTTTCAATTGATTGTAGGTGTTTTCGCAATTCGCAAAATAAGTTTCTGCTAATTTTTCTTTTCCAACCAAATAGCCAAAAAACTTTATCCATTCTGCTTTACCGAGCGGATGTTGTTCTTTCCAATCGTAATCTGGAATGCAAATAATTCCCGCTTTTTTCAATTGCTCAGTATGAGGGAAATCGCTGCTAAATCCACTAAAAAGTAATAGGCTTGCTTTTGATTGAATGATTTGTTCGAATGAAATCAATGTTTCATCTCCAAAATCTTTGACTTTTTGAGTCTCGATATTTTTAAGGATAATTGGATTGTAGATGTAGGCCTTACTCGAAACTCCGACAATTCCGTCCAAAGCATTTAGTTCTGAAAGCATACCAATTTGGGTTCCACTCAAGGTAATCATTTTTTGAACGGGAGTTTGAATGTATTGATAGTTGGACGGAACGTTCTTATTGGATTTTGCTAAGTACAAGCGTGTAGTAATTTTTGTGTCTGGATTGTAAATGTGAACTTTACAGCCATTTGAATCTTTGAAAATCTTGAGCGTTTTTGCGTAGCGAATGACATTGTTTTCTGTTTTTTCAAGTTTCGTATGAGTGTTCTCTTGATGTGAACATGCGAATAAAAACAGAAGAATGAAAACCGGGAAAAATGCCTTGATGTGCTTCATGATGCAAAGATGCATATTCCTAAGTTATTTCAATAATTTCTTGTTGATTGGTTGAATTAAAATTATATTTATTCAAAAAAAACGATGAAATCACTATTCTTTTGTTTGGCACTTTTCGCAGTGTTGACAACCTATGGACAATCAAAAAAGTATTTTCGCAAAGCGTATCAAACTGTTTATGGAAATTTTGTTGGTGTTTATCCTTTGTTGGAAAAGGATACTGTGCAAACAAATCATTTAACGTTTTCATACAGTAGCAATGGAAAATTAGAAAGCATTGAGTCTCGTGCGGCATACACAGGTGCATTAGAGTTTAGTGATTTTATCAACGCCGAAAAAATCGGGTTTGAATATACTGATTCATCATTCACGATTCGGGATTATTTTACATCTTGGAATGGAGTAAGTGCTTCAAATCAAACAGTTGAATTTATACTAGATGAAAAAGGACGCACTATTCGTTCTGTCGAAAGAGCTTTTGATGAGGAATTAATTACAGAATATATCGGAACAGTTAATTATGAGTATAAAAACGATCAATTAGTTGCACTTGTTCCCGAAGGTGATTTTCCATATAGTAATTTGTATCAAAATGCGAGTAAAATAGAATTGAAACTGCATAAAACGGGTTTAATCGCTGAAGAAATTATTCACTACCGAGTTGAAATGCAATATGATGGAGTTTTGATGAATGAGCATTATGTGTATGAGTATGACACTTTTGGGAATTTTATAAGTAGTAAAAACTACGATTCCGAAGGTAAAATGAAAATCTCTTCTGATAATTGTGCTTACACAAAATACGCTTATGATAAAAATGGTTATTTGTCCGGTTCAATTATGTTTGATACCGAAAATAAACGAACGAATTACAATCTCACTGAATATGTGTATGAAGGCCAGTACGATACATTTGTCTTTCCTTGTGAAACTAAAATAGTCAATGACAACTTTGGAAATACTTGTTCAACTGCTTATTTCATGGCAAATGGTAATCCGGGTGCTGATCGATATGGAATTCATGAAATTAAATCCGACTATAATTTTGAATTAAGAACGGTTGTTACGAGTAATTATAATCTAAAACATGAATTAGTTGTTGGAAGTGAAAATTATGCACGAAAATTTGTTCAACGAGATGCAAAAGGCCGAATTATAAAGGAATACACCTTTGATTCGGATGGAAAGATGAATCAAAATGACGATGGAACGTACATCGTTGCGACGACCTACAATGATGAAGACAATTCTAAAGTATATCATTTTTATGACCAACAAAATCAGCCAATGGTTGATAATTCAGGTGCACATAAATATGTAATTACGTCCGATGAATATGGTGCAGAAATTGTGAATGCGTTTGGTATCAATGACGACTATTTGGGACAAGATCAAGCGAGTGATTCGTACGATGGATTATTTGTTCGTTTACATTATTTAGAAGATGGATACACGCTTGTAACGGTTTCCTATTATGGATACACTGATAAAATGCCTGCGCTCTGTCCTGAAGGTTTTTTCAGAAAAGCATTTACCTACAATGAAAATGGCAATTTAACTGCGCTTTCTTATTTGGATACAGATTTAAAATTGACAAATGCACTATTTGGAGATGTGACTTATGCCGAAGTGCGTTATTTGTTCAATGAAAATGACTATGAAATTGAGTCGGCATATTATGATGCGGAAGGGAATAGAGCGATTGATGAGAACATGATTTCAATGTATCGTACGCAATATGACGCGAATGATCGAGTAATTCAAATGGATCGCTTTGGTGCAGATGCTGCTCTTTTGCATAAGTCGGTGAGTTTTGCAAGCGTTAAATACCGTTACGATAATCAAGGATTGGTAATTGAAGAAGCGTATTTCAATGAAAAGGGAGGGCGTTGGTCCAATGAGGTTGGAATAGCAAGTTTTTTATATGAATTCGATGCAAATGGCTTATTGTTGAAGTCGCAGTGGAGAAATGTTGACAATAAGCCAACTGTAAATGAAGAAGGTGTTTTTCAAGTTGTGAACACGTATAATCAAGATGGAAATGTTATTGAAACACGTTATTTAAATGCGAAAGGAAAGAAAATGAACTCAGCTCAAGGAGCGCATCGAATTGTTTACAGTTACGTGAGTAAATATGAGAATAGCGTGATTGAAATTTTTGACAAGAAAGGTAAGCATGCTGAAGCAGATCCGTTGGGTGTAGGCTTTAGTTATACGAAAGTGATTTATCAAGTGGATGAAGAAGGATATAATTACCCAATCTATTATAAATTGAATGGTGAAGAAATCAACTTTAATGATACATACTAAGAGCTTGCTGAAATGTAAGGCACAAAAAAAAGCCGATTCATTTGAATCGGCTTTTTCAATTTATTGTTTGTTGGATTATTCTCCAATAACTTCAAATTTGAAAACTGGTTTAACACCTTTGTGAAGGTTTGCCTCAGCTTCGAAAGTACCAACTTCTTTAATTGGCTCTTCTTTAATTTTAAGTGATTTACGATCGATATCGAAACCAGCTTTTTTCAATGCTTCAGAAAGTTGAACTGTATTAACTGAACCGAAGATTTTACCGTTCTCACCAGCTTTAGTAGCGATAGTAACTGTTAATGCTTCTAATTTAGTTGCAAGCTCTTGAGCTTCAGCCAACATTTTTGATTCTTTGTGTGCTTTTTGCTTCATGATTTCTGCATGTGCTTTCTTTGCAGAAGCTGTAGCTAAAACAGCGTATCCTTGAGGGATTAAAAAGTTACGACCGTAACCAGGTTTTACCGTAACCACCTCATTCGCGTATCCAAGTTTGTCTACGTTTTTCTTAAGAATTACTTCCATTTTTTAAAATTTATCCTGTTTAACAATCGACTTATTTCATCATATCTGCTACGTAAGGAAGAACAGCAATGTGACGAGCACGTTTCACTGCTTTGTTCACTTTCTTCTGATATTTAGCAGAAGTTCCTGTAATGCGACGAGGAAGAATTTTTCCTTGCTCGTTGATCAATTTCAATAAGAAATTTGCATCCTTGTAGTCAATGAATTTAATTCCGCTTTTTTTGAAACGGCAATATTTATCTTTTCTGATTTCGATGTTAATCGGCGTCAAATAGCGAATATCGTTTTGTGACATTTTTTTACGTTTTTAGTGTTAATGATTAAGCCTCTGCTGCTGGTGCAACTTTCTTTTCGCCCATTTTAGCTCTGCGTTTTTCAGCCCATGCTAAATGATCTTTCTCCATTTTAACAGTTAAGAATCGCATTACACGCTCATCACGTTTCATTGACAATTCTAAATCTGCAACGGCGCTTCCGTTAGCTTCGAATTCAACTAGGAAATAAAATCCTGTTGATTTTTTTTGAATTGGGTACGCCAATTTGCGCAATCCCCAACTTTCAGAGTGCTTTACTTTTCCACCCAATGACGCAATTTCGCCTTCGAATTTCTGCACTGCTTCCTTTGCCTGATCATCAGACAAAACGGGAGTTAAAATGAAAACAGTTTCGTAAGAATTCATAATTAAACTTATTTGTTATTTATACTAATTTCCGACTAAGTCATACTTAGCGGGGGGCAAAGGTAGGAATAAATTCTTATAGTTGGTAGAAAAGTGCGTTTAAGATTCTCAATTTGTTGGTTTTAAACCGAGAAAAGTGCGCAAATTTTGATTTGTTGGTGTAAAAATACAGTTTTCAAAGCAATCTGTCTCTTGTTGCCCTGAATTCTTCTATGATCACATTGATTCGAGTTTTTTACGATACTTAAAGATTATATTGCCCGATTCATTGCGTTTTTCGATTGAAATTAACTAAATTCGCGCATCGAACTTTTTATGTACTTAAATCCTGAAAATGTGTTGTTTTTACCACGTTCAACGATTTTAGCCAAGTTCGAAAAACAAGCGTTAGTTAACTACCCGATTAATAGTAAATTATCTATTTATGAATCATTATCAAGAATACATCAAAGAAATCGAAGAGAGAAAAGCACAAGGCTTGCATCCAAAGCCAATCGACAGTGCTGAATTAGTGAATGACTTAATTGCTCAAATTAAGGATACAAGCAACGCTTACCGCGAAGATTCATTAAAGTTCTTTATCTACAACACCTTGCCTGGAACAACTCCAGCTGCTGGTGCGAAAGCGCATTTCTTGAAACAAATTATTCTTGGTGAAGAAAACGTAGTTGAAATTACACCAACATTCGCGCTTGAATTGTTATCACACATGAAAGGTGGACCTTCAATCGGTGTTTTGTTGGATTTAGCGTTGAGCGATAATGCAGAAGTAGCTAAAAACGCTGCTGAGGTATTGAAAACACAAGTATACTTGTACGATGCGGATGCAGATCGTTTGAAAGTGGCATACGAAGCAGGGAATGCAGTAGCGAAAGATATTTTGGAAAGTTATGCAAAAGCAGAGTTCTTTACGAAATTGCCAGATGTTCCAGAAGAAATTAAAATTGTAACATTCATTGCTGGTGAAGGTGATATTTCTACGGATTTATTATCGCCAGGAAACCAAGCACACTCACGTTCAGATCGTGAATTGCATGGTAAATGTATGATTACACCTGAAGCACAAGCTGAAATCACCGCGCTTAAAGCGCAACATCCTGACAAAAGTGTGATGTTGATCGCTGAAAAAGGAACAATGGGTGTTGGTTCTTCACGTATGTCAGGTGTTAACAATGTTGCGCTATGGACAGGAAAACAAGCAAGTCCTTACGTTCCGTTTGTGAACATTGCACCAATCGTTGGTGGTACAAATGGAATTTCACCAATCTTCTTAACAACAGTTGATGTAACAGGTGGTATCGGTCTTGATTTGAAAAACTGGGTGAAAAAGACAGATGCAGATGGAAACCTTGTGCGTGATGAAAATGGTGAGCCTGTGTTAGAACAAGCGTATTCTGTTGCAACAGGAACCGTTCTTACAATCAATACAAAAACGAAAAAATTATACAACGGCGATCAAGAATTGATTGACATTTCAAAAGCATTGACTCCACAAAAAATGGAATTCATTAAAGCGGGTGGATCTTATGCCATCGTTTTTGGAAAGAAAATTCAAACATTCGCTGCTAAGACATTAGGAATCACTGCACCGGTTGTTTTTGCTCCTTCGAAAGAAATTTCAAATGATGGACAAGGATTAACAGCAGTTGAGAAAATCTTTAATCGCAATGCAGTTGGAAATACGCCAGGAAAAGTTTTGCACGCTGGATCTGATGTCCGCGTGACAGTAAACATTGTTGGTTCGCAAGATACAACTGGTTTGATGACAGCGCAAGAGTTGGAATCAATGGCTGCAACGGTAATTTCTCCAATTGTTGATGGAGCTTATCAATCTGGATGTCACACAGCATCTGTTTGGGATAAAAAAGCGCAAGCAAACATCCCGAAATTGATGAAATTCATGAACGAGTTTGGTTTGATTACTGCACGCGATCCAAAAGGAGTTTATCACTCAATGACAGACGTTATTCATAAAGTATTGAATGATATTACAATCGATGATTGGGCAATTATTATTGGAGGTGATTCACACACGCGTATGTCGAAAGGTGTTGCGTTTGGTGCCGATTCAGGAACTGTTGCTTTAGCTTTAGCAACTGGTGAAGCTTCAATGCCAATTCCAGAATCTGTGAAAGTGACGTTCAAAGGTGAAATGAAAAGCTACATGGATTTCCGTGATGTTGTGCATGCAACACAAGCGCAAATGTTACATCAGTTCGGTGGTGAGAATGTATTCCAAGGACGTGTTATCGAAGTTCACATTGGTACATTGACAGCAGATCAAGCCTTTACGTTTACTGATTGGACAGCAGAAATGAAAGCGAAAGCATCCATCAATATTTCAGAAGATGCTACCTTGATCGAATCATTGGAGATTGCGAAAAGTCGTATCCAAATTATGATAGATAAAGGAATGGACAACAAAAATCAGGTGTTACAAGGCTTGATTGACAAAGCAAACAAACGTATTGCTGAAATTCGTTCAGGTGAAAAACCAGCGTTAACGCCAGATGCAACTGCGAAATATTATGCTGAAGTAGTTGTTGATTTGGATCAAATTGCAGAACCAATGATTGCGGATCCAGATGTAAATAACAAAGACGTTTCAAAACGCTATACACACGATACAATTCGTCCGTTGTCATTCTACGGAGGAACAAAACAAGTTGATCTTGGTTTCATCGGTTCGTGTATGGTTCACAAAGGTGATATGAAAATCTTAGCGCAAATGTTGAAAAATGTTGAAGCGCAAAATGGTAAAGTAGAATTTAAAGCGCCATTGGTTGTTGCTCCGCCAACATATAATATTGTTGACGAGTTAAAAGCGGAAGGCGATTGGGAAGTATTACAAAAATACTCTGGATTCGAATTCAACGACAACGCACCAAAAGGTGAAGCGCGCACGAAGTACGAAAACATGTTGTACTTAGAGCGTCCAGGTTGTAACTTATGTATGGGGAACCAAGAAAAAGCGGAAAAAGGTGATACAGTAATGGCTACATCTACACGTTTATTCCAAGGTCGAGTAGTGGAAGATACAGAAGGTAAAAAAGGTGAATCATTGCTTTCATCAACACCGGTAGTTGTTCTTTCAACAATTTTGGGGCGCACTCCTACAATTGAAGAATACACGAAAGCTGTTGAAGGAATTACCTTAACAAAATTTGCTCCTTCACACAAATTATTAGTGAATTAAGAAAAGCTATAACAACAAAAAGCCCAGTTCATGAGAGCTGGGCTTTTTTTGTGTATTTTATTTCGGTTATAACGATTCCTTCACCAACTTTTTTGCGCTCACTTTACCTGATTGAGAATAAATATGTACAATGTAAATTCCATCGGGTAGGGAAGAAAGATCGATTGATTTTTCGGTAGTAGTTAGTAGTTTGTTTCCGAGCAAATCGAATACAAGAACTTCTTGAATTTGCTGATTTGATGCAATTGTAATCACCCCATTCGTTGGGTTTGGAACTACAGTTACGTCTTCAATTTCATTCATGCTTTCAATTCCAAGTGCAGGATTCGAACGGATTTTTGAGGCACCATAACAATTTAGATCACTACGCATCATATCAAATGCTATTTCACCAGAAGGATAACTTTTAGTAACAGATGAGGTGATTAAACCTGAAATTAATGATACGCCAACAATTTTATTCCCATTATTAAAAAAGTAAGTCATCGTCGACGGATCAATATATGCTCCCCCAGTAAGGTTTCCACCAGCTTGAATATTAGATGGTGAAATAAAAGTAACGGCTCCGGTTGATGGATTAATTTTAGACAAACGGAAGGTTGTTGAATCGATTATTTCAATGTTTTCCATTAGAACAGGATCATACACCATAGATGTATAATTTTGACGCGTTAGACCATAAATGCTCGTGTCTGCGCAACTATAAGCGATGTTTTCAAAAATTCCGTTTGGCGGCAATTGAATTGGAACTGCACTGAACAGTGAACCGTTGTATAAATCAATTCCTACCAAGGTGTCAACAGCGGAATAATAATACACCATTTGAAAGGGATCGATAGAATTTCCTGCTAATGTATACATGTTGTCAAATGAAGTGTTGCCAATCAGTGAATATTGCCCTGTCATAGGATTAAGCGAGGCAAAACGAATTTGACTTGAATCCAACACTTCAATGGTGGACATTGTTAGGCTATCAAAATAACTTGAATAAAAATTGTGGGGTACTAAACCATAAATTGTAGAATCGCTTGGATTAAAGCGATAATTTTGAAAATTGGCATTCGCGAAAGTACCGCTTACAGGAACATTATTAATGAGATTTCCCGTGTTCATGTCAAATGTTAGCAGGTTAAAACCACTTCCAATGTAATATCGTTGTTGGTAAGGATCAATTGTGGCACCGTTCAAATTAATTGCAAGAGAATAAGCATTGTTGCTCACATTTGAAACAATTCCAGAGTAGGGATTAACACTGCCAAGACGAATTGTGGCAGAATCAAATACTTCAATGTATTGATTGAAAGTTGGATCAAAATAAGTAGAAAAATAGTTTTTGCGAACAATACCCACGTTTTGCCCTACTGAATAGAAAATTGACAAAAACACACTCGTTAAAAGCACAAAGATTTTCATGACCATTGATTTTCAAACAATAACAACTAGTCAATTAAAATGTTTAAGGCTTAAATGCTGATGTCAGTGGTTTTTATTTTTTCTCTTTTTAGTTGATGAGCGTTTAGTCCTTACTTCGTTTTCAAGAATAAAATCATAGAAGGTAATGCGATTCGTTTGAATTACAACACCAACTGTATGATCCCTCAATGTACCGCTCTCACAAATCATTTCATAAGATCCTTCAGCGAATTTTAGTGGTTGTTCAATTATTTCGGAATCAACTATTAATGTGTCTTTCGATTTTTCATTTATCACGATTAATCGATAGTCGTTAATCAATGCATCTGAAATGGATTTGACGGTAAATTTGAATAGTCCAACATTCTGTTG
>JACCDQ010432195.1_pt1 | contig 18227 bp, 15 predicted proteins | sample 7446031 | NCBI WGS metagenome assembly JACCDQ01 (sample SAMN15323442, study PRJNA562643) | freshwater metagenome | isolation source: river surface water | place: USA:Blue River Watershed | collected 2017-08-17
CCTCAAGGGCGAAGAACATATCCGTCGCATTAACGGCATGGGTGGTAACAACCTGTTGATCTCCGATAACCACGGCATCCAGTTTCTGATCAAGGATGTGACACAGCTGGATAAGCATAGCCGCCGTTTGCTTGATCGTTTTCTCTAGTCAACAGCGTTTGTTGGGAGCGAGGATGAAGAACGCGTTAATCAGTCTGATAACTGTGTTCAGTATGGCCTTGGGCATAACGCCTGACGTAAGGGCGCAAGAGGTCTCTGCCGGCGTCCCCGCGATGGAGGCGAAGCAGGTGGCGCCCAACATCTACTACGTTGAAGGTCTCTCCGAGCTGGGGTCGTCCGCGAATCAGAACTTTATTTCGAATGCGGGTTTTGTCGTCACGCCGGCCGGCGTGGTGGTGATTGATGCCTTGGGATCGCCCGAGCTGGCCCGCCGGTTGATCGCGCAGATTCGCAAGGTGACGGATAAGCCGCTCAATACGGTGATCGTGACGCATTACCACGCCGACCATGTTTATGGGTTGCAGGTATTCAAGGATGCGGGCGCGCGTATCGTGGCGCATACTGCCTCGGGGGAGTACCTCAACTCGGAAACAGCACGGCTGCGTTTGGAGGCCTCGCGCCAGGATCTTTTCCCCTGGGTCGACGAGAACACGAAACTGGTGCCGCCTGATGCGCCGATCAACGGGGTGCAGAAGCTAGTCGTGGGCGGTGTAGATTTCGAGATCATCCCGGTGGGGCCGTCGCATACGCCGGATGATCTGGTGGTGTGGTTGCCGCAATCCCGGGTGCTGTTTGCAGGGGATCTGGTCTTCCGTAACCGCATTCCCTTTGTAGGGCAGGCGGACAGCCGGCAGTGGATTGAATCGTTGAATACCTTGCTCAAGTTTCCGGCAAAGGTGCTGGTGCCCGGCCACGGCCCGGCATCGACCAACCCGAAACAGGATATGACGCTGACCCGGGATTACCTGGTGTACCTGCGCCAGACCATGGGTAAAGGTGCCGCCGATCTGGTGCCGTTCGACGAGGTCTACAAGAATACGGATTGGCGTCGCTTCGAGAAGGTGCCGCTGTTTCAGGCGGCCAACCGCATGAACGCCTACAACACCTATCTGCTGATGGAGCGGGAAGGGCAGTAAAGCCCAAATAAAAAGGGCTGCCGGTGAGGGCAGCCCTAGGTGTTGGTGGAGCCGGCGGGAATCGAACCCGCGTCCGAAAGTCCGCGACAAGCAGTTCTACATGTGTAGTCCGGTCAATTGAATTTAGTCGTGACGCGCCGGCCGAACAGGCTCGCTTCAGACGATTCACTTGATTTTCGAGTCGGACCCCGTGACATGGTCAAACCTTATCTCGTGTTCATGATCCCGGTGTAGCTTTCGCTACCTGACCCATGAGCAAGTCAGTTCGGGAGCCAGCTGCAATTAAGCAGCTAGAGCGTAGCGCTCGTCGTTGGCGTTTGTGTTGTTTTCAGTTGGATTTACGAGGTAGCTGAGCCTCGACATGCCCTGTCTTGCTTTGTAACCCCCGTCGAAACCAGGTCGGCCCCGTGAGTTTTACATCACATAGATGGGGAGTCTAGCACAGGGTTTCAAGCAGGTCGTGCAGGTCTTTTGGGGTGCGTACGATGTGGTGCGCGTTCCAGCGCTCAATGGGCGGGCCGTCACCCAGATACCCCCAGCGCACAGCCACACTGGTCATGCCGGCGGCGTGGGCTGCCTGGACGTCGCGCAAGTCGTCGCCCACATAGACGCAGGCTTGGGGTGCCATGTTGATGGCCTTGGCGGCATAAAGCAGGGGGTCCGGGGCTGGTTTGGGGTTGGGTGTGGTGTCGCCACCCACCGTCACGGCACAGCGATCGGCCAGGCCGAGTTTCTGCATTAGCGGCAGGGCGTAATACTCGACCTTGTTGGTGACAACCCCCCAGCGTTGGCCGCGCCCCTCGATACCGGCCAGTAAGGGTTCGATCCCGGGAAACAGGCGCGTATGCACACAGAGGTGGTTTTCGTAATATGACAGAAAGCGCAGCCGGGCATGCTCGAAGCCGGCGTCGTCGGGTGTCAGACCGACGGCCTCCCTAAGGAGACCGCGGGCCCCCTGTGAGGCGAGCGGGCGCAGGATCTCGACCGGCAGGGGCGGGACGCCATCGGCCAGGCGCAGGCTATTGGCGGCGGCGGCTAGATCAGGCGCGGTGTCGGCCACCGTGCCATCCAGATCAAAAAGGATGGCCTGAATTTTTGCCATGGGCAGTCCGCTCTTTTATGCGCTACGACGCAGATGGACGAGGTAATTAACGCTGGTGTCGTCGCCGAGGCTGTAGACCTTGCTCAGCGGGTTGTAGCTCATGCCGGTCATGCTGACCAGATCCAGCCCGGCGTCGCGCGCCATGCGGATCAGTTCGGCCGGTTTGATGAACTTGGCGTAATCATGTGTGCCCTTGGGCAGCATGTTCAGAATGTATTCCGCACCGATCACCGCAAACAGATATGCCTTGGGGTTACGGTTGAGGGTCGAGAGAAAGACGTCTCCTCCCGGTTTGACCAGGGTCGCGCAGGCGGCAATCGTCTGCGCGGGGTCGGGCACGTGTTCCAGCATTTCGAGGCAGGTGACGGCATCAAAGTGGGCCGGGTGCTCGGCGGCTATAGATTCGGCCGCGATGTGACGGTAATCCACTGTTTGGCCGCTTTCCAGAAGATGCAGCCTAGCCACAGCGAGCGCCTTGTCAGAGAGGTCGATTCCGGTGACCTGGGCACCCTTGGCCGCCATGGATTCGGAGAGAATGCCGCCGCCGCAACCGATGTCGATGACCTTCTTGCCTTGCAGCTCGATGGCCTGGTCGATCCAGTTCAGGCGCAGGGGGTTGATGTCGTGCAGCGGCTTGAATTCGCTGTTCGGGTCCCACCAGCGGTGGGCGAGATCGGAGAATTTTCGGACTTCCGCCGGGTCGGCGTTGGTGCTTTGCTGGAGCGGGGCGTTCATAGGGTTCTTTGTGCGGCAACAGTCATGCACCGATTATAAAAGCTGCAGGCATGAAAAAAGCCACCCGAAGGTGGCTTTTTCTCGTGCTTCGAAGTACCGGCGATTACTTGGTGCCGATGATTTCGAGAACTGCACGACGGTCCGGCTGCAGGCAGTCGACCAGCTTCTTGTTGCTGCCGTTCTGAGCGCCACCGATCTTGTCACAGGTCTTGCCAGTGACCGGGTTAGCCTTGCCCTTGCCTTCGGTGTAGATCTTGTCAGCCGGGATACCCTTGGTAACCAGGTAAGCCTTAACCGAGTTGGCGCGTTGCTGCGACAGCTTCAGGTTGTAGGCGTCCGAACCGATGCGGTCGGTGTAACCAACGGCAACGATCACTTCAACCTTCAGCGACTTGGCTTGGTTGACGACGTTGTCCAGAGCCTTCTTGCCTTCCGGCTTCAGGTCAGCCTTGTTGAAGGCGAACAGCGTGTCAGCAGCCAGCGTGATCTTGGCGCCAGCCGGAGCACCCTTGGCGGTACCGTCACACTCGCCAACAGCGTTGGCCGGTGTCCAGTAGCCAGTTTGCCAGCACAGGCCAGCACCGCTCTTGACAACGTTAAAATCCTTGTCGACCAGATAGGCAACAGTGCCGTTAGGGTCGATACCCGGGGTAGCAGCGTGCGCAACGGTAGCACCCACGCCCAGGCCGGCAACGATTGCAGCCAGGACGGCTTGCTTAGCAGAAATACGCATGGTCATTCCTCATTCGTGTTGTGATGGATAACAGCAGGAACGGGCACTCCTTGTGAGCACACCTAACCTCTGAGGCGATTCTGCCATATTTTGGCCCGGAGGTACACGAATTCCTGCGAAATTCGGGCTAGTTGTTTCTTTTTTACAACACTTTCACCGTCTACCCAGACATCGCTGACATGCTCGCGGCCGGCGGCGTACAGCAGATGGGAGGCCGGATCAAAGACCGGCTGGGTGGCAGCGCTATCCAGCCGGATTGCGACCAGGTCGGCCTGCTTGCCCGGTTCCAGCGAGCCGATGCGCTCAGACAGCCCCAGTGCCCGGGCACCCCCCAGGGTTGCCATATATATAAGCGTGTGTGCAGGCAGGGCGCTGGCATCGCCACTCGTCCCCTTGGCCAGTAGGCCGGCCAGGCGGGCTTCGCTCAGCAGGTCGAGGCGGTTGTTGCCGGCGGCGCCGTCGGTGCCTAGCCCGATATTGACGCCGGCCGCCTGTAGGGCCAGCGTCCGTGCGATGCCGGAGGCCAGTTTCAGGTTGGCGGTCGGGCAATGCGCCACGTGGGTGTTATGGCGGGCCAGGGTGGCGATGTCATCGTCATTGAGTGCGACGCTATGCACGGCCAGGGTCTGCGGGCCTAGGATCCCCAGCCGCTCCAGACGCTGGAGCGGGCGTTCGCCATATTGATTAAGGCTTTGCTCGACTTCGGCCTGGGTTTCGTGCACGTGAATATGGATGCCCAGGTTGGTCTGGGCGGCCAGGGTGGCGACCCGCTCGAAGGTGACGTCGGATACCGTATAGGGGGCATGGGGGGCCAGCATGAAGGACAGGCGGGGATGGTCACGCAAGGTATCCCGGACAGCCAGGCCCTTATTAAGATAGTCGTCGGCGTCATGGCCGTAGGCGCTGGGTACGTCAAAGGCCAGAATCCCCAGGCTGGCCCGGATGCCGCATTCATCGACGACCTCGGCGGCGGCTTCCGGAAAAAAATACATATCATTAAAGGTGGTAATGCCGGCCTGGAGCATTTCGGCACAGGCCAACAGCGTCCCATCGCGCACCAGTTCGGTGCCAACCCAGCGGCTTTCCAGCGGCCAGATGGCGTTTTCCAGCCAGGCCTGTAGGGTCTGGTCATCGGCGATGCCGCGCATTAGGGCCATTCCGGCATGGCAGTGCACGTTAACCAGGCCGGGCATCAGCACGTGCTCGGGCAGGTCTTCGGTGGTCGTGGCCAGATAACGCTGGGCTGTCTGATCGCGGGGGGAGAGCGCCACAATGCGGCCCCGGTCCACAATGAGGTCCTGATCTTCCAGTACCACCCCGGCAGGGACAACAGGGATGATCCAGCGCGGCCGCAGGACCAGATCGACCCGGATCAGGGTGTCGGGAACCGGGGTGGCCGCTGCCGCGTCAGACAGGGTGGGGCGGGAAGGGTTAGGCATGTCCGGCATGTTAAACTTGAACAATTTTTCCGGATACCGGTTTTGGGCGGTTTTTGTGCCCGGAGCCCCTGATTTTTACCGGAAAGTGTCATCACCGAACCATTTTTGCCCAGTCACGAAAGCGTTATGGACAATTTCGCCAAAGAAACACTCCCGATCAGCCTCGAAGACGAGATGCGCCGCTCCTACCTTGATTACGCCATGAGCGTGATCGTGGGCCGGGCGCTACCCGATGTGCGCGACGGCCTCAAGCCGGTGCACCGTCGTGTGCTGTTCGCCATGCACGAATTGAATAACGACTGGAACAAGGCTTACAAGAAGTCGGCCCGTGTGGTCGGTGACGTGATCGGTAAATATCACCCGCACGGTGATACGGCGGTGTACGACACCATTGTCCGGATGGCGCAGGATTTCTCGCTGCGTTACATGCTGGTCGATGGCCAGGGTAACTTCGGTTCGGTCGATGGCGATAACGCCGCGGCGATGCGTTATACCGAAGTGCGTATGGCGCGCATCGGCCACGAATTGCTGGCCGACATCGACAAGGAAACCGTCGATTTCGGACCGAACTATGATGGTTCGGAACAGGAGCCGCTGATTCTGCCGGCGCGTATCCCGAACCTGCTGATCAATGGGTCGTCGGGGATTGCCGTGGGTATGGCGACAAACATACCGCCGCACAACCTGTCAGAAGTGCTGGCGGCGTGTCAGGCACTGCTGGCCAATCCGGATCTGACGATCGATCAACTGATCGATATCGTGCCGGCGCCAGATTTTCCGACCGCCGGCATTATTTACGGTGTATCGGGCGTGCGCGATGGTTATCGCACTGGCCGTGGCCGAGTGGTCATGCGCGGCAAAACGCACTTCGAAGATCTGGACAAATCGGGCAACCGCCAGTCGATCATCATCGATGAGCTGCCCTACCAGGTGAATAAGCGCACCCTGCTCGAAAAGATTGCCGAGCTCGTGAATGAGAAGAAGATCGAAGGCATTTCGGAAATCCGCGACGAATCGGATAAGTCGGGTATGCGCGTGGTCATTGAACTCAAGCGCGGCGAAATCCCCGACATCATCTTGAACAACCTGTACAAGATGACGCAGCTGCAAGATACCTTTGGTATGAACATGGTGGCGCTGGTCGATGGCCAGCCACGCCTGCTCAACCTGAAGCAGATGCTGCAATGCTTCCTGGCGCACCGCCGTGAAGTTGTGACGCGTCGTACTGTTTTTGAACTGCGTAAGGCACGTGATCGTGGTCACATCCTTGAAGGCCTGGCCGTGGCGCTGTCAAACGTGGACGAGATCATTGCACTGATCAAGGCGGCGCCGACGCCGGCCGACGCCAAGGTCGGTCTGATGTCGCGCACCTGGGCCAGCACGCTGGTGGCCGACATGCTCAAGCGTGCTGCTGCTGAAGCTTCGCGTCCGGAAGGGATTGGCCCCGAGTTTGGTATGACCGACAAGGGCTATCGCCTGTCGGACATCCAGGCGCAGGCCATTCTGGAATTGCGTCTGCAACGCCTGACCGGTCTGGAGCAGGACAAGATCGTCAACGAATACCGCGAGGTGATGGAAAAGATCGCCGATCTGATGGACATTCTGGCCAAGCCGGCACGCATTACCGAAATCATTGGTCAGGAACTCAACGATGTCCGCGAGCAGTTCGTGGTGGCTACGAAGGACAAGCGCCGTTCGGAAATCGTGACACACACCCAGGATCTGGGCGTCGAGGATCTGATTGCCCCGCAGGATATGGTGGTGACGCTATCGCATACCGGTTACATCAAGAGCCAGCCGCTGACTGATTACCGTGCCCAGCGCCGTGGCGGTCGTGGCAAGCAGGCCGCAGCAATCAAGGACGATGATTTCGTCGAGCACCTGTTCGTGGCCAATACCCATGACTACATCCTGTGCTTCAGCAACCGCGGCCGCTGTTATTGGCTGAAGGTGTACGAAGTGCCGCAGGGTTCGCGTATTTCGCGCGGCAAGCCGATCGTGAATATGTTCCCGCTGGACGAAGGCGAAAAGATCAACGCGATTCTGCCGGTGAAGGAATTCGCCGAAGACCGCTACGTGTTCATGGCCACCTCGCTGGGTACCGTGAAGAAGACCCCGCTGTCCGACTTCTCCAATCCACGTAAGGCCGGCATCATCGCCGTGGCGCTGGATGAAAACGATTACCTGATCGGTGCGCAACTGACCTCGGGTGGTAACGACATCATGCTGGTGTCGGATGCCGGTAAGGCCGTCTGGTTTGATGAAGAAGATGTGCGCCCGATGGGTCGTCCGGCCCGCGGTGTGCGCGGTATGAAGCTGCAGAAAGACCAGCAGGTGCTGTCGCTGCTCGTGGCGCAGGATGATGCGCAAACCGTGCTGGTTGCCACCGAGAACGGGTTTGGCAAGCGCACGGCACTGGCCGACTTCCGTCACTCGGGTCGCGGTACACAAGGTGTCAAGGCGATTGCCGAAAGCGCGCGTAATGGTCGCGTGGTTGCCGCCAAGCTGGTCAGTGATGAAGACGAAATCATGCTCATCACCACCGGGGGTGTGCTGATTCGCACCCGCGTTAACGAGATCCGTGAGCTGGGTCGCGCCACGCAGGGCGTTACACTGATCTCGCTGGACGACGGCGAGAAGCTGGCGGGTCTGGAGAAGATTGTCGAAACCGACGACGAAGAATAAACAGCGAGGCAGACACGATGCGACTCTGGAATTTCTCGGCAGGTCCCGCAACGATTCCTCTGGCGGTGCTAGAGCAGGTGCGGGCGGAGTTGCCGGATTGGCACGGTGTGGGCTGTGGCGTCATGGAAATGAGCCACCGCGGCAAGATCTACACCGGCATCTATGAAAAGATCGTCGCCGATCTGCGCCAGCTGATGGATATCCCCGAGGATTACGCCATCCTGTTTTTGCAGGGCGGGGCCACGCTGCAGTTCTCGCAGATCCCGATGAATCTGCTCGATGGGGGTTCGGCCGATTACCTGACCACCGGTGCCTGGTCGGAAAAAGCTGTCAAAGCGGGGCAGCGCCTTTATGGTGATGCCATTTGTGAAGCTGGCAGTAGTGCCGACGCGGCGTTCACCCGACTGGTCGATCCGGCGTCGATGCACCTCAACCCCAAGGCCAAGTATCTGCATTTCTGCAGCAACGAAACCATTGGCGGCGTCGAGGTCTTCGATCTTAAGCAACTAGGCGGTGCGGTGCAACCCGGTGTGCCGCTGATTGCCGATATGTCATCGAACATCCTGTCGCGCCCGATGAACGTGCGCGACTACGGCATGATCTACGCCGGTGCGCAAAAGAACATTGGTCCGGCGGGTGTGACCTTGGTCATCATCCGCAAGGATCTGCTGGGCAAAGCCTCAAAGGCGATTCCGGCGTTGCTGGATTACGCCGAGGAAGAGAAGAACACTTCCATGCTCAATACGCCGCCGACCTTTGCCATCTACATGGCGGGGCTGGTGTTCGAGTGGTTGCTTAAGCAGGGTGGTCTGCCGGCGATTGCCAAGCTGAATCAGGCCAAGGCAGAGCTCCTCTATAAAACCATTGATGGCAGCGGCGGCTTCTATGCCAATCCGGTGGCACTGGATTGCCGCTCGTGGATGAACGTACCCTTTACGCTCAAGGACAAGGCGCTGGACCCGGTCTTTCTGGAAGAATCCGAAAAAGCCGGCCTGCTGGCCCTGAAAGGGCATAAACTGGTAGGCGGCATGCGCGCATCGATCTACAACGCCATGCCCTTGGAAGGGGTGCAGGCGCTGGTCGGTTTTATGAACGACTTCATGCGTCGCCACGGTTAATATCGCTGGAGCGGATGATGGGCTCGGAGAACGCAGGGCAGAACATTCAGGATGCGCTGGCCGTTGTGCGCCAGAAGATCGATGGCATTGACGGCTCGTTGCTCGAGTTGTTGAATCGTCGTGCGCAATGCGCCCGTGAAGTTGGCGACATCAAGGCGCGTTTTGGTGATGACGGTTTTATCTACCGCCCCGAACGCGAAGCGCAGGTGCTACGCCGCCTGCAGGAATTGAACCAGGGGCCGCTGGCAGATGAAACAATCACCCGCCTGTTTCGCGAGGTGATGTCTGCCTGTCTGGCGCTCGAGCAGCCGATCGGCGTGGCGTTCCTCGGCCCGCTGGGCACCTTCTCGGAATCGGCTGCGGTCAAACAGTTTGGCCATGCGGCCCGTTTGTTGCCGCAAGCCTCGATTGATGATGTGTTCCGCGAAGTCGAAGCCGGTCATGCCGATTACGCCGTGGTCCCCGTCGAAAATTCGACGGAGGGTGCGATTGGTCGTACGCTGGATCTCCTGTTGGGCACGTCGCTGAAGATCTGTGGTGAAGTGGTGGTTCGTATCCACCAGAACCTGCTGACGCGTGCGTCGGCGCTGGGGCAGATCACGCAGGTAGTGTCGCACGCCCAGTCATTGGCGCAATGTCACGAATGGCTGAATCGTAGCTTGCCGGACGTGCCGCGTATTCCGGTGGCCAGCAATGCCGAAGCCGCACGACTCGCCGCCGAGAACCCGACCTGGGCCGCCATTGCGGGTGAGGCGGCTGCCGAGCGCTACCAGTTGCCGCATCTGGCCAGCAATATCGAAGACGAACCGAATAACACCACGCGGTTTCTGGTGCTAGGCCGCTTTGCCGCCGGGCCATCAGGACAGGATAAAACCTCGCTGATTCTCTCGACGCCCAACCGGACAGGGGCGCTGCAGGCGCTGCTGTCGCCGCTGGCCGAAGCTGGTGTGTCGATGACACGGCTGGAGTCGCGTCCGGCGCGTCACGCGTTGTGGGAGTACGTTTTCTTTGTCGATATCGAAGGCCATGTTGATGCCGAGCCAGTCAGAAGCGCGTTGGAAAAACTGGCCGCCGAAGCCGCATACCTCAAGGTATTGGGTTCCTACCCGATTGCCGTTTACTGAGGCCATACCCTGATGAGTCTGCTCGATCACGCACTGGCGAACATCAAACAGATTGCGCCCTACCAGCCGGGCAAGCCGATCACCGAGGTGGCGCGCGAGCTCGGGTTGCCGGTGGATTCGATCATCAAGCTCGCCTCGAATGAAAACCCGTTGGGGATGAGTCCGAAGGCGCGGGCAGCCGTTCAGGTGGCCATTGATGGTCTGGCAAGGTATCCGGACGACTTTGAGCTTAAAGCAGCACTGGCCAAACATGCGGGTGTTAATGCCAACCAGATTGTATTGGGCAATGGTTCCAACGATGTGCTGGAGCTGATCGCTCAGGTGTTTCTGGCGCCTGGTCGTTCAGCCGTTTTTTCGGCACACGCTTTTGCGGTGTATCCGCTGGCCACCATGGGTGTAGGTGGTGAATGTATTGCGGCACCCGCCAAAGACTACGCGCATGATCTGCCGGCCATGCGTGCCGCCGTTCGTGCCGACACCCGTCTGATCTGGATTGCCAATCCTAATAATCCGACGGGCACTTTTTTACCCTACGACGAATTGAAGACATTCATTGGCAGCCTGCCCCGCGACATCATCGTCGTTCTGGATGAGGCTTACAACGAATATCTGGCGCCGGAACACCGTGTTGACACGACGGCCTGGCTCGCCGAGTTCGATAATCTGGTGATTACGCGCACTTTCTCCAAGATCTACGGCATGGCCGGTTTGCGGATCGGCTTTGCGCTGTGCAGCCCCGCCGTGGCGGATCTGATGAACCGCGTCCGTCAGCCATTCAACTGTAATAACCTGGCATTGGCCGGTGCGATTGCCGCGCTGGAAGATGCCGATTTTCTGGACCTGAGTTACCGCCTTAACGCCGCCGGCATGCAACAGATCGTTGCTGGGCTTGATGTGCTGGGGCTCAAACATCTGCCATCCCATGCCAACTTCGTCACTTTCCATGTGGCGGATGCGGCCGCTGTGAATCAGAAGCTGCTGAAGCAGGGCGTCATCATCCGTCCGCTGGCCGGTTATGCCATGCACGACTGGCTGCGCGTGACGATCGGCACCGAAGCGGAGAACGCCCGCTTCCTGACGGCACTCAAAACAGCGCTAGTCTGAGATTACGGCGATGCATTTCAACAAAGTATTAATTTTCGGGGTCGGACTCATCGGGGCATCTTTTGCCCGTGCCCTGAAAGCCGCCAAGGCGGCCGATGAGATCGTGGGTTTCGGCCGTACGCCCAAGAGCCTGAAAGTGGCCTATGACCTCGGCATCATTGACGAAGTCGGAATCAACCCCGGCGCCGATGTGCGCGAGGCCGATCTGATTCTGGTGGCCACCCCGGTCGGTCAGATGCCGGAAATCTTTCAACGCATCGCACCCTATCTCAATGATCATACGATCGTTACCGATGCCGGTAGCACCAAGGCCGATGTGGTTGAGGCGGCTCGGGTAGCCTTCGGTAACCGCATCGGGCAGTTTGTGCCGGGTCATCCGATCGCCGGCGCGGAGATGAGCGGCGCCGAGGCCTCGCGAGCGGATCTCTATCAGGGACGCAAGGTCGTGCTGACCCCGCTGCTGGAAAACTCGGTCGGAGATATCGACAAGGTCAAGCGCGCCTGGGAACTATGCGGTGCTGATGTACGCATTCTCGACGCCGAGACGCATGATCGCGTCTTTGCTGCTGTGAGTCATCTGCCGCACCTGCTGGCATATGCGCTGGTCGACGAGTTTGCCCAGCGTGGCAATGCCGATCAGCTCTTTGAATATGCCGCCGCAGGCTTTCGAGACTTCACGCGCATTGCCGGCAGTAGCCCGGAAATGTGGCGGGATATTTCGCTGGCTAACCGCACGGCGTTGTTGGCCGAACTGGATCGTTACAATGCCGCCCTGATGCGCTTGCGCCAGGCCCTGGTCAATAGTGATGGCGATGCCCTGACGGAGATTTACGCCAACGCGCGTGACAAGCGACAAAGCTGGTCGCACTGAATTCTGAATCGAGTCTGATGAGTCATTTGCCTTTTATCGATCTGCCGGCCATGGTGTCGGCCCGTGGCACGGTGCGCCTGCCCGGTTCCAAGAGCCTGTCCAACCGTATTCTGTTACTGGCCGCCTTGGCCGAGGGCGAGACTGAAGTCCGCGACCTGCTCAAATCGGACGACACCGACCGCATGCTCGATGCGCTGAAGCTGCTGGGAATCAAAGTAACGCCCGCAGGCGAGGGCGCCATCAAGGTTGCCGGATGTGGTGGCAACATCCCGGTGAAATCGGCAGATCTTTTTCTGGGCAATGCCGGTACGGCGTTTCGACCGCTGACGGCGGCGCTGGCGCTGGCCGGTGGCTCATACGAGCTGTCGGGCGTAGCGCGCATGCACGAGCGTCCAATTGGCGATCTGGTGGATGGGCTCCGTCACCTTGGTGCCGATATCACCTACCTGGGCAATGCGGGTTATCCGCCGCTGCAGATTAAGCCGGGCACGCTGGCACAGGCAGACAAGGGCGATAACAGTCCCCTCACCGTGCCTGTTAAAGGCAATGTATCGAGCCAGTTCCTGACTGGTCTCCTCATGGCCCTGCCGCTGCTTAACCGGTCGGTTACTGTCGAGGTAGTGGGCGAATTGATCTCCAAACCCTATATCGAGATTACGCTGGCCACCATGCGCCGTTTTGGTGTGGACGTGCAGCGGGACGGCTGGCAAAAGTTTACGGTGCCTGCCGGAGCGCGTTATTGCTCCCCGGGCGTGGTGTATGTCGAGGGCGATGCGTCGTCTGCGTCCTACTTCCTCGCGCTGGGCGCGATTGCCGGTGGCCCGGTCCGGGTGGAAGGCGTTGGCGCTGATTCGGTGCAGGGCGATATCCGTTTTGCGGATGCGCTGGCCGCGATGGGCGCCCGTATCACCATGGGCCCCAACTGGATCGAAGCCGCCGCGCCAGCCGATGGCGTGCTGAACGGGATCGATCAGGACTGTATTGCGATTCCCGATGCGGCGATGACGCTGGTGCCCGTGGCAGCGTTTGCCCAAGGCCCAACGAGGCTCACGGGTATTGCCAGCTGGCGCGTTAAGGAGACCGATCGTATTGAGGCAATGGCCAGCGAGCTGCGCAAACTTGGCGGCACGGTGGAAACCACCGCCGATACACTGACCGTCCACCCGCCGGCCAGGCTGGATGCATTCCATTGCGCCGAGATCGAGACCTACGACGATCACCGTATCGCGATGTGTTTTTCGCTGATGACACGGGCAACGCCGCTACGGATTCTGGATCCGGGCTGTACCGCCAAAACCTTCCCCGATTATTTCGAGCGTTTTGCCGAGGTCACGCAGCCGGTGCCGGTGATTACTATCGATGGCCCCTCGGCCTCGGGCAAGGGCACCGTATCGCAACGGGTGGCCGATGCCCTGGGTTGGCATTATCTGGATTCGGGCGCGCTATACCGCCTGACTGCGCTGGCTGCCCGTAAAGCGGGGGTCGATTGGCAGGATGAGGCCGCGGTTGCCCGCATCGCCGCCCAGTTGCCGGTCCGTTTTGCCGGTGGCCGGACCTTTCTCAATGACGAAGCGGTGGATGATCAGTTTCGGACCGAGGAGATGGGCATTGGCGCCTCCACGGTGGGTGCGCTGCCGGCGGTCCGCGAGGCGCTGCTGCTGCGCCAGCGGGCCTTCCGCCAGGCCCCCGGCCTGGTGGCCGATGGGCGTGATATGGGCTCGGTGGTCTTTCCCGACGCCACCACCAAGGTGTTTCTGACAGCGAGCGCGGCGATTCGCGCCGAGCGACGTTACAAGCAGTTGATCGACAAAGGTTTTTCCGCTAAACTGCACGAGATTCTGCAGGATCTGGAGGATCGGGATGCCCGCGATGCGGCGCGACCCGTGGCACCACTCCGGCAAGAAGCCGATGCCCGGCTTCTGGAAACGTCGGCACTGTCCATCGAACAAGCGGTGGCTCAGGTGCTCGATTGGTCCGGCAACAGGGCGTCGTAACCCCAACGACAACGGGCGGGTCCGGGTGGCCGAATGATCGGTCGCAAGGACAGGCTTTTTGTCTTTTTTAACTTACCCACCGGTGGCCCTGCTGCTGAATGTCAGCACAGTGCTTTTCAGGAAACCACTCTCTCATGTCTCAAGCTGAAACGTTCGAAAGTTTTGCCGCTCTATTTGAAGAAAGCCTTGCCCGCCAGGATATGCGCCAAGGTGAAGTCATCACCGCCGAGGTGGTGCGCGTTGACCAGAACTTTGTGGTCGTCAACGCCGGACTCAAGTCCGAAAGCTATGTCCCCGTACACGAATTCCTGAACGATCAGGGCGAACTCGAAGTTGCCGTTGGCGATTTCGTGCAAGTTGCCATTGAATCGCTCGAAGATGGTTTCGGCGAAACCCGCCTGTCGCGCGACCGCGCGAAGCGTATTGCCGCCTGGAATGCCCTGGAAGCCGCACTGAACGACGGCTCGCTGGTCACCGGCGCTATCACCGGTAAGGTGAAGGGTGGTCTGACTGTGATGGTTAACAGCGTTCGCGCCTTCCTGCCGGGTTCGCTGGTTGATACCCGCCCGGTCAAGGACACCACGCCGTTCGAAGGCAAGACCATGGAGTTCAAGGTCATCAAGCTCGATCGCAAGCGTAATAACGTGGTGCTGTCGCGTCGTGCCGTGCTCGAAGAGAACATGGGCGAAGATCGCCAGAAGCTGCTGGAGACCCTGCAAGAGGGTGCCATCATCAAGGGCGTGGTCAAGAACATCACCGACTACGGTGCTTTCGTCGATCTCGGCGGCATCGATGGTCTGCTGCACATTACCGACCTGGCCTGGCGCCGTGTCCGTCACCCGTCCGAAGTACTGGCCGTGGGCGACGAAGTCACTGCCAAGGTCCTCAAGTTCGATACCGAAAAGAACCGCGTCTCGCTGGGCCTGAAGCAACTGGGCGACGACCCGTGGGTTGGTATCTCGCGCCGCTACCCGGCTCAGACCCGTCTGTTCGGTAAGGTCACCAATCTGACCGACTACGGTGCTTTCGTTGAAATCGAGCAGGGCATCGAAGGTCTGGTTCACGTATCTGAAATGGACTGGACCAACAAGAACATCCATCCGTCGAAGGTGGTTCAGCTGGGTGACGAAGTCGAAGTCATGATCCTCGAGATCGACGAAGACCGCCGCCGTATTTCGCTGGGCATGAAGCAGTGCCAGTCGAACCCGTGGCAGGATTTCGGCCTGAACTTCAAGAAGGGTGACAAGATCAAGGGCGCCATCAAGTCGATCACCGACTTCGGCATCTTTATCGGCCTGGACGGTGGTATCGATGGTCTGGTTCACCTGTCGGATCTGTCGTGGAACGTCGCTGGCGAAGAAGCCATCCGCAACTTCAAGAAGGGCGACGAAGTCGAAGCCATTGTCCTGGCCATCGACATCGACAAGGAGCGCATCTCCCTGGGCATGAAGCAGATGGATGGAGACCCGTTTACCTCGTTCGTTGCCATGCACGACAAGAACAGCCTGGTGAACGGTACCGTCAAGAGCGTTGACGCTCGTGGCGCCGTGATTCAACTGGCTGACGACATCGAAGGTTACCTGCGCGCTTCCGAGTTCTCGCGTGACCGTATCGAAGATCTGAGCCAGCACGTCAAGGTGGGCGAAGAGCTCGAAACGATGATCACCAACGTGGACCGCAAGACCCGTTCGATCAATCTGTCGATCAAGGCCAAAGACCAGGCGGAACAGCACGAAGCCATGCAGAAGCTGGCTGCTGACAGCGCTGGCGCCGCCACCGGCACGACCAATCTGGGCGCGCTGTTGAAGGCCAAGATGAACCAGCAGGGCTAATCCCCGATGACCAAATCAGAACTCATCGCACGGCTGGCGGAACGTTTTCCCCAGCTGGTCGCGAAAGATGCCGAACTCGCCGTTAAGGTGATTCTGGACGCGATGACCGAAGCGCTCGCCAATGGCGATCGTATCGAGATTCGCGGCTTTGGCAGCTTTTCGCTGAACCACCGTCCGCCGCGCGTTGGTCGCAACCCCCGTTCGGGTGAGCGTGTCGATGTCCCCGAGAAGTGGGTCCCCCACTTCAAGGCGGGCAAAGAGCTGCGCGAGCGGGTCGATGAAGCGGATCTATCCGGCGTGCCCATCACGTCGGGCGATTCGTCGGAGTCGCCGGTGTTCGCCGTAGCGGCACAGGGGCCGGGCAACGCGCTCTGAGAGTAGTCATTTGCTGTAAACTAAAAAGCGCTGGTTTCCGCCAGCGCTTTTTTTACGATCGGAATCCGGGATCAGGAGTTCACCATGCGTGCCATTATCTGGTTGTTTCGCATTGCCGTATTTGTCCTTTTTCTGGCGTTTGCCATCGAAAATACCGAGCCGGTCGTCATCAATCTGTTTCTGGGCTACTACCTGGAGGCACCGCTGGTGCTCTTCCTGCTCGGGGTGTTGCTGATCGGCGTGCTGTTGGGCATGCTGATGCTGGTGCCCAATCTGCTTCGCAAACGTCGTGAACTGGCCAAGCTGCGCCGTGAGGTCCAGCAGCGTGCGCCGCTCAACCCGCTGCCGGCCGAATCCGAAGCCCACGCCACGCCGACGCTTTAAGTTGATCCTCTGAAAGTTATCCCATGCTCACACTGGAACCCTGGGCGTTACTGATCTTGCCGCTCTTCTTTGCGCTGGGCTGGATTGCTGCGCGTATCGACATCAAACACGTGGTCGCCGATTCAAGGCGCCTGCCCAAGGCTTACTTTCAGGGCCTGAACTTCCTGCTCAACGAGCAGCCGGACCGGGCCATCGAAGCCTTTAACGAGGTCGTGCGTGTTGATCCCGAAACCGTCGAACTGCACTTTGCGCTGGGCTCGCTCTTCCGCCGCCGGGGAGAGCTGGAGCGGGCGTTGCGCATCCACCAGAACCTGATGAATCGTGAGGATCTGCCCCAGCCCCTGAAGGAACAAGCCCTGTTCGAGCTGGGTGTCGATTACCTGAAGTCCGGCTTGCTCGATCGGTCCGAAGAAATTTTCAAGCGCCTTGCCGAAGGTGCCCGCCGAGAAGAAGCGCTGAAGCAACTGCTGGAAATCTATCAGCTGGAAAAATCCTGGGACAAAGCCATCGAGTTGGCCGAAAAGGTGCCCGAGTTGGCATCGCAACATGAGGTGGCTGAGTTCTGGTGCGAGATGGCCGAAAATGCCCTGATCCGTTCTAAAACCGACGAGGCCCGTCGTCATGTGCAGCAGGCGCTGAGTCTGCATCGCCAGTGTGTGCGGGCCAGCATCATCGCAGGCGACATCGAGCGCAAGGATGGGCATCCGGATCGGGCCATCGAGGCCTGGTTACGCATCGAACAGCAGCAACCCGAGTTTCTGTCACTGGTGGCGGCCCGCATCGCCGAGGTCTATAAGGGCCTGAATCGCCAGGCCGATGGCATGCAGTTGCTCAAGGGTTTTCTGACGCGCTACCCGTCGGTCGACATGCTCGACGTCGTGTGCCAGCAGGTGGTGGAGGAAGAGGGCGCCCAGGCGGCCTACGACTTCGCGCTGGCCGAATTGCACCGCACACCCAGCCTGATCGCTCTGGATAAGGCCCTGGAAGCACGTGCTGCCGTGACCCCGGCCGAGCAGCTGGCGGATCTGGATCTGGTCAAGAAGCTCATCAAGAACCAGACCCAGCGTCTAAGCCGCTATACCTGCAAGTCCTGTGGCTTCAAGGCGCGCCAGTTCTACTGGCGCTGCCCGGCCTGCAGCGAGTGGGAGTCCTACCCGCCCAAGCGTTCGGAAGAGTTTTCCCTGATCCAGTAATACCGGTGTAATGCGGTGATTTAAGCTGCCTATAGGCCGTTCTGGCCGCAATCTTGTAGCTATCGGCTGGTAAAATAGGCGCACTTATTGCGCGGGAAGCCTTTGCATGAAAATCGCCATTGCCGGTACAGGTTACGTAGGTTTGTCCAACGGCGTGCTGCTCTCGCAGCACCATGAAGTCGTTGCTCTGGATATCGTTCCCGAGAAGGTTGAGAAGATCAACCGTAAAGAATCCCCCATTGAAGACAAAGAGCTCGAGGACTACCTCAAGAATAAGCCTTTGAACTTCCGCGCCACGCTGGATAAGAAAGAAGCCTACGAAGGGGCGGACTACGTCATCATTGCCACCCCCACCGACTACGACCCGGAAACCAACTACTTCAATACCAAATCCATTGAAGC